>Ga0335072_10000299_pt1 | contig 104720 bp, 93 predicted proteins | sample Lox_Sample_21_FD_206725 | JGI IMG/M metagenome (GOLD analysis project Ga0335072, IMG submission 206725) | Soil microbial communities from Loxahatchee National Wildlife Refuge, Florida, United States - Lox_Sample_2.1 | ecosystem: Environmental > Terrestrial > Soil > Wetlands | place: USA...
CGAGCGACTTGGCGTATCAAATGAATCAGCAGGACAACCGCTCAACATCATGTTCGCATCTGGACCGTATACGGCAGAAGATAATCTAGACTTTGAGCCACTGCAAGCGCTCTGCTCAAGAGCTGCCGATGAGATGGCGGACGCCCTTGTTCTAACCGGACCATTTCTCGATATCGAGCATCCACTGCTAACTACTGGCGACTTTGACCTGCCTGAAGCCAAAGGGACCGATTCAGACGCGACGTTGAATACAGCTTTCCGTCTGTGGATATCAACACCACTCCAACGCCTCTGTTCTGCAGTCCCCAGTATCACCATCATTCTGGTACCCTCCGTCCGAGATGCAGTCAGCAAACATGTTTCATGGCCGCAAGACCGGCTAGTGGGAAAAGACCTCGGCCTTGGTCTGGCGAAACAAGTCAAGATGTTGCCAAATCCTTGTACAATATCTCTCAACGAGACCGTGATTGGAATTTCGTCACAAGACATCCTGTACGAATTGAGCCGCGAGCAGGTGTCTGGCGGTGGTGGCGGTCAAGATCTGATGACCAGACTGCCTCGTTTCTTAATTGAGCAACGTCATTTCTATCCTCTGTATCCGCCGGTCTCTCGACATCAATTGCCGAAGGGCTCGGGACCAAAAGCAATGGGCGCCTGTCTAGACCTGGGATATCTGAAATTGGGAGAGTGGTTGAATGCACGACCTGATGTATTGGTGGTTCCGAGCATGTTGACTCCATCGGTAAAGGTGAGCTTGTGGCGGCCTCCTCGGTCCATTATTTGCTGGAATTTCGCTAATCATTCTTCTACCACAGGTGGTTGAGAGCGTTATGGTTATTAATCCTGGTACATTGTCAAAGCGTAAGGCTGCAGGGACATATGCGCAAATGTCTTTGCAACCTAGGATTGTCCAGGATGAGGAAAGGGGCTTTAAGAGCGTGCCCCATAAGCTTTTCGAGAGAGCTAGGGTCGATGTAATAAGGATATAACCATCGGCATCAACGGCGATTTTGAGGTTTGAGGACAACTGCGGGGAAGTTCCTCGTTTCGTAGTCGAAGAGAATTCATAAACTGTGTCGTCGTTTGATTCTGTTCTGCATGAAGCCATGCTGGAATACCCAAGCTCCATTCCACAAGCAGGCTGGAGGGGACGCCACACCGCATTTGTCGCTTCGCAGTCCTCGGTGATGACTATCCTCACCTACCTTATCATTGCAACCCTCCCAGCTCTCTTGCCCTCTCTTCTCACACCAGCGCCAGTACCAACCACGGCTCCAACACCACCGGCACCCACTACCGGCCCATTCTCCACCAGTCTCTCCAATCCCAGATCCCTCCATACCGGCTCCCTCTGCGCCCCCGCCCCAGCGCTTCCTCCTACTGCTCCGTCCGGCCCTCCACCAACACCGTTCTGCCCTAGCGCCCTTGTTATCCCAAACGCTGCATGCATGTCTGGTACGACATCATCCTCATCCTCAGGGTTCAGCGGCATAAGGTGTGGCGGGAGGTGGATTTCCTCGAACGGTAGAAAGTGGCCGGGCAGGTGGGTCGTGCTAGGGTCGCCAGTCGTGGAAGCAGGGCCATTACTGGAGTTTGAAGGGCCGTTGGCGTTATTTGTTGGGTTGCTGCCATTCGGCGTAGGATTTACAAGTGCGTTCGAGGAGGATGGTGGGCGGCAGAAGTCTTCAAACAGATCGGCATGGCGAGAGGAGTGCATGTGAAGGTACGTCGCTGACGAGTCCCGGGACTGAAGGAGCATTTGGTTAGAAGGAGGGGTTTCCTGATGACCAAAAATCGCGTACCATTTTAAGGAGCCAAACGGGAGACTTAGGATTATAACGCGTCTATTGTTAGTATTGAAGGCATCAATGACCAGGAGAATGTTGGGTCTCGAAGAAGGCATTTGACACTCAAGATAAGATAAGATTTTGCTAGCGCGTTTCCGCCGCACTTTCTTGGCACAATTTTGACCAAATCTCAACTTCAATTACTGCGAACGTTGAGCTTCCATCTGTACACACGGCCACAAAGCTATCCCTAGCGATCGCTCAAGGTGCGCACTGATCTGCTCCTTTACCACGTGATAAGCTCCTACTAACATCACTCGCTTCTAGCGCACCGACCTACCCCGTCAAGAAAGTTCGGAAACCGCAGCCATGTCTCACGAAAGCGTCTGGTACAGTCGTCCACGCCAATTCGGCAAAGGCTCTCGAGCCTGGTAAGCGTCACAACCTTTCCTCCGTCTGGAAATCTGCAATTCCCTCGGGAAACTTGCTTCCAGCTATAAGCTGCCTCATTGAACTGGGATCGACGAGGAAATTTGAGCTGACCAAAGTGCTTTGACAGCCGCGTCTGCACTCATCCCGCTGGTCTCATCCGCAAATATGGCCTCAATCTCTGCCGTCAGTGCTTTAGGGAGAAGAGTCAGGATATTGGGTTCATCAAGGCAAGGACACACCGGAGTCAAAATCTATGGCAACATGTTGTGGGCGCAGAGTAACTGACAGTTCGGCTAGCACCGATAAAACTCACCTACGAGTCGTGGAGAAGATGAAATAGTGGGCGGGAATTGGTCTCAGTGAAAGGCAGGCTCTCTAGCCGGGTTCACATAGAAGCCCAGAAGGGCGGAGACAAGCACATTTCAACAAGCATTCGGTGTCAAGGGTGGACAAGCTTTGCAGTATTGAGCTCGTTGTGTGCACTGCTGGGAATAGTTTGCTTCGTCAGTGCTTGAAGTCTAAAAGCAAGAAATCAGCCATCAAGTCTTCCGCATACGCCAAACTGTTCCAAGCTCTCTGCTCAAATGCTGCTCTGATTTTTATGAACCAGCCTTCCGGGGTCGTATGATATCATTTACACGGATTGTCAGGATATGCCTTGAGCGACTGCACTATCCTGTGAAACGCCTTGCTGAATAAGATCCCAATCACTCCTCCTCCCCCCAAACCCCATTCACCACCGGGATCCCGCTGGGAGGCAGAGTGCCCAACTCCGTAATAACCATATCCAGATACTCCGCCGGCGTGACATCGTACATTGGGTTCACAAGCTGCAGGTTTGGTTGCTCGCTCCATCCATCCAGGCCGCCTTGTTGCTTCACACCACCCGCTGAATCGTCATCCTCAGCCATGTTCTTATTGCCTTTTTTGCTTTGCTTCCCCGGTGCCATAGCTGCCGCTGGTTCTGGTATCGTGGAAGTGAGCATCTCGCTTTCGTCAAGCTCAACAAGCGCATCTGCATCTCCCAATTCATTGTTCACCACACTATCCAACGCAACTCGGCTCGTGAACTTGATGCTTTCACACAGCACTATGACAGGCACAGCATTGCTTGAACCAGCTACTCCTCGTCCATCTCCGAGGCCCAAACTTCTTCCCTCCTTCGCCATCATCGCCACAAGAGCCGCCCCAGCTCTAGAGTAAAGCCGTCCATTTCCCATCATCGCACTTGCACCTAGGAAACATTTTGTCACCTGCCTTGCTGCGCTGGCAAGCCCTGATATGAGGCAATATTGGACCTCCACTCCAACCTCCGCTAGGCTCCTCGCCAAATTCTTGCCTTCAAAAAGTGGTCTCGAGTCAACCACGATGACCTTGAACCTCTTCCCCTGCGCGTGTGCCTTCAATAGCGTCTTCTCTACCACGCTGCTCTTCGCATACGTCAAGATCACATCTCTGTTCGTGATCTTTTCGCTCGCCGCTTCAGCTATCAACTCATCAGCGAGTGTAATCTTCTCGCGTATGAAGCTATCGATTGAAGAGCAAAGTAAGGATATTGCGGCGCTGTCGGAGAGGCTGACGTCGAGTGTAGAGATGAGCTTTTTGAGCCAGCGGATTGAGTTTCCCTGGCTGATGGACAAAGGTCGCGAGTGACTGAGATGGCTGATTTGGTGAGAGAGATGAGTGGTGAGATGACGGGAGAGAGCGACACCAGGAGGGGTTGTATAGGCTTGTATGACCTAGAAGGTGTATCAGAGTCAGTAGAAGGTCGCGCATAGGAAGGTGATGCTTCAGAACCTTTTTGAAAACCAGTAATGTAGCGACGCATCTAGCACTTCCACCGCAAATGATATGGTCTCTGAGCTGTAGACCCAACGCTAGGACAGCTGGGTGGATTTCTTTGCCCGCACCAGCAATGTTTGTCCTCTTCTCCTTGGGATAGAGGTGTGAGAAGAAGGCAACCCGCTTTTCGTCTTTAAGCTTCTTGTCTGACTCTGGCGGAACCACCGCAGCAGTGCCCCTTAAAGGCAGTGCTTTCCCCGAGGAAGATCCAGTTCGTTTGTGCTGCGTTACGGGCGCATTATCTTTCTTCCCTGTAGACTGTCGCCTTTGTAATTGCGGTGTTTGTGGCTGGTTATGCGTCTGCGTCTGTGTCTGCACCACTTGGGCGGGTTCCACTCGTTCTGCCACTTTCTCTTTCCGTCTTGCAGCCTTTTCCGCGGCTTTCTGCTTCTTTAGTTCTGCCCCTGAAAGTTTCTGTTCTCCCTGACTCGCTATGCTCTTTTCCCCTATCGCCGAAGATGAGGCGCCCTTGTCCGGTGCATCCTTCTTTTTCTGCGGTGTTGATGTACCGTTTACTGTAGTGGGAGTAGATGAAGCGTCAGTCGAGGTTTGATCTGTTTGTCCCGGCATTGAGAAGGGAGGAGATGTTGTTTTTAGGAGAGATCCGTTCAGATGTGCCTTCAAAGCTGTCGTTTTCGAACGCTTGGTGCCAGAAAGAGGAAGAAGGTTAATTCCAAGGTATGCAGACTGAGTCACCTCTCAATACTTTTAGATGCCAAGAGCCGTAAATCGCTCCCACCTCGCCCTCCTCTCGGTTTAGGGCCTGAGCGGCGGCGATTTTAGCACGAGCCAAGGGTGGGGCTCACCTTAGTCGCGCGACCAAGCAGCGGACGCGACCGTGATTTGAGTGCCTGGCCGTTATGAAGGAAAACACGTACCAAAAACTAAGTTCAGCACTCTGGTTTAGACGAAAACCTACAAACTTTTCGCCTTGTACCACAGTAGAAATCTAGGTGTCCTCGGCAGAGGATAACCATCGATATAGCGAGTCTTTAGGCGCTGGCTGTCTGGACTGACCTTATTAGGTCTTTTCGCTTCTCTGTTACTGTGATTGTTATCTGGGAATTCGGTACCATTTCGTGAGGCATAGAGCCTTTGCGCCTCAATTCTCCCCTGCGCTTGTTGCTAACATAGTTCGCGCGAGTCATCACATGTCTGAGTCAGAAGGACCGGCAAAACCTTCACGTATCTATGACAGGCTTATCATACACTCTAGACCGATTTGTTACCATCCATTACATTCACGAGAGCACTGTTTTGGCTCTTAGTACTTCTTGGTCTCGTCTTAGGCACTCGAATCAACACTGACTGCTTCTCTCTCTACCAGACCTCAGTGGCCGCTGCTCCCAACCTATCAACTCCTGGGCGTCCCCATATAATCCGATAGAGGCCACGACTCGGCATCATGGACACCACGGAGCTCGCGACCGCTTTACCCAACATCAAGACTCGATTTCTCATCATTTCAGATACACACGGGATGGAGTTTAGCCCAGAAGACAAGCCCCTCAAACATGCGGACGTGGCCATCCATTGCGGCGACCTCACAGACGGATCTAAGCTAGACGAATTCCGAACCGCCATAAGACTACTCAAGGATATTGATGCGCCTCTCAAGCTCGTCATTGCAGGTAATCATGACTTCACAATGGACATTCCCGCCTTTGAGAAAAAGGTCGCGGAAGTAACGCCGCCGCTGGCTCCAGATCTTGTTGTGAAAGAGTACGGTGCCCACGGAGAGGCAAGGCAACTGTTTGAGGAAATAAAAGATGCAGGTTTTGTGTTCCTGGACGAAGGAAATCACTGTTTAACCCTGAAAAATGGTGCGCTGCTAACCGTCTACGTCAGCCCATGGACACCTGCGTTAGGCGCGTGGGGATTTCAATATCACCCAGAACGAGGGCACGACTTTTCCATCAAGAAGGGAGTTGACGTCGTTGTCACTCATGGGCCACCAAAGGGCATCATGGACTACACTTACGGTCGAGAAAGAGCAGGATGTCCGAATCTCTTCGCAGCCGTTGCTCGAGCCAGACCGCGGTTGCACTGCTTTGGGCATATCCACGAAGGTTGGGGCGCAAAGTTGGTTACTTGGCGACACGATCCTAGCGAGAATCCATCCCATTTCACCGATATCGACAATGAAAGGTCCTTTGTGGTGGAAAAGCTAGCAGGCCTAAAGCAATCTCGATTCGACTCTCTGGAAGCTGTGGAGGCGAAGCTGAAGAAGATGGAACATTACACTGACGAGAGGTGCTGTGCGACCAGCCACTGTACTGGAGATGCGAATCCTCTCGAATGGGGTGCACAGACGCTCTTTGTCAATGCGTCTATCACAGGCACCGAGGATCTTCCTACGCAGAAGCCGTGGCTGGTCGATATCGAGTTACCAAGGGCCGGCTAGAAGCCGAGAGAATTTTTTGGGTTCATAGACCATGTATTCATAGATCATAAATGCACAAACGTTGAAGCAATAATAAAGGAGCTCACTTTCTTCTTTCTGCCCTGCTTTTGTATCGTTAAAACCGGAAGGAACGTCAAACTATAACCTGCCGCAGTAAGTGCTGCCCACTATATCACTCTGAACGGTCGATATTCGGAAGATACCGCGCCGCCCGAAATACTGAGGCTAGTATATGCGTGGGACCATTCAGGGCCACCACATCACCACACCGCATGCCACTCGACATCCTACTACGATGCCATATATCCCGGTGGCATAGAATAGCTGCGGGAAGCACTTCAAAGAGCCATTAAGTCAAGCAATTGATGCCCGTGTGTAGCGCCACAAAGTCCAGGGTCCCCCCACGCGTCATCTTCGTGCTGCCAGATTCTTCCAGCCTTGGGGGTGGCTGTAGAGGGCGGTAATAAGCCAGGATCTTCCTCATCGGCAGGCTCAAGCGCGTGATTGCCTACTCGGTTTGCGGCCCTTTCAGCCTTTTCTTTTGCTAGCAGATCTCTGTGTGCGATTTCTGCGGAGACCAATCTTGCAGCATCAGCAGGTCCGTGAGCCTTATTCTTCCTCCAAGCCTTCTTAGGAACTGGGTTAGGGTTGCCAATAAGGAGTCGAGTAAGGGCATCATTACGCTGTGCGGGTCTGTAGCATAGTGGTAGCTGCTTGGAGGAATGTATTGTCAAGCCTTGACTGTGCCTTAGGTCCCAGGGCATCCCGCTCTTTAATCAACTGTACGGCTGCGCTTGCTATATCCTTTCCCTTCGGAATATGAACAAGAGGATTGAACGCATGGAATGTGTGGCCTCTCTTTTGTGAGGATAGGGCAAGGATAAGCCACTCGGCCCGCAGCGGTGCTGAGTGGCATGCCGGTGTGGTGATGTGGTGGCCCCTGAATGGCCCCGGTATATGTGACCGTGCGATACCAAGGCCCACGCTGGTAGATATGCGTGTTGCAGTCTGCATTATTCCACCAGCAGTGGACTGTTGGTTTCTGGCAAGCGATGACATAAGATACATGTTAGTGACGGTGAACTGGAAATCGGCCGCCAATAACAGACAGGCAAAGCGACAGAAAAATAAATGCTCAAGGTCTTTCGAATCCACTAGGAACAGATCAGAAGTGAAAAACTCAAGTCGGACGAAGCGGATGATCTCACACTATACACCTCACTTCTCTCGTCACAGTCTGTGGGTGTCCCTGTGACCCGAGTGAAGCCCGTTAGGACGACGAAGGAGGAGAGTGGACCGGCGAGATTCGTTGAGAAGGCCGTGAGAAATTTTGACGAGGCAGATTGGAAGGAAGAGAAGGGGAAGATGGAGAAGACCGTAATTGTGGACAGAACACTTTGAGGGGGGGAGTGATCGCGTGACGCTCACTCGCGCTCACTCGCGCTCACTCAGGCTCACCTGCCCTTGCGCCATGGCGTGGTCAAAAGCAGGATTTTCAGAGGCCTCTCTATCTCTTCGAATTGTTGAAGCGATGTTCGTAGACGTGTCAGATTCCAAAGCTCCGTTACAAGGGACTCCAGTGTTCCACCCCACCCGGGGCAAAGATCCTTTGTCCGCAACTTTATAAGACGCAACAACTTATTGCATGGAATTCAACAACGGCGCTACACTCAAAGCTTCCTAGCATCTCAGGCAAGGCACTCATCTACATGGATGCGCACTAATAATGTCGTTGAAACTTGTTGCAGATCTCCCCTCGCATAGGCCTACCTCTTCGTGGTGCGAGGGACTAGTAAGTAGGTAGAAATACCTACCGAAGCGAAAGGGCTTGTGCACCAGCCCTTTCGAATACCAGCAACGACCCGCTCCGTCTGACAGTGAAACCACCTCTTCGCCGCTGCCACTGCGTCTTCTGCGCTCAGTGGGTCTGATCGCTTCACCAATGTCGGGTGTGAGAGTAGCTGGTAGATCTGAAGATAGTCTCGCTCGATCGACTCTTTCTATCCTGCCTCGACGAGGGAGAAAGACAAAAAAAGGATACACTGTGCACCACGTTCGATTGCAAGCCTGCGTTAGCTAGGAACCAGCAAAACCTTAATACAGCGAATCGTTCAAGGGCAATTCCTCATTGACTCATCAGATCAGTGCCTGAACCAGCTAGTATGTGGCGTTGAGAAAGTTGACGCTTGCAATCGGACGTGGTGGATAGTGTACATGGTTTTGATTTGGGAACGTTAGTAAAGCGGACTTTGTTCGGCGAGAGGCCCTGTGTCAAAGGGGAAAATAGCGTACTTTACCTTGCAGGGTGGTGGTGTCAGCGGGGCCGAGGGCTAGGCGGGCAATGAAGTCCTCTACGACGATATGCATGCATCTCGCATGCGTTTCTAATGCTTGTCGTGTGCGCAATGATGATTGCCGCTCCGCAATGTACGGGGACTGAGCGTTGGGGAAGAGGTTTCCTCTTCCCCGGCTTCAGAAGGATCTATAGGCTTGGCTCGGGTGGGGGCTAGTATGCCTTGGCACGACAGGGGCGGTGTACACCGTCCTCCATCCGATTGCAAGTGGGCATTAGCTAGGAACCGGCGAAACCTTAATACAGCGAATCGCCCAACAGCGTTTGCTCATTGACTTGTGCGATCACTATCTGAATCAGCTAGCATGTGGGTGTTTAGAAAGTTGACGCTTGCAATCGGACGTGATGGACAGTGTATTTGGCTCATCAGCCTTAGTAACACAGAATCGAAGTTTCTTCCACCTCAGATGTACCTTTGTCGCAGGGAATCTCTAATGTTCTAGACACTGCCAGGGCCGACTTTGTGTGAACAAAATGTCTAAAGGGGCAATTAGACAAACAAAACCATCGGATCCTTCCCATACAATAACACTCATACATTTTATACACGACTCCCCCTTCAAAGACGCCTCGCTGGATCACTCACTTGCCGGCTTCTAGCTCCGTCCGCCTGCTTATTGTGTTTCTTCGATTTTAACGGAGTAATCTCTCTCCTTCGTGATGATCATCCTTGTGCTTTCATTGCTCCCTTTGCTGTTCGTGTCGGGCACTCCCTTGGGCTCATGCGAGATTACAGTCCTAGAGAACGACCGGTCCGGCCGGAACAAAGAGTTTTTCTTGCCTTCACATTCTCCTTGCGTCGCACTCTCCAGCTTTCCGTTCTGCTTCCGTCTCTTTGCGGAGTCGAGCGGATAGCTATTGCCGATTGATCGGAGGCTGCGTTGCTGGGTGCCGACGCCGTAGCCGTATGTGCTGCGGCCGTTGACGGTATCGTATACTTCGACATTGATGGCTGTGGAGCCGTAGTTTGTGCTTACAGCTGACATGAAGGGCCTGAGGCAGTAGCAGACGCAGGCGATGATGCTATACTGGAGCTGTACCTCGGTCCAGACAACGGCGTTGACCCCGTGGAGGGTTGGATTGGTCGAGTGTATTTGGGTGTTAAGGAAGTGGAGGCGGAGAGCTGCTGCGGCGATGACACTGATGCAGGGTTCTGGTGAGTACGGTTATGCCAGAGGGAAGGTGTGGGAGATGGGAGTGTGGGAGTACTGACGGGAGACGGAGGCCGAAGGCCGCCACTACGACTCCCTTCTGCTTAACTGACATCTGTAGGTCGATCACGAGGTAGATGGACATCAGGAATAAGCAGATTTCGGTAATGATGTCGAAGGCGGCAATGAGTTGCCATCGGAGAAACTAGATAGCGGGTTACTTCATTCTGAGAGTATTCTAGAAAGGGACAAAGCTCGTACCATGTTCGAGCAGCGCGCAGCAATATCGGCCCAAGGTTGATTGAGTTCGCAATTGACGCCGATCATAAAGATGGAACAGATGACCCAGACCGTAGAGAGGCCCATCACCGCCCAAGAAGTTCGATTGTGGGCGCGATTTGGCGTTAGGTGCAGATATAAGAAATGGACGAAGCATTTCGAGAGGTACAGGGTGATTAGATAAAGGACGTCGCTGGCATATGCAGACTGCAGGATGTCAATTTTCCGTTAGAACGGGAAATGGAGGGTTATTGCCTTTTGCAACTGCTGAAGATTGTTCAGGCTGACCAATTCAATTGAATTTCCTAGCCCCATCGAAACCTGCCAGAAGACAAGGCACGACTGGATGATACCAAAGGCCTGAAGTCGGTGTCAGCACATCGTATCCTCGGGCACAGACAGGAATTTCGTAGTTTTACCCCAGCACCAGCAAGGACATAGTCCGCGGCTCCGGTAATGGGGCTTATTGCCAGTCGCACGTAGAGTCGGATAAGAAGACAGAACAAGAAGAGAGTGAGACCGACGGCAGTGGAGATGATGATCCATCCGCCATGATGTGTCGAATCTATAAATTCGGCGGGAGCAGATTGTCCGGGTGGAATGACTGGGTGTGTCATGATGGACCGACCGCGCTGATAGACAGACTCGAGCTGGAAGGGGGAGCAGATGGTTGTTTATGACCTGGCTGAAGATTGGAAGTATTCGAGAGCAGTACCCACGTCCTGAATCAGTACACAGTGGAGATGGCTTGCAGCTAGTCCGGGGAGGAGGACGGTAGCTTGAGCTAGCTGCATCATCTGTGCACAGGCATGCTGTGTGGAATGGACGCACATAGCATCTCTTACAGGATTAATTGTGTAAGTCGAAGAGGATGTCTGGATCGACACTGCACCTCTGAGCGTTAGCGCAGCCACAACCGCCTCAAAATTGGGGTCAGATTGCACATCAATAACAGCCCCGAAATCAATCAGATCCACTAGGCTTCAAACACCGGTACGGTAGAAGACGTTGGCAATAATAGATAGGAGTCGGTTACTCATTCTCTATGGTGAATTCCGGCGAGGCTGTCGTGAAGAAAATGATATGATACAGGGTACATGGCTTGATTTCTGACTTTCTAGTGCAGCTAAACATCGGAGGTGCAGTGGAACTGTACACCGTCCACCTCGTCTGATTGCTAAAGTAGGCCACTCAGAGGCCGGGTGAAAGTCTAATACAGCGAATCGCTCAAAGGCGATTGTTCGTTTAGGTTCCACAATCAGTACCTGAATCAGCTAGTATGTGGCATTTGGGGAAAGTTTACCTAGCAATCGGACGAGGTGGGGACGGTGTACTACTAATTGCTCATCCGGCGCCCCGCCACCCCCGTATTGGCCACCATCAACAAAGTACCATGCAAAGTCTCCGCAACGGGGCGGACGGGGGCACTACGGCTCTGCCCGGAGACGGGGATCCAATTTGGGGGATTACAGTGCTTCATTAACGGAAAAACAGAAGGGCTGGGCTACTAATCGTGCCTAGCTTTTCGCAGCCCTTCAGAGGCACGTTGCAGCCGAGTCTTCTGTGCAGGTGGAAGGAGTAAGCGTCGAATCGAGCCTCTTAGTGTCTGATCACATCCCTGCAGACTCCCTGCACCTTTCCTGCAGCCTGTGAACCTTTTTTTTCATCGCGTGCTTCCAAACGTTTGGCGCGAGCAATCGACGGCCTCGCAAATGCTATCAAGTGGTAACGCCAGAGGCGGGGCTAGTGTCGCGGAACGCAATCCCTCTCCTAGCTAGAGTGCCTGCCACGAGGGCGTTCCCCCAGGCATGGATATGCTCCAAGAGTGCAAGTTTGTAGATCTGTCGTCCTTGTCCACTTTCTTTCTTTCTTTCTCCCTTGTGTGCGCAGCAGCTGGTTCATCAATTTGAGCCCTCACTTCCTCTTTGACCTTCACCTTGAAATCCTCGGGACGCTCTCGGTATCACCATGGGTTCCGAAAACATCTCTCTCTCAGATATCAAGAATGGCACCGACGTCCATGTGCAGAACAGCGTCGTTCAGGATGGGGAGGACGATGCTCAGCATGCAGGCCAAGTCGAGGCCAAATACATGGGCACGATCACTGATCAACGGGAGATGAGCATCTTGGGTAGGACACAGGTGCTACGTGTAAGAATGCCTTAGGCCGAATCGCCCTAACCCACCTGATGACCGCGTGTAGAGGAACTTTCGATTCATCTCCGTTCTTGGCTTTGGATGCGCTCTGATTGGCACTTGGGAATTTATTCTGACGTGAGCTGCCTTTGCTGGATTATGCGCCAATACTCCAGGCCGGTGCTGACATATGCTTTAGGTTGGTCTCCTTCGGTTTGACTGATGGAGGCACTGCGGGATTGATTTACGGCTTCATCGTGTGCATCGTCGGTTTCTCTCTGGTATATTTGAGCATATCAGAAATGGCTTCGATGTTAGTCCCTTCTGCGTCCTCTCGCTTTAACGCAATCGCTCACTCCTCCCAACAGGGCGCCCACTTCCGGAGGTCGTAAGTTGATATTCTCATAGCACGTTTCTGCCATGCTGCGCTTGATTTCTTCGCCAGTGTTGTCTTACACTGAAGAGTTGCACGAAACAAGAAGAAAAGAAAAGAAGACGAGCGCGTTCCCTACACTTCTAGATTGGACGTCAAGCCTGTCTCACCACTGTTCAAGCACATGTACCTTCCGATTGGCCCTCCAATACATGCTAATAGAGAATTATAAGAGTATCATTGGGTGTCGGAATTCGCTCCACGCAGCGCCCAAAAATACCTCAGCTACATCACTGGTAACGCATCCCAATCACACACGTGCAGATAGTGAGCTCACCCGGTCTGATCAGGTTATCTCGTCGCGACTGGGTGGCAGTGCTCCATTGCATCTACAGCCTTTCTCACCGGCACCATCATCCAGGGTCTTTTGGTTCTCAACGACGCCACCTACATCTTCGAGCGCTGGCACGGAACAATGCTTGTCATAGCGGTCACCGTCTTTGCAATCATCTTCAACACCTTCCTAGCCAAGAAACTTCCCACGGTAGAGGGCGTGATCCTGGTCATCTATGTCGTCGGTTTTTTCGCCATCATCATCCCTCTGTGGGTTCTAGCGCCTCGCGCAAGCGCCCACGACGTCTTCACGCAATTCACCAATGCAGGGGGTTGGAGCAGCACCGGCACTGCGGTCATGATCGGCCTGTCGGGAACAATTGCCTCGATGGCTGGTTTCGATTGCGCCGTTCACATGTGTAAGTGACACTCGCCGGTCTTCGAACTAGAGAAGGACCGGACTGACCCAAGCCTTTATCCTAACAGCGGAGGAGATTAAAAACGCCTCGGAAACCCTGCCACGAGCCATCATGTCCGGCGTCGCCGTGAATGGCACCCTCGGCTTCTTGATGGTCATCACGCTGTGCTTCACCCTCGGCGATGTCACGAGCATTCTCGCAACCCCAACCGGCTACCCCTTCATCCAGATCTTTTTCAACACCACCCAGAGCTACGCCGCCACCAACGTGATGACAACCATCATCATCGTTGTCTTAACCTCTAGCGTTATTAGCGAAATCGCCACCTCATCCCGCCAACTGTGGTCTTTCGCCCGTGACGGAGGCTTCCCATTCTCCCCTGTTATCGCAACGGTAAGCGAAGAATTGCTCCGTCAATCGCGCACTGGCTAACACAAGTTCTCCACCAGGTCAAACCTGGCTGGAACATCCCCCTCAACGCCGTCTTCATCTCGCTCATCATCACCATCCTCCTCTCCCTCATCAACATTGGCTCCACGGTTGCCCTCAATGCAATCAATTCCCTAACCATCTCCGCCCTCATGTCCTCCTACATCGTCACCATCTCTTGCGTGCTCCTCAAGCGCATCCGCGGCCAGCCCCTCCCCTCACGCCGCTGGTCCCTCGGCCGCTATGGCATGGCCATTAACATTGCCAGTCTCTGCTTCTTATGCCCACTCTTTGTGTTTGCCTTCTTCCCCCTGGCTACACCGGTCATCCCCAGCACGATGAACTGGGGCTGTTTGATGTTTGGCAGCATCATTCTATTTGCAACGGCGTACTATCTGACCTTTGGCAGGAAGCAGTATATACCGCCAGTGTCAATTGTTAAGAGGGAGCAGTACGACATGTGAATTGGTACGATGCAGCTATCAGAGACGATCCACTACTTACAGCCGCTCGATTTAGAGTCTTCCAGCCCGCGTCAGCATTCTCTCGGGTTGATCTCTGTTTTCCCGAATTCTGCCTGTCCACCAAGCAATTGGAAAATTTTGTTGTGGTCTTTGTATATAGTGCATATACTGTTGGAAATACACCCCTTCAGTCTCAAGTCTCGCCCCCACTTACGCTGCAAATTCGATAATGTGGTCCGCGCACCCCTTGATGGGTTAATTTGCCCAGAACGTGAGGTTGGTGGATCCTCTCTTCCCCACTGGGGAATCGGGCCCCTTCTGGTAGTCATTCGCTGCACCACGAGCGTCCAGCCCGTCTGTAGCTAGCTTTTTTTTCTTGCCATAATAATGGTAGTTGGGTGGAGATAGTGTAGGAGGTAGAGGGTGGACGAAGAGATAGCGCTCGACAAGCAAAACAAGCACGGCTGGCACCCCTAATTAAGACAGCTATCTCGCAGGCGGCGGCAGGGGCTATGGACTCTAAGTAGGACGCCGGTAGCTCCACCATGGCGACACGACACGAGTCCTGAGAAGGCCGCTAAAGTAGAGGGAGGCCATCTTGGGCAGCGCGTAGATTGTGAGGCAGGCCCACCTGTAGACTCACCCTGGACTCACCCTAGACTCACCCTAGACTCACCTCCGCTCACCTTGTGCTCACCCGCGCTCAGGGTGGGTGCTAGTAAAAGCGGCGTCGGAGATGGTGAGGTGGAAAGTGAGCTCGATGCTGCCATGATTCTACTTTTCTGCATCGAGCTCACCCTCTTCGCCGGGGCCTAGGGTGAGCCGAAGGTGAGAAGTTGCTTAGGCGGCGCCATTCCCCCTCGGGTTATGCGAAAATTACCCTGCTGGTACTCGAGGTGCCTCCTTGTGCCCAGGCCATACATGCCTACATGCTTACAGTAGGATGGCGATTGACTGAGTCAGGGCCTGTTCACTATGCCCAGGCATAGCGAGCAGCCCAGGTGAGCCCGGGGTGAGCCTCACCCCAGGAAGCGCATGGGGCCCGCGCGACTCAGGGCGGCGTCACCCTAAGGACCGGAACAGGGTGAGCGTGAATATTGGTTACGGACAGGACGCCAAAAGACTACCGCCATCAGATCCGACGGCGAATCGGACACCCCAGAGCAGAGATTATTCGATAGCATTCACGATTAAGCTGGGACTTAGAAGGTTTGCTCGTAAGGATATTATTGCTCGAAGGGTTTCTCCGCAAACAGCTCCTGGTGGCTGCTGCTGCGTGTCGTATCCATTGCTGCGTGATTCTGAAAAGAACATCAGTAGCATGGAGTGATTCAGAAGTGCCTGGAACAGTGGACGTGACTAGACATAGTTCGGGTCCTCCGCAAGCTCTTCCTGCTCCTCCCTCTTGCACTTCGTGCATTGACAATTGGTGCCTAGCCAAGCTCTGAGCAATTCTTGTCGTTGGGCGACTGGTTTCTTTAAATCCTCCTTACTGATATAACTCAAGAAGAGCTCGTCTTCTGCCTTGATATCGCACTTGGTCTTCAATCGAAGCGTGCTGCTCCAGTTTGTGCCATCACGTTCGTATGTGACATTAGGCTGGCAACTATGATTGAAGAAGGTAAACAACGGGTTGATGGCGACGTGTGTTTTCTCAGGCGTGAAACAAACCCTGATATTGTTTCGAATGCGCGTCAGTATGGTTTGCAAGACCCAGGTGTCATAGTCGTGGTTGGCGTAAATGTCAATGCCAAGCTGTTCCAGTATCTCGAGTGGGAGGACAATGTCTGTTGCCAACGAGAATCTTCTGACCGCGGATCTCTCATAGAGTGAGGTCATGCGATTAATGATCGGTGTGTTTAGTGGGTGTAGATCGGGAAAGCTGACCGCGCATGCAAGCACCCGGAGCAGGAGCTGGTTGTCTGCCGCTCTCCCCGCCGAAACAGCTCCCGTTTGAAAGGCGTTTTCGTATTTAGGAAAGCTTTTGCCACAAATCGCCGCGTGGTAGAAGGTCATCGCACGATTCAGGCAGGATTTGGAGCAAAAGGCAGCTTTGCAGCACTTTGCACGGATCGGCTCAGCTGGCAAAATCTCACAACAGGACGAGCAGCAATTTGTCGGGTTGTCAACAGCACACATACAGGACCGGTCAACAAGAACCCGTCGGTGTCGTGCAAGATCAGTTGTTGCGAAAATGCCGAAGACATCGATCTTCTTCTCGTAGCTGTCCAGCAGAGGCATTCCCTCCCGAATATTGCTGCTTTTCAGCGTGCAACGTGATTTGGATGCCGCTTTGAGATTCCCCTTGATGTCTGCCATTACACTCGGAGCTCGGGAAAGAAGATCTGCTGTCATCCAAGGGTACGGGCGTATATGGATCTCACCGTCACGACGTTGTTCCTCCCTTTCCAGTGGCATAATATCTTCCATTATGCAGTCATCCACCTGGTGTTCTTTTTCTTCGTCGTTGTAGGCAGCTCTGATGAATTTACGAAGGCGTACCAGCTCCTTGCAGTCCAGAAGCCGTTCAGATTTCTCTCGTATCACTTCAAGGCCTTCCCAAAAGCAGTTCGCGAAGTACAATGCTTCAGCCAGCAATAAGATGGCCTTCTCTTCCACTTCACAGAGTGAGCTTCGGATCTGATCTTGTCCTCGGCTGGAGCTCAGTAACTCTGTAGGTAGACGACAGGCCGACGTATCCCTCCCGCAGAGGTCGATTGCGATTTCGAGCTTGACGTAGTGAGTGTATTTCGAATGTTGCATGCGGGAAACTTCGATGAGACGGCAAGCTTTGTAGCCATCTCCGACTGCCAATTCAGGGAATCGCAACTTCAATAAAACGATACCTCGTGCTAACCACTTCGAAGGATGATACGGTCGTAAGTGCAGATCATTAGTGAGGTTTCGGAGGTCCTCTTGTAGGCTCATTATGTCCTGTGTTATCCATGTTAGTCGACGACGATCTAGGGTGATGAATACTAGAGCATACTCACGGCAGAGCTGGGGTCCTGATATTCAGGAATGGCGTTAACGTACTCCTGGAAGCCGTCCTGAATATAATCCAGGAAAATCGAAGGTTTGTAGCTGGAAACGGACCAGCTCGACTCCATGTTGAGGTTGAGGTTCGCCAGAAAACAATGAGATAACGAACATTCGATGCAGGGATAGTGACGGTCATAAGCCAGACTGTTGCAAGGTGGTGAGCTCCTAGGGAATGTTTCTGTTCAACAATTTTGAATGTAGTGGAGATGGTGTGAAAGTCAATAACACAAAGGTTCCAACATCAGCCAGTCTTGGCGAAGAGTTCACTGGGAATTGAACGCGCACACTGAATGTCTAGTAGAATCGGGCAGATGGAGTGATTGGGAACGAGAAAAGTAGCCGTGTTCATTGGAGTGGCAAGTACTCCAGATACTAGATGGTACGCTAGGCATGGAAAATGCACATTGACCGCGTTCAGGAGTAATGTCTTTGTCAATGGAGATAGCTGAGGACGATGGACTTGCACAATTCCATCAGTGGCTTGCCATGAGAATGCTTCAGAGCTTACCCTGGCCGCGGGGCGTTTGACGAGTCAGGAGAGAAGGTTCATTTGCACCGAGCTTCAATTATAACTTTTAGCGTTTTATCTGCACATTGTGGCCCCAGTCCTAGTGTCCGAGAACGTCAAAACTTGTGGACACTGACTAGCATGCGTGCAAACAAAAAAGCGTGGTGCTGCCTAAAGGGTCGCGATTCTATTGGATCACAAATTTCGGGCCATGGTTTCAACGTGCCGATCAAACGTTTGACAAAGTGAAAAGGGAGCCTAGCGAAAATTACCAGCCTCAAGGCAAAGAGCTTCCAATGCTTCCAATTGTTAGTGAAGAGATCCCTCCTCTTGAAAGATGTAACACGCGTTGTCCTAGCTTCGATCTTGCTTCGCCAAATTTCGACCTCTCGCTCGACGCGTACTTACTCCACGGGCTGCACTGAAGTGGAACCGTCTCATGATACGCTTCGGAGCGGTGTATGCTTCATGATCGTAAAATTCTTTGGGGTTGAGCGAGCACTGACGTTCGTCCTTGGTCGGCAGCCCTATGGCGATTATCAGGCCAACTTCATCAGACAGACGCTTCACTCTAAAGCTCTGCAATCCTCCAAATGCACGCCTACAGCTCCGAGAACTATCCGAGGGTAACGAGTGACGTGCTCTCGGATGTTTCTGAAGACGATCGTTCAGATGCAAACTCAGACATTGGCAATGCAGACTTCCCTGACGACGAAGGTTCAGATCCTATCTACGAGGCAGAAAAGAAATCATCAAAACCACCGCCTCCGGCCCGTTTCCGAGCCCGCGTTATCTCACTTGCTCAGATCACTGAAAACTATAGTGGAATTGACACGAAAGATGACGATCGTATCCTAGGCGTTATCCTGAAATGCCGCGCAACGGCAGATCACCCCGCAACACCTCGACCAGAGGCTGAGGCAGCAATTCGTACTGCGTCACGCCTGATGATCCGTCACCACCTCACGGACGGCATACTTCTCGCTAAGGTCCCAGCTCTGGAGCCAAATATTGGCGGGCGATCGACAGTTCGAATCACCTCAACGAAGACAGACTCCAAGAGAGTGGTCAAAGAGACTTGGACCGCTACACTGGTGGATGCAATGCTCACGTTCTTCGACTGCAAAGCTTATGTTTCAACTTACCTTGATCGCATGAAAATGGACTACACATTTTACGGCGTAGCACAAAACACGAGGTTGGCGGCAGAATCATTTGAATGGATCCATAACCTTGTCTTAGAGTGGGCCAGGGGAAAGGGACGCAGCAGGAACAGCTATTGTCTTGGCGTGGCGAGGGGACTGTTCAAGGTGGCGCGCCAGGACAAGGCTCGACAGGAGGCAGAGGCCAAGAAACATGAGCGAGAGGAAATGATTACCAGACTGAAAATGGAAGAATTGGAGGATCATGAACGGCTCAATCGACTGCGTGATCCGTCAGATATTACACCAGAGCAACCTAGTCGAGTTCACATTGTCGGCAATTGTCCTCCTTTGGATGACAAAATCACCGTCCGCGCTTACCATCAAGAAGCTCTCAGCGACGAGGTCAATCAGCCCGACGGAAGGTGTCTTGGGTCCTTTGGCAATGGGTATGACGAAAACACAGACACTGACAGCGTCGACAACGATGACAATCCAGACCATTACAGCGATGATAGCGCAGCGAAGATACTCGAAAGCTTTCGTCCCAGCACTAAGCCCAGCAGTAGCTTGCGCACCCAAGCTCAGGAACCTACTGATATCGGCGAATCACAAGCGACAAGGGAAACTGACATCTGCGCCTCTCTCAGTAGCTTGACAATCTATCAAACCACAGCGGCCAAAGTAGCAGACGACTTCCTGGAGCAAGAGAAGATCAAGCTACGCAAGGGAAGGAGGCGACAGTGGTCCATCAAAGATGATATTGCCTATGAAGACGGTAGGAAGGATAGTAGGGATATTGACATTAAGCGCAAGAGGATCGAGGATGTGAAGATAGACAAACGAGACATTAACGCTAGTATGAAACGAATGAGGATCCGCTAGCATGTGGTCTCGGCAGTAGACTTGACTCGTATCTAGGCAACCTTTCTGGCCAGAAGATTAGTGTTTGCGAAACGGGGACTGGAGACTGGATGATTTAGAAATCTTGTAAGGAGATTTCCAAGAGCTTGTTATGCGTGCAACCAAATCGAATGCGTGATCGGTCGCTCTTCTTGCTGTTGTCAGCCGGGTCGTCTGGCGTTCGCCCCGCTGCTGCGTGCTTCTTCCGGAGGTTGATGTAGTAGCCCGAAGGCCTTCCCGGGGCCCCGTCCTGCCTAGTCTCTAGTCTGCCCTGTTCTTTTCCGCCTCTTTTTCATACACCTTTTAACTTTCCTGCTGCGGCGAACGAGCATGGTTGAGAACTGCAGCGTGTAAGGGTTACGTCAGGGAAAGATGTTGGAGTTCGGACGAAGACGTTTGAGGCAGTGGGATGCATTGGAAGTGGTCAACGGGGGAGGAGGAAGCACGAGGGAAAGAAGTTACAGGCGATGGAGGTTCGACGGCGTAATGTGAAGAATCTAGCCTTCAGGGCGAAGTAAGAGAGGTCCGAACCCTCAAAATGTTGGATTGGAGAGTTAGTCTGAAGAGGCGGGAAGTGCAAGCGAACACGAGGGATCACAGCCAGGAAGGGCTGCCAGGAAGCCATTGCGTTATTGTACTGGGAAATCGTTTTGTGCTCCTAGAAATGGGTTGGATGTTCCCAGGAACACCGCCTTTGTTCCTGGGAACATTTTGGCTCCTGGGAGAGGCCTCATCGTTCCCGGGAACACTAAATTGGTTCCTGGGAACAATTCGGGCCTGCCCGTTTAAGCGATATAGAAACCCTCCCGCCCTCACTCTCTGCATGTTAGGCAGGCACTGCCTGCCAGGTTGACACCGAACCGCGGCCAATTTGCAACAGATCCGCTTCTCTGAACGACTGGGTGTCACCACAGACAATGATTCACTCTGGAAGAAATGGGAACGGTGATCAAAATCTGTGACCTAGAGTGCACATGCCTCAGAAAGCTGTGGGCCCTGTCAGGGACCATATCTGTGGCACTCTGTCGCAGTTCACACCATCCCGTAACCTCAAGTTTCTGCTGGTTATGCAGGACAACATTGATTGCGTGGCCGCAGCAGGGAATCAATTCCTTAGGGGCCTGCATGGAGCCCCTCTGACTGGCTCATTGGTATTAGCCGTGGGGATAACGAGTGACTTAAGTACACCATGCCCGTCCAGGCAGTTAGCAGGCAGAAAGCACACCAAGCGCAGAGAACTGCGCACTTACCAGGACATCGTAGGTACCAATAGGCAACTGTAGGTAATGGTGAGCATAACCGGAACGCGGCCTGTTCGCAACACCGTCCGTCGCGCACCGCCCTCTGACTGGCCGTTACACTCTCCCTATTCCCCCATTCCAAATTTCCAATCCTTTAATGCCACCTCTATGCATTCAACGCCGTCCCAGGTTGGTTCTAATATCTTTCCCTCTGTCTTCTGCGGCACTAGCGCAACACTTTCCATCAACTCGCTAACCCCTCTTGCAGCAAGCCCCTCCGCTTCCTGAAACTCTCCCTTGCTGGCTAGCACAGTCGCTTTTCTGACCAACAGGGTGTGCTTGCTCAGCTCTAGCTAGTGCGTCTATCCATTTTTCGGTAGATGCACGTTTCTTCAATTTCGACTGATCGGCTGCCAGATTGGACTTATGACCAAAGGCGCGAAGGCCATTGATATAAGCCATAAGAAAATAGTCGAAGATATATTCCGTAGTTTCTTTGATCGATAGCGCAAAGAGTTAAGGCTTGCCTACCCTGTCCCACTAGGCCAGTGATAACGTCGGATGAGTAGACGTGCTTGCTGCCAGAGTCGTAAACTATGAATTCGAAACACACTCCATCGCAGAGGATCGCAAGAATTGGCACCCAATATTGTGCATTTGAGTTTGCGTAGTCGCAGGCAGCACATTCGGCAAGAACCTTTCAAAGAACGAGGTCATTTTCCTGATCGTCTGTCTAAGAACTGAAGGCACCACACAGCTATATAACTCTGCTGTCTATGTGGCTGGGAAACGCTCGCCAGTACAGGTGATTAACATAGGAGTCATAATATTAATATCAACGAGGCTCTAATCACGCAAGTCTTAGAAGACCATAGAAACTGGCTGATTAATGGATAAACGATCGATTCAAAGCTAGCCGACATATTGCCTTATTCATCTCATGAAGTTTTGTTTCTTCCTTGCGTTGCTCCTTTACCAAGCTTAGGACCTTTCAGTCGCAGAGTGATCTTTATCCCGGATGGACGTTTCGGAGGTGGATTAACTCGAAACCGAATACGGACTAGCTTAACAACGGCGTAAGATCGTCCTTCAGCTTAAACGACGTCATGATCCAGAGTACCTGATGGTGACTTTACAGTGGGCGTAGGGAAAGCTTCGTTAGTGACGGGATCGACAGTAGTATCGCTGCTTTGACCACTGAACGCGCCGATAGACACGCATGAAGGGGACCGGGACCGGAGGAACTCGGAGAAGAGACTGTTATCTGCTGGACACGTATCGGTGGCGTTCAGTTGAGGAGATCTCACAGCCCCAGTCGTACATCCGTCTAAGGGAGTTTCATCGAACTCTGAATTTGCCAGCTACTCGGTTTCGTCGACTCGATAACCAGCCGGAGTCGGCTCAGATAGCATATGAGGACTGATCATCGAGATTGCAAGGCGATTCCGCTTGGAGGAAGACAGTGAGGGTGCACCTATGAAAGGACTGCGTCGTATCCTCTTCGCCGGACTGGAGAGCGAAAATTCTTTAGGAGGCACCTAGAACAGCTCGCTGCCGTCGCCGGCGGGCTTTCTCTTCGACTTAGGCTTCTTTGCTAGATCCGCCGAAGGGGTTACCGAGTCGTCATGCTGCTTAGGCCGTGTGCGGCTAAGACCATGCTCGTCGATGAAGTGAAACTGCAGATCCTTATCGTCACGCAAGCTCGTGTCACACAGAGGGTGCGGACATATAAGAGGCTAAGGCCGTCCTCTTAGGTGTGAGTCGACGTGCTTCCAAAGCGCGTGGTCGCGACACCACGACTCGAGGCGCCGTCCTGCTGACTGGGCGACCTCTCCTAGACAGAAAGGGCAGTATCCCTGACGGACGAGAGTATGGCAGTAGGTGATCGTCCCGCACCGCTTCGACGTCAGGTTTTGCAGGTGTGTTTAGCAGTGGCGCTCCCACTCTTCGAGGCCGACGATCCAATTGAAGCACTGGTGACAGCAATGGACGTCGGCTTATAAGCGTTCACCTTTACTCGCGATCTCGCGGCGCATACAGGCCTGAACGTGCTGGTTATGGTGGGCTTTAGGAAGTCTGCAAAAAGAGTTAGTTAAACGGCGTAGCAAGCTCTGAAAATGAGACATTACCGGTCGAGTTCAAGTTGATAACACTTCACGGGGCAAGCCCCGCCAGAGGGCTGATTGCCTGGCAGATAAAGCACGGACAAGTCTCGAGTGCAGATAGTGTAGAGGTCTTCTATAGCGAGCCACCGGGCCTCCGGCGTAAGAGGTTCGTCAGACGCCAGCCTCTGCGCGAGGCGCGCCCGCTCGGGAAACAGAAGATAAAGGCTCTAAACGAGATCGGTCCGATTAAGGTCGTGCGCTTATTCTTTTCCTCGAGTGATAATTTTCCTGTCCCGGCGTTGCTGGATCCATGTCTCTTAATACTGGTGAAGGGCATTGCCCTTCAGGGTCTTCAGGTAGCTGGCCAGGCGCTTTTTTGCCTCCTTGAGGCTCGAAGGATCTTTGTACGAAAACTTTTATACCTCCGCCTCGAGCTGCTGCCGTTGGCGGTCCTCGCGACCCATCGTGAGGCGGGACAGGTCGAGGAAGGATGGAGCATCAGGCGAGCCTGCCCGATGGCTGGTAGATTAGAGGACAGCAATGTTCGCTGCGGGAAGGGTTCGCCCGAAGGAGAAGCCAGGGGGAGGGCGCCATATATAGAGCCTCTTTGGCCATGGGTGTGACAGTGGCCTGCCCAGACCACGGCGGGTGGAGCAGCTTCGCTGGGTTGAGGTGCCAAATTTGTCAGGCAAGGGACGCACGCAGGGACAGGAGCGACGCCCCATCTTCTGAACGGACACTCACCCGGCGAGGGTGAGCGAGGGTGAGCAGGTGGGTAAAAGCGGCGGGAGGGAGGGTGAGGGGTGGGCGAGCGCGATGCAGATGTTACTTTTGCTATCTCCCGCCAAGACTTCGGGCTTGCTTGCTCCAAGACTCCAAAATCTCGTCATCGAATAAACTTCAGATCGAGTCGCGCAAGAGCAGGAGATGGATTGAATATCCCCACGCTGCAGTTTGGCTATTTACCAAAAGGCATCTTTCGTAGTCCATATCTCCAAGTCCATGCGTCTGCTCCAACCACCTGTCCTCCGTTTGCATATTCGTCCCGCCCTCACATGTTGTGCTGTTGCTGCCATGTCTTCAACAACAGCCAATCCCTCCAAGCTCATATGTTCGTGCTTTCTAACCTCTCCTTTCACTACTGTCTTTCACTTCTACGACAACTCACTCCTTTGCCCAATCTAGTCGCTCCCGGCACCTCCCCTCCTGACGCCAATCAACCATCCCGCGCCGACCAATTCAACGTCGGCACCCTTCACCGCTCCCACCTCGACCCAAACCCCTTCACGCAATTCCACAACTGGTTCTCTGACTCTCGCCTTCTGACCACTGTCCCAGAAACCTGTACCCTCTCCACTGCGCACCTGCCCTCCGGCCGCGTCTCGTCACGTATAGTCTACCTGAAAGAGCTCGACGAGACAGGATGGGTCATATACAGCAACTGGGACACCAGCCAAAAGGCGGCGGATTTTAAGAGTAACAAATGGGTGAGTCTGTGCTTTTGGTGGAAGCCGGTCGAGCGGCAGGTGAGAGTGGAAGGCCATGGTGAGCGGCTGAGCCGTGAGGAGAGTCAGCGGTATTTTGACACAAGGGCGAGAGGTAGTAGGATCGGCGCGTGGGCCAGCAGACAGAGTACTGTGTTGAGGCCGAGACAAGAAGCAAATACAAACACAGAGGCCAGATCAGAAGGTACAAAAGAGACAACAGAGACAAAGGAGCATGACGATGGGAGGTTGGAGTTAGAAGAGCAAGTCAAGAATGTCGAAGAAAGATTTCACGGCCAGGAACATATTCCAGTGCCAGAGTTTTGGGGCGGATTGCGCGTTGTACCGGAGATGGTCGAGTTCTGGCAGGGACGTGAGAGTCGTCTGCATGACCGATTCCGATATCAACGGATGGAAAAGGGCAAGGGCGATGGCGGAGGGGAATGGAAGGTTGAAAGGCTGAGTCCGTAAACTAGATTTAGCACCATATACCGTGTTGAAATGCGCTGATAGATTTCCAAATTCTGAATTTGAAGTTGGTTGTTCCTGCATGGGCGATTGCTTTCAACCACCATAGGCGCAGGATAGCCTGACCCAGAACAAGTCTAGATCTGGCGAAAATGAGATGAGTGGGTGTCTATATGTTACATTCAGCGGCATTACCGGCCGTTGTCCAGCCCCATTGATCCATCCATTTGTGCATCATATACCTTGGCGCCCGCCAGGTCTTGTTACAGCCGTAATGTCCAAACGCCTTCCAGCCATACAAAAGCAAGAAATCATCATCCATCAAAGGCCAGTCTAACCACGTTGAGTTGCACACCAGCGCCGTGGCCTCATACGCATGTTTGGTCCCCCCTAACGCCAATGGGTATCATGGGAGGGAAAAAAGAGAATTTTGTACTAAACCATATCTGGGTTGGAGAAAAATGAACACGGTGTGCTCATCTCAAGAATATAATGAAAGGGTTGACATGATGTAAGCGGCTAAGCGGTAGAGCCACCGATAAGAAGGAGAATCTTCTCCGCAACAGCAGATGGATATCCTTTTCGAAGCATCTCCTGGACGACTTTTGATGCATTCTGATGGTCTTCTGCTGACAGATACGCGCGAGTCATAGCTTCGTAGGTACTTGGCTCACGTTTTGACACACCAAGGCTGTTATAGATCGACCTGGCTTTCTCGACGTTGCCTTCGGCGGCCCAGCCGTGAATGAGAGTGTTGGCGATATAGGGCGTCAATGATACGTTCCGTGCAGCCATGTCTTCCAGTACTTTTGATGTGTCCGAAACTTGGTGGTTGGCCACCATCGCCTCGAAGAGATTTTGGTAGAGAGCATCAGTAGGGCGGATTGTGCTGTTAGAAAGCACAGAGTCAAAGGTAGCACGAGCCGCCGCCATGTCATGCATGACACATCCTTTGGCATGGATCAAGGATCCGTAGTGGACAGCTTCAGGCTGCATCCCAGAAGATTTGATATCGTCCAATATCGCTTCAGCAGCACCGAGGTTGATTGGCTCAAGAGTGGCATGTGCCTCGATAAGTAGTTTATATGTGTGACTGGTTGGCTTGATGTTTCTTGCCTTCATCCTCTCGAAGTAGGCCAAAACCTTGCTTCGATCTCGCTTGGTGTTGAGGAAGTATTGGATGATGCAATTGTACGGTGCCGCCCTTGGTCGGTAGTTTGGCATTGACTCCATCTCGTCGAACATTTCCTCCGCAAAACGTTCCTCGCTAGTACGGCACAAAGCGTTAACCAACGTTCCGTAAGTGACGCTGGAAGGCCGAATGTTTCGGGACTGCATGTCGCCAAAGTAGAACAAGCAGTCATCAATGCGCCGAGCTTTTCCCAGCTTGCCGATCACCGCGTTATAGAGAAAGACGCCAGGCTCAACGCCTTCCGATAAAGCTCGCTGGAAGATCTTGACAGCTTCGGTAGCTTCATCGAAGGTCCCTTCGAGCGTGGTAATGTAGATGCCAAAGGTATTAGCAGAAGGTGAAGCGCCCATATCAAGCAGATCCTGGTGGTACTTTGCAGCAAGTTGGCGATCACCAATAGTTAGGCATGCCGCTACCATGGCGTCAAGGATTGGAATCCAGCCAGTCTTAACGGTGGGAAATTCAGGAAGATAAGGAACATCAGATCGAGCCATACCGAGGATTTCGTGGATCAAGTCAGCTTGCTTGGTCTTCGCAGCGGCCGTAATCAGCTTGGCATAGGTGTTGTAGCGGGGATGTCTACCAGCGCGACGGACATTCTTGAATCTGCTGAGAGCGTCTTGCAAGTGGGCTTCGGGCCGTCCAGTTGTGCTTTCGAGCTGTTCGGCTATGATTGCTGAAGCACGATAGTCCGTGTTGAATGCGTATGGATCATAAGCATCATTCGTAGAGCGAACTTCCACAATGGGCGAAGGCGGAATCCCAGGTGAAAGGATGGTCGGAGTAATATCGGCTTGACCGACAGGCTCCATGAATTGATGCCATCTCTGCAAGAGATCTGGACGACTATCATTCAACTTGGGCAGGGCTTCGCCGATGATATGAACTGTTGACGGATCCATCGGAATTGTACGGTTAAGAACAGTTTCCAGTAAGTGGGAGAATCGTGCGGCGTTAGCAGGATCTGAAACGTCATGATGGCCCAAAAGCATGCCAGCTTGCACATGCAATGCCAATGCGATGTCTTGGTAGTTGAGTTGCAGGACACATTCCGGGCCAAGGCTTGCAATCGCATGCTCTGCAACTGGGGACACAAGCCCACCATTCTCAATCATGGTTCGCAAGAGAGTCAGGGATGCTTGAGGTGTGACGACGGCTTGCGTCTTCGTCAGAGACTCACCAAACAACACTATCGCTTCATCGATTTCTTCCATTGTTTTGGCACGGTTGACGTTAGCTTCTCGTAGGCGTGCAAACATAGTTCGAGCCTCCTGAAATCCTTCATCGATGAGACCGCGCTGAATCAATGCAATGACATACATTGCGGTGAGGTCTGTCATATAGGGCTCTGTTTCCTCAAGAGACTTGACCGCATCCCAGAAAGGTTTAGCTTCAGCCATAAGGCCCTGTCGAGTATGCAAAGCGACCATGGCGGCGGCGGTAGCGAGTTCGACATCGTCTGGATTAATGAGATCGTATGCATGGCGTGCAGTGGCCGTCTCGTCAGCATCGGCTGCTGCAATGCAGAGCTTGTTGAATGCTTTAGACTTTGCCGCCCCGCTCAACTTCCAGGTTTTCGCTTTTTCGACGGCATCTGCGAAAGCTTTCTTCTCCATCAAATGCTTCAATGAAGCTTGAAGAACAAAGGTCGATTGCATTGCTTCCGTCAACATTGGAGCATCCATAGTGTTCTCGTATGACTGTAAGATCTTTTCGTAGAATCGAAGACCGGCTTCCTTGTGTCCACATGTGAAATAGGCCTTGATCAGAGCAGCGTAAACTTGCATGTCCAGGTCGTGCTGCAAATCGCCTGTCGAGCGTGCAACAGCAAGAGATCTGTAATCTGCATAGCATTGACTTGCTGCCTGCAAGTCCCCTGTGGAGGCAAAGGCCTGGATCATTGGCGCGAATAATGCTGGATTTGGTAGGATTTGGACAGCTTTCATGTCCAAGACGATTGCGGCCAGATCACTAACCAACCCAGTCTCGGCACATACTTTCACCATCGAAGCATAGACTGAAGGTGGCAGAGTGAAGGCGGGAATGCTTGACTTCGCTTTGTTATACAACTTGACGGCAAAAGCAGCAGACTGATCTCCAGCAAAAAGTTCCTGTTCGAGCTCGGTGGACTTGAAGACGAAGGGCCGATCCGAGGAGCCATATCGAGTCCTCCGCAAGGCTAATGACTTTTGTGTGTCTATCGCTTCTAATGCGCGAGCGATCAAGAACTCTATGAGAACTGCGTACGTGGTCTCATTAGGAGTGACAGAGCGGCGGGTCATGTCGCTATACACCTCGAGAGCCTTGGGCCAGGCCTGATAGGTGCTTCTCGTCAGCTGAATTGCGGAAATCAGGAGAGCGTTGTAGGCGTCTGTGCTTGGTATCAACTGATCCTTCAACATCGACTCAAATACGGCCGGGATCTCTGCATATCGTTGTTGATCGGCAAGCGCAATGATGTGGGAAGACAGGCTGTAAGAGTCGTCCACGATGGGTGAAGTTAGGTTGGTGTCGTTACTGTAGGTTGACTCATCAGGCAAGGAGGTTGTCGAATTGTTGTCTATGACGGCAGCCGTCTGAGTTTGTGATGATACCTCATTCGCTGGGAGAGTGGTGCTCTTAGCATCATGCGTGGCTGTGGCAGTGAGATTGACATCTTCCACCGATCGTATCTCCAGTGCACTAGCTTCGTCAACTCTAGCCAGTGCCTCCACCTCAGTCTGAGCATCTGGGTTTTCTTTATTCAGGTCTTGCGCCGGATTCTCACTGTAAACTCGATCTCCCGAAGGTCGCACAGGCCGAAGGATATCGATTGGGTTATTAGAGTCAAGCCGCCGTCTGGTACGGGATTGACTAGGCTTCTCTAACGACTTCCAGCCTATCCTCCTGGCGAACTGATGTTGTTTCCAATCGCTGTCGTCACCAGTCTGCTGGGCATGTTGCCATGCAGCATAGTAGAGACCCAGACCCCCATCTGAATTGCTGGAGTGAGCAGTGTGGCCTGCTTTTGCTCCAGCACCCGATGAACCAGGAACAGGAAAGACGCCCTGCAGTTGCGAAGCTTTCGCAAATTTTGTGACAGGGTAGTTATGGAATTGTGCCAACGAGGTAGTCGTAGACGCATATGATGACTGTGATGCTGCGACTACCGATTGTGCGGAACCATGGAAGAGGGATTTGGTGATGCCATATCTAGCGAGATGAGTGAAGGGTTTGATGACCATTTAGATGGTGATGACCTCTTCACAAGGAAGAGGCGTCGCTGTCTGTGGCGTTAGCAAATTCGAGGGACATCCCACGGAAATATGCCTTACGGGGGGAGCCAATGTTCAAGAGAGAATGCGGGTTCATGCGACGACCAGCAGAGTCGTCGCAAACGTGGCCACTGGAGGTTGTTTTAAATGAGCGGTGATTGAATTCTTCAGAGTGGAGTGATAACCGATCCGCGGTAATCAATGGGCGCCGGGGAGGAGATTTGTCGTTTGGTGAAAAGAAAGCTGGGGATGTCTGAAGAGGTGCCTGGGGTAATTTTTAGTTGGCCAGGCTCGAGTAAACACCGAGATTGAAAAGCTATCGGAAACAAGCCTGGTGTGGGTTGAAAGTCAGGTGGACAAGAAGAATCGAGGGCGAAAGCCGGTCGATAAAGAGATGCACTCAGGCTGGCAGAGGCCTTAGGGACTTGGGCGCTGTGGGAAGTTTTTGGATGAAGCAAGATGGCTCGTAATTGCACACGAGTCCTGACATGGGAGCTAGCTACTCGCAAGAGAATCTTTAGGAGGCTAATCCGCAAACGTTAAAGGCACCTACGGAACGGAATCTGTAAACAGCCGCACGCCGAGCGGAAGCCTCTGACCTCTGTCCCGAGAGGCTGCTCGAGCAGCTTGGCCCCAGTTTAAGCCCGCAACGCCCCGAGTGCAGATGACCAAGAACTTGCGGAAAGTGTATCAAAGGGGTATCATTTCCTTAACGTTCCCTTCTCTCATTGATCAGAGTGATAGACGATTCTCCACATTGCAGTTACGTGGGCAAAACTAGCCACAGAAAGATTATGGCCATTTCCGCTAAACGAACTGCCATTCTGGTTGGCTTCTGAGCGCAAGAGTCTGTCTGCCAGCATAACGTCATCACCAATAATGAACGTACGTTTTTCGAATAGAATGTTCGATCAACAAACATGCCAATACAACATCGAAGCCAGTGGGTGGCAGCTTCTTGACCTTTGATTAGTGCCACTTTCATCGTGAATCAGCAATAGTAGTCCCGAGCTTTTGCAAGAAGTATACATTTGTACCCCTATTACAAGGCAACTCACAACTGCCCTCCCCCTACACGAGGCCAACGAGGTGTGATCGAGTTGATGGAGTATGCACCGAGCCCCTCATGCATCCGCACCACGCGGGTGTGCAGTAGGGGTCTTTTCAAATTGTAGATGGGACACAGACGCTACAAGTCAATGACGCAGTAGCCGAGTCGATGAGGTGCAGGTATTTTTCCAGAAGACGGGGCAATGAAGCAGGGAAACGGATTTGATATGCTCAGAAGGCCAGGCGGTGGGTATGATGCTCCGGACATTCAACTCGTGATCAGATACAGCTTCGGTCCATTAGCGTATTACCGAACTCCAGATAGATGCTGAAATGCCGTTCCTTCGTCCTTCTTTCTCCGTGATGATGCAGAAATCCAGCACTGTAGCTCTCTGTGCAATGCTCATCTGTAAAACTCCGACCTTTTAACATTTACACCATACTCCCCGACCGCCATTCCCAAGTCTTCCATCGTCAATACGGTTCTCCCTTGCCCGCTTCCACCCTGTCCTCCACCACCAAATCCAGCCCTCTGCACCCCTAGTTGTGTCGCCTGGGCTCCTTTACCACCACCCGATCCACCACCCATCACACCGGCTGCAGGCTGTACAGGTATCCCCACGCCTACACCCCCGAGAGGGTTGTTTGCTGCTGCTGAATTTGACGATCGTATTCGCGAGTATTGGTATGCGTCGGCAGCAATGTCGGCGATAAATTTCTGGGTTGCGAGGGCGAGGAGGCGGGCAAGTGGCAGGGGCGTGGTGTTAGTTGTTACACCAGTTGGATCTTGCGGAGAAGGAGGTGGGAGACCGGAGAGGGTTAGGTAATGCGCCGTTACGGCATCTGGGATCTAAGAGAGGGCATGAGATGGTATCAGAGAGTGGTTGGGCATGTGCAAGGATGGGAAGAGTGGTCTGTCGGCCCTCAAAGGGAACAGAGTGCAGGGTGCGTACAATAGGGGCGTAGTCATCCATCTTGGACAGAAACTCGCGTAACGTGGTATCTTTTCTATTTTGATGTGGTAACGAGCTTGTAGGCTGGGTCTCTGTCTGTGTCGCTTCGTGGTCGAGGGTAGAGCTTGATGGATCTTGGGTGTGCGCTGTGGCGTCTTCTTGAGTGTCTTCCATCTCAGCATCAAGGTCTCTATCATTTTCCGCGTCGACAGGATTTGCTGCTTGAGGCGATGCCTCTCCTGGGTCTGCCATCTTCGCAGTAGACTTGGTTTGAGAGAGGATATAGATGATTGCCAGCTGGAGCTGGGGAAGGCACAAGCAGATGCAGGATTTCTTCCCAGAAGTATGCCGTTGCAGAACCCCAGATGTGAACCAAGTTATTCTAAGAGTGGCAGTTTTTAGTTTCAGCGTCTAACTCAACGCCTCCACAGCGTCGTGCAAATACGACTCCAAGTCAATCATTGTCGTGCACGAAAAGTGAGGGTGTCTTGGCGTCTTGGTGACCGATTGATGACTACGCTCCCGCCGCTTTGCTCTCCCGCTAACCCCTCCCGCTCCCCCTCCACTCGGCCACTGCTCCCCCAGTGCTCCTGCTGCTCCTGGCCGCTCGTGGCGTGCTCCCTGTTTCCGTTGCAGGCCATCATGAATAGCTCAGCGGAGTCGCTGCCTTCCATGCTTATGGGAACAACTTTAGCCGGCCTAGTGGGCAGAAGTCCATTTCGGTCCCCTGACAGCCTGCTTTTCGCCCTCAGGCAGGAGGAGCGGCCACAGATCAAACGTCTTTCCTATTATCTTCGTCCTCCAACTCCTTAGTCAGCCAATCCACTTTCAGTATCCGCTTTCTGTTCTCAAATTCCCTGTCCCATTTCTTGCTCTCCTGTTCATTTCCTCCCAGTACTGCTCTTTAGCAGAGAGTTCCTTGGGTCCTTCGCTGGTCAACTTCCACTCTCGCTCTGTGGTTAGGAAAAGATGTTCGAAAGGTAAACTTACGTGATTGTCTGACCCTCTTACGCTTCGGATGGAAGGCACATTCAAACTCCACGTCTGCTGGCGCGTAGCGGAATAGACATGGGTTCAGATTGCCTGCGAAGAATCGCATCTCTGTCCCCATCACTAGACTCACGACTGTTATGAGCAATCGATCATACCAATGGGACCTTCGGTTGACTCACTTTTACGCTCATTGGCCGCTATCAATGATCCGGGGCTGATTACGAACAGACATTTTTCGTCCGATCCGTCAACAGAAAACTCGGCGTCAACGAGGAACTTTAGACCCGTCCATTACTGGCTAAGGTCATCGTTCGTCCAAGTCCCGGCGACGTGCCTGCAATGCAGGAGCGTGGACTTTTCTGAGCAAGTAGTATGGGTCCTCGTGCTTCTTCTTCGAGGAAGACCCACACCGCACGGGGGCCACGTGGCAACGCAGGTCCGCTGAAATACTCATAGCCATACCACCGGCCCTTAGAACCCTTGCTTTTGAACATATTCCATACTAAGGTAGTAAGGATCACCTCAGATGATGGCCCCAAGCTACTACGCCCACTGCAGCACTATCACCACCTCGTAACGACATTCTCTCCGAAGGCGTAGTCCCAGCTTTCTTTGACCCGGCCGCAGGAGAATTTGTTTGAACTATTGAGGCTCAGAGGACAGCTCCGTGGGAGATATTCTACTGAGTACTGTGTTGGCAGATTTGTATTCTATCATCGTTTCCTATCTTGAGCTAATACTCTGAGTATGCAGCTGCTTCGGACCAAGATGCATGTGTTATCTGCTTCCAGCCCAGAGAGATCAAGCCTATTTGGCATGCTGAGCGAGGAGAACAGAGTTTCCTTCCCCAGCGCTCTCTCTCTGTGAGTAAAATGGTAGAGCTGAAGCCATCACTACACGAGCGCCTAGCACGCTGTATACATGCGAGGCGCATGCTGTCCGTTTGTAGAGAAATACTGTCCGGTTAGCCCTTCGGCCCTGCCGACAACTCAAAGAAGCTAAAGTGCATTATCCGCTTTGCGGCCAGGTAATAAAGAACAGAGTAGAGGCTGAGACTGGCCTTTTAATCACATAAATCTATGGTGTCTTCCCATGTCCCGTAGTGTTGATGCTGGATGACAGATCACAAAGTCAGGAATCGTCGACGGGAATGACATGTACAATCGAAAGTTTGATGGGACATGGCATACTTTTGCCCCAACGGATCACCTGATATTCAAGGCACAAATATCCGTGATCACTCCGTCTTCAACGTCTCTCCGGCCCCCCGCCCAGCTCCCTGATTCCTTTCATTCAGTGCAGGTGGCATCTGTATGTCAGATAAACTGGGATCCACGTTTGAGTCCAGCAAAGGCAATGCCATCTGGTCTTGGGCTGGAGGTGTAAGCATCTCGAATGGTGGTGCGTCCTCCGATAAATCCATGCTGCTGTGGTCCCCTGGAAACTGAGGCGGTGCCCCTGCAAGTGCCATGATCCCCTGAACACCATCAAAATGTGCCTTGTCCTCTTCTCCCTGCTGTCGCTCACGTTCTCTGGCCTCGTTCTTCGAAGCTTGAGCAGGCGCGCGAGTCTTGAGGTCGCCAGTTACGTATTTGAGATAGTATGGAACTTCGATGCCGCCCTTTAGGAAAAAGAGTTTCAAGTTCCGAGCTTTGTCTTTTAGCTGAACTTGATTGCGATCTTTCAGCGATTCGTTTACTGTACCACCGGGGCCAAACATGGCCAAAATCTGGCTCCAATGAGGGCCCCGCACTCTGTCAAGGCCCGCCATCAGAGCATTCTCTTCCTCGGTTGTCCACGGGCGGCGTTGACTGGGTAGACCAGTACGGCGGCTTGTTGGTGATGCTTTTGCGGTTGCTGCCATCCTTGCCCGTGCATATAGTTCATGTGTTGGTGCTGACTGAGAGACATGAGGTACTTCAGGTAATGGTCCGTAGTTTGGTGAGTGGTTAGATCTGGAACTATTTGCAGAGGACTGTGTGGGTGGGACGTATTGCTGGAATGTTGGCTGAATTTGAACCTGCTGAAAGGTGGGTTGGGGATTCTGCTGTAAATGCATCTGTGGTGCTGCAGCCGGAGGCGCAGTTTGAGATCTGGAATCACTGTGACCTTCAAGAGCGATTCGGGCAGCGCGGGCAGCACGAGTCACAAAGTCTTCTTTTGGAAGATCTACGGTCTTCTCAATTTGCGGCGGAGGTGGAGGTGGTGGAGCCGAAATAGGCAACGGCATGACTGCGAAGTTGCTCTCTAGTTGTCCTTGCTGCAATGTCTGTTGATCGCCAACCGTTGACAGTCGCCCTCCTTTCACTTTCTCGGTGCTCTGTCATTTCGAATCAGCCTCTATGCGTCGAGGGCAATTTCCAGGGTCTATACTTGATGCTTACCGTTGCAGAATTAATGGCGTCGAAATTCTTACTAACATAAGAACTTATCTCTCGCAAGAAGTCTTCCCATCGGTATTTCTCTGGCAAGGCATCCAGATTGTCATTCTTGATCTCGGCAAGAAGGAATTCACGCCTGGAGAGGGCACGCTTGACAAATTCCTGCTCACTTGGGGCCAGCCCTCGAGCCCCAGGACGCCTTGCGAGTATTCTGCTCTCGAGATTGTCTGGAAATAGGCTGTACAACAAATCTTCTTTTGCAGAGTCCTTGGACCTCGTTGCGGCAATGAATGCTTGCGTCTTTAGCTCGAGCAGAATTTGTGCTTGCGCTTTGAGTAATCGGCCATTGTTTGGTACAAATATCTCAAGAAAGTGTGTATCCAAGTCGGAGAAGCCGATTTCTCGCGGCTCGAAAATGGTGGATACAAATGTAGCTAGATTTGCCTTGCGCAGAACCTCGATCTGAGTAGCATCGTTGATGTCGAGCTCTGAAGCGGACAAGAACGACGTCTTCGACTTGTAAATTCCTTTGGTAGTTTCGAAGAGATGTCTGATTGCAGCGTATTCCTGCCCAGCTTCAGAACGATGTTCAGCAGTAAAGGTAACAGTTTCCTGATAGGTTGACTTTGCAAAATTGGAGAGAACTTGTGTGGCCTAGAACATAGTTAGCACTCATACTCGCTCCAAATCTCAGATGAATGCCTACTAGATTGTCCAGGATGGGCAGGCTCTCCACTTTCATTCTCGACCTCGATCCCGTCTTGACGGACATCGGTCCTCCCGAGCCTACAGAGTTGATGCGGTCAGTTTTGAAAGACTACAATCTAGCATCTCTTCTTTGCTTGCTCAAAACATGGAAGGTAACAGCACATCTGTTTCGGCGCCGATGCTCAAGTGGAGGAGGTTCGTACCATTGCCGTAGATACTCAACGTCCCCGCGTTTGTGGCAGCTCGAGCTTGCAAGTCACTGGGAGCTGCATTGTTTGCTTGAAGTGCGCTCAGCGCAGCAGGTTTATCATCGAAAGGAATGTCCGAAACTTCCTCAGTTTGAACTGCAGTTGCTTCGAACGTCGATGCGTCAGTTCGTCGTCTTTTTGCGCTTCGCGGCTGCGTGTCGACAGGCTGCTCGGTCGGATGATGGATCACTTTTCCAGAGCGGGTGACTACGCAGGCCAAGTCAGCATTTGCCAGGCGAGGTTGTTGCATGTTGTTAGGGGATGAAAGAGGCTGCAGAGGAATTCCTTCGCTTACCAGTGGGAGCATTATCAACCTCTTTGTTCGGAACGTTCGAGGTTGTATCATTGGATGTTGGCAGTTGAGATCGGTTCCTGGTGATCCGCATCGCTCCTAACAGAACCTCTTCTCGATTCATACGGTAGGGCTCAGGGTGAGGGCTTGCTGTCTCGAGAAGCCCTTCCTTAGCGTCAGAATCTTGGCTCCACTCTGATTTCAAGTCACGAATTGTGGAGAAGGCCCATCTCTCAACCATCACTGCTACAACGACGCATGCTGTAGAGCTTGAGTCATAAGAAGAGCAAGACCAGTGTCTCATGAGAGCTACTTTTCTAGCCTAAGCATTAGCAGATCCCAAAAAAGACACGGCCTCCTGTCGCATAGTTCATGAGGATCGAACTCAGCCAAAATATATTGCAATACTACCCACAAGTCGTGTCTATCTAGAAATTACTTCTATTCTCAATAGCCAGCATGCATTGACCATAAACTCCTCAGTCCATATCTATACCTAACCCAGTATATCGAGAAAGATGGGAATCACTAGGAATCACTCAACCCATTACGCGTATTCGGATTTTGCTTTGCGTTTAGCTATTTTGGCCTCCACTCCAAAGGAGAGCGATGCATATATTCACCACCAATAATTCCAAACCCAAAGGTGATCCTCCGTAAATCGAAAGGTGCAATGCTCTGTAAGCATCTTTCTGTGAATTGATGCTTCGGCTATCGTTTTATCGAAGATAGTCCCCACAACGCCCCACACCGACAGCCCCCAACTTTCCCAGCCACATCATTTTCCGAAAAGTTCACACGGTTACGAGGTTACGAATATTGTACTCCGTCCTTGCTGCTGACACGAGAGGTGACTAATTTGCATCGATCTAATTGGAAAGGCCTTTGAAAATGTACTCGGTAAGTATCGATTTGCGCCTGACAACGGCTCAGCGTCGGACAATTTCTTGCCTGTTAGACTGACTATGCTACTGACGTGCGTATCTGCTTGGAACAAGTCCGATCCTTAGAGCGACTCTGCTCGTTATCGGGTCTGGCCTTTCTAGCTGCATAGCGGCGGTACCTCTTTGGTGGACTCAACCAGCCAAGTCATGCAAGCCAGCTCGTGCTACCCCTCCCCCACTTCCACCTGGGCTCCAATTCCAGGGCGATCAACGATAGCTCTGAGGTCATGGGACAGCTGTCCCAATGTGGTAAGCAGCTATTGTCAGCTTCAAACTCAAGATTGTCGCTTCTCATAGCTATCAATGCCCCACCTGTGCCTACCTGCAGACGTCTTCATCTCTCCGACCGTGTCAAATACCAGGCCTGGTTCCGTTTTGGCCAGCACAGCTCTTCAATCTACGCATCACTGCATTATTCACTCTGTGGCTGAACATGCATCTTTTCAGCCTTCTTGCGCTCATTGGGCTGCGGTGCATTCCGACAGCAGCCCAAACAGTCCTGCGGGAGCAAATCTGGGGCTCGGTTGTATACTCGCTGTATGGCGATAGAACGCCATTCATATTACCCCAAACCTACACTCTCACACCTCTCGGAGCTCAACAGCTCTACAGCGCCGGATCTGGGTTTCGTGACCGTTACATCGTACCGCCCCAAACTCCCTTCGGCGAATACAGTGTCAGTACGGTCATAAATGGCATTGCGGAGTTTCAACTAGACAGCAATCAGGTTACAATGATGTCGACAGTAGACCAATTCATTGTGGCTTCAGCACAGGCTTTCATACAGGGCTTGTACCCACCCCTTCAACTATCCTCCAACGACACATTCGCCACCAGCCAATCTGTCCTTGCCAATGGCTCAAACATCCTACCGCCGCTGAACGGGTATCAGTACCCCCAGATATATACCGCTTCAAGGAACGATGATAACTCCATATGGATTGCAGGAGAAGTTAGCTGCCCGGCATATACAGCATCTAGTTATGAGTATTACACGAGTCCTGAGTATGAAACCATCTTGGACGCGACAGCAGGGTTCTATGAAGGCTTGGAAGAAGACTTCTTGAATGGGATATTTACCAACTCCAGTGTCGGGTATTTCGATGCGTACTACATTTGGGACTACCTTCAGTATGGCTTCATCCACAACACAAGCATTGCAGACCATATCTCCGAAGAGGCCTTGTTACACGCACGTGCCCTCGCGGACGAGCTGACCTTCGCATTGAATGGCAATACGTCAGCGTCTGGCTCAACTCCAGGCGATCAAATTCGCGCCATCGGTGGTAGAACTCTAGCTACGAGAATCGTAGAAGCTCTGTATACGAATATTGACACGAATGGCCAATACGACAAAATGACCCTTCTCTTCGGCAGTTACGAGCCTATGGTATCCTTTGCCGCGCTTGCTGGCTTAGCTTCGGAGCAGAATCCACAATTCTATAGCATTCCAGATCCAGGTTCCAGCATGGTATTCGAGCTCTTTTCGATGTCAGTGAATGACACTGGGGAGTATCCGGACCGCTCAGATCTCAAGGTTCGGTTCCTATTCCAAAATGGCACCGGAGATGGGACTCAGCTCATCTCGTATTCATTGTTCGGGGGGGACCCAAGTCAGGATACCATGACCTTCGACGAATTCGTTTCTGGAATGGAGACAATCTGGATGCCGAGCGTGGCAGACTGGTGCGACGTCTGTAGCAGCCTCAGCTTCTTCTGCCCCGCTTTCGTGGGCGACGGTGGAAGCTCGTCGTCCAACCCAACCTACGGAGCGGGACCATCGAGCCATCGTGGCATAAGCCCTGTAGTGGCTGGCGTCATCGGAGCCGTTGTCACGCTAGTGGTTGTTGGCATCCTTGCTGCCGTGCTAGCCCTTTTAGGAGGTCTTCGGGTCTACAGGATGAAGACAAAGGGCAGATCTGATCTTGGAGGGTTCAAAGGCGGCGAGAAGCTTGCAAGCGACGCAGATTTGACAGCCGCTAAAGCCAAGGTTGGTGGTATCGTCACCGGCTCAGCGCCTGCCGGAAGGCTCCACGAAAGAGTTGGCAGCTGGGAATTAGGCGATCAAAGTAAGGCAAGGGATGCACAGATACCTAACCTCGGGTCCTCGGATTTGCCTGAAAGAAGACCAAGTTTTGAGGATGACGAGCTTCATGTCCACCCACTTGCAGCTCCCGTCAAGCCAGATGATCATGTTTGAGTTCATGGGAGGTAACTCACGTACATTACGTACCGAGTTTGTGAAGAAGTGAACATCAGGCGTTTAATGTGCTATGATTATGTGACTGCCTTACACGAGATACCCTTCATTATCACCTTGACGTCTTACATAATCTTACGGAGATATTGATATTGATTGAATGCGGAACAGAAACGTTGCTGACAGCAGTGGATACTTGGAAGGAATGAAATTTAATTGAGCATGTGCAACTCTGTTTTGCATCAAATCTATAATCGTGGGTGGTCGATTAGCAATGCCTATGTGACATACTGAACCATCAACTCAGCAAGAGTCGGCAAAGCAACAGCAAACAAATGTGATTCATAACAACGGCATCAGCACGATGAGCACGAATAAATTGGCCTCAGCCGAGATGGCCGCCTTCGCAGCTGCCTTTCTTTGTTTACTCCTTGTTATTGCCGCACTTTCAGGACATGACTTCTTTCCTAGCAATAGGCGTCTCCCGCCACCAAGCAACTCTCGCCCTCTTCACACATTGCAATTTGGGGTCCCTCGTCTTGAGATATCTTGGGGCACGAGCATGTGCAAGCACTAACTTACCCTGCTGATTGAGTGTTGAACTTAGAATTTTCTCCACGCAGAACACCCAGACGGCGTCTGGTCACTCGGTGTTGCAGGCCCATATTAGTGCTCAAACACCATGGACAAGATCGATAAAGAAAAGCCTGTGTCAAAGAGTCTTCACTATTCCATCGCTACTCTTCTGTGGATCGGGCGCCTATGCGAAGCGAAAAAGACACCCTTTAATCTGTCAAGACTCAGCTTTGCTATCTTCCACGGTAAGAAAGCAATCTGCTCAAAACCTTACGCTCGATCGATATTCCCAACAACTCTCCTCACTTCCTATCAGCTGACTTGCCTTCACCAGCTGGATTTGTGAAACCTTGCGGTGCCCACGCTCACACCTACGACATGCCGCTCCAAGACGTCTCCGTCAGCCGCAACCGTGGTTGGTCTTTAGACACTGCCAGCTCAGGTGAAGACTATGTGGTCTTCTCAGACAGTGGCAGACGTCTCCTCGAGCCAGAAAGACAACCTGTCAATGCTCCAGGCAGTCCAGGTGGGCGTCTTCAAGCCGATGGAGGTTTCATTCGCTTCCTGAGGACACATTCGTCGCCAACACATCAACGCGTGGCTGCTAGTGGTCGGATGGTACCTATGGGACTGCCTTCTGCTCCACCTCAATTCAAGCTCCCGACCAACGACTCAAACCGTAACAACATCGCTCCCGCTGATCAAAATATTGGACACAATTCAATGCGACGTGAACGGCAGGTTGGGGCCAGTAGTTCAACCATGTACAGCCAGCTCAGAAATGGTTCGCGCACACACTTCAAGCCAGACGCAAACTTTCCAATCAATCGAGGAACACCTGTGCTTTTAGAGCCATTCCCAAAGTTCTACGACGGCCAGACAGGCCAGGAGGACATTCAGAAAGCAGCAACATACAAAGGAGAAGCAACCGCGAAGAGAAACACTGGTATGGAGGACAAAATTAGTCGACCTGACTGTCAAGTATCGGGCGGTGTCCAAAATACCGCACATTCGATAAACCAGGCGCCTGACAGACACGTCCCTTCCAGCATCGCCTCGCGACTAGTGACAGCCCAACCTTATCAAGCTTGTCGTCCTGCTCAAGGTCCTGCAAATCCGTACTATCCACCAAGGATGCAAACTTCTCGCCACTGGCCTCTGAACACATCGCAACACATGCCAAACTCAATTTCCCTTGCTCTCGATGAAGCTTCTACCGCTGTGACGCCCGAGCTGGCTGGAAATGCTCAAGGTGTCACCTACCCGCCTCTGGTCAAACCGTTTGGACCGTATCCTGGTCTAGAGCCAGGTTCTCATCAAGCTGTCTTTCACCCTGGCTTTTCCCCAATCATCCCACAAGGGTATCAGGTTCCTCCACTTGCCAGTCTGCCAATGTATGCAAATCAAATCGGTCTTGTCCCCCCGTCATACTACAGTTATGATCCCTTCAACGCACCAGCTTCGCTTCTGCCAACCAATGCAACGGCGTCATCAACAGACATGACTATGCCTTTTGCAGCTCCCAATACACAGAATGCAACCTTCCTTGATGCTCCAACTCAAATGCAGCTGCAAGAGGAGCTGGTATTGGCGGAAGCAAAATTCGAGAACTGGACCGAGCAGGAGCGGATGCTTGATCAGTATCTGGCTATGCACATGGATAAATTGGATCTGAAAACTAGAAGGGTATGGACTGGCAAGAGAATGCAGATCGTTGAGGATAGGGCGGCTGCAAAGGGTCGAGTGAATCAGCTACAACAAGCTCTAGGGGCCCAAATTGCATGGCCAACGAACGTGCAATCAGACCACCAGTCTCACACATCTTTACGATCAACGGCAGAGGCACACCCAATCAACCATCTGAACGTGCAAGCTCCACCTTGGGTGCCAAAGGCTGGCGTTGATAGTAAACAGGCTGTCAGGATCCAAAACCCGAACTGCCCAACAAAAATGGCCCAAGTTACCGCATCACAGAGAGTACCTTTCGGCGCGGAGGACATAAATAGAACGAAGATGACACCGCTGGAACCTACCGCAGCTGCGTCAGAGGACCCTTTCACTGCCAAAAGCACGTTTGTCCCCTTCAGCCCAGAAAAATCGCCAGTTGACAAATGGGGCGTACGGCTTGGACCAGCTCCCCCAGAACTTCAGCGACTGCAGAGTGAGCAGAGTGAAATGCTAGAGTCCATGGCCAGCGAGGCAAGCAGACATTCAACCGGCCCACTAGGCTCCATCGGAAACGTCTCTAAGCGTGATAGTAGCTGGGAGGCCAGAGACGGAAGCGCACTTCCACAGGTCGAAGCGGACCAGGAACAGCACCTAGATGCTATACGCCAGGATCTTGGTACAAAAAGCGTGCTCACGCTGGCAAGCGAAAAAGTTCTAAATGCCGACGGCCAGAATTACAAACAACCAAGATTGAAATACATGAGCAGCGACTTCGAAAGGGGTTACTGGTTGCGCAAGCGTGAAGTGGATCAACACATCGGAGCATCACATTCACGTCCGGTGGAGCGTTCGTTCGAGAACATCAAGCGTACTCCTTCGCCGCAGAGGTCTAAGCAAACTGAGGAATGGGTCAATGGCGTTGTTGACTTTCAGAAGCCGGTGTACTCTGGACGCTCTCCATGGATAACTGACGGCATGAAGTTGCTCAACACCAAAGGCGAACCATCAATCGGCTTGCAAAACACTCACGCCACGAGTAAGACCAGAGGTATCAACAGTGCAGCGAGCCACCTTCGAGGTCGATGCTGGTGATGAAGATCTTACATACAACGCATGTCGACGAGTGCAAACTCTTATTTCCTTATTTCCACCATGTCCTCTACCATCCGCCTTGGCTTGAGAGCAGAGTTATCGTGGTGATAGTGTTCTCCTTCCACTGAAAAGCATTTTCGATACTGTATGATATCGGTCTTCGTTGCCACCTTTTTGGCAGGCAACATGGTTGTTGGTATCGAGTCAGGACACAGATCGCCTGACACAAGAGCAGACACAGGCACGAATACTGTAAGGATCAAGATGCAGAAATCATTACAGGGAGACTACGTGACATTGTAGCTAGCACCAGTCATATGATCGAATGACAGCATTCTATTCAATATGTTCGTGGGTCCTAGACCCTGTAGGTCAGACCCAAGTGAGACGCAGTGCGGAGGCCGAACGAGATGGCCACCAGCGTTCAGCTGTAACCCCACATTATGAGATGCTTACTTATTCCGACAAAGTAGAAAAGGAGGCCTGGAGGCGGGTGCAACGTCTGGCCGTATCTCAGCAAGCCCAGTAACTCTTAGCACAGGCAATAGCGATAGCTTATACTTTGATGATTGCTAAGCTGAAGATGTCATTGAGGATATTCGTGATTCTAGTCAACAAAAAACAAATGAAGATGAGATGAAGCTCAAAGCGAGGCTGAACGTGTTGGAGGGACGCCAAATATTAGCATCAACTTGATACCCGTCAGCTGCGAGTCACTTTACTCTAGATAGCTTTAATGTAGATCCTATAACTCCCATTGATCCTTCATGGCTTGAGTAGACGAACCAAGTCCGACGTTTATCCTTCCGGCGAGGCTCTAAAACTTGGTTGCCACCTAAAGCCCGACGGGGCCTATCAGTGTGGGGAATTCGGGGAGCTTGTCTTGCACGCTTGGGCCAAGAGGAGGCAAGGCACCTCGCCGCTCAACCAGAAAATCCCCAAGACAAAAGCACGGGGCCGGCAGACTGCCTGTGGACTTGACATCCATTGCTCCTCCAACAACCTTTTCTCCTCCCACACAACACTCAGCGTGCCTTCCAGCAATTTGCTTCTACACCCTACTGGGTTGCTTAACGTTCATCTCCATCTGGCCTTGGAGAAGGATTGCTACAATTGAAATGGCCAGATAACGCTCTGAAGTTTCTCCCCGCAATCTTTCGAAGCCCTGTATCACCCTGTCACAGTCCTGGACCACTACATTCTCAGCTGAGCTCGGAAGGACCTGGCCGTCACGATCTCGCCGCTAGACGTGAACTCCCCTAAACGAAGCCTCAATTACTATCGGCAAGGGGCTTGTGAATTCTCCAAAGAGGAGCGTATTTATCAGCATGGCAACAGACAGGCGCAACTTCTCCAGTCTTTCTTTCTCTTCCAAGAAACACTCAAACGACTCTACGAATAGTCATCTACCTCAGAAGCTTAAAAATTTCTTCCGGATAAGCAGTCAGGGCAGCAGCACCAGTCTCAGCAGCGATGGACTTCCAACGCCCAAGTCCGAGCCCAAGTCAACTTTCCGACAATCGCGGTTCCTGCCTTCCCTCGGACGCAATCGATCGACCACAGTCGCTAGCGAGGGTAACCAACTAGACGAAGCTATGTCCCCAACTGCAAACGCGAATCCCTACTTTGCCCACCAAGGTCCTCCTGTCCTGCGGCATCGCAATGAAGGCAGCGTTCCTCCATCTCCTCCCGACACTCCGAAAATGTTGGTAAATGGAAACACTCCAGCTGAAGAGAAGGCAGTCACTGCTGGAAAGGAGGAGCTGGCAAGAAAGCTTCGAAGGGTGGCATCAGCTCCCAATGCGCAGGGCTTATTCAGCAGTGGCAAAGCAGTTGACAGACCGAAGACGGCAGACCTGAGGAAAGATCCCGTCATTTTGCAGCAAGGGGAGTCTCCGAAACTGAGCATGATTGTTCAGGAGGACGATGACGTTCTACGAATCCCCACAAGTGGCTCGAAGACACCCTCACCAGGCCAGTTACGCCAATCCATTGCCTTCCGAAGGACATACAGCTCGAATTCGATCAAGGTACGAAATGTTGAAGTCGGCCCAAGTAGTTTCGACAAGATAAAATTGATTGGAAAGGGTGATGTGGGAAAGGTATACCTTGTGAGGGAGAAAAAGTCCAACCGGCTATATGCTATGAAAGGTATGCACAGATAAGGCTGAATGGTCTAAGGGGAAGCTGACTCCTTGCAGTATTGAGTAAGAAGGAAATGATTAAGCGGAATAAGATCAAACGAGCTCTAGCTGAGCAAGAGATTCTGGCTACCAGCAACCACCCGTTCATTGTCACACTCTACCACTCGTTCCAGTCAGAGGAGCATTTATATCTATGCATGGAATACTGCAGCGGGGGGGAGTTCTTCCGAGCACTACAGACACGCCCTAATAAGTGTGTTTACGAAGAGGATGCTCGGTTCTACGCTGCAGAAGTCACAGCTGCCCTTGAATACTTACATCTGATGGGCTTCATCTACAGAGACTTGAAACCTGAGAGTACGTACATTCGATGGCTGCCTCGTATATACTGACATGTTTAGACATACTCTTGCATCAGTCGGGCCATATCATGCTCTCAGATTTCGACTTGTCAAAACAGTCTGGCTCTAGTGGTGTCCCAACGATGGTCTTGGCTGGAGGGCGGAATGGCGCCAACTCAAACATATATCCTTTGGTCGACACGAAGTCTTGCATTGCAGACTTCAGGACCAACTCATTCGTAGGCACGGAGGAATACATCGCACCGGAAGTTATCAAGGGCAATGGCCACACAAGTGCTGTTGATTGGTGGACCTTGGGTATCCTCATGTACGAGATGCTGTTCGGGACAACCCCTTTCAAAGGCAAGAATCGAAACGCCACGTTTGCGAACATATTGAGAGATGAGGTCCCTTTTCCCGACCATCCCAGTTCCCCGCAAGTCTCAAAGTGAGTACCAAAAGCCTCCACTCCATCAGATTCGGCTAACAAACGAATAACTAGTCTTTGCAAATCTGTCGTACGAAAACTCCTTGTGAAGGACGAAATGAGGCGGCTTGGTTCTCGTGCTGGCGCCTCAGATGTCAAAAGCCACCCCTTCTTCAAGCCCATCACCTGGGCACTCCTTCGGCACATGAAGCCGCCCATGATACCACATCAGGGCCGGGCGATCGACACCATCAATTTCCGCAACGTGAAAGAGAGCGGAAGCGTGGACATTGGGAGCCCTCTAAGTCCGGTCAGCAAGATGAAGGGCGTGCCGCTAGATTCAGGCTTGGCAACGCCGGGAGGCGAGATTGCGGATCCGTTTCTAGAGTTCAACAGTGTAACGCTGCATCACATGGATGATGACACCGAACAAGTCGTGAACGAAGGGCATCTGCCGAACGGGCACTGATTGCGGGCGATGGACTAGGCTAGGCGATCGCAGGATCTTTAGGTCATGCTCTCTGCGGCGAGTTTCCTGCGGAAAGGACAGGTTGGACTGACACTTGACACTGACATTCCCTGCTCGACGACCAGCATTAAAGGAGCGGGGAATCTGTCTATGATAGGATATGTTGGCACGGAGTGGACAGAAGATCTCCTGACATGAAACTAGGGTGTGATGGGACTTGATTGAATGTGCATTTGCATGGAGCTCAAAGTATCTGGGACTGAAAGTTCAGTACAGGAATAAGCAAATTCTTTCCAGGTGGGTCCATATTACATGTCGGCTCCACTGTGTCAGGAACTCTCGCTACCGTTCTTACTCGTTCCTGGACTTACCTAGGCATTTCCTTGGATCCTTTCCCAACTGGCTCTACTGCGATGTATTTGCTTAGCTGGCTTTCGCCTGCTTCCGCAATCGAAGGGCAACGTTGGGCATGTGTGCAACGGATCTCACGCCTCAAAGAACAATCTCGACAGAGCCTTGGAAGATTGGGGAACGACTCGATATGTATAGGCCCATGGCCAACACATTAGGTCAACTGGCTAGATGTTTGGAATAGTTTCTAGATCTCCAATTGTGCTTCCTCGAGGAGCCGCATCAGATCGCTCGTGGGAAATGCTTTCTATACCGATTTTCTATTGCCTCGATGATGTTCGTCGCTGAACTACGGAAATGAACATAGTTATGTATCACAACAAAGAGTTTCAAGTGGCATGCCACAAAACTTGTTCCGAGTTTGCGTTCTTTAGTCCTGGTATTGCACAGATCTGCATTTAGACTGCGCAGGTTGGTCAGTTTGACGGCGATCCTTTTCGAGCCTCAAGACCCATACCAGTCGTTTCCACACCTGCATGGCCTTGTGGAGGACACCGTCCAAGCCTTCGGCAATTCCTGGTTACTTCCACCTGTCCAGGGAGAGGGTTTTGAGTCTGGCAAGGCTTGTTTAGCTCGTCTGCAAAGCCATGCGCTCCACAAAGAAGTAGGTTGGCCGCTCCTCAAACAGCTGGCCAAGGTGCCCCAGAGAGCGACATCGAGGACGCTATTGTGCCTAGTACACCTCCGCTGGCAGGCAAGTCGCAGGGAGGTATAACTATAGCTTTAGCGATAAGGACACCTGAACGCCTCCGAGGATCCCTAGAGCTGATCCCTGCCCTGGCATCTGAACCACAAGGTACGCCTGAAGCTTAGGTACAACCTCCGGCACCGATTGCCCCTGCAACGATCGAACAGGGTCCCAGGCCTAACAAGCCATATAGGGACAGTCAGTACGAGCTATGATTACCTAGAAGTGACGGCAAGGTCTAGGGCGGCAGGTACGGTGGCAACAGCGAGGTTGGGGGCGACAGTGAGGTCTATAGCTATCCAGTGATGAGAACCTTTGGATAGGTGCCCATACAATCTACTGTGCCTACGTCACCTCCGACTCAATAGCCAAATTGCTTGTTGTGTGTAATGTGCTAGTTGGAGTTCCTCGCCCCGAGTCATCCCAGATATCCACAGATCGGTACGCTGAGAGCGCTAATTCTGTAAGAGCCGAAAAGACTACATTTCGGAGGAGGCATTCCATGATACGCGACACAAATACCATAAATCGCAGCAGAATCCTAAATCAGCTTTGTTACGAACATCATTTCGACGCATATATTGGCCTAGGGCTTGGCGGTGCGGCCTTGGCATTTGGCTCACATGGTTGCTGGTTTGGCTGGTTTGGCTGGTTTGGCTGGTTTGACTTTGTATCTAGTGGCCCTGCTTTATCTTCCTCCCTTCCTTAGGTTCGTTGTCCTAGTTACATGACACCTCTATGGTTCGTTCTAGACTGGCCTCCTAACACAGCGTCCGGAAAGCTTCACCCGAATTCTGCCAGAGTACCCTTCGCACGTCTTCGTCGATATCGGTCCCGCATATTTGCAGCGGCATTATCACCAACGGTGTTGCTCTAATCGCTGCGATGGCGAAGCCTCGTCGAACACGCGAAGATTACCTAGTCGGAATTATATGCGCATTAGCAATAGAAAAAGCTCCTATGGTAGCAATGCTGGACGAGCTGCACGATAAATTGGAAAAACAGAATGGCGACGATAACGACTATACCCTAGGTCGAATCGGTGTTCATAACGTCGTCATCGCGTGCCTACCAGCAGGTTTGATGGGCAATAGCCCTGCCGGTATTGTCGCAAACAATATGCGACGTAGCTTTCCAATCAAATTCGGTCTTATGGTCGGCGTTGGTGGGGGTGTCTGGAGCAAGAAAGATGATATCCGACTTGGAGATGTCGTTGTCAGTCAACCCACAGGGATTCATGGTGGTGTTATACAGTGGGATCACGGGAAGGTCGAACAGGGAGGCGAATTTCGGCGCACTGGATCACTAAACATGCCACCACTTGTACTCCTCCATGCCCTTCAAGCACTGAAAATATTCCATGAGACAGACGGTATTGATACTAGTATTCAGGAGGCTCTTTCGGTCATGGTTAAAAACAAGCCACACATGGCTAAGAAGTACAAATACCAGGGCCCAGAGCACGACCGGCTGTTCGAGGCAACATACGATCATATAGGCGACGATGAATGTGAAGGATGTGATACTCAATCGATTGTGCCAAGGACTTCCCGTGAAGACTCAAGTCTAGAGATACACTGCGGTAATATCGCGTCTGGAAACCAGGTGATGAAGCATGGGGTAACCCGGGACCGGATAGCTAAGGAAGAAAATGTGATATGTTTCGAGATGGAGGCGGCTGGACTGGTGAATGACTTTCCATGCCTGGTGATTAGGGGGATTTGTGACTATGCAGACTCCCATAAAAACAAGAGATGGCAACCATATGCTGCAGCAACCGCCGCGGCTTTTGCTAGAGTGCTGCTAGGCTTCATCGGTAAACAGGAAGTGATCAAGACACCTCGTGAGTAGACATCCACACATACCATTTCCTTCTCTGCAAAATATCTAGTGCTCTTTTATGAAGATGCCGTTTATAAGGTGACTCATACTAACCTAGCTAATTTGACCTAGAACCCCCTAAGCCACTCAGAGTGCTTCCTTTTGGTCGTAACAAAGATTTTGTTGGCCGACAGTCTCAGCTCGACCGATTGATCACGATTCTCTACACAGAGGATACTGAGGAAGACTGTCAACGTGCAGCGCTTGTAGGCCTTGGAGGAGTAGGCAAGACCCAAATCGCCTTGGAAACTGCTTTCCAGATTCAAGAATTATCTCCCCAGTATTCTGTCTTCTGGGTCCGGGCAAGTGATATCACGAGTTTTGAGAGTGGTTATCGCCAGATTGGTCAACAACTCGAGATTCCTGGACTCGATGATGATAAAGCAGATGTCAAAGAGCTCGTACGGGCAAGGCTGTCCTTAGAAAGTTCGGGCAAATGGATTATGATTGTGGATAACGCAGACGATTTCGAATTGTTCTACAACAGAGCCAACGAGAGCACCGAGTCTCATGCATTACATGAGTACCTTCCATTTAGTCCTCTTGGAGCAATTCTTTTCACAACTCGAGACCGCGAGGCCGCCACAAGGTATGCTGGCTCCAACGTCATCGTCATAGAAGAGATGGATGACGTGGAATCAAGAGAGCTTCTAAAGACGAGTCTTCAGAACAAGCGACTCGTCGAAGATGAGGATGGTACGATAAAGCTGTTGAAGCTGCTCCTCAATCTGCCACTTGCGATAATGCAAGCAGTAGCGTATCTCAACGCAAAAGGCACAACGATCGCCGAATATCTCAGAATCTACGAAGAGAGTAGTGGCAGTGTCATCAAGCTGCTAAGTAAGGATTTCGAGGACCGAAGGAGATATCCGGGCATGAAAAATCCCGTTGCCACTACGTGGCTCATCTCATTTGAGCAAATTCGACTTCGAGATCCTTTAGCAGCGGATTATATGGCGTTTATCTCTTGCATCAACGACCAAGACATTCCTCGAGACCTCTTGCCGCCAGCTCCTCAGCTGGAGAAAATAGAGGCAATTGGCACCTTGAAAGCCTTCGGATTTATCAAGGAACGTCTCAGAGGAGAATCGTACGACATGCATCGACTAGTTCACATCGCTATGCAGAGCTGGTTGAGCTTGAACGATGAATTGACGTCGTGGAACGAGAAGACTCTAAAACAGATCGCAGACAAATTTCCATGGCCTGAACATGAGAACAAGGCTGTATGGACGATGTATCTCCCTCATGCGCAGTGTATTATTGCCTCAACAAAATCCTATAGCGGATTGGAGAAGTCGCGGTGGGGGATACTCCACAACGTAGGATGGTGCTTGTTTATTACTGGGAAGTATGCAGAGGCTGAGGAAATGTACCGAGAAGCATTAGTGCTTGAAGAGAAAGTGCTCGGTGCCGAAGACCCGGAGACGCTTGGTAGCATGGACAACCTCGCATTGGTGCTTAACTGGCAGGGCAAGTATGCAGAGGCCGAGGAGATGCACCGGCAGACGCTGAAGCTGTACACGAAGGTGCTCGGTGCCGAGCACCCGTCGACACTTGGTAGCATGGACAACCTGGCAGTGGTGCTCAACAGGCAGGGCAAGTATGAAGAGGCCGAGGAGCTACACCGGCAGACGCTGAGGCTGTACGCGAAGGTGCTCGGTGCAGAGCATCCGTCGACACTTGGCAGCATGGACAACCTCGCATTAGTGCTCAGCAATCAGGGCAGGTACGCAGAGGCCGAGGAGATACACCGGCAGGCGCTGAAGCTGTACACGAAGGTGCTTGGTGCAGAACATCTATCGACGCTTGATAGCATGTACAATCTCGCATCAGTACTTAATAGGCAGGGCAAGTATGCAGAGGCTGAGGAGATGAACCGGCAGACGTCGAAGCTGTACATGAAGGCGCTCGGTGCAGAGCACCCGTCGACGCTTGATAGCATGTACAACCTCGCCGTGGTACTTAACAGGCAGGGCAAGTATGCAGAGGCCGAGGAAATGAATCGGCAGACGCTGAAGCTGTACACGAAGGTGCTCGGTGCAGAGCACCCGTCGACGCTTGGTAGCATGGACAACCTCGCCGTGGTCCTCAACAGGCAAGGTAAGCATGCAGAGGCCGAGGAGATGAACCGGCAGACGCTGAAGCTGTACACGAAGGTGCTCGGTGCAGAGCACCCGTCGACACTTGATAGCCTGGACAACCTCGCATTAGTGCTCAGCAATCAGGGCAGGTACGCAGAGGCCGAGGAGCTGCACCGGCAAACGCTGAAGCTGTACACGAAGGTGCTTGGCGCAGAACATCTATCGACGCTTGATAGCATGTACAACCTCGCATTAGTGCTTAACAGGCAGGGCAGGTATGCAGAGGCTGAGGAGATGAACCGGCAGACGTCGAAGCTGTACACGAAGGTGCTCGGTGCGGAGCACCCATCGACGCTTGATAGCATGGACAACCTCGCTGTGGTCCTCAACAGGCAGGGCAAGCATGTAGAGGCCGAGGAGATACACCGACAGACGCTGAAGCTGTACACAAAGGTGCTTGGCACAGAGCACCCGTCGGCGCTACGCAGCATGATCAACTTGGTAGATGCCCTTCGTCAGCAGGGCAAGCACGAGGAGGCGGAGAATATGCACCTGCGATGAAATCGAGCCGAAACTTCTCGGGATGCTTCAGGGCAGTCAACTTTCGCAGTCAAATTGCACACATAGTCAAATTCGGCTATTGAGACTAAGATGACGTAGACGTATAGTAAATTGTATGGTACGCATCCAAGGGTTCTCATCACTGCATTCTGTACGCGGTGAGGGCGGTTAAGGGCCGCTACATCGGATGCGGTAATTCAGAAGCATTTTTTCCAATCGACACGAGCCATTCGTGACGCGCAAAAACGCGGTCTTCTCAACTCTCTCCGAAACCCAACTTTGCGCTCAAGAGTCCCTGGACTCTCCTTCGTTGATCGAAGGCCTGCAATGATAAACTCACTCACGACAATATCATTATGGATGAAGGCAACCACGATGTCTCAAACCCTCTCCTCGCCCTCACCGACCGCACATCTACCAGTATCACGCCGCTTGAGCAGGAGGTGTTGGATGAATATGCGAGGTTACTGAAGAATATGAACCATGTACGTGGCCACTCATCTCCTTCATTGCGACTTCTGGAATTCCTCTACTTCCTTTCCCTAGGAGCCCAATCTCCTCGATAATATTCTCAACCAACAATCCATTCATCACAACAACCCTATCCCCATCTTTGTTCAGTCAACCTGCAAAGTCACCACTTCACCACTCTCCTCATCTGCATTATCCTTTCGGTCGTTCATCCTCTCGCCCTCCCTTCCCAGAACCATGGAAATGACTTTACTTATCTGCCTTATTATTTGGCTCGTGCTCATCCTCATCTTTGACACCCTTGTCATCCTCACTCCTACGGGCATCATACCCCCCCCAACTATCCGTGTCTCGGCGAGCTTGCATGTAAAAGCTTCATCTTCGCCGCCATCCTCTGTGGCTTCCTCTTCGTAATCGTTGCAGCAATCCTCCCATTCATCGAGGTTCTACCGTCTGCTCCCCTGTGCTTCGACGTTTCTTCCTACGACTACGGCGCTAGCTGCTAATAACTTTACACACAACGACATTACACCGCTCACCTCTATCCACCATAATAACCTTGTGTAGGGAAATGACCACCAAAGTTGTCTTCTTCGTTCTTGGTTTCCCTTTTTCACCATCTTCGGCACCCTCTTTATCCTCTGTTGCATGGATCTGTATTGTCTGTTTACATGAGCCCAAAGTGTTCTTCTATTGGCCGGATGTGTCGCTCTGGTGGCGGACAGTGTGAATACCTTATTACTAACCATCGCTGGCACTTTATGCTCCGGATCGTTACTGAAACAGGAGATCTTATCGGCCTCACTGTCAGCACCATCCTTGTCATTCTCATTGTCTTGATCTTCACCTTCATCATGCTTTGTTGCGTCGGTGTTGTGCCATGCTCAGTTGATCGATCTTAATAACACCTTATCCTGCAACAGCTCTCCGAGACCCTAGGCACGCTCTCCAAGGGCCCCATCACTATCGAGATCGCCGAAGGCTTACGTCTGCTCGAAAGAAAAGTCGCAAGCGTCTACACGCTAATGAAGGCGAGCGTATACAGCATTGTGCTGCAGCAGGGCCAGCTTGAGAGCGGGGAGGGGGATACCACTGTCATGGCAGAGAAAAGTGGGATCCAGGAAGGGAATCAGACGGTTCCGTGAAGGCTTGGAGGTTGGAGTTTTGAACGTCATTGGGATGATTCAAATTGAAGGTGAGTCATGGACGTCTGCAATTGCAAGCATACTGATCGCCGACGAGAAACAGGAAGTACGGATATGTTACAGAGGCATTTTCAAGGGGTATGGCGTGGCGACTGAGGGAGAGGCATTATCCTCTGAAGCTGGATTTAAACGTGGATTTACGATCAAGTATTCCTGTCATTGGGACTGCTCATGAGAAAGAGGACGAAGATTGATGGGCCCTTTTTGTTCTACACTTTACAGGCACTCTTGGCCTCGATGCCGCCGCAACAAGGGCTTCCTGTCGACATGCACACCTATGTGGCAAGCGTGCAAGATTGGTCAACCCCACAAGCTCGGTCTTCCTTCTCTATACAATCCGACAAAAAAGTAACATGGTGTTTATACAGCCCCAGCGTAATAGACCTTCCTTACATCCACCAGTTTCTTTCCTCTTGCTCTCGCAATCTCTTCTGGGTCTTTCTGGCTCAGCAGAGCTTCGACGGTAGCCTTGACTGTATTCATTGGGTTTCTCGACCGTGTGACTCTTGCAGCTAGATCAGCGATTCCGGCACATTTGCAAATCTCCCAGATGTATTGCTGGCATCGCAGTCCGAATCCTGCACAAGACTTGGGTTAGCAATCGGTCTCTCCCCACCCAGCCAGATTGCAAGAGAGCCCAGATGGATACACTTACCAGGTGGTCTTGCATAAAGCTCCAATTCTGTGGCGCTGACCTTCCCCTTGACATCCCCGTATATCGTCCGTCCCTCGTACCGAAGGATGGGTTGCATGTTCCTGATGGCGCGATATTGGCTCTGCAGTCTTGCCTCCTGTGGCTCTTCCGCCTTGCCTTCCCCGATCCCTATTAAGCCTTGTCCATTGCCCGCTATACTGAGGAAATATTGCTTCCCGATCTTGCCTAGTCGCGTCTGGTTCACGACTCGATGGCTGATGATGCTCTTGACTCGTAGACCAGCGATTTGCTGACGGGTGTATCCTGTCATCTGCATCAGACGAACGAGAGCAGGTGACGCTTCTTCTTCGTCGCGTCTGTCGTTGGGGGCCCCGTCTTTCTTCTCTTTTTTCACAGGCTTCTTGGGTTTCGTAGATGTAAGCTCTGGTGCCAGTGCGCTCCGTGGGTTCTTCTCTGCTTCGACTTTACCAACCGTTATGCGTGATTGTTGATCCCATCTCGTAAGCGGGTCGATGCCCTTCTTCCAGTCCTCCTTTGTGAATTCTTTGGTGCTGTCTGATGAATAAAGAAATTTCGCAAAGTCTTCTGCAAGTTCTTCGGTGTCTTTGAGCCGTAGATTGGCGTCGGTATTGGACCAAGGTGCTCGAATGGCTTTGTCAACAACGGGGTGAATCTCAGAGAGATCGTCGAAATAGTTCAGTGACCATGGGTCCGCCCGTTGAGCGGCTCTTTCGATATCTTTGCTGGGGATGTCTGCCTCGGCAATTCTGATCGCTTCCATTTGCGCAGGAGAGTATTTTTCTGCGAGCGCGGCGATGTCTTGCTCCGAGTACTCGCTGTTGGATCTTTGGGGGTGGAATGTCTGCGTCTGCAACGCGGGCATATTGGCGGCTTTGACGCTGGCGTGTTTGGGCTTTTTGCGTGCCAATTGAGAAGGGGAGGAGTGGAATTTTCGTCGGGCGCGAGAGGCGCGCGAGGTGGTTTGGAAGAAGCTGCAGAGCAGGCATTGGGGAGGACGTGTGAAGTTCATGGCAACGGCCAAGGGGAGCTTGCCCGTGTTGTGTCGAGAAGGCGAACGTCTTTTAGAGCAGAAAATATTGGAGGTAGCTCGGTATGCGGACTGAAGTTTTGAGAAGAGCTGAAATATGCTTCCTGTCTCATGGGACGGGGGGGCAGTTCCTGGCCTCTTACGACTCCATCGTCACTTTATGACTGTTGGATGTCCTTTGCTACATAATGATGTTGAAGTCCGAACACGAATTATTTATTCTGGAAACTTTCAGATCATTGTCGGCCTTCTAAGTCACAGTACCCTGTGTTCATATCGCGCTTCATTACAGCTGCCACCTCCCCGTTCTGCTTGTTTCCTCTTTGCTTTACTGAATCTGCACGAGCTCTGCGTGCCGTCTAATTTCCGATCAGTTATTCTTGATAGCTTTCTTTTTCTGCTGAATACAGTCGGCGACGTCTTTGAATACCTCCGTTAAAATGGACGAGAATGCAACTGCTTTCTGCATCGGGCAGCATGAGTCCAAGAGATTGATTCCTGTCTCTTCCGTAGTGGTGCAGCTCGCTCACGATGCCAATGTGAGTGCCCAGCGCGCTGTCTTTACCAAGTATTCTCTGATTCAAACAAGTATGATATGATTACGAGTCCAATAACGACACCGCATTTCCATTCACGGGTGCTAGCTCTGCTTTCCTCGTCTTTGGCTGAGGCAGGCGCATCGAGGTACGACACTAGTGCTGGCGACTCGAAGCTGCATAGTATGAAGCCTTTGGCCATTCCTCCTCTTTCGCCAGTGGATACGTCCCTGACGCCAGACGAGTCTATCAGCCGGATCGTTGCGATCTCAAGTACTTGGACTGACCTTTGCTCGCCTGATCCGTTTATTGCCGCTGTATCTGCAGACATCTTGAAGCTGGAAATTACGTATGCAGCATTCTGTGGCATCAGCTACGTCCTCATACCTGGCCCACGCCTGCGTCGCTCGAGTATGCATGACGGAAGCCTGGTACGTTACGCTAGAGCAATACTAGAAGCATTGAGTGCCGGGCCCTATATACAGATCCAGATCTGGATGCCCATAATTGACCATCCGGGCAATACAGTCGAACAGATTGGAGATCTAGCCCCCTTTGCAAGACCACGTCTTCTGGGCAACCCTCCGGAGGCACAGCCACAAAAGCTAGATCTGTTTGGCACGTGGGCAGCGTGGGATCTCATTCGTTCCATTTGCAAATATCATACCCGGCTTTGTGTAGGTGAGTTGTGCCGCTCCTCCATCATTCCACTGTGAAACATGGTTGCATTACGAAATTGTACGCATTGCTGATTATTGTGTACAATAGCTCTATCTCTTCCGAAACTTCTTCCTCCTGTTGCAATTCAAGCGCGATGGCACTCGGAACCCGTGCGAATACTCACCCTAGACGCCGAGACATTTACCAGAAACCCAAAAGGCTACCCGGTTCTATCAAAGGCGCACCAAGCGTTTATAAGCCACTTCATGCGGCTTCGGACCCGGCCATGGCTACTACTGTGTGATGTAGGGCCATTACCTGCCCTCCTTGAGCCGACGGCCAACGGAGCCTCTAGCGCTGCAGCATCCTCAGCCAGTCCAGCAGCATTCCCGACCCCGGCTGAAGCATTTACAAATCCGGTCATGCCAGAGAAACATCGGAAAGATCCTACACCCCACCTCTCTTACTTGCGAAACCTTCAAACCAGGCAACCTCTCCAGTCACAATTGGAGCGTTTTGGTGCTGGCTATCAAGACTATCTTCAAGCGCCCTTGCAGCCGTTGACTGTCAATCTTGAGAGTATTACCTACGAAGTGTTCGAAAAGGACCCGATCAAGTATGACTGGTACGAGAAAGCCATTGCGCGAGCACTGCATGATTGGATTGAACAGAGCAAGCCTACGTCGAGTGCGGACGGCCGGGTCGTTGTGGCTGTAGTAGGTGCAGGCAGAGGACCGCTGGTGACCCGGGCCTTGCGAGCAGCTGAAGATGTTGGTGTTGCGATCGACATGTGGGCACTGGAGAAAAATCCCAATGCCTTCGTACTTCTTCAGCGTCACAATGAGGCGATATGGGGCAATCGAGTCAATTTGGTAAAGTCGGATATGCGCACATGGAGAGGGCCATTGGGACAACCAACGCCGCATGTTCCGTCTACAGTTGACCCCATCGCTCCCATCAGCCAGACCGGATCTCCTTTTACTGGCGATGCAGAGATGGATCGAGACTACCTTGCGGCAACGGCAACTGCATCACCAAAATATTGTGCGATCGACATCCTCATCTCTGAACTTCTCGGTTCCTTCGCAGACAACGAATTGTCGCCAGAGTGCCTTGATGGAGTCCAACACCTCCTCAATCCGACGCATGGCATATCAATTCCTGCATCGTATACGGCGCATATCACACCAATCGCGGCTCCTAAATTACATGCGGATATTGCTTCTCAGTCAATGTCCAACCCGAACGCTCCAGAAACACCATTTGTGGTGATGCTGCACGCTTTTGACTACCTCTCCACTACAATTACTTCTGACCCTCCAGTCTCGTCTGAAGCAGCGGCAGATCGCTCTAACGGCAACAACGCCCGCCGTGTGTCTTTGCCACCCCAAACCCTCCAGCCTATCGTTAAGACCGCATGGGGGTTCTCTCACCCCAATGCAGCTGTATCTGAACCAGCTTCGAGCATGAACATCCACAACACTAGGCACTGTACGCTTAGTTTTCCAGTGTCACACCGCGGATTGTGCCACGGGCTTGCAGGTTACTTTGAGACTGTGCTCTATGGTAATGTCCAACTCAGCACAAACCCGGCGACTATGGAGGAGATGAGCGCTGAGATGATCAGCTGGTTCCCGATCTACTTCCCACTTAAGGTGAGTGTATTTTTACGTCTTCCAACACTCCGGCGTTTCCATGCTTACCTACATCGTTAGGCACCGTTATATGTGCCGGACCATGGCGAATTGGTCGTCAACATGTGGCGCCAGAGCGATGACCGAAAGATCTGGTATGAGTGGATGGTCGAATCCTTCGCTGTTGAGCCTGGTAGGGGTGAGGAAACGGCAAATCTGGCATTCAGCTCCGGACGAAAGTTCAGGGTTGGGGCCAGCGAGCTGCACTCCAGCATCAAAGAGGCATGCTCGATGTGACAGAGTCGCGGGTCCAATCGGATACCCTCTCTATTTCGGAAGTTGATGGCAGGCTAATGGATTTGACAACGGAGGCTGTCCAGCGAGCTTATAGCCTGCACGGGGTTGGATCTGGCCACCGATAATCCTGGAAGCTATGGCCACCCAAAACCCGGATCCGGTGACCTTATTGGAGCTATGGGCGGCTGGACTCAGGTTGGGTCGTGATCAAGCCCCGCGTGCGTGCCTAAAGGGCGATGGGCGCAGGCTTGGTGATTTTTTTCTTCCCCATTGGAGGGTTGTTGGCCCAAAGAGTGAATACGCCTTGCAGTCCTGGACTATAGGAGACACGGGTGGCCTTTTCTTACAGCTCTCATGAAACATTCCTACGACTGCGAACACTTGGGGGATTTCTCGGCCTACCTCTTTCTATGCGCATCTCATATATAACATCAGAACTAATGCGGCTCCAGGCCTGGTCCAATTGAGGTTAGGTGGTGCGAGGCTGACGTCGGATAATGGGAAGAACCGAGGCTGATTGACATTTAGGCCAATAGATCAATGACGTTACATGTGTGGGAGCGATATCGCGCAAAAGTGGAGAATGTTTCGAGTAAGATGGATGGTCACATATGACTTAGTAGTAGTGGTATAGTTACAACTTCTCCCCGCTTAGCCCCTTCTCCATCAATTCACAGTAGCTTCGACTGTTGAAGCTTGCTCGAGGTTGCTGAAGGGTCGTCGTTGGCTGTCGATCATTCCACCTTCTGCCCTCTTCCCCTGCTCATGAAGTAGCATCATCCCACCATCCTTCCTTAGCTGTCGGCCGGCCGGTGTCTTCATTTTTGTGGCTGCAACTTTTGCTGACCTGACCTGACTTGCATCTCTTCCGATTCCTTGTCCACGAGGCTTGCCTGCTGTAGCTGGCCCTCAAACCTTGAGCTAGGCACTGACGGATAGCTTGACGATGAACCGATACGCCATATTCTACGACAATGCAGGACAAGGACCGTCACATCAACCTTGATCAAGTATCTCCTCAAACACCCCTCCGCGGCTTAGTCTATGTTCCTCTCAAGGCTCAAGCACGATTCTCGCCCTACCTAACCCATCTCGACAATGGGTCAAGTCACCGATCATGCAAAGTGAACGACCACTCAAGAGGAATGGCTTAGCCCCAGACATATAGGTACCTGGAGTGTGGCTAATATTACCATATCCAGAAATCGACAACGATGACCACAATAACCCCCATCCGCACCTCTTCCTTCGTTGCACTATGCTTCAAGCGTTAGTACCGCGAGGTAGGTCATTCAATACTCGAAGCTCCTGCTGTCTTCCGGTAATAGGCATCGCATTTCTCGTGAACTTCCTACTTTATTTGGTCACGGCCGTTTGGTAGACGAGGGCTTTACCGGAGTGGCGGGCGAGGCCGTTGACGCGAACACAATGAATGAAGAAAGTGCTATTTGAATGATGTATGGCAATGCAGTTTGTAGCTCTTTGGGCTACTTTTGTTATTGCCGTCTATGCTATCCTCTACGAACGATTGACTTGGCGACACATGTTGTCTTGGCAAATTTCTAAACGAAAGCTCCTCCACCATACGCTTTTCCTCAGGAATAGAATTCCTTTGGCTCTGCCCGTTTGAGATAAGCAAAGGAAAGTCTAATCGCCATTCTCTTCACATTTTCTCCAGTATCGCCCTCATACCGCGTTATCTTCCACCACTGTTTGGAGTTGCCTTCAGGTGCCCAGTGACGTCACCGTTGCAAGTGCTTTCTGGCACGTGGGTAACTTGCGGCATGCCATTTGTACCTCCGACGTCAGCTTTGCCTTGCACTTCTGTCAAGCCCTTCCGGATCGCCAACACATTGTCCACGATAACAGCATCAATTCCCTCCTTGACCTGCAACTTGACCTTGGACGGATCATTATTCAGCGTGCCGTATGACACACAAACCAATCCCGACTCTTTGACGACCCTGACCAGCCGAGGACTAATGACCAATGGCTCAGCAGCAGTGACAATGCCAAGTAAGTTCCAGCGCGATGCAAAGCGGATTGCCTCTTGCAAACTACTGGCTCGAATATCGCCGACAGGACTCGTACCAGCATCGGTTAAGAAGAGTACCGGTATAGACGGCTGCTTGAAGGACAATAGCAGGCAGATATCTGGATTGAAGCTGGAGAATATCATATTCCGACCCTGGCCCAACTCGTAAACTTTTGTCAATACAGTATCAACGAAAGAGTTGAGCTCAACGGCGTAAGTGTCCATTTCCTCGTCTTCGAACTCGTGCAGCATGGGGTACTTCATCTCAATGTTGAAGCCAGTCGTCTTTGGCAGCTTCTTGAACATCTCTTCCAGTGTCGCGAAAGAAGACTGAATATGATTACCACGAGTGTTACCCTTGAAGCCCTTCTTCTTAAACGTGCGTGTATGTTTCATCTTCTCGTCCATATCGAACGGCTCTTGTTCCGGGCCAACTGAGAGTGAGCGATGTCTCCGAAAGTCAGAGTTCTTGATATCTCTGATCTTAGGGTTATCGAACGGTACTGGTGAGGAAGGTCGTGAAGAATGTCGCGAGTCGCGTGGCGTCCTTGCGTCGTTGACGTGCAGGAACTGTTCCAGGGTCAAGGTGTGGACAGGTGCATCGATACCTGTTTCGCTGACAAGGAAGTCGTGATAGATGACGGGGACGTGGTCTTTGGTCAGCTGAACATCAAACTCAACGTATTGTGCTCCTAGGTTTGCGGCAGCGATGAACGACTGAATGGTGTTCTCGCCAAGTTGAAGTGACTTCCTAGAAGCTATGTTCTTGCCAAGGCCCCGATGGCCAATGACCATCGGGGATGCCAAGCTCTTCCAATAGGTCTGAGCCTCGTTGATTGACATGTTTGGATGCTTGAATGGAGTTATGATGAGGAAGTTGAAGGTCACCGAGCCAATTACTTCCATTGTATTCGCAGCGAGAATAGGGACTGTCGAGTCACCTTGTAGTGTTATGCGTTTGGGTCCGATGTTCGGTTTGATACTAGACAGGAGTGCTACCCCTCGACCAAGGATATTGTCTTTCCTCCCGGCATAAGTGGGAACCAGATCGAAGAGCAGCTTGACCTTTGTCGCATCACCAGCGTAGAAGACGACGGGCTCGGTAGCGATATTGTCCTGCACTGGAAGGTCGATAATTTCGGGTTCGCCGGTGGCTCCGCTAGCCGACACCACGATAGATAGCGCTGTATCAAGCTGTGTGGCATAGGCGTTGGCGAGTGGGATCCGATCCAGACTCACAGCTGGGGTTGCTTTACGGGTATCCATCGTTCCGAGGCTGACTAGGACCATGCTTTGATCAGTCAGATAGCGATGTCCGAACGACTTGACTTGTTCAGTTGTGCGGTTGTGCTGCGTGGCGCCATTCAAGCCGTTTGATGACCTATCTGTCATGGAAGATGAGATAGGTGGAGATGTCGACACATTGCTTGATATATCTGAGTCGAGTTCAGGAATAGGCATGAGATCCGAGAGGCGCCGCGCAATACTCATGTGTCCTCTCAGAGATGCATGCTCTTTGGCAGTCCAGCCGGAAGAGTCCAATTTATCTAAATCTGCACCAGCGTCGATCAGAAGATCCACAATGCCGGGATTTCCATCCACACAGGCAATGAACAGTGGTGACCAGGCATATGTCTTCTCGACCAATTCTGTGTTTGCTTTTTGGACAGTATTTCCGTCCAGCAAGAGCTTGGCACATTCGTCATGACCGAATCGAGCGGCAACATGGAGAGCTGTTTCACCTTGGTCGTCTTGATAGTTGATGTCGACACCAGCCTCAACAAGAAGGCGAACAATCTCGATAAAGTTGGCCTTTGTAGCCATGGCCAAAACCGCAGAAGATTTGGGGGAGTGGCGCTGCATTACCAGTTTTCCTGGGCCGGACTGCTGCCACTTCTCGGCATCCAGCAGGACTTGTGTCGTCAGCGGATGCCCGCCGACGACGCTGAGGTGCAATGGCGCCCACCCTTCTGAATCTTGCCAGACGGATCCGTCGATGCCGTCTTGAACATCGAATAATCTCCATGATTGCAAATGTTCAATGATGATCTGGCAGATAACCTTAACTCCATACTGAGCAGCGTAGTGCAGTGGACTTCTGCCACCAATGTCCCGAGCCAGCAAGGCTGATCGCTGAGTTGGTCGGAGCTGATCCAACAGATATTGCAGTAACGCGACGGACTCGTTGTCTCTTGTTAAGATTTGTAGGTGCTTCGTTTCTTGCAGAACCTGCCTTTTCATAAGGAGCACAGGGGATAGGGCTGGATTGACAAGATTATTGACTTTGATTTGTCCATCATACGTCAGTTCCGCAGCAGGTTCGGAGTCCGTGCTTGTTTGGCTCCTTCCGATAGCGATGACCAGCCTATGTATGCAGTTGCGCTTGTTGATGTCATCTTGATCGTCCAAGAAGACGACCTGTTCGAGTAGCGTTGCGATACAGGAACGACCTCGAGTAAAGAGGGATCTCTGGAGCAAGTGATTCAGGAATTGCTGGTAGGCCGAGTCGCTCACGTCGGATGTGTCTCGCCGAAGGTCTTCGAGTGACTCCGAGAGAGCGTCGGCGTTGTCTTCTCGAATATGCTGCTCAATCGTTGCAACATCCTCGGCCGCGAGCCGTAGAGTAGGCTTTGAAACAACTCTCTTCAAAGAGGCGGAGGACGACAAGGATGCATTATCGTCGCCTTTCTTCTTGCCGTCGTTCAGGAGCGGGAGCCAATCATTGATCTTGGCGATGGTATCCACTAGCTGAGTATTCGTTGCGAAAGCCGAAGGGTCAACCTTCAGGTCTAGGTACTTCTTTTGTGCCTGGGCACTCGGTATCTTCTTGTCCAGCTTCTTTGTAATCTTGATGAAGCCCCTCCGGTTGACTTCTCCATACCACTGTAGTTTCCTTAGCTGACCTCGAAGTTCAAGGAGAGCTGGTATGAGATCTTCTGCCTCCTCCGCATCTAGCTGTCCAGCAGCTTCTCGAGACGATCCATACCGTTCTTCAAGCAGTTTGAGGCGGCGGGAGAAGTCGGCGAACTTTTTGTTGTAGAAATGGTCGACGTCCTCTAGGTTGCGGTCCAGGGAGAAAAAGAAACCTGAAGGGATATGAGCTTAGTCTCCAGCAGAGACCGAACCCCTACCAGCAAGATCAAGCTCCGAACTGTCCTTTGAAGCCTCCGCAGCGGTCTTGATGAGCTTCTTGAGGCCTTTGTACTTGATGTAGGACGAGGCCCATTCCGGCACTTGGTTGCGAGGTAAATTGCGGCCGAACTTCATGATGTCGCAGTTCAGACGCAAGATTTGCCGCGTGCAAGCACAATCGGGTCTTACAGGCCTATCATTTCTCGATAGGATCAGATGGACGGCAATCTCAGGCGAACCCGAAGGATTGGAATGAAGGGCGAGAAGCGCGTAGCGGCTGCCATGCTAGTTGCCGATTTGACGGGGTGCAGAGGAGCTCTGTGGAATTTTGGAGAAGTGAAGGTGGTTTTTTCGCCTTCGTCAGAATTCTGAGGGAAGGGGGCGCGTGTTGAGATTGTGTTTTTTGATTTGGCGGTAAGCGTCAAAGGGAACTTTCGCGGCTTCTGATTGCAAGGTTTAGATAAGAGCGGACCGGGAGCTGGCCGTGAATCGGGCATGTGATCTTGGCATCGAAAACTCCCCTTCTCCGACTTTGACATCCGATGGCCGACCCGTCGACGTTACGAACCTCGGCTACATCATAAAGAATCACGTAAGAGGTTGAAAGGTAAAAGGTCAAAAGCACCCAAGGCTGCTTAATCAACTGTATTCTCTGCGGTGAGCTCTCTATCAGGGAAGCTCGTAACGAACTCCGTAGCAATGCATCGCTAGATATAAATCCCATGTTTCAGCCGTAACGCGCAGCCAAGTCACTTGACCAACGCTTTCATTGCTTCCACACCGACCTGCAAGATAGCCGGGTTGCGGGTCCGCCTGAGGCAAGCTGTCATAGCCTCGACGCCTCCTAATTCGCGCAGCGCCTGCCGAGCTCGTGTTCCAGCAGGTTCGGGCGCACAGCTTAGATTCCGGAGGCACACTAGTCCCCTGTGCACAACCTCTTCTTCCTCTCCCTCCGAACACAGGCCCAGTAGAATCTCCGGCCCTCGCTTGATGTCGAGTATGGCATTGGTTGATGCACCAGGCTCCTGCGTCAGCATAGCAAGTGCTCCACTGGCGGCTCGTCGTGTAGCTATGTCATCAACGTCGGCCAGAGCAAGCAGGACATGCAGGCGTTGATGAGATCGCTTAGATCCATCAAGGTACTTCGCCGCGCCTGCGTCATGAGCGACAAGGTTGCACACGAGCTCAGTCGTTGCCCGCCGGATCATGCTGTTGTTACTCAGCAGCAGATCTTCAATGCTGTCCCAAGCCGTTCGGACAATCAAATTTGCGACCGACACGTCCGGTGAGGACGCTAGGTTAGTGAGTGCCAAGAGTGACTCGAAGACGGGCAGCAGATCTCTCGGTTGATCCTGCAGGCCAGTGGATGGTGGAGACAGCATTGCGACCAGCGGACCGATGGCGCTCGTGATGTGAGGTGAACCACTCGATGGGAAGACATGAGAGGGGTCCACCGAAATCAGGATGCGAGCCAAGGCATGGCCCGCCGTTTCGGAAGACTCTCCAGATGTGAGATGGGCGATTAGGATTTTGACCGCTCCCTGTTGCGCCAGTCTGCCGCGATTCTTCGGGGTTTTTGCGAGTGACAACAGTATGCCGTCAATCAACCGTTTCACGGACGACGAACTATTCTTCTTAAGCCGTATGAAGACAGGTACAAACTCGGCTTGCATTACGGCATGGCACCGGGCCGCAATGTGTGCATCATCTTCAAGACTACTGGTGGTTGGCGGTTTAGTTGCATTTGCGTATGCTTTGAGCTCGGCCATTTTCTTCTGCTCATCAGAAAGGTTGGGCGGGTATTGCGTAATGTTGGAGAGGATGCTGAGACCACCAACCACAACTTCAGGCCTCTGGTTGCTCTCGTCAAGGACTCGGCATAGCGACTTCAGGAACGCTGGGTCCTGAGATAGTTCTTCTTTGACCTCAGGCTTCAGCGATGCAAACGCGAGTCCTTCAATCGACTCGCCGTTATTTCCAGCTTCTCCCATCAAATCCTTCTTGAAAAGGCTAACAAGCTCTTGAACATCATCTTCCTCATCGGCAGTATTGCCGTTCGATGAAATTTCGGCCCTTGATGCTCTTAGCTTGGCCAGTATAGTAGCAGCTACTGCAGGTTGGTTGCCGCCACCATTGCTGACTATGTGGGAAAGCCATCCAGCGCAGTGCTTTGCAATTGCCGCTCGACAAGCACTATCCACGCAAGCCGCGTTGAGAAGCTGTAAGAAGGTGTCATGCACTTCAGTATTCTTCAGTTTCCGCTCAAGTAGAGGGATCAGCGACTGAAGGAATCCTTCAGTGAGAAACAACGGTGCTGTGACCGCTGTAGCAATTGGGAAGATAGCGGCAGCAGCTGAGAAAGCCACAACCATAGTCTCGGCCTTTTGCTTTGCAACTCGCGTTGTCACAAATTCGATAAAGTAGTTTCTCCCGTCCTCTTCGGAAAGTTCGAGGTACTTGGAGGCGACAATTGTTGCTTGGTTTCGGACATCTGCTGGTAATCGAACATCAAGCGAGGAGAGTATGGCATCAAAGCCTTGCTGGTCGATAAAAGCACTTAGCCGATTGACATCTGCCATCAGTAGCAATGCAATGCCTCTGAGCGCACGCCCATCAAGATCGTGGCCGGACTCCATGAGTTTCGCTAGTAGAAGTTGGAAGAGGTCATCCTCGACTTGAAGGCGAGTTTCCTCGGACGGCCAGAGTTGCGGGTCTAAGACAATCGTTCGAAGACAATTTGCGCTCTCGTCACCTCTGTCGTAGATGTTATCGAAAAACTCGGTCGTTGACGATAGAAACTCGGTCGCAAAGTATTCACGCGCTTTTTGGTTCTGGCGCACCAACTGGGTAATGATAATGTCCTGGGCAGGCGACAAAGATGAATTAGGAGTTTCCAGCATAAGCTTCAAGCACTCGATGGCCACAGGACCCGAGGTTTGTGGGCCAGCGCCCTTCAAGTACTCTGCAGCTTCATCTCCAGCCTTAGGATCATGATAGAGCGCATAGCGGCGGCATAGTGCCAGCAAGGGCGAGTCGTTCTCGCCGTCGTGAAGCTTCGAGAATGCAATTTGAACGTCTGCATTGTCATGACCAAGCGCAGCAGCTTCGCGGAGTTTCCGAGTTGCTTCCTGACACAAAACGTCAATATGCGTTAGAGATGTGGTTACGAATGAGAGCGTCTCATAAAAGAAGACCGGGCGAGTGTTAGATTTTTCGATCGTGCTAAACTCCTGACGGCATGCAAATTAAATGCAGAGTGATGAAGTATCTCTCACCTGGACGTTGCCTGCAGTAGACAGCTCGATGGCTTCCTTTGCCAGGACAGTTGCGCGCTCTTGGCTGAGATTGCGCGTCAATCTGGCCACCGCGGCCATTTGTGAGTCGAAAGACTACGGGGTCAGAGAATCATCACGAAAGGGAGTCAGAGGGTGTTGATATGCAAGTCTTAATTTACGCAGAGAAATCAGTTGATCATAAGATCACTTTTGAAGGTTGTTTTTCCTTCTGTCTTGTTTAATGGGGAAGGTGATGGTGAAGATTTCCCGCTGACAGCGCGGAGGGGCTACGGGAACAGTGATATCGGTGGGCACATGAGAGAAGGCGCGACGCATGAAAAAGCAAGTGGTTTTTCACAGTCATGCTTACGATGGCGAATCAGAGATTAAGTTACCAGAAAGCAAAGATAGGCAGATACTATTCACGCCAAACATTATGAGTCCTATCTGACCCGGAGTTGAGCGAGGAGCAGAGTCAGATTGCTTTTGCATGTGAAGCACGGAGCCCGAACGCCTGAAAATCCGAGCCTGAGCCGCCTCATTTTGCTGCACCACGTGTTTGACTCGCCCAATAAAGAGACAATACAGGCGCCATGCAAGTACAGTACAGTACATTACATCCCAGCCTTTTCACATTCTTCTTCAACAAATTAATAGAAAGCTCTGCACGGATCACGGGCGCTTATTGAAGGAGACCTATCAGCGGTCTCCTTCTGGTCCACGCAGCCATCGATATAGCGAGGTTACACGATAGAGCGCCACCTTTTATCCCGGGGTAGGCGATGCATCTTTTCTGCGGCTCATAGAAAGGTCGAAATGAGAGTAGCCTCACTATCGTATTCTTAGACAATAGTCTTTGGAGAGACCACCATCAACAATATGGAAGGCGTGGACGACTCACAACACTATGAAAACGTCGTAGCAGGTCAGTGATTTGCCACAAATCCATCCCAACGATACCACGTGCAGCAGCCCTTAGAAAAATGCCCGAGACTCTCCATGTAGAGCCGTCTTCTCGCGAAACGAGAAACCGAATCTACTCTAGAGACCGCTAGTGTGGCTAACAAACCACCAGAACAAAGTCCCTCACTCCTCGTCATTATCCTCGACACCAACCCGGGCGCATGGTATCTACTCTCCGACACCTTGACCCTGTCTAGTGCCGTCTCAAGCCTCATCGTCTTTATCAACGCCCACCTTGCGTGTAATTACACCAACAAGGTCGCCGTCATCGCAAGTCACTCCAACTCAGCGAAATGGCTTTACCCAAGCTCAGCCGAGCAGCATGATCGACGTAAAAAGACGGAGAAGCGGTCGGCCAACGACGATGGCGCCACCGACCAGATCTTAGATTCGGCCAAGAAACTGAAGATCAACGGACCAGGTTCCAGCAGTAGTAATGGCGCAAGGCAGGGTCTCCCTCAAGGAGGAACAGCGCCCGGCCAACACTCGAGTAACAAGTTCCGCCAATTCCGTCTTGTCGAAGAAGAGCTCATTCGCAATCTCACCACTCTACTCACCTCCACATCGCCGTCTTCCGTCACAAACTCAACCTCTACTATGATAGCAGGCGCACTCACTCTGGGCCTTAGCTACATCAATCGCGAGAAAATCGCTTATGCTGAGTCCACGGGCAGCTCCAACGCAGAAGCAACTTCAAACCAGAACACAACCGACCCAGCGAGCCTCTCCTCAAGAAATGCCGCCCTCCAAGCCCGCATTCTCCTCTTCTCCATCTCCCCATCCACCGACATTGCTCACCAATATATCCCCATAATGAACTCTATTTTCGCCTGCCAACGCCTGTCCATCCCCATAGATGTCTGCCAGATTCCCCTCCCGAACACCCCATCTACCTCTACCGTCTTTCTTCAACAAGCGGCAGACGCTACGAAAGGAATCTACATTCCACTCCGCCTCCAGTCCTCCCCTCCAGGATCTATATCCAGTCAAAACACCGCCTCCCTAACCCTCCTCCAGTACCTCCTGACCGCCTTCCTTCCATCACCCCAATCCTCCCGCCTACATCTCATCCTGCCCACCAGTATCTCTGTCGACTTCCGTGCCGCCTGCTTCTGCCACCGTGACGTCGTCGACATCGGCTTCGTCTGCAGCATCTGCCTCAGCATATTTTGCGCGCCGCCGCCGGACGGCGACTGTCTCACCTGTAGCACGCATTTGCAGCTGGGAGACTATGGAGCGCGGCCGATCGTGGTCAAACGAAAGAAGAAGAGAAAGAACCTCGCCAGTGGTGGTGCCTTGGATGGACGGGGGAGTGGGGTGTCGACGCCAACGCCAGGTTGAGGAGAGCATTGATCAAGTATTTCCCACTCAAGTCATCTCAGCATAGATATAAGGCATACCATGCCTAGAAACTAGCCATCTAGGGGCCACACTAAGCATGATGCGAATCAAATCCAGATGTAACAAGGAGATCTCGGCAGAAACGCAACAGCATCCACCTGAACAACACCGAAGACGCAAGGCAACGTGTATTCTTTCGACTCTACTGGTCAAAACTCGTTTCGGATTTTGAGTGACCCTACAGAGGAGGCTTGGGTATTGCCAAAGGACTTCTAGGATTGACCGGCCAGGTAAGAAGATGGGCATGGCAATAGTGGGGAGGTTGACAAGTGAGAGCACTCGCTGTGCCGGACAGTAGCACGAATGGCATAGAGACATGAACAGAAGGTTCTTTGGTTGGAATGAATAAGCAATTGCAGAGCTCACGACCCTTATCTGCAAGGCCGAGTGGGTATCATAAGCCTAGGCGAAGGAAATAGCGCCGGATTGGTGGCTCGCTTAACTCCGTTCCATCCCACAGTGAAGCAACAAGATCGGTTCTCCCTTCCCCGCCTATTCGCGCCATGCATGCAATTTGTATAGCCATTTACAAGGTCATACCCAGAAGTACTCAGGATGGAACGTGACTTGACAAAGGCACAATCGCAAACGTTTAGGACAGTACAAGACGCGCTCGGAAGCCATTGCTGGGATGCGAATCTTAGAAACGGGTTTGCAAATATGATGAATGTGCTTGTAGGAGGATAGAAAGGTTCCCGTCTGTCAATGGTGAAATTTCCGATATTTTGCGGCCCGACCACCTTGTGCAATTGCGCCATTGCCAGTGTTTCTCGACATTGTGCAGACAGGCTTCTTTTCCTCCGAATGCATCGAAGCGACGGCAAATGAATCTGTGTTGTGACCGAAGTAGAGGAAGACTCCATCTTTGGTCTTCTTGACGGCCATGACTCCAATGGCGCCAGCACAGTGACTGCTCCTGACCCCAGGATGGTTCATGAACTCCTCTTTTATCATTCCCAGCATTGCGTCGTCTTCGCTGCACTTGACAAGACCGCCCCCTGGAATCTTGCGAACGCCAGAATAGATGCGATCGGCACATGTGGCTGCTGCCATTGTTGTTGCCATGTGCTCACCTGTGCCACTAGTGACTGTTGCAACAGAGGTCTGATCTTTGTCAAGCGGGTTGACAGGGACTACAGCAGTGCCGATGCCCACCAGTGCTGCCGGACCTGTTCTGCCGCGGTGCTTCATGCCGATCCCCCCGGAAGACGACCCAGCTGCGATGTTACCAAAACAATCTACAGCGATGGCACCAACGGTGTCTGTGATGCGATCATCGGAGACGAGCTGCGCGGGGCCTTGACGTTCCGCTCGATTCGAATCGCCCGAAACCAAATTTAGGTCAGGGTCGTCCAGAGTGGTATCGAGATAGCCATCAAGCCTTTGTCTCTTGGCAGCCGACTGTGCGCTATCGTCGGTTGTAATATCAGTACTGGTGTGACGCATGTGAAAGCCGCCGTTGTTGCTTGGGGTTTCCATTGGTCCTACTGAAGCTGACCTAATATCTCCTCCTGCTATGAAGTAATCTTCGCTTGCACTCGGAATCGCAGAAGACAAATCAACTGTCGGCACCACTGGTGGCTGTGTAGGAGTTGGCAGTTGTGTGAGGCTCGGTGCAGTTTGTTCGGTTGGTGGAGGTGATACGGGTGGACTATAGGCTGCCGGGGCGCTGGCTGTGTGGTCAATGGCATCGTAATCAGCGTAACGCAGCTGACTTGCTTCTAGGTCACGTATTTGCTTCTCGTCGGCAGCCTGCAGATCTTGCTTCCACTTCATCCATCGATCTCTGGAGTTGTTTGATACAAGAAAATCGTTGGGAAGGACAGTGACACCTTTATCATATGCGTATTCAGTTGCACCTGCACCTACTAGAAGGTTTGGGGGCACACGAGCAAGGGAAAGCGGTTTGGTGGATTCGTCCAGGATGATCCGAGCAAGACTGATTGGATTCTTTATTTCTGTGGTAGTTTGTCTTCTGATTAGCTTTGCACAGACTCCTTCAGCTCCAAGCTCAGGGCTGAGTTTTTGTTGCACGTCCATTTTGGGAGCGCACTTACGAGAAACAGCTCCGACAGCTCCACTCCTGCCGAGGTGGTCGACCATAGTGGCATCACATTCAACTGTTCCATCCATGGCCAGATTGCTACCATAGCCTGCATTTGTAATTTCCCGATCCTCCAAGACCTTGATGGCCATCTCGACAGCATCTGTTGCCTCTCCTCCATTCTTCAGAATAGTCATAGCAACTTTAGCAGCATCTTGACACGCGGATAGATGGTGCTTCTCGTTAGCAAAGCTGTGGAAGCCGGCTCCAGCGTGGACAAAGATTGCAGAGATGTCGCCACCTTCGCGATGTTTTTCGAAAGGCATGGAGATATGCTGCCGTTCCAGCAGGTCTCACAACTTCCAAACTTTTGGCAAAGGATTACGAAAGCATTGAGAGAGTGCACAGTGCACAGGAGCGCTTATTGTATTCGAGTTTCTATTGGTGCGATCGAAAATTGTAAGCAAGATTCTCCTGATTTACCAGGCTCGTGAGTCAAATCGTCAAGGAGAGTGTGATGATGAAATTTGCAGAAAGGTAGTTGGGCAAGGGTGCAGCCTTTCCGCCGTCGTGGTCCAGGCACCTCACGGTCTTTGGGTGGGGGAACAATGAACGAGAGAGGAAGAGAGAGTGAAGCAGCAGTCCAGGCCAACGTCTTTGCGACAGGTAGATAATAGTTATGCCTTAGCAATGTATCCGCTGTGATTGTGCGGGTGGGAATGTTAAGAAGCTGTAGAAATTATACAGAGGACGAATTAGTTTACCAATTTTACGCAGTCGTTCCAAGTCAAGGTGAGCTTTCTGCCTTCCATGGGGGCGTTGAGTGCACTTCTCTGGGAGGCTTTCGCCCAAGGAGAGAAGGAAGGAACAGGGAGCAGGAGGACACTGTTCTGTTTTATGATATCGTGAGAATACGTAAGCCTTGGCGGACAGCCCACATTGACGCATGCGACATTTAACTCATTAAACTGCACGGGTTTGGAATCGCTTGTGCCTACAGACGACTCTATCTTCTGTGACTATTGCAAGCTGTCGACGTCAATAGTCCACGAAATGATTTTGCAGTCCAGTCTCAGCTTTGAAGCTTCTTACAGTTAATTCTCACCTGTACCCGTGTTCAAAACCCGTATCAGCGCACACACTCTCTGCGCCGACCTGACGCAACATGGCGTCCCAAACTCCCGCCGTTGTCATGGACAAGTAAGTTGAATAGTATCCAGGATGTCTTCTTGTTCTGATCATATGCTCCTTACAGCGGAACCGGCTTCTCGAAACTTGGTAGGAAAACTCCCAGTTCCACACACCAATCTCTCGCTGACCGGGATCTCAAGGCTTCGCTGGCAACGACGCACCTTCCTTCGTCTTTCCCACAGCTATAGCAACAAAAGGACCAGCAGGGGGTACTGGTGGTTCAGGCTCAGGGAGGCCGGCTGTTGCAAACAAACCATCATATCTTACCGGAGGTGCAGGTCCAGGCTCGCAACTGTCAGGAAAACGAGGAACTGAAGACCTAGACTTCTTCATTGGCGATGAGGCATTAGCTGCGGCGTCGGGCCCAAGCTATGGCATACACTACCCGGTCAGACATGGTCAAGTGGAGAACTGGGATCACATGGAACGCTTCTGGTCCAATTCGATATTCAAATACCTCAGAGTCGAGCCTGAAGACCACTATTTCCTCCTTACAGAACCAGTAAGCAAGGAGTTCCAGTTTCTCTAACCTAGCTAATGCCTGGCAGCCTCTGAATCCTCCAGAGAACCGAGAAAACACTGCCGAAATCATGTTCGAATCATTTAATTGCGCTGGACTTTACATCGCAGTTCAGGCCGTTCTAGCTCTAGCCGCGTCCTGGACCTCCTCCAAGGTAGCTGACAGGTCACTTACAGGTACTGTCATTGACTCTGGCGACGGCGTCACCCATGTCATTCCAGTTGCGGAAGGCTACGTAATTGGGTCCTCCATTAAAAGCATTCCCATCGCTGGCCGAGACATTACATACTTTGTCCAGAGCCTGATAAGGGATCGCGGGGAGGCCGACAGCAGTCTCAAGACGGCCGAGAGGGTCAAAGAAGAATACTGCTACGTCTGCCCTGACATTGTGAAAGAGTTTGCTCGCTTCGACCGAGAGCCTGATCGGTTCCTGAAGCACACGGTCACCTCGCCGAATGGGCGAAGTGTTCAAATTGACGTGGGCTATGAAAGATTCCTTGCCCCTGAGATCTTCTTCAACCCAGAAATCTACTCATCCGACTTTCTAACCCCTCTCCCCACCGTCGTTGATGGCGTCATTCAGTCCTCTCCCATCGACGTTCGGCGAGGGTTGTACAAGAATATCGTCCTGTCTGGCGGCTCGACCTTGTACAAAGACTTCGGTAGGAGGCTACAACGGGATATCAGACACCTAGTTGATGCACGGATCCGAGCATCAGAAGCAAGAAGCGGAGGCGCGAAGAGTGGTGGGTTGGAGGTGCAAGTAATAACACACAAGAGACAGCGACACGGTCCATGGTTCGGTGGCAGTTTGCTGGGGCAGACACCTGAGTTCAGGAGCTACTGCCACACGAAAGCAGAATATGACGAGATAGGACCGAGCATTGTGAGACGATTTGCATTGCTAGGTGGACCAGGCAGTACCTAGAGCCCGAATGCTGTTGATCCTAGACGCAGGAATCCCTAAAGACCAAGTTAACTCTCTGCTATGCAGAAGCAATGCAAAGAGTCTAGATGCTCCCACTATCCTGTCTATCTGTTTCAATTTCAACATCTTGCTTGACAGCTGTTTATGTACAATGGCCTCGGTAGCCTTGCAGACAATCAATTATCCACCACAGCCTCTCTATCCAAAAAGGCCACCCCTTCCACGTGCCCCGTCTGGGGGAAAAAGTCAAACCCCTTCACACTCTCTATCACATACCTCCACTCCCCATTCCCCTTAACCAACACCCCCACATCCCTCGCCTGTGTATGCACATTACAGCTCACATACACCACCCGCCTCGGCCCAAACCTCATTAATTGCTCGAGGAAATCCAGACTCGCACCCTTGCGCGGCGGATCGATCACCACGAGCGTTTGGTCGGCAGGGAAGGGGACGTCGAGGAAGAGGGCGGAGGCGTCGGCTTCGATGAAACCAGCGTTTGTGACGTTGTTGGCGAGGGCATTGGAGCGGGCAGAAGCAATGGAGGGGGGGGCGATGTCGATGCCGAGGGTGGAGAGAAAGAGGGAGGAGAGGGTTATGGCGAAGAGGCCGGAGCCACAGTAGGCGTCTAGGAGGTATTTGATTGGTGGCGAGTTATCGGCTGAAGGAGGAATGGCGCGGTTGCGGATGTAGGCTGTGAAGGGCGAGAGGATGGAGTTGTTGTTTTGGAAGAAGGCACCGGCTTTATTTGTGAATTTCCAGTCGTCGATGTATTCGACGGAGGTTCCATTCATGTCGGCGGTGTAGGTTTTGGACTCGATATATGTGGGGAAGTCGGTGGTGATTGTTGGTTTGTCGTACAAGTTTTGAGGTATAGTGGTGCTCGGTGTGGGAGAGTTGTTGTGTTGGAGAGCGCTTTCTTTGGTGTCCTTTGGTATCCGTTCGGTTGTTTCTCGAAGGAGAATGGTAGTACCGTTCTTGAATGTGGCGATGTCTCTTGCTATTCTTGCTCTTTCTCGCGTGAGACCGAGCTGGATGATGTCCGTACCGATCGGACAGCTTTCGATATCCATGACTTTGCTTCGCCCCTTGAGAGAAAAGCCAATCGGGGGCACTTCCGTATAGCCTTTCACGCTATTTCGATTGTCTTTCCGTCCTGGCCCGTCGAAGTGAGGCGTCAGCTTCGTTCGATAACCATACTGAAGCGGTGACCCAAAAGTGTCCTCTATTGGAGGCACCTGAGAGGGATCTAGGCTCGAGAAATTGCGGTACGCTTTCTCGATGATGGCCTTTTTATGCGCAAGTTGGTCTTCGTAAGGCAGCATTTGAAGTTGGCATCCAGAACATATCGAGAAGTATTTGCAACCTATTCCAGCATCATTACGTTTGGGAGAAGGTTTGATGACTCGCACAAAGTCTGTAGTACTGTACGGCCTTCCCTTAATGTGTTGAACCACCTTAGCCAGAACTGTGTCTCCAGGGATGGAAAATGGCACCACGTAGACATGATCGCCAGACGGTGAAAAGGCCAATCCGTCCCCAGTGGATGACAACTCGACTATCTCAAGCTCGATCTCAGAGAAGCGTTCAGGAATTGAGGCGAGCTTCGTGATACCTTCTTCAGTGATAGCAGAATGCTCTTGCTGGTTCAATAATGCTTTGACTTCGAAGTCCAGTACTTCTTCATTAGATCCCTCGATTTGACCCTGGTCCCGCTTTCGCTTCTTGTTCTGTCTTTGCGACATTCTATCAGCTTGTGGAAACCTGCTCCGCGACTTGATTTCTTTCCACTGTTTCACCCTGGCGACCGCCAACGCATCGTACTCATGTGATAGTGGAGAAAATTCAGAAATAGGCCGACGCTGTCGAGAGGGGCAGTTTTTGAAGTGTCTAGCCAAATTGAAAGTGCAGGATCGCTTAAAAAACATCAGAGACCAGATTGGAACACTTCTATGAGCCGTTGCGTCGCTATTGTTGGCAACAACTAAATCTTCGACTTCCGGAATCAAAACCCAGGAACCAAACAGGAAAAAGCGTTGATTGGAGGCTGATCCTTAGCGCCGCCAAGCTTTGATACCTGATTCCCTACCCAATAATTTTTTGGTCAAGAATCGTGGCAAGGCCCATGACTCCCAGCACGTCTGATTCTAAACCGTGGCGCCTTTTGGAACCAGGTAATTCGTGACCACAACGACAACATATCGGTCGCTGTTTGTCTGATACATTACAGCCTTGGTAAATTTCTCCACTCGGTTTTTTCTTCCTCACAATGTCTGAGCGACGCTCCGACTTCGAAGACGGCAGTGCTCCAGCGAAGCGCCAGAAGATGTCGACCGAGCCTACAGACCCCAAATCAAACCCATATCTCGCTCATATGTACGAATCTCCGAGTACGAATGGGTACAGCAATGGATATAAAACTCCACCACGAGGAATGAAAGGCACAACGCACGAGGGTCCACTCTCACAATTTCAGCGACACAAGACGACAGCCGCACAGGCCAAAAAGGTGGAGGATGGTCAAATCAATCCATACACAGGCGAACCATTCTCGCAAAGATACATTTCAATACTGAAAACTCGACGAGACCTGCCTGTTCATGCGCAAAGGGATGAATTTCTGCAATTGTATCAGAAGTCACAAATTTTAGTCTTCGTTGGTGAGACTGGTTCAGGAAAGACAACTCAAATACCACAATTCGTCCTGTACGATGACTTGCCGCAAAAGGAACGCAAGATGGTTGCTTGTACACAGCCTCGCCGAGTGGCCGCAATGTCGGTTGCCCAACGTGTTGCGCAGGAGATGGATGTCAATTTGGGCGAGGAGGTCGGATACAGTATTCGTTTCGAAGACATGACGAGTCAGAAGACAATATTGAAATACATGACGGATGGGATGTTGCTACGCGAGGCTATGAACGACCATGATTTGAACCGATATAGTACGATCATTCTGGACGAAGCGCACGAGAGGACTTTGGCAACCGACGTCCTGATGGGCTTGCTCAAAGAAGTTGTCGTCCGTAGGCCGGACCTCAAGCTTGTAATCATGTCTGCCACGCTTGATGCCCAGAAATTCCAGCGCTACTTCAATGATGCACCACTGTTGGCTGTACCAGGTCGAACACATCCTGTCGAAATATTCTATACGCCCGAGCCGGAGCGCGACTACGTCGAGGCCGCCTTACGAACAGTATTGCAGATTCATGCTACCGAAGCAGAAGGAGATATTTTACTCTTTCTCACCGGCGAGGAGGAGATTGAAGACGCGGCTCGCAAGATCTCCTTAGAGGCGGACGAGATGATCAGGGAGGCAGACGCGGGACCGTTAAAGGTATATCCATTATACGGTACACTCCCTCCTGCTCAGCAACAAAAGATCTTTGAACCTGCTCCACCACCACGAACGGAGGGTGGACGCCCAGGACGCAAATGTATCATTGCGACAAATATTGCCGAGACCTCCTTGACCATCGACGGAATTGTCTATGTTGTTGATCCTGGATTCTCGAAGCAGAAGGTGTATAATCCTCGCATCCGAGTCGAGTCACTCCTAGTCTCACCAATATCGAAAGCGTCGGCTCAACAAAGAGCTGGTCGTGCTGGACGTACGAGACCTGGAAAGTGCTTCAGGTTGTACACCGAAGGAGCGTTCAAGAAAGAACTAATTGAACAGACCTACCCCGAAATCCTGCGGTCGAATCTGTCCTCGACTGTTCTCGAATTGAAGAAACTAGGTATTGATGATCTTGTGCATTTCGACCTGATGGATCCTCCAGCGCCAGAGACCTTGATGCGGGCGCTGGAGGAACTGAATTATTTGGCCTGTCTCGATGATGACGGGAACCTTACGACGATGGGTCGACTTGCCTCAGAATTCCCTCTTGATCCCGCATTGGCTGTGATGCTGATCTCTTCGCCCGAATTTTACTGCTCCAATGAGATTCTCAGTCTTACAGCTCTGCTTTCAGTACCCCAAATCTTCGTCCGTCCGGCTTCCGCCCGCAAACGGGCAGACGAGATGAAGAACCTCTTTGCCCATCCGGATGGCGATCATCTAACCCTCCTTAACGTCTACCACGCATTCAAGGGTGAAGAGGCTCAAGCGAATCCTCGACAATGGTGCCACGATCACTTCCTAAGCCTCCGCGCGTTACAATCAGCAGACAACGTTCGTCTCCAACTCAAGCGTATCATGGAACGGGAAGAGCTTGAGTTAATGTCCACGCCATTTGAGGATAAGAAATACTACGAGAATATTCGCCGCGCCCTCGTTTCGGGTTTCTTCATGCAGATCGCGAAGAAGGAAGCTAATGGTAAGACCTACACGACTGTCAAGGACAACCAGACCGTGCTGCTACATCCGAGCACTGTGCTCGGACAAGAGAGCGAGTGGGTTCTCTACAACGAGTTCGTGCTTACTACCAAAAATTATGTCAGAACGGTGACGAGCGTAAGAGGAGAGTGGCTCTTGGATATTGCGCCCAATTACTATGATATCTCGACGTTCCCAAAGGGTGAGGTCAGGACGGCGTTGTTGAGGATACAGGAGAGGATACAGAGACGGCAGAAGATGAAGGGTGGAAGATAGTGCCTACCTTCTAGCTGTGTATTGCGATTAGAGAATTTCGGGCCTACTGTTACTGCTACCCTAGAGTCTACTAGCTAGAACCGTATGAGCAAGCTCATGATCCCCAAATAGAATTCGTTGAGAATCAAATGTGTAAGAATGAGCTTTAAACCCTGCTATGAGTATCCAAACCCACTGGTATCTGATGAGCTCAGAGTGACGAAGATCCTAACAGCGTGTCTAAGGTTGGATCTCGAGAGATGGCGACGAACTCATGCGATAGTCAACGGAAGGGGGTGTTGTCATGCCTTGCGGTCATGATAATGGTTTCCGGATAGCGGCTGTGTGTGTAGGCAGTCGTGGTAGTGATGATAGACAATGCGCCACAGCGTGCAATGAATTCTCAAATGCTGCCGGCGTGCTCATAATACGTCAGGCTTGCTGAAATGGGATAAGCGACATGAGTCTCCAAGCCTCGGCAAAGCCTAGCTTCAGATCTCGATCGTCGACCAATAGGCCGGCCTGCTACCTAATCAGGTAACCTGTTGCCCAACAGGGCAGGCCATTTACCAAATAGTGTATTCTTACGTATGCTAACCAATGGGCTGACCCATGGCCAACAGGACGATTGGCTACCCAACAGGTCGATACCTGTTGGAGCATCGGTCCCAACAATTATTACCACATTCTTGCTATTTCAGTCAAACCTCTGGGACCCTGCACCCAACGCCCAAGATTGAATGGATGGACTTCCCAATCATGTGTCCCTTTTGTCCTTCTTCTTCGGTTGTGGCTGGTCTCGCCAGTCTTTTGCTTTATCCTCCTCCTTTATCTTCCTGTTGCGCTCGTCTGCTTGCCACGTCGCTTCTGTTTGGGTGTTTGACTGATCTTGAGCCACAGTCACATAGTCAGCCCCCTTGGACGATCTGACCACTATCCTCTGGGAGCCTCCGTACCTTCGGTCTGACGTCCAAATTGCAGCGGCAAGCATTTCTTATCATCCTTCAGCTGCGAATGAGGTATGTTTCGCCGGAACATAGCATCGAACTCGCAACTATCCACAATGTAGAAGATCTCATCGAAGCCTTGTGGATTCTCGCCGTACTGCCAGCGCAGAGTAATCGAGCTTCGGGTCGAATACATTGTTCCTCCAGAGTCCTTTAACTCCACAGGGCCGGGCAACGCCACAACCGTGCCTTTTGTCAAGTCCGCTTTCTCCTTGGTAATGATACTCTTGGGCAAATTGCTGTCTAGCTTCGCTCGGAGTTGGAACTTTTCTTGTCTTCCATAGACGGAGAGGGGGATTATTTTGTTAGATGCGGCCTAGGGTTACAATTAGCAAGGAATTGCTACAACAGCAGCAGGACTCATACCATTCGCGCAAAAGGATGTTTCGACAAAAGGAACCCCGGGTTTCTCAGAGCCCAGCAGCAGAATGATCTTGGTCTCCGCAGCTTCGAACTTGACTGCATGCCTGCTCGGCCTTTATCCCCCATCTTGCGGCTCTCAAGGGAGGAACCCACCTTTCACACCAGCTCAGACATGGTGCTTTCGTAGATATCATGAGGTTTACAAGGCAGAGTACGAGGAGATGCGCTGGCTATTGTGCATTAGGCTAGGCGGTAGGGCAGGCAGTTGAGGAAGTGTAACGATGGCTGTACCGTCTGAGGAGGATATATCGTAGTCGGGCGCAACTGGACCAGGCTCTGCAGTAAATAGAAGGAACATCAGTTGTCTGTCCTATCTATGAGAATGAGTTGCGGTTGGACCACTTACACTAGGCTTTGCAGCAAATTTTCTTGCAAGCAGCGCTATGCACTGTATTTTACAAGCTCATGGTCCTCAGGAGTTACTCGGTATTATTTCAGAGCTTTGGCTTCATTTTGAAGCCAGCATTGCAAAGAGTGTGATCCTTCAACAGAATTCAGGACAGATTGCGAGAAACGGAGCGCTTGCCGGAACCATGTAGCAAAATGGTGTTTTCTTCTGATCCGGGAGCTTTCTGGGCACCAAAAGCCTTCAAAGGGAAAGAGTCAAGACAGTTGACCGACCTCGTAAAGATACGGAAAACCATGATACATCTGTCCCGAAAACATCGCCCCGCTTTGGGGACACCGGTTTTGGGTTGCCCCACCCCGACGTTTTTTGATTGGTGATGAGAGCGTTCATCGAGTTTTCGGCAGCCACGCTCGAGTCCCCGGAGATCCTTGTCACACACCCATTGGATCCAAGTCAGAAGCGGCACGCCTCGAAATTATACCATTAATGGGAAGACTTTTGAAAGTCATCCTGCCTAATGACGTCTCCAGGCAGGTGACGTCAGCGGATGTTTTACAGTTGGGGCCGCAGCAGTCAATAATTGTGCGAACCATTTAAGGCAGTCCTTTGGCCTAAGAATCTCGAGACCGGCGAAGATTTTCTGCCTTGCTCATTAGGGCCCTCTACAGACAGGAAGGTTCTACGCACTGTTAGTGTGTGTTTTCTCCACATACAACATAGCTTCACGATACCACACGTTCCATCCACATGCTAGGTATACAATCGAACCGATAACGCCGAAAGCCCGAACGCACAGCACGACAACATACTCGTTTGGCCATAAACGAAAACATTCCGAATACCATGAGGCCTGCTTTCCCACTCACCGTCCGCCATGAGTTTCTTCCGCGTCAACGTCAGTCAAAGGACCCACCACTCACTCCTTGCCGAGAATGGATTGTAAAGCACGTAATGTCACCCAAGGTCGTTCATTGCTTCTCATTTCGCCCGCGCCAGCACCGAGTCCCAAGCACGTGGATGTGTCTTCATCCAATTCCAGCAAAGCAAACAATCGAACCCGGGATCCAATTTTTTACGGAACAATCGTCTCGATTTTAGAACATGGAACTCCACTTCGAAGATCTCTTCCCGATCCCAGAACATGAACCTCAGCATGACAGTCCCTATGACAGGAAAAATGAGGGAGCCCAGACCGGAGACTTCGCCATGGCCAGGCTTGATGTTGCACCGAATGCCCTTGACGGCTGCCTCACTGATGAGGTTGACGGGTGCCGCACTGTCCAGTATACAGCTTCGTGGCACAGAGTCATCACTTGTCCCGACGTGAAAAACGGATATGTCTTTAATAAGCCTATCTCCTTTACGATAGACCAGGCCTTCCTCATTGTGGCCAACGGATCCTTCCTGATGGCCGAGGTCTTCATCAAGTCGGTGAGCGCCTTCTTTAGCAACGACAATGTCTTCCCCAAAGTGGACAATATCCTCCTTAGGTTGGATTGCGTTGGAATTAGTAACCTTTTACACCCAGTCAGAGTATTTCGAAGATGAATGGAGACTACAACTTACCTGGGGCTTGAATTTGTCTGTTCGACTTATTGTTTTCCTGATCCTGAAGGAGTTCCTAGTGCGCTTCCACCAACTCTTCACTACGGTAGTCAAAGCGAGCCTTTGCGTATCATTTGCAAGCATTGCAGGTTGGAGAAGGTTGAAGTAAATGACCACAGGAAGTAGCACTTTTCGTGATGAGTCGACGCTCGTGTGAGGTTGTCTCATACGAACCTTAGAGGCTACAGAGACTCCTCAAACGGATTTCTAGCGCTTTACATAAGGTCAGTCAATTCAAATTGCATAAAGCGTGACACATATGGCAGCACTTACACTGGAATTTGATACCATGGTGGTGGCTTGCTATTTTGCGCTAGCCTGGGAGGTAGATGGTAAGAGGAGCGCAAGTTTCCACTCAAACGCTAGAAGATTGTGATTCGAGGATAGATTATTGTCGTCGCAGGTCGAACACGTAGAAGCCAGCACAGATGAAAGTTGCGTAAGAGTTAACTGAAATGAATGTCAATTGGGACTTTGAGCGTCTCGGAAGATTGTGGCGTCTGAATGACGTCCTGGAAATCACTTGATGGCGTGAAAGCAACCTAGAACGACCTCTGACGTTAGCGAGGAGTTTGGATTTTGTTCGGTCGGTGAGGGTGATGAATTAGGTTTTAGTGGACTTGTCTGCCAGCTGGCAGCCGTCTCGAAAAATTCCTGCCCAACCCCAGCTTAACCCGTATCTCTGTATTCCCGGCGTCTTTCGGACTGCACCGATCAGAACAAAAGTAATTGCGTCAGATAACTGCCTTGGAGTAATCCGTGCCTGTAAACATCTCCGTCTGCGTGATCACCTCGAGGTGCGCTCGTACTGCTTTCCACATCTTTCCGTGATCCTTGAATGTCGTTTCCTTCACTTCCATGCCATTTTCAAGTAACTGCTTTTGATTTCCGCGGTTTATGGCATCAGCTTTTGCCAATGAACAAGTCGGAAAGAGTGTGACTCTCGGCCCAGCCATTCAAGAATTTTCCTGGAAGTATCCCATCCGCAGTGAGAGGATGCTGTCAATTAGCGTGAATGGATCTGCGCAGCTTTTTGGTAGCATACTCAAATATACCGCAATACTCTAGTTATCGTTTTGTGTAAAAATTCCCGCCGGAAACCACGTGATCAGACCACAGGTCCCTCATAATTGTCCTAGATTGTGGGTTTTTCTCTTGCCTGTGAGCCCAATTACCTTACTATGCGCGTAGATTATCGCTCTTTTGCTCTCTATATAGAGGTGATGTCCCGTGAACTGTGAAAAGACTATAAGTCTCACTGGCTTTTGAGCAGGCTGACGTGCGTTCGCAATCACCGGAGTGACTCGGAGCAGCCACCTTCGGCAGTCATATTGACCTCACAGCCAACTTTGGCCATAGAGTGGGTCTTTAGGAATACCGCCCGGAATAGCGCCTATAGTAGAAGAATCATAAGGTGGAGATACAATCTTGGTGAAGCCTTTAGCTGTAAGGACCCCAAAGTGTCTACGATCACCGTCGGATATTACACCAACCCCTGGAACCTCCCCGGAAGCATCCCCGGAACCGATAAAGTTACTGGTATCGACAGCGCCTTGCAAGGATGAAATGGGGGCGCTGTTGGCGTTCTGGAAAGCCCAACACTCTTTACGCTAGTAACTAATATGAGATCACTAAGCAGTAGAAGTAACAGGAGTTGGCGACGGCGAGGTCTATTCCTAGAGTCTCCCATAGACTCTAGATTGGAAGAATCGGGTGACACTTGCCCTCCCAAATGTGGGACGAACGCGTCCCCGCATGCTCAATACCCGAAGTTGGCTGTAAGCGCAATGTGACTGCCAAAAATGGTTGCCCGGAGACATCCCGCGTAATCACAGTCTGCTATCAACCCTATAAAGCGACCTGCTAAACGTTCTCAACATACCTGCTACCCCGCCTGATGAAGCTGTCGACGCAGTTATCTCATCCGGTCCCCAGCGGGTACTTACAATTAGCGTCCTCATATCTGCGCAGACTTTTGCTGTCGTACTCAAGAATACTGCGAATTCTGGGTAAAGGATATAAGCTTACTTATGCCAAGACACGAATCGTCAATCCGCGGGGGGCGGATGAGATAGTCATGATGCAGACAGATTTGCATAGAATTGATTGCAAAAACCCTACTTTGTGCTCAGATGTAGCGAACGATTTAAGCATATAATGCGTGTCTAGAACCCTGTATTCTACTGTAGCCCTTAATCTCATCTACGGCCGCCGGTGGTTCCCTATTACCGCAAAAATTCCAGTTAACCTCCAGATAAAAAATTTTGGTGCAACCAAAACGCGGCCTATTCGCAACAATGAGGACTGACTAGGTCAAAGGTTTCAAGATTTTTGCGCAGCTTATAAACCCGATTGCTGGACACGTGTACCTCGTCGGTGATCTGGAGGGGCGGTAACATTGGTTGGCGGACAGGTTTCGACCGCGCAGCGCGCCGAGTTGGAATATCTAAGATCTAGAGGCATAGAATCGACGTCAGTGAGATTTACACACAGTGAGGATAACCGGATCCACAACTTGGTCCTGCTGTTGCCATACAAATTTGATGCTATAGCTACTGCCAATTAGTATACCTGATACTATCCGTAAGAGGGCATGGAGGAAGAAAAGTTTCTGGCTTATCACCGCCCCGCTATAGCGCCCCAAGGTTGGAGGAATCTGGCTACGTGAAGAGAACGCGGGGAAGGACCACGGATTTCATGGCACTGCACACGGGCACCGCAAGTAAGAAAGGAAAGCCCTGAGGACTTACCCTCCGCGTGACCACATGCCGCATTTAGCATTGCTATAGCTATATCTATGCCCCCCAATGGATCCTAATGAAGTGGCATCTCCACAAGTAGACACATGGGTTTTCTGTAGCGTTTACCGCATGTATTCTAAGCCACCGGGGTACCCTACGTGTGGGCCTGGGTGGCGGTTGACCAGGTGCCCCTGAATGGTTCCGACTTCATTAGCGTCGCACTAATTGATAGCACTCACTACAGATAGGCTGGGTTTCTTTGAAGATAAGAAGGCTATTGTGGTGGTCAAGACAGGCTCTCGCTATTATGTGCCTCCCTCCTGTGGCCGTAGAGCCGAACGTGTCAGATCGCGCTAGTAGCCATCACGCTGGTAGGTCGATCGTCTTTGGCGTTGTCTCGAACTGCTCAGGCTGAACCCAACATCTCCTCTCTTATGACCGAGGGCGCGAATCAAACCAGTTGAGTTGTGCTGCAAGAAGCAGATTTGAGATTGAGCGAAGCAAGGCTTACTCTGAATTGCCTTGCGCGCCACATGCATGCTTTTGACGCCTCAGGCCGTTGTCCTTGATCAGGCTATTTCTCAGCCTTACTATCCCAAGGGCCTTATCATGATAAGCTTCTCTATCCGACCTACCTGCCGCGCAAGTATAAGGTTAGACAGTGTCCCTATTCTTAAGGCGATGCGAAAAGGTATGGCCTCCTCCCAAAGCACGTCAGAAGCAAGGATTGGCTACAATAAGCTTGCGGTCTTGTTTGATAACTATGACGACTTGGCTATCTTTAGATCTTTCAACGAGTTGAGTGCAAAGAATCTGCTGTACATGCAAGCAGAACTCCTTCGCCTTGCGCAAAAGCTTGAGAACCAAATTAAATACGACTTCCATGCCGAGAAGTCAGATGCGGAAGATGTCGCCAATTACTGGAGAGCCCTAGAAGATTCACCTGAAGGCTATGTTGGGTACCGACAAAGGCAGATCATACTGGAGATCCGTGAAAAGCTGAAACGTTATTGTAAGTCGACCCCATCAACCACATGCGCCTTCGAGCTCACCAGAATCCAGATGAAGCTTTGCTCCAGACAGCTCAGATCAAAGCCCTTGCGAAACCCCAGGCTTGGGCCTACGAATACCTCAAAGAATGGTTTGCAAGAGCCCTTGAAGGGAACAACTTCCTAAGGGGTGACGAGGCGGACGCCTGGGCAAGAGAACATATGAACGACCTCATCGTTCTCTCCCGTTCTTCTAAGGAGAGCGATCAATTTGCGCAGTTCATGAGTGACAGCATTTTGCCATTATTCCATCACAGGATCGGGCAAAATCTCAAGAATCCAATCCCGGAATCAAAGGCCCATGACACCTGGGAATACAAACCGCAAAGCTTCGTGTTTCTTGGCAACGTAGTCTGTATGTTTCTCTCCGCTTTGGTACCAAGCATCTCAATGTTCGTCTTGTGTCTCTTAAAAAGTATGTTAGCCCGTCTGAGTGTCATCACGGCCATGAGCTTCGTCTTCGCCGTTGTCATGACTTTTATCGTTCAGGGTCGCAGGGTGGAGGTCTTTGCGGCCACCACAGCTTTTGCTGCTGTGCAGGTCGCCTTCTTGGGAGGCCCGAATAATTTTCCGATTAGTATCTAGAGATGCCACATAGTAGAGCACTGGCTCGCCTTGCAAAACGTCTACAGATGTACGTGTTCTTGAGTTGGAGATAGTCCGTCATTTGAAAAGGCACTAGCAGTAGTAGATAACGTTGAGACGCCTTTTTTCTTTACAACACTCCCCTTAATTCGCCCACAACTATTCACACACCTCGCATATGATGATAAGATCTAGTTCATTCGATTCGTGCTGACGAGTTCTATAGTTTTCTAGTAACGGACCTCCTGCCTGAGCGAAAACCACGACGCCGCGTCCTTCAATCAAACTGGACCATTTCCGTGGCGAAATTGAACGCCGCACTGGCGCTCGTCATACAGCACCCCTCAACAGTTGAAAGATTACCTTCTACCTTCATATGCAATATCTTCTTCGGGTGGTATAACATCCTCAGCAGCTCTAGCAGCTTCTCCCTCCTGCGGTAGGCGTATCCTATCCCTCATTCTAGTCGCCATTTCAGCTTGCAATGCCTAGGTTTTGCTTTATGCGCTTGCCGAAGCCCTTCGGTTTCATCTTTATTACTGGCCTTCAAAGCTTCACGATCATCAAGCACAGCTATCCACTGATCTATCGCTTCTAGGCAATCGGTATTAGATACAATAGTACTAGTTTCCGCTCTTCATTGCGCAAAGCTCGATATTCTTTACCCACGTCCCAGAAGATCCAAGCAGCTTACAAGGTGTGGTATTTTCCAGTCGCAGGGTGGACATTCATGAAGCTACGAATTTGCTCGCCAAAATAGGCCGGGGGATGCTTGCGGTAAAGATGTTGGTTGCTAACAGCCCAGTGTACGACTGGAAAGGCGGTCCTTGTGATCTCAAAGGCCATACTTGCTAAAGCGATGCCGCCAGGCGGCGCACCAAGCTTGTACAGCTTCAGGAGGTGCAGAAGGAGGATAAGGTATAGCGAGATCGCTCATAATAGGTGTGCTGATACTATATAGGACCAAATGGAAGACCGATCTCCCGAACTCATCCCCTACGTACGATTTGGGGGCCAAAGTGCGCAGAAAAGTGTGCAATCATCTGCCTACCCATCTGCCGCAGTTTCAGACGATACCAATCCTACCGGGCCACTCGGCCAGATCATCAACGCCCTCTTCACCGTCATCATTCAGCCAGTGATTGGCGCTACATCATTTGAAATAATCTCACAATGAAATAGCGGTTATCGTAAAGCAGCGACGTCTCGTCGCTGTCCAACCTCGAGACGCTCGACCCAAATAAGTATGGCGCTGCTGTTGTACTCCAGACTCTTTGTATTTCGTCGCTGTGAGTGTCACTCACGGCCTCCTGGGTCACCCTTCGCCCCCAATGTCTCCCACTCGCCAACAGCTGCTCCACTTCAAGCCACTTCTTTGGTGTGCCAATCACTCTCCCTCGTCCAACTCGATAAACGACTTTAATCCTACGTCAGTCCACACTATTTGCGCAGGGCCCCTACTCTTAATCGCCCACCCTTCGATCACACCTTCCTCATCCATGGCTTAGCTCTGATGTTGGCCGCGTGTTGGGGCATTTAGCCCTCGAACATCGGCGGCTGCCTGCTCATAATGGCCTTGGATTCCGCCTCCTGAACCAATCGACCACGTTATCGAACAGACCGTTACATATCTGGATAAGTTGAAACTACACTGGCACGCGGCCAATGGAAGAAAATGCTGTATCGGCAGTACGGCCGCTTGAGGACAGTCTATAAACCTGCTGGACCAGGCTGAAGCCAGTGGCGACTTCGCTTGACTTGGTCAGGTTAAGATTGTTACAGCAGCGTTGCTGGCGTGATCGCCCTTCCGAGCCGAGCTGAGAGTGCAAAGGCGCCATTGGGGAAAACTGGCACAGAACCACTGGGACCAGATGACGCGCCATCGTTTCGCCAGGTAGCAGGTGGTGCACCTGGGGGCCGGCGCCTCGCCGTGAGAATCAGGTGAAGGCTACGATGAGGCCAGTAGTAGAACTGTCGGCCGTCGTATGGCCCCGCGGCATGCTGGACGGGTCGCGCGAAGGGTGGGACATAACGCAGCTGAGGTTGCAGCCGCACAGATCAGGAGACTGCGGCAAGATTCCAGGCCTCGGTAACGCACATCAAGGACTTTGAGATGTAACAGGGTAGTCTCAAGCGTGCGGTGATATTACATCTGGGCTGCAGCGATGGAGAGGGCGAATCTGAGCGATGGGAGAAAGGGAGAGAGTCGGGGTGATTTCTGCACCTGTGGTACTGTGGATGAGATCAGAACCAGCGAAGGTGCCACCAACAACTCCCGCGCTCCTTGTGAGTACTTTTCCTGCTTGTCCACGTCGTCCAAGGTCTCTGGATCGTACGCAACTCGATGTCCATGCTGATCCGAAAAGAAGGCCTGAATTTTGTTGCAATCAGATCGGTTTCCCTTGGTCTTTAGGTAGAAGAGCGATCGACTCGCCTTGGGAGGATTCTTGACGTCCTCTTCTTTGGCTTCTTCTTTGCTTCTGACAATCTTGTCGACCTTTAAAAGTCAACGTTGGCATGAGACGTATTGTGGAGGAGGGAAAGAGAGCCTACCTCACCCTCACGCTTGCCCTCTCGGGTCTCAGTGAAGAAGTTGTCGCCTTCTACAATCGCGTTGCTAGATTTGTCCTGGACTTGGTCCAACATTCCCTATTCAGGTATAGTGAGGTGCGACTCTTTACACTAGGATCTCGTCACGGTCGTTGATGGCAAGTGGATGAACATCAGCCTGCAATGGCCTCAGACTGTAAGCCTGAGGTGTGACGTCAACATGAATTCATAGACACATTGCTACGTACTATACTTGAGATAAGAACTATTGTAGTCAAATGCTATGAATGTTTGGAGAGCTATCTTTTGCATGTAGATATGCTGAACCCTGGACGCAGTTTCAAGCCATCAGATCTAATACCGAGATCCGTGCAATTTCAACCACCGTATCCCGTACTCTGCCCAAAGAGAAGCTCGGCGTCGTCGGCATCTGGCTGGAAGTCGAAGTTCTGAAAGATGAGATCATCCCATTGGGACGAGTCTATTGGGCTTGGGTCCAGGATCATGCCACTGCCATCGAACATTGCGTTGTCGAGGTCGCTCAACACATTCACTGCAGCACTTTGGTCACCCCCATTCGATGAACGTAAGCCCGCCATGTCTGACAGATCGGGCTTATAGGCAGGGCGGCGTTTTTGCTCTTGCGACGGATTCTGCATCGACGTTGCCCTCTGTGCCTGGATTGTCATGATGAAAGCTGGAGTATTCGGGAGGGATTGGCCTAAGCGGCAATGTTCCAGCTCCTCTTGCCTCGCATTCCAGGCCTCTAATGCCAGATTACCAAATACAGTGTGTAGCGGCTTGTTGCGAACTTCGAACAATTCCGGACGGTGTACGAATAGCTCCTCGATATGATCCCAAGCTTGGCCAGCATCCCCACCGGTCTTTCGCGTTCGTAGCTCTCTAAGCAGACATATTACTGGATTCCAGGGGAAATGATTCTGAATGCTCCATCTAAACTTTTTTAGACTTTTCGTCGTGTGCGCCATATTGTCATATTCGAGTATTTTTAGCGAATACTTGAACAGCATATCCCGCTCTGATTGAGGGAGCGAGGCTCCTTTATCCGTGTATTGAGATGGATGGTGTACCATAACCCTGATCGTTGCTATGGCGGCCCTCCCGGTAATGGAGCATAGTTGGTGGAGGGGATTCAGCGGATCGCAATACTTTAGAAATTTGTCTTCAAGACGTTGCTCGAGCTCGTCAATCGCTGCATCCTTTTTCGCGAGGATTTGGGAGGAGCTGATATCTTTCCAGTTGCTCTTCAACCCTAAGTGGGCTCGCGTTTCCCGAAAGAAGTTTCCAACTTCGTAACAAATGCAGCAATGCATCATCTCTGTAGCTCCAGCTCGTTCTTGAGGCAAACTGGTTATCGACGGATCGAGATCGCTATCGTTAACGTTCAATGGCATTTTTGTATCATATAGAGGGGCTGAAATGGACCTCCCGAAGCCAGACAACTCTGTAGTACGTCCATCAAGTAGAACAATCTGCCACCAAAGTCGGTTGCGCATCTCTGCACTCCATGGTTCAACCCCGAGTGAGATGCCATCACGATGAAGTCCGCCGCGCTGAGCGATTCGAAGAAGGGTGCCGGTTAGAGCCCAAAGCGTACCAGAGTCGCGTCTCGGACGCATGCAATTCTTGGAGCACTTGTTAGCTGTATCGTGGTATGGATGGACCAAGGACATACCAAGTACATCACAAAAGCCTGGAGGACGACCAAGTCTGTAGATCCGAGCACACCAACTCTCATCATTGCTTGCTCCGTTGCGTATTGATATCGGTCAAGTAGGAGGCTCCGACGCTCGCCAAACTGATCAAGACACTCCTCTTCATCGAGTGAAGTTACCGCGAAGAAATAGGTAGCGAACATGAATGCCTCGATACGTCGTGTGAGATTATCAAGTGCTGTACTGCATCTCAAGATCGTAGCCTCCTTCGTAGGCAAGTGAAACAATTTAATCAGAGGGTCGACGTTCTCCCGGAAAACAAACCAGAGCTTTTGGATGTGGAAAGATGTGGGGTGTAAATCGCGTAAGCTTCTGCTGTACAATGGCGAGCCAAAAAGCAAGCTACTTTCGTTCGATATATATTCTGGAGGATGTTTAGTGGCAGGGGTTGTCGTGTCCGCTTCGTCATCAGTCGATTCTGGGAGCATCTCATCCGGATGGCGCATCTGCTGATGTTTAGTAGGAGCGTGAAGGCGGACACGAAAGAGCTCGAACCTCATCACTTAGGCTTGTCCACAGGTTGCTACACGCCAAAGTCAGTACGAAGTTCGATAGCAGGCACTTGGAAAATAGTGACCACATACTTTTCCAGGTATCTGGATTTGGCGCGATCGGCAACAAGCCTTCCGTTGTCTGCTGCACCTGCAAACCAGAGACCATCTCGAAACTTCTCCGTGACCTTTGCAGTTTCGTCTAGTTGGGCTGAGGTAGAACTTGGAGTAGATCGATCAGCATCCACATCGTTGCCAGCGACAGGAGTCTCGTTGGCAGCATTCGTGGTCTCTCCGATCTCGACACCGAACTTCTTGAGCATTCCTTCATATCGATTGAGCTTGGCTAAAAGTTCGTTCTCAATGTCTCGTCGTCTCCGGCGCTTCGGAGCTCGAGGAGGTCGGTAAACGCATTCCCCACCACTCTTGGAGCAATTCCTGCATGGCGACAGTCGATCACATTTGACCTTTTTATGAGCACAAGACAAACATGCATAGGCATGAGTCGTTTGAGGATTCTGGGTGTCATTCATTCTAGGCCAAGAATTGTACGATGGCTATGACGCACGCATCATGACTTGGGATAATGAGCTCTTAACTTGGTTGTCAAGCATGCTCGAGGGGAGAATGAGACCATCACTCCATCTCGAGATCCGGACGAGTCGTCTGCTACCTGATCTGTATATAGTCGCAGCGATTATAGGGTAAGAGTCTTCATGAACGAAGCACTGCATGCGCTAGGTTGAATGATCTTGAACACGTAATCAATTAGGCGAAGCTAAGACCGGGAGAAAAAGGCGAAAACCTCATCAAGAGGTCTCTCATAGCACTAGAAAAATACAACTTAAAGTTTCGAATCTAAGCGGGGAGTAGTTCTCAAGTCTGAAAGATTAGATCTTTATGGCTAAATTACAATGGTATGTATCTGTTTGTTCGTTTGAGGAGAGAGACTGCTTTTGAGACGGGAGTGATCACTCTGCAAGTCAACTTGACTTAGTGAAGCTTCTTGCCTTTCACACTTCTCCATTGCATGAACGCCGCTCCTAAGATCATGGTACAAGCTAGGCCGACGCTAATGTAGAAGACGTCCGTAAGTGCATGATTGTAAGCCTTCACTACCAGACCAATGTATTTGGGTCCGATGACGTCTCGTAGGTCAGTAGCACCAGTATCGACCACTGCAATCGGATTGAAGCCTGGGAGGTCAGAAAGTCCCGCGATGAGTCGGTTGTTCAAAACGTTCTGAGCCACTGAAATGAAGATGGCGCCGCCAAATGACTGAGCGAAGAACATTATTGACACACCAGTCGGTACATCCTTTTTCTCCAATACTGTTTGAGCACCAATGCTTGCTTGTTGCATTCCAATGCCGATGCCGAAACCAATCACAACCTGGAATCCAATCCATTTCGGGTGAGCTGTGGTTGTCGTAAGCGTCGTGAGCAGTCCGGAGCCAATTGACATGAGAAGGCAACTTGCAAACATGAACGGTACGTAGTAGCCGACTTTCGAAACGAGGATACCGGATAAGATGCTCCCAGTGACAAGAGACAGCAGCAAAGGTAGGTTCATGATGCCAGAATGGACAGCACTTGCACCTTTGATTGCCTGAAACCAGATTGGGAGATAATAGACCACGATCATGAAACATGAGCCGAGGCAAATGGTAAAGAAGAAGCCAGCAGCGACGCTTCGTTGGTGTAAAATCCGTGGAGGAATCGTTGCGTTGTCTTTCTTCCAGAACTGTATAGCGATGAATGCAATGAGGAGAATGCCAGCAAGTATCAGAAGAGCAATGATACGACCGTTGCTCCATGCATAGGTAGATCCTCCCCACTGCAACGCGAGAAGAAGACATACGATGCCTGGAAGGAACACCGTCGTCCCTAGCGGATCCAGCTGTTGAACTTGCTGCCTTATCGAAAGTCCTGCTTTGACTGGGGGCGGAAGCTTCAATATGAATACCAAGATGATGATGGTGATCACTCCTATGGGTAGGTTTATCCAAAAACACCACCTCCAGGTAGCGTCAGTGGTGAAGACACCCTAAAGATACGGGTAGCCAACGTCAGTATCATGGGACAAATCAAGATTGGGGCAGATGTGAGGCACACAGCGCAAAGGGTGCCATAGGAAATAACTCACACCCAGGAGTGGCCCTGCGACCGAAGCTATGCCGAAGATGGCACCAACGAAGCCTTGATACATGGGCCTTTTATCGAGTGGAACCGTCTGAACGAGGATGACGATTGCTCCTGAGATGATGCCGGAGCTGCCAGCTCCGGCGATTGCGCGTCCGACAATGAATGCTGTTGAGTTTGGTGCTGCTGCGCAGACCACCGATCCCACTTCGAACAGAGCAATGAGGATGAGGAAAACCCACTTTGGGGAGTAAAAGGTGTACTATTGCTCGACTGATTAGCCCATAAACTCAGCCACAGGAGATATGAAGAGCACATACGATGCGTCCAAAGAACAGCTGGAACGCGCAAAAGGTTAACAGAAATGCCGAACCGTACCAACCGATATCTGTGAAGGAATCGAATTGATCGGTGATGCTTGGTACAGCTGTTGCTATAATCGTACGGTCCTAAGACATGTTCAGTAAATGTGCCATTGAGCTGATGAGAGTGATCCACACCAAGGCTGTGAGGAAGATAGCCAAATAGAGTGAGAGCATAATGAGAAGAAGCTTCATCCCCTCCGGGTACTGAGTCTCCTCTTTACTATCTTTCTTAGCTAATGCCTCAGGTGATTGCGCATCCACATCCTGGACTGGCATGGATGCTGCCTCCTCCCCTCTCACTGCTTTTTCAGGATCGGTCATCGTGGACGAGAGAATAGAATAGCTTCGCAATTGACTGTAGTTGACGGGAACACGTGTTGACAAAGGGGGGTCAACAAGCAGTTATCGACGACAGGTCGAGTCGAGCAGGAGCTTTGAAGAAATATGGAAGGGATTCAGGCTTAAATGTCGTTGGAAATAGGCAGACTCGAGGATTCTTCAGCATAGCTTCGGCACACTTCGCGGGGGTTAAGTCCTTCCAAAGATGCAGAGTATCAGTTCGGAGCCGGGTCACACGCGGTCCCGAGAATGTCAAAATGTCCGTGGCACACAAACCAGAGGACAGATCTAAATCACCCAAGAAGAGAAGTGGATATGTTGCTGACGCCATGTTTCTGCTCTCTTTGGGCAGTCTCAGATGACGTCTTTGATATTTAGGACTGCTCACATTGGAGAAATAAGTTGTGCCTTCGAAGATGATCATCAGTGAATCCTACCACGACGCGCCAAGCCTTAGACCGCTTACAAGTGCGGGCTAGGCATGCAAAACTAGAGTGTGGGGTTAAAGCCAAGACATTGCGCAGGCTCTCTCCCAGCTATATTGCGAAGACCTTCTTTGTACTACGCTGTACTCGCTCCTTAACACTACTGGCTGTCCTAGCTCTCACTCCAGCGAAGTCGTTGTGTACGTAATTGAGACCAGAAAACGCAAATTCGACGGGATCCTTGACTCAATCAAAGATCATTCGACGGTCCAATACCTCCGCTCGCCACAGCTTCTGACACGCACCCACAATGAAAAACCCAAAAGCCTATGAAAGCGTGTGCATAAGCTTGGACTTCCTTCGCCCTCCCATACTCGATACCTCTCCTTCATTGCCATGGCCAACTCATCTTCCTTTAACGACAGCGTCCTAATCCCAGGCCCACCTTTCCACATCGACCTCTCCGCCCTCGACGCCTGCCATCCGGTCCACTACAGCCGTCGTCTCCTTATCTTCCGATGCGCTTCCTCTGCACAGCGTGATGCGCAACTTGCAGCCCTCAAGGCTGGCGTGCAAGCTCTCGTCTTGCGTTGTCCGATCCTAGGCGGCATCGTTGTTCCCCTGTCACCCGACGTGGCCAGTAATGCCCAAGAAGACTGGCGCACCATCGTGCCTGACCGGGGCGTTGAGATCATCGTGAGAGACCTGCGAACAGCAATACCCTCTTTCGACGAACTCGAGGCGGCCGAGTTTCCAGCTCTTCAACTTCCTTATGACCTGCTTATGCCTGTACCTCTGGATCTCGGCAATGATCGCCCGTTCGCTGCATGTAAGATGCAGTTCAGCGCCATCGATGGGGGTACGATCCTCACGTTTGCAATGTCACACTCTGTGGCCGACGGCACCGGGACGAATGAGCTGATGCGCGTACTGAGCGAGGAGACGCGATTCGCACAGAAACACTCCAGTGACGGCGTAGCGAATGAGGTGCGCTCAATGGCTGTGACTACAGGCATGGGTCAGGACCGGAGCGTTATGCGCAACATGAAAAGCGAACTGGCGTTCAACATAGAGGACCACCCAGCATACACGTGGAAGACGACTCCACCAACGAACGCACCGCCACTTGAGCAAGCACCTACCCATCCCTTCGAGGCTACATCGCCAGAAATCCCAATCCTCCTCCGCATCTCTGCAGCCAGCCTGGCACAGCTCAAGGCAGACGCAACAACACCGGGCGCAGCACCCATTTCCACGCACGATGCGCTAAGCGCCCTCGTCTGGCGGAGTGTGCTTCTCATCCGCAGCCGACGCTCTGCCTTAGCGCAGGACCTCCCAGCCTCTACTATAGTGAGCATCTTCATGCCCTCCGATGCGCGTCATCACCTCAGCCTGCCGCCATCGTATGTCGGCAATGCCGTCTATCAGCTCACCGCCGCGCTAGACCTCGGCACGCTCCTCTCACCCTCTGGTCTGCAGCATGCTGCAAGCGCCGTCCGCCGCGCCATCACAGCCGTGAACCCCGCCCTCGTATCTAGCTTAATAACCATGACGAACGAAAAGTGGATTGATTGGCAGTTCCTGAGCACGGCGTCTACGACCGGAGTGGCAATGGGCACGGACTGGACGAGCGGTTCTCTGTACAGTGACGACTGGGGGGAGGCATTTGGGCCGCTGGTCAGGTATAGGTATCCGGGTGTCGTTGGGGAAGGCGGCAGCTGTATCATGCCTAAGCTACCGGATGGAGGAGCGGAGGTGATATTGAGCGTCATGTCGGAGGAGGTGGAGGTGTTGACTGGCGTCGAATGCTTTGGCAAGTACATAGAGACGCGGTAGCTTGGAAGTGGATTTGGCAAGAGGCAGGACCCGTGAGAGTAAACGTCTAGATTTATTACACATCCTTGTAGGTGGAATTAGGGCGTCTAAAGAGACGAAGGCACAATCCCTAGGTTAGGGCATACAGGCATGCGCATGTAGTGGTGATATTCACCGGCTATCTCGTAGAGAGTTCACAAATTTTAGCACCATGTACTGTTATTTTCTTTCGTCTTGACTGTTCGACGACAATCCTGGCCATAAAATCTCTCAGCTCCGGATGGATCTCAACTCGAGTAACCAGGAATCTTGTTCTACAAGATCAAAAGACTCGCTCCTCTGCATACAATAAGCGGCCAGTCAAGCAAGTCTAATGTCCGAAAGAGCCCGGTGATCACGGGTTACCTCCAACATTGATTGAAGCATTCGAAGCATGATCTCTTGCTATGGACAGGCTGGTCGAGCTCAGTTGAGCCTGTGTATTGGATGTTCAGGTGGCGACTTCTCTGCACGCTGCTGGTGCTGATGTATCTGATCTAGAAGCAGCGTCAAATCAGACCAACCTGATCATCTCAAGTGGACCATCGCTCAACCTCATGGCTTCTCCCTCCATAAAGCCGTGTACGTATGCATCTCCAATGAGCTCGAAGTCACCTAAAGCTGTTGGCCGAATCACAAATGGAATTGGATAGCCCTGGAAAATGCAGATCTTGTCGTTATGCTCAGAATTCAACGGAGCGGAGCCGAAGTAGCCTGACAAGGTTGAGCAGGATTTGTCTTCCTTGCATGAAGTTGCCCATTGATATTTGGAAAGTTTGCGACTGGGAATCGTAAAGACCCCATTTTGATTGTACGGCTAGCCATTGTGTATGCGTTTGCATGTGCGGTGGACCTGATATGGCTTCGATGCTAAGTTCGAGATCGACAAGGTCTCGATATGCCTTGTATGACGCTGCGTATGATGCGTCTGGGGTATGCAAGCCATATGGTGCTGTACTGTCGAAGATGAGCGTGCGCCACAGAGCTTCTTTCTTCTGTGCTTCCGTTTTGTATCGTTTTGAAGCTCGCACGATTCCTTCACAAGCACCAAGCCATGCGGACAAGTTGGCCAACCAGGTTGCGAGTTTCTGTTGAATCGTCTTACCTGGATTCGAGTAAGGGGAAATACGGAGGCTTGAGATACTATCAATCAGCTTGCCCTTGACCGACATGACCTGCGAGCAGTTAGTATGCATCACGTCTCGAGATCAGTAGGGCATGAATTCACTTTTGTCTCTAGGAAATTCGATCTCTGACGGAGGCTGCAATAGTTCGCTTGGTGGGATTGAATTCTGGTATCGGCTCACGAGCGGCGACTGTCCATATGGGCTCTCGGTCCAGTCTGGTACCCAACTCGGCAGAACGCCCCTGTTGTGACCTCTGACTAGAGACAATATCTGGAGAGCTGTCGCAGCGTTGTCACGAATGACGAACCGGGCCCACGAATAAAGACTTCGTGCATGTTCAACTTGTAGTCAATGAAATCGGGATCGACGCCGTGCGAAAGGCCAACCAGCGCAAAGACTTTATCACGTGGATCCGTTGCCTGAAAGGCAAGGGTTTGCCATAGAAGACCCATTAGCCTCAGACCTTGTGGCTTTCCTTGCCCGATGATCTCTTTGAGTAGCCACAGCGAGGCCATCTCGCGGATACGATTGGTGTACTGGGCTGTGCCGTCACTATTCAAAGACGCAATAATCTTCGCCAGCTGTCGATACGCTGAAAGCCGACGTGCAGGCTGCATCAGGATCTCCGGGTCGAATTCGAGCGTTCCACACCACATGACACAAGTTTTCCCAAAGATAAACTCTTGTACAATCCAAACTCTCTGGAACCACAGTCTGCCGTAAAGCAACATTAGAGATCGCCAGCTAGGAGAGCCCGCACGAGGAATCCCTGACGCTTCATGATCGATTGTACCGAAATAGCCACAGGTACCTCTTGGTTCCCATTAATGAAAGTTCGGATGTCAATCGCCAGGCGCAGAGCTTCAGGATCTGTAGTGAGCTCTTCGCCCAGCCATATGATCACCAAACCAGCTCGCTGATATATGGTCTTCATCATTTGGACCTTGTGTCTTCTCGACGTCATCTTTCTGACTTATGCAGACAGCGTCTGCCCAAAGCACTCCGGACCCTAATAGCAACCACAAAATCCACCATCCGTCAGACCATGAGAGACAAATGGGAGCGGCCCTGGGAAGCGGCGAAACACAGTAGAGAGCTCTTCAGACTTGGGGTTCGGCCCGGAAAAGGGACCCTTACCACACATATCGGCACACACAGAGCGATCCGCTCGGTCATCCCACAGATGCGCATAGGCAAGATGACATTAGGGCAATCTCCTATGGATTGGATGAAAGTAGCGAGCTGCCGAAGACTTTGCAGCGCGAAAACTGACCGTATAAATCTCACTATGCCTCGTTCATCGTTTCTGCATGACTATCACGTATGGCTTGGATCATCGATTATTATCCATTTATCCATGACTCTCGAGACTCACAACTGTGTCCAAATCACCCATTATTCCCACCTCTGGGACTTCTGCAGCATCTTGACCTTCAAAAGCAGGCTGCACAGTCAGCACCACCGATGTTCGCGGCTTAGGGACCGAAAGAAGGTATGACTGCTTTGTTCGTTGCGCACCGAGCTCCATTGCATTTGCCAAATTCGCCTGCAAGGTTTGCAATGTCGAATCCAGGGAAATCGCGTCCCAATTCTTAGATATGAAGATGCTCTTGCCAATGAGATCGAGGATGTTGATGGACTTGCTCTCGATCTGTATGTCGAATGATGTCGCAGATTCGGAAGTGATTACTTGGAGCTCATTGAGTTTTGTTACTGGTAAACTGGACTGCAGAATATCCCTGAGCTTATTGCGCGTCCTGTTACAGAAAATATCCGATACCGTTCCATGTAGAATTTGTTCGACGTCTCTCCATATTGCGTTACGTGTTCTTGTATTCTGTATGCTCTCTGCAGAGGGAGATGACGGTTTGCGGTTAGTGGCAATCTGGGACTGCCGGTTTAGTAGGTCTGGTGATTCTGAAGGAATCTCTTTCGGATGACTTCCATGTGCTGTATGGAACAACTGTCGGAGACGACGGTAGATATTGTCGGGTATTTCATAAGGCAATTGTTGAAGGAACGCGATTACCCTTCTCTTCAGTAATTTTGCCTGGTTGCTCCTCAATTGATCAGTGTTCAGCCAATTGCTACATGTCCAGGTTGGCTCGTCGTGGCGGAAAACCAATGGTTCCTCTGTCAGCCTTCCGAGTTCGATCATGATAGTCTGCAGTACGAGATGGAACGTCATGACCATCATGTCGTATCGTAAGGTTGCCCACAGCGCTGACCACAAGTAATAGCGCAGGTTCTCGGACACATGTCTCTCTATGTCCATCTCAAGGCGATTCACCTTTGAGAATGCCTCTGATGCATCAAATTCAGGCTCAATGTCAAATTCATTATCCAGCTCCACTCTTTTTGGTGTATCTAATAGCTTTGCATCAGTGATATGGTGGATCAAGATACTCAATGGAGTGGAGGTCCCCGCTCGGTACAAATCAATAATCATCATCACGAACCTAGATGCGTCTGATCCGCTGGAGGGCACTGTGAGAAAGATTCGTAGACTGGGAAGCGCAGCAATCATCTCGACGAATGTCTCCCAGAGATATCCAAAGGGAATGGATGGCCGAAGAAATTTTTTGACATAAAAGTCAGGGTCTCGACGGTAGAGCAAAGCTTCCGGCTGCTGTTCCAACAGTTGATAAACCATACAACTCAAAGCCGAGAGCTTCGTCATGCTTCGAGACCACGTGAGAGACAGCAAAGGTTCTTGACGTGACCGGCCTGCCCATCGAGATGATCGCGCAAAGAGAGTGCAGTTGATTGACTGTTGAATCGACTCAGTCTGGACGTAAAACAGTCCCGGACATGAGTGATCGAACCAAGCAACATACCTTCTCTCTTGCGCAATCCAAGGCTCCCATTCGGAACCATTAGGACAAACATATGTCTCCATCAACTCATGTTGATATATGGTGTCCTCTTCATATCCGGTCAAGAGAATTCGGCGTAGTTCAAGCAGAAGTATCACAGTCTGCTGCTTTTTGACCTCAAGAACACCGCTGAGAGTATGCTGTGTGGCTAATCTTAGTTCCCTCATTTGTCGAGCAAATTTGGCTTGCTCAATTTGCTGTTGAGCCAGTGCGGTTGCATGAGCATCTTTTTCGACACAAGTCTGAAGCCTCTGAATCCTCTCAACTGTATCCTTGAAGTTCAACTCGAATGGTTTCCATAATGCTGAGAAGTATTTCTTGATCCTTCCTTTCCGAAAGAAAGCAATCGTCTGATGCAAAAACTCCACAATCGCAGCATAAAGCTGACAGATGATCTTAGACATTCGACTGGTTGGAAGAAGTTGCTGATACAACAGTATTCGCGGAAGATTTTGCCCGATCTCTTCCAACATGGTCAACAGGCGCTCGAGGAGGTCGTAGTAATTCATACAGACTTGAAGTAGCCACTTGATAGTCCCCCACACTAGGCACGAATATTCCGCATGAGTCTGAGAGAGGATATTGAGAACTCCTGAATAATGGTTCAATACCTTCACCAAATTTTGGACCTTGCCCGCTCGAGGCCTTTGACAACTCAACTTCTGTGCGTCGAGTGCGACCTGGTGTAGCTGCTGAAGAGACGAAGTCGCCCGGATTTGGCGAAGCTCATCACTAGACAAGCTTCCTGCTAGAGCCTGTAACCCTGCATGGTATGCTTCTGTTGCGATTCTGAGACCAGTCGTACAGAATAAGCCGCCATCACCAATTAACAGAACAGCAAATAGGACTTACTCAAAGCTTGGCTGGGACTGTAGAAAGGTTTGAATGTCCGGGTGGGAGTATTTGTTCGAAAGGAGATCTGATAACGCTTGCTGGGAGCTGTATATGTTATTTGAAGCTGTCAAGTCTTGCTGAGTACCTGATGCACAGACATGATCAATCAATTCCAAATGAGCAATATCATGGATGTCGTCCATGATCGCAATGCTTGAAGTTCGAGAAGATTTCAGAGTCTAAAATAACTTAGCATGGCAGAACAAATGAGGGATTGAAATAGTTTTTTAACAGGCGGCAACTGCAGTGTGACAAGACGGCATCAGAGCAAGCACGGCCAGAGCCACTCGCACCATGAGCCGAAAAAGTGGGCTGTGGCTGCAGTGCAAGTTTGTATTGGGCAATCTACGTGACATCTACGAGATACCACATGAACGTAGACGATTTGACGCAAGCGGACAGGTGGACGGACGTTAAAGCGCTTGGCAGGGCGACGCACACGCATTCGACATGGCCCTATTATCTCAAATTCCGCACCTCGGGGCTATGTAGCACTAACCTCGAAGCTCTGTGGCGGAATCAGAGCGGTTCGTTTGGACCTTTTGATCTCTTGGCGGGGCCGGATCCTGTCAACCCGCTTCCCCAGCTCCGCACTCCTTTCCTCTTCGGGATGCCGTCGCTGAGGCAGTGTTTGATGCAGTTGGATTCGCGCCCGGAATATGAGGCCATGTGGATTGGTTGACAGAATAACGTTGGCAGACCGATATGTTTCGAGTTTTGCGCTTGAATTTTGCGAGACTAGTTCACCACAAGTTCTAAATTTGCCCCTAAGTGTCGAAGTCAAAAGTTGGCTGAACGCATGGGATCGGCAATCCCCTCATCCATTCCATTGCTGTAAGAGTGTACAGTGGAAGGATGGGTATTGCGGCGACTGCCTTTGGTGCACGCCTTTGAAGCCATTTCAGAGTGCTCAACAAACTGGGACCCCATCCAACCAACCGCCTAACTTCAAGCTAACGTATTGCCCTAGTTCGGTAGATCCGTTCTCCTTTTATACCCACTTCATCCATATCTCGAAGAATGCGATCGATAGAATCCCCCGTCTCGGGCGGTCTTCCTAGCTACTGAGGATATTTTGCCAAGAGATTTCCGCATACCGATTCAGAAGTACGCCGGTGCGTAGAAGAGGAATGGGCACGACTGCAGCTCGTCGACTTCGTGAAATATATCGGAAGTATGAGGGAGCGCTGTCGAGCTGTAATTGATGCCGAAGGAGGGCACACCAAATGGTAGATGGACGAATACGACTTTGCTGTATATTCACTTGGACGTTAAATCAGATATGAAATTGACCAGTTCTGGCATTGACAAGTGAGAACGCGTTTTTAGTCTGACGAGCTACTTCTCATTGATGTATGCTCATAATCTTGGTCATCCTTCTCCATACGCTTGGCTGCTCTCAGCTCCTGCTCAGCATACTTCGCTTCATCGTCAGATGCCAACCTTTCGGGAGGTGTTTCTGATCTTTTCCGTTTCTTGACTCCACGGAGAATAGAGTGCTTGACAAGCGCTCTTTGCCCTCGGATCTTATCCTCTGCAGCAGCGAGGTATTGACAAAGCTGCTGCGTTGACAAGAGTATCTCTCGGTCCCCGCCTCCAATCGCATCCTCCATGAGCTCTTCAAAAGCAAAGTCAGACAGTTGAAGTCTTAGGCCTAGGTGACCGGTTGGGTTTCCTTGATCGTCACGGAACGCCTAGACAGAAATGTCAGAAAGAAAGACGACGGATAATTGTCGTAGAGCAGGACAGACCTCGTCAGCTATTTCTTGAACTACTCTTAACTCATCCCCATCATCAGTATGGGCCACATGAGTTCGCCAGACCGATATCGTTGCTTTGAGCGACCCTTTCTTGCCGTATTCAATGTCCAGGCCGACAACAACTCGCACACTAGCATCAGAGTCCAGAAGATAATCTTCAGCCAGCCGATCCAATCTTTTCCTCTTCTGGGAATATGCGACTTCGATTATAACTCCAGGATATTGTGCGTCATCATGCCAGAAAGAGGCGTCCGGCTCATGCTTCGAGTTTGTGCTGTGCGGAGCGTCGTCGACTGGGAAGTGAAAGCGACTCGTCTCGCCTAAGCCGACGCTCTATCTCATCGTATTCCTCTCGTGCAAGCTGAAATTCTGTCCACGGGTGTTGCTTGATGTGTCTTCCAGCTTGGATATCTTTGAAAAGCACGATGACTCGGGGAGCTTGGGTGAAGGCTTTCTCGTCGGTTGGCGGAGGCGTTAAAGGCGCGTCTACGAAACTCGAAGGCGGTGTGATATGTTGATGTTCTTTCAGAGGAGTCTGTAACGTAGACATAGCCGTATGTTGGGCCGCATCGCAAAGTTGCACGAGATGTCGCGAGAACTGGTTAGGATTTGGGAGTTCCGGCGCGGTCAGTTGACTCAGCAACCGCGCCACGCTCGCCCACAACGCCCAACCTCATGACAGTTGTTTGGTTCCAACGCTAGCCCTACGTTACCCCACCCGTAATGATGCAATCAACAAATCTGCATTCGCCCTCACGCTGCTCCACATCTATCCAAGACATTGAAACCCTCTTTGCTTTACTTGGCCGAATCTGAATCCGAATCTTCAGACTCCAATACAAATCGACCTCGATGCCGCATCTATTCAGAAAAAAGCCTCGAGTTGAAAGAGAAGGCTCGAATGCAGATACTGGGGTTGCCGTAGATGAATGCGCTGGAGAGGATGAGTTTCCGGAAGGCGTCAAGGTGTGGGCGGACCCTGGAGAACAGAGCATTGTCGATATCGTCTTCGTACATGGCCTGACAGGTGATCGTGAGCGCACTTGGACACATCCATCGTCACCGATACCATGGCCTAAAGCATTTCTTCCTTCAGAATTTCAGGACGCCCGGATTATGACATTTGGGTACGATGCGTATGTTGTTAGAAGAGGCGTAGCCTCTGTGAATACCCTTCGACATCACGCAGAGGACTTTCTTCACCACCTCACTGCAAAGAGAGTATCATGCTTTGAAAGGCCAATCATTCTTGTCGCTCACAGTCTTGGTGGACTGGTCTGTAAGGATGCCCTTCTTCTCTCAAAGAACCCACCGGAGCCTCATCTTCGAGATCTTTACAGATGCACGAGAGCCATAGCATTCATGGGCACCCCACACGAAGGTAGCACGTTTGCGGACTGGGCGAGGTTGCCCGCTGATGTGCTTGGGATCGTGAAGTCTACGAATCTGAAGTTGCTTGCTGTCCTAAGGACGAATTCCGAAATATTAGATCGACTTCAAAATGACTTCATACGTATGATCCGGGCAGATAGCGTGCGACCCCATTTGAAAAAGGAGATCACTTGTTTCTGTGAAGCTTTGCCCATGCCGGGCTCTGGCTTGATTGTCTCTACCAAGTCTGCACAGCTTACAGGCTACAGTATTATCACAATACATGAGAATCATCGGGAGATGGTTAAATTTAGGACCCAAAGCTCCCCAGGTTACGAGAAACTCTTGGGCGAACTGGCACGTTGGGTTGAAGGAATTCGACAGCTTATTCGTCGGCATAAGAAACAAGTAGACACGGCTAAGTCAGAAGGACTCCTTAATTCGTTGTCGTACGGCTGCATGGACGAACGACGGTCTCAAATTACAAATCCTACCACAGGAACATGCATTTGGATCTTTGATGCTGAAAAGTACCGACAATGGGACGGGCTTTCCAAATCAGAAGACCAAGCTACGGCGCCTTGGCTACTTTGGATTAAGGGAAAACCTGGAGCA
>Ga0335072_10000300_pt1 | contig 104601 bp, 99 predicted proteins | sample Lox_Sample_21_FD_206725 | JGI IMG/M metagenome (GOLD analysis project Ga0335072, IMG submission 206725) | Soil microbial communities from Loxahatchee National Wildlife Refuge, Florida, United States - Lox_Sample_2.1 | ecosystem: Environmental > Terrestrial > Soil > Wetlands | place: USA...
CGCGATAAAACGGTCAGGCTGTGGAACGCGGGCACGGGGCAGGAAATGCAGAAGCTGGAGGGCCACACTGGTTCGGTGTACGCGGTGGCCTTCTCGCCCGACGGCTCGCTGCTGGCGTCGGCCTCCGACGATAGGACGGCCAGGCTGTGGAATGCGGGCACGGGGCAGGAAGTGCAGAAGCTGGAGGGCCACACTGATTTGGTGCGCGTGGTGGCCTTCTCGCCCGACAGCTCGCTGCTGGCGTCGGCCTCCGGCGATGAGACGGTCAGGCTGTGGAACGCGGGCACGGGGCAGGAAGTACAGAAATTCGAGAATGTACCAGGAGTCTACACTATCAGTCTTCCAATCGACAACAACACTATACTTACTGATCGAGGTGCCTTATCTGTTCAAAAGGGTCCTAGTGCTGGCCTGGCTCTCAATTCTTCGGCCAATCAAACCAGTATAATCAGGAATGATTGGGTCCAGCGAAATAACCGCAATCTCCTCTGGCTTCCACATGAGTATCGCAGCGCTTGTTCGGCGTTTTGTGACGACACGTTTGCTTTCGGGCTACACTCTGGCCAGGTCAGCTATATCCAACTCGGTCATTCTTGAACATTCTTAGTATCAGGGGCCTACTCATTATTACTCGCTAGGCTTTTAGAGTGGCACCCACTATGAATCACAAACGGTATCATTCCTTGGCTACGAGAAGGCATCACGATCGAAGACCATCCCAGCCCTCAATACTGTCTATAACGTCGGGGTGCTGTATCGTGATTAAGGTAAGATGGATGAGGCAGAAAAATTTTTGCTGCGTGCAGTATGGCCATCATTATACACTGGTGTAGTCAAATTACTTGAAGCAATAAAGTGTGGAATGGAAAATGGGAACGAAATTCTAGCGCCGGTCAGTGCCCATGGAAGTGGAAGAGCTTTAGTATGTCATCAGTGGGAATGCTTGCAACTGGCATCCTGAACCTAGAATGTCAGTATCGCTCGGATCTTCTCCCGCGCGTTACATGGTTATCAGTCTGGTGAAGGCCATCGAGAACGGTACGATGCGTTGGTCAAGCTGGTCCAGGCTTGGTCAGAGAAAAAGGCCTAGCCAGTGACTGCTGGCAGCTTTGAAGATCGTATGTCAGCTTGCCAGGACTGTTTTCACCTTGGTTGGGATGCGCATTACGCGCAGTTCATGTCTGTTACGGCAGCGTGAAGAATGGATTCGATTCAGCTATTCTAACGAAGATACCAAGGATAAAGAAGAAAGGGCTAGATCGTCAACAGATGACTAAATGTGGTGCCAAGCGCCAATGTCCTCGAGAAAGCCAGCCTAGTAGCCCAGTTTACGTAGGGAAACCTTTTTCTCTCCAATAAATGACCTAAAGCTTGCAATGATTGACAGATACTCGATAATTATCCCCCCGTCTTGGTTAAGAGGCGGCCTTTACGCCGACCCTCTGAGTATTTATACTCATCTTTACACGCGAATCCCCCCTCCACCACGTCACCTCCCCCATAGCCAATCAAACTCGTTAAACGAGTTCGTTTCAGCCAATCAAACGCGATTGACGAAGTTCTGGGGCTTACGAAACTTAGCTGACCAACTTGATTGACGAACTAAGTGAACCAGCGATTCGGAACCCGATGATGATGATAACGATAGCTGCTCCGAAGATGGTATCCTACATCCAGCTCTCCTCCCCTTTCACCCTAAATCTCAGTCCGGCTGTCTTTCCCTCAGCCCACTTTTCCAATTCACGGACTCGTAACATCGTTTCCGGTCGCTCCGCAGTGCCCTCCTTCCCGCTCTTTGCTGAAATATCCAGCCCAACTCCACCAGCATATACAACGGCCGCTAGGGCATTGGAGCCCCATCTAGGCAGTTCACACACATGGCTCCTCCAGCTTGTCAGCGCGACAAAGAGCAGAGCTAACAACACCATCGCAGCTGGAAGCAGCATGAATCCCCATCTTGTGTGGATGTACGGTTCGGGCGCCTGAGCTGTGCCGACAGCCCGATTGCCCGACTGAACACGCATGTTCGCAGTCATGCTGTCAGCGATGTTTTCCCATGACTGAATGACGTTCTCGGGATCGTTAGCCCAAATGCCCTGAATGATATCGTTCGTCCACTGTTCAATAGCACCTGTAATTGATCCACTTCCTGCAAAGGGCCCGGCGGTATGGACAATCGATCCCGCTGAGCCATCGACGCCTGATCCCAAATATGTCGCCAGACTCTCAAATGTCAAATAGTCTACGCTTACGCGAGCTGGCCGACCGTCCGGTAATGTGCTGCCCAGAGACGATCCTGCGAATTCTGTGTTCATCCCTGTCCCTGAAATCTCAGGATTCCATCCTGTTGAGACGACACTTGAGACGGTCTCGAGGAGCTTCCCATTTTGCACGCTTCCGTCGTATACTCTCATGCAGAGATACAGGGAGCATTGAAAGGCACGATAGACTTGCGAAGCTGCGCTGATGTTGGCCGTGATGGTTGACGTATCGGAGAGGATGATGGCCTCACTTGGACTGATGACGCCGTGACGGCCAAAGGGTAGCGGGCCATTTACTGATGTCATGTTTATGAAGCTGTGTGGTTGAGTAATCCAGGTGTAATTCTGGGGTAAGATGAGATCAGTTCCTGCGTCTGTCAAGAGATGAAAAGTAAAGTCGTGTTTGAAGTCGAGGGGTGTCTCGGGCTGTTGGCTTAAGCTGGAAGTTATGTTTGTACATTTTGAGCAGACGGCGAGCGAGGCATATGGCGGAAAGGAGCAATTCCCTGTTGAGCACTCTGGAATGAGTAGAGACGAGGTTGTTCGCTTATTCCCATCGAGCACTCCGCTATATAAGGCACTCTTCATGGATGGATCAACGCCATCAACGGGTGGAATGATGGCTGAATGCCGTCGAGCGTATAATTCGTAGATATCGGAATCCACGCCTCTCCGACATCGCTGATCCGCGATGGAAAGGTGGCAGAAGCTTGAACAAAGGTATCAGACAGTAGGGCAAGCAGGGTGACGACTGCGCCCAGGGAGGCCAAGTGCCACATTCGTAAACGAACGAGAAGCTGAGTAGCACCCAATGGACCCCTCGAGGCATCGTCAAAGGCTCGAATATCTTGCAGAGGCCGTTTTGAAGTGTGATATCACGTCCACTTAGACTGACTCAGAGCTGTTGCGGTGGCGAGCATTGTCGAGCCTTTCATTACAGTCGCAAGGATTGATAGGACGGTGTTGAAACTGAGAGGGTGCTGCCAGTCGGACAAGGGGCTGCCATTATAGTACCCTGGAATGAGCAGAACACTTGCGAGCAACGCAAATGAAAGCGACAGTGCCGCATAGTTGATGATCCACGAATCTAGAACCCAGTTCCAAAATTTGATGCGTGGGTGCGGTAGCTTCTTCGTGATACCGTTTTCTTTCAATCTCCACCAGGGAGATTTGGCTGGGCGATATCCGCTTTGTGAAGAATGGCAGATGTACGGCGCGCAATAGGGACCACCCCACAACTAGCGCAAAAACTCGTTTTTGGCAAACTCAGATCTCGACAAATCGACCACCAAAGCAATGGGCGATTTGTCTGGGCGATCTCTGTGGCGCTGAAGCTATACTAATTGCTGCATTGGGAAATCTATGGTCACTAGTGCGGTGTAGCAGTTTGCATTAACCTAACTACTACTGCAATCCGTCTCCTGGGGCACGACGGGGTGCTCTAATCTTGCGGGTACGGGGTTACCCTCCCTTTAGAGGTCCCCTGGGCTTCCTCTCCATCCCTAATGCCGAGTCCCCCAAGCTCACTGGCGCCGACACGTCTTCCCCCGCGGCGAGCAGCGAGACGTTCCTGCTCATGCTGTTGCTCACGCTCAGAGCGGGTAGTCACATCGGAGATCCCCCGCTTATGGTTGGCTGTGGCAGCGGGAGGTTCTGGTGTACCCTCTTCCACTCGCTGGGCCTTTGGTGGGTAGGTGGAGCGGAATGGGAACGTATCCCAGAGGTCCTCGGAGGGAGTTTGGTCATCCTTCGGCCAGGCCCTCGGCGACCTCGTGACGAGGGTTCCAGCCATACCCACCACGAGGTTTTGCAGCTAGCTCTAAGCGGGGGTCTTCTTCTGAACCGTGGTGTACCCGTGCAGTGTGTATAAGGGATTTGTAATAGTCAGGAACCCTGAAGCTGTCTAAACGGGGAATAAAATGCGACGCAGCTGGCGGCGTAGGAAGGTTAAGCTGCGCTAGCTGTTGCTGACACCACTGGAGGGTTGCGGGGGTAAGGTACTCGTCGGGGTCTAACACAGAATTAGTTCTGGAATCATGTATATGATGAACTGAAAAAAGAGGGTTCCTATCAAGGTCTGGTGTCCCCTGTGTAGCAATCGCAAGCCCGGCTTGCGATTGACTAGCCGTATATGGAAGGTGCACCGAGGTTTGTGGGTAAGGAAGAGACGTACCGTAGTCGAGAACCTGTCTCTCAAGCTCGCTGTGGAGGTCACGATCGAAATCGAAGCCATGTTTAGGCGCACTGGGACCGCCACGGTAGAGATCGTTGGGGACACCAGGGACGTGTAGACTGCGGTGCCTTTGCGGCCGTATAGGCGCAGCGTTGTGATCTTCAACCCAGTCGCTAATGGCGTCCTGAAGGATAGGCATAAAGATAAAGACCAAGATGACCTGATCGCTAGCGAGGTCTTCGCGAAACCAGCCATCTGCTTCTAGTGCAGAGAAGAAGAGGATCCACTGTTCTGTGGTGTGGCTAATCATCTGGTACCAAAGCCTTTCAATCCGAATATTGCCGGTGCTTTTTCCGTAGATATAGCAATCGCTGAAGCAGATCTGGTTGAACATATCGTCGGGGATAGTGGGATCGTTGAAACAGGCAGTGTGGTAGAAGAAATAGTGCGCGTCGGCCATCATAGGTGTCTCTCTTCCCTTGTCACTTCGTATGAAGTTAGGGCAGTAGCCTACTGTTTTCACAGTATGGAGATATTGACGAAGTACACTAACCTGGGTACGATTGCTGCTACCGACGAAGAACCATATAATCTTACGGCTGTAGGCGTCTACACAGCCATAGATCTCGATACCGAAGCGCGCCAATTTATCGTGACCATCTACACACCAAAGCCAGTCAGGTCCTGGTACCACGTAGTTGTCCTGACGTTTCTTCTTCATTCCGGGCGTCCTGGAGGTGACGCCGTAGTCATCAAGTAATTTGAGAGCGTGGCGAACGTGAAGAGCTCGCGGACGATGGCCGTATTTGCGAGTAAGGTGAACAATGAGTTGTCGATAGCCATATTGGCGTATCCGCCCTTCTGCGAGTAGCTGTTCGACTGCATCGAAGGTGCTAGCTTCCTGGTCCAGAGCTTCATTAGACGTGGGATTATTGTGGCGGCGTAGCCAGCTGTTCTGGAGGCGAATTCTCTTCACTTGACGAGCAGAGAGCTCTATGCCATAGTCTTCTTTGATCCGCTGAGCAATATGAAGGTCCGAGTAGGTTGGGTGGTGGTGAAACAGGTGGCCCACGGCAGAGGTGACGTCTTCCATCTTGACGGCGGCAGCGAGGTTGATACCTAATGAAATTAGCACCATTCGAACGGCCAGACGAAGGGGATTACAGAGAGCTAGCTGTCGCTATTAGTACATCAATATTAATGAAGTTGTGTAAAGTGGTGGTCGATTTGTCGAGATCTGAGTTTGCCAAAAACGAGTTTTTGCGCTAGTTGTGGGGTGGTCCCTATTGCGCGCCGTAATTGGACGTGAATGATTGATCATCACCAGATCTGTGCTTCATCTGGCCTAACTGAGTTTACACCAACCCCATCCTGCCTATGTTGCACAACATGGACTCGGGCGCGGACGGAGGTGTCGCGGTCTGGCCAAAGCGGGCGGTGAACCCGCTTACTCATAGGTCACTTGTGACAAATGTTGCGGTAGTGCAGCACACTGAAACAAGACTTATGACTTATGTGGTAGTCGGGTGTTGAGAAGACAGAACAGGTATTGCATGCTCGAACAGATTATTGGGAATTGTTATAGTTCTGGTATCTCCTCGTCCTCCGTCTCGTCCTCTGCCATACCCTTGGTCCTGGCTAGGCATCAATCCTTTCTGACGCGGGGCTGTTCCGATCGAACCCGACAAAGATCAGCGCCCCAACATATCAAGTTAAAATCTCCTCGAATCGTGGAAGAGCTTACATCGTGGAAAAGGTTTTCCTCGTTAGAGCTGTGGAGCGCCCCCGATGCTGATGGTTGGTTAGAACTAGGACCCACGCAGTAATGTGTGGGGCTGATCTACAGAATACTCCAAGTCCAGAGAAGCTGCAAGTTCAAGGTCAACCTTTAGCTTTCTCCCACGTTGCAGGATGTGCGACCTAGAAGCACAGCAACGATAGTTTGAAACGGTCTGAGCAGACTTTAGCTTAATATCCTCCGAATCCAAACCCCTGGAATCCGCGTTATCATAGCTTTTATGGAACCATTCGAGGGGACCATAACACACCACTACATGCCACTCAACACCCCCTAAAATTCTGCCGGCAAATTATTCCATACCACTTCAGCCGAAGAACTTCAAAATTGTAGAGCTTAAGGTGTTCAACACACGGCTAGGGTTAGTAGTTAGAGCTAGGTTAGGATTAGTTGTCGTCGGTCGATGCTTGCTGGGTTCCCCGCTAGGGAGGCATCACCAAAGACTCTCTAGAACATGGTAGAACAGTTCTTGTGGACATTTGTCGTTATGGTGTTGAGCGGCATACGAGTGCCCCCGAACGGTTCCGATCGCTTTAGGCGTTCTGTATTTGATGCAACCTTCAATTCCTTTGTCACACCCGCTCACCCTAACTAGCTGTTTGGACTGACCTGGAAGTCGAACACCGCATAAGCTTTGCATGAGGGGCAGCCAAGGTCGATCGAAGGACGCCTTTGGATTGAGACTCCTGCCCCCTCATTGCTGAACCTCGGGTAGAGCATGGGATGAAATTAGCCTTTCCCAACTACATATTGCAGGTACCACTTCTGTTGAGCCATCATTTCAGATTACTGGATCAAGGGCTATAAGGGAGCTGTAGCGGGTCCCGTTCGTATAGTTCCTTGCACCTTTATTTCTTCCAAGCAGCACGAACACACCAGCTTTACACATTTCCCATCCTCTCCGAAGTTTCACGGCTACAAACGCCCCCCTTTCGCCCGTCATGGCCAAAGGCTTCGCACAAGACAAGCAATGGAATTGGCACAACTTTTGGATCTGCCTAGGTGTCGGCTTCGTCGGTCAGCTAGCGTTTGGCTACCCGTCCTCTATCATCGGCGTTACCCTTGCTCAGCCCGCCTTTCTTGAGTACATGGGCCTACTCACTGTGGTGGATGGGGTGCCTGGGCTAAGCTCGAATGCCAATTCCCTCATCGGCGCAACTAGTGGCGTCTTTCAGGTAGGCAGGAGAGGCTGGGGACGTAGAACCCTGAAGCTGACTTTTTTGAAATGGAAAGGCCGGAGCATTCTTCGGCGTTTTAGTTGGGAGCTGGGTGATGGATAAGTATGGCAGAAAGGTAGGGGTGATGTATTGTGCGACGCTGTCGATTATTGGTGGAGTGTGCCTCTGCGCGGCCCAAAACATCGCCATGTTCATTGTGTTCCGCTTCTTTGCTGGAGCAGGTAGCTGGGCCTTTTTAGCACTTAGTACGACTCCCTCTTCTGCTCTCCCTTCCTGCAAAAGGGGTGGGAACCCAGCTGATTCACATACGTCCGTCCAGCACCGGTATACTCTGCTGAGCTCGCCCCTCCCAGACTTCGAGGCTTTTTTGTAGGCATGAACGGCATGGGCATCACCTTCGGCTATGCCATGGCCTCCTACATGGGCCTAGCATTTTACTATGCGAAGGTGCCAGCGGCTCAGTGGCGCGGCCCTCTAGGCCTCGCCCTCATTTTCCCCATCGTCATGGTCTTCATGTTACTTATCGTTCCCGAGTCGCCCCGCTGGCTGCTCATGGTCGGCCGCGTCGAGGAGGCACGCGAGATTGTCATGCGTCTGCATCACGTCAAAGGCGACCCAGATCAGGAATACGCCCGAGGCGAGTTCTACCAGATGCAGAAACAGACCGAGTTCGATCAGACCCTCAATCCGACATGGAGGCAAATGTTCGCCAGGCCGAGCTACCGCAAACGAAGTATCTTGGCGTGCGCATTTGCATTTATCGGGCAGAGCACTGCGGTATTGGTGATCAACAATTACGGACCGACCGTCTATAAGGCATTGGGCTATAACACGCTGGATCAGTTAATTCTGCAATGTGGATGGATCACGATGGCCATTCCCTCGAATCTGCTTGGCGTAAGTTCAGCCTCTTTCCTCCGGAATGGTGGCGGCTAAGTGCTTCTAGGCATGCATTATGGATCGTACTGGTCGCAAGCCTCTTATGATCACTGGCGTCGTAGGCTGTTGCGCCTGTCTAATCATCGAGGCCGCGGTTATAGCGTCGTTCGCAAGTCCAATTCCTCCTGTTCCCAACGTTGCCGGCCTTCGGATGGGCGTGGCTGCTTTGTAAGTTCGCAACCTATACGTTCCTTTCCCAATCCATGAACGCAGAATCTAACTAGCACGATAGCTACATCTTCCTCCTCTTCTACGGCTGCGGCATCGACGTCGCCGGTGTAGTCTTCTACAGCGAGATCTTTCCCAACCACCTCCGCGCCAAAGGCGTCGCACTCGCTATCGCCACTATCGCCCTCACCGATCTCGTGTATTTGCAAGCAACAGCGACGGCCTTTGCAAATATTGGATGGAAGTTCTTCCTGGTAAGACCACAAATCACTCGGCTTGCCTACTCGTATACTGACAAGTGACAACCCGCAGGTCTTCATCATCATATCCGGCCTCGGTGCCATATGGGCATGGATCTTCCTTCCTGAGACAAAGGGCGTGCCGCTTGAGGAAATCGCAGCCCTGTTTGGTGACCAGGATGAGGTCATGATATTCAGTGAGGATATTCATGTCGATCATACGACGCATGAATTGGTTGTCAATACACATGGTGGCCCTCGTGGAGATGGCGGCGTCACGCACAGAGTCGCGACAGAGGCGCCAGCATCGGAGAAGGTGAGAGAGACCGTGGTTGGGAAAGTCTGAGGATAGGTGGAGATGACCCTGCACTGGCAAATCCTCTGGATAGCCTCAGGAGGTCTTCATTTGGTTTTCGCCGTTTCCCTAAAAGTTATAATGCCTTGGTCCTGTCTTGTGGATTTAATGGACGACCAATACACGGTTGGAGGAAATACTCTAGTTATACGAGGTATTACTTCTGTAAGCTCCTTGGAGCTGACAAACTTGTCCTTCATGCTTGTTCAAAATCCTGTTCCCCCAAGATGCTAGCCATCCCACTCTCTCTGCCATTAATGGCTTTCTCGCATGTCCCCCGATCCTCCATGGCCTCGAACGCTCATCTCCTGCGTCTCCTCCATCAACTGGGCCAACGACGAGTCATCATCGAAAACAAAGCAGGGGCATATTTTGCCAAAATATGCTGTCCTTTACGCGGATTCCCAGCTCTCATCCGTATGGCGGCATTAGGAGCTCGGTTTCAAGGTCATGAAACCACTTCTTGATTGATGAGCGGCGATTTACCGGCGCCAAAGACGGAATTTGGAGCTCCGTAGTGGTTGACTTCGGGCTGGCTTGCTTGCGGTCTTGGAATGTGCAAGGGATTGCAGAACCACTTGATGGGTCTTAAGTTGATCTCTTCCGTGCTCTTGCATTGTGTTGAGCCTGACAGAGCGTAGTCGTGGTCTTGATATTGAGTTGTCATTGCGATGTTATAGGGTCAAAGGAGGGGGCTTCCAGGTCAGCCTCTGATTTGGTAATAGTCAGGGGCATACTCGAGTAGCCACTTCTTCTCTATCTTCGTGATGTCGCGTATGAACGTCTTATTGCCCGTCTCGAGGATCTCATGAAAGATCACATACTCGGCTTTCCGGTTCTGCGCGGCAAGTCAGCCTTCACCTAATTGATAAGAGCGAGTGTCCAGGCACTTACAAACATTAGGCTGGTAGGATGTGCATGGAGCACAACACCACCTGCAACACTTTTGAATGTCCCATCTGGCATCATCTTCGCAGCATGTGCGAAATAGCCAGCAGTGAGGCATTTTCTGATTTGCTCCGCTTTGTTGGCATCAGATGCCCTGGAACCATTGCTTACAAGACTTTCATCTACCTCCACCCCAAGCCGCTCGAGATATCTTTTCAATTGCGTGCGTATCGAGACTGCACGCACCATTGACTTGTGGTTCAAATGGTTATCTCGACACCATTTCGCGTCCTTTCGGCCCTTGCTAACATATGCCTGATATGCGTTGAGAAGTGTCAGATGATCTCCTTCTTCGACGGCAAATTTCCTTCGCGATGACTCCATTGCCTTCTTCTCTCCTTCATGGTGGAACCAGACTGAGCCCTGTAAACTAGTCATTGCAGCGATAGACAAAACCTCGCTCAAGCATTGAAAGCTGGGAGCGCTGAGCAGGACTTTGGCCATCATTGGCTCGACCGCCAGTTCTGCCATTCTTGTTCCCAGTGGCTTGGTCAATTTAGCATAGTCGTCTACCGCCCCCAAAGAGTATAAAAGCTCCAAAGCTCGAATAACGAGGCTTGAAGGAGGCGGAGTCAGGAAATTGAAACGGACAATGTTGTCAATTCCCAGTGCTTTGAGTTGCAATACGACTGGAGCAAGATTTGACCTTTGTATCTCTGGGATGGTAGTTTGTGCTAATGCGTGATACGATGCTTCAGTGTACAACCTGAAGCACTTGCCTGGCTTGGTTCTGCCGGCCCGGCCTGCGCGCTGTATTGCTGAGGCTTTGGAAATAGGGACCGGCGTTAGAGTCTCTATACCAGAGCTTGGGTTGTAAGCCCGGAGCTTGACGAAACCCGTATCGATGACATAGACGATGCCGTCTATGGTCACTGACGCCTCGGCAATATTGGTCGACAGAATAACTTTCCGTGTGTTGTTTGCAGCTGGCTCGAAAACGTACATTTGTTCCTCAGTCGTGAGGCCGGCAAAAAGAGGTAAGGGTTGCAGAGCTTGTGCTTTTGGATGGAGTTTCGCGGCCTGCTCTGAAAGTAGCTGTGTTGCTCTATCAATCTCCTCTCTTCCCGTGAGGAATATCAAGATGTCGCCATCAGCTTCTTGTGTATGAATGTTGAAGGCGGTTTCCACAGCTTTCTCAACATAATCATCAGTGGGAGTTTCGAGATAAAGCACGTCGACTGGATACGCTCTTCCTTCAAGGCTGACAACCCGACAGCCCGAGTCAGACTCGTCGTCTTCGGAGAAGAAATCAACAAAAGTGCCCGCTTGTAAGGTTGCACTGCTAACGATGATGCGTAGCTCCGGGCGCTTTTTCTTGATTTTCTTCAACAGGCCAAGCAGGACGTCGGAGTTCAACGACCTCTCATGGGCCTCGTCAATCATGACCACAGCGTATCGGGATAGCAAAGGGTCAACCAGAGCTTCACGAAGAAGCATGCCATCCGTGAGAAATCGAATCTTAGTTTTAGCAGAAGTGACATCTTCGAACCTGATTGAATAACCGACCTCCTCCCCAACCTGACATTGCATCTCCTCTGCAACTCTCGCAGCAACAGTCGTAGCAGCTACCCGTCTCGGCTACAAAGGAAGTTAGAGGCCTGTTTTGTCTCTAATGTTTGCAAGTCTAACGAACCTACCTGAGTCACCCCAATGACCTTTCCATCCGCGCACCATCCTGCCTGTTCGAGGAACTGTGGAAGTTGAGTTGTCTTTCCGCTTCCTGTTTGACCAACAACTACCGTGACAGGGAATTTTTCGACTGTGTAGAGCAGACTCTCACGATGCTTGGCGATTGGCAGGAGAGATGACGGCTTGTACAAAGCGGGAACGAAGGAGAGATCGAAGCCTTCCATGGCCGCCCGAGGTGACGATTTATATCATGGTGATCAGAGAAGCAGACAAAACTACTATGGATCCTAGGGTTGATTTGCTTCCTTAAGCGGGGTTTAGCTGCTGCGGAACAGGTCATGCTGCAGGGTACTCCGCGATTCGCAAAACAACCAGGATTTTTCTTTTGAAGGCCGTCGGCTGTAGGGCTTAGTGCGCCACAGTCGAAACCCCCAGCCTCCAAGTGGCGCCAAAGCCGTCGCAAGCTAGCTCGTCATGCCTACGACACAACTTTCCAACAAACCCCCATAAATCGATCCGCACCTTTGAATACTCACGTTCAGAGTGTCCAGTGTCTTCACAGTATTACCGAATTTCAACTCAAACATGGCAGATACTGAAAAACTAGTAGTGTCCACTTTGAAACAAGCAGGTGCCCACAGATAGCTGACTTTTACCCCCCAGTCTTCTCCAACCAAGGCCTCCGCCAACGTGCCACCAGAATCACCAACCACTGCTCGCCCTCTGGACTTTGACGACGACAATCAAGAACCTAGTGCACAAAATACCACGCACATGGATGCGCCCAATACTACGGAGCCGCCCTCTAAGGATGAGGCTCCACCTGCAAAACCCCCACGACCTCTAAATCCACGCGAGGAAGCCGAGAACACACTGAAAGAAGCCTTTCCGTCTATAGATGCTTCTGTTGTCAGGGCCGTCCTGACTGCCAGTGGTGGCCAGGTCGAGCCAGCTTTCCATGCACTTCTTGGTATGACTGACCCAGATTCACAAAAGGACGTGGAACCGGAACCACCAGCGAAGCCACCTCGACCGACGCAGCAATACGGCATCGGAACAACAACTGTACAGAGCCAGCTTGAGGCGGATGAGCTGTATGCGAGGCAACTGTCTGAACATTACGGTGGATTGGCCGGACGGGAGCAACAAAGTCGGCCATCATCAAACTGGAAACAACAGTTTCAAAAGCCCAAACAGCCGGTGCGAATGGGATCGAAAAGCTCTGAGAATGAGCGCAGCTTCATCGACGGTTGGTCTGATAACGCAATCAACAGAAGCATAGTTGACACTTTGCCTTTAGACGACCTTCCTATCATCAAAGAAAATATCCGGAAAGGCTTCCTCGAGACTCAGTCTACGGTAAACAAGTGGATTGGAAACCTCAGGAAGAAAATTGATGGCGAAGATGAGGATGACTTCAACAGTCAGCCCGCACGTCCTGCTCAAGGGTACCAGCCAGGACCTCAGAGCTATGGTAGACGAAGTGGAGACATGGGACGGCGGAGCGCCGACCGAGATCGATACGACGCCGACCCAGAGTTGATTGACGACGACTTTTCCAGACTCGAATTGAGAGACGCTGAGAACACATCTAGCAGAAGGTCCAATCGCCCCCTCGCGAATCCAGATTTATTCAAGCCTACCCCACCTCATCCTGTTGGTCGAAAAGTCTCGTTCCAGGATGGTCCACCAGAGGAGATACGCGACATGTACTCTGCTTCACCCCCTCCAGGTAAACAAGCTGCGTCAAGTAACAAGTCCAGCAAATGGCAGCCTTTATCCGTTATCGACCCTTCGCCAGTATCACCCATGAAAGACGAACATGACCCTTTCAGCCTTGGAGATAGCGACGATGAGAGAGAGGCAAAAGCAAAAGAGGCGAAGAGTGATGAGGCTGAGAGATTGCAGAAAGCAACGTCTGAAGCTATGGCAGAGGACATTGGTACGGGAAAGGCCGGGTAGGATGTACAAGTCCGCACTTATCATTTGAAGTGTTATTCCTTGGCTGGGCGCATTGTATGGACTGTTGTCCCGGAGGGCCTCTGAATGATCTACGGAGAGTGACCACTCATACAGGGCGGGGTCTTAAAGAACGTGTTATGTTTCATATGATATCATGTCACCCAATAGCTGGTTGATTTTCCTACTCTTCAACATTCCCACAGATACCCCTAAGCATTTCACATCATTAAGAGACGGATTGATTGCAATCCAGGTCTTGTGGGGGTGTCGTGCAGCTCCTCTTTTCAACTCTAAGCGTCCTATTCGTAACTCTAGGCATTCGTCTGAGACAACTAGTAATACATCGCAGAAGCATATGGAATTTTTGAACGGCACATTCAAATGACAGAGAGTACCTTGCCAATTGGAAGATGGCCAATGAAATATTTCTCCTCAGTCCAGGGTCTACTCCCACATTCGATTGAGACGGAGCTCGAATTCTTGGACTCATACCGTCATGCCTTCAGCGCGATGGCTACCCTTTCTTCTAAGAAATAGAAATACTGCCAACACCCAATCGCCGGCGTACACGAGCGCACTGGAATTGGAGATGTATAGTTCAAGGAGTCAGATGCGGGCAATGTCAATGCTCACATTGGCATGAAGCTGGCAGGCTAGTTAGGCTTTAATGAGTTGCCAAGGCCGCAGTTTTTCGAGCTCGAGAAACTTCGTTTTCGAAGTTTGAGAGAAGCACTCACCCTTCGCGCAGAGCCTCGCATCGCATTTGACCAGGCGCATACCAGCAGCTCTCTCTTCTGGTCCCACCTCCTTCTAATCGAGCACTGCCACTATCTCCTATCCTCCTTCTTCCACCACAATGGACGACTCCGACGGCGCCGTCAACGTCACCAGCGAAGAGCTTTCGCGCTTGACTCCCAGCGACAACCGCGAACTCCAGCAATTCATCCAAAACGAGAATCAAAAGTCGCAAGTTCAGAGATGTAAGAGGTGGCCCTAATTTTATCCCCTCTCGACCTTTCTCAAGCGGAACTGCGAAGGAGACCAATCTGCTAACCCCGTTCATTTGTCTTTGCAGCTGTTCACGAACTTACCGAAACCTGCTTCAAGAAATGCATTACCGGCTCGATATCGTCTGGCAAGCTTGCTGGCAAAGAGGAGAGCTGCATACAGAATTGTGTCGAAAGATTCATGGACTCGAACTTAGCCGTACTGAGACATTTGGAGCATTTACGAGCCGGACAGTAGTGGGCTTGCGCAGATGAAAGAATGGATGATTGGATTTGGTATTATCACGGAGTACCGATTTGTACAAAAAGAAAAGCAACTCTCCTTCGGGGTATGGGCTAAGGGCTTCCTGGAGGCAGACAATGAGACTTGCATGGATGCGCTGGGAATCGCAAAGTAGATTTGGCACGATGATCTGTGGTTATTCCTAGTTTGGGCCTTGTACGATAGTGACCGAAGAAACCGGGAAAGATAGCAAAAGAGTAATTTTAGCTTGCTGCTGGATGTGTATTCTCGACCACGATATCCCGAGGGTCAACTGCCTCCCGTGGACGACCATTGTCTGCTCACAAATCTTATCCTCTGTAGAATGCCTTCTGTCCAGCCAATAAACAGTAATGCACCACACCACCGCTCGAATACCGCCTTAGACGATCGACAACTTCGTAGCCGCAATATCCAGAGCATCCACGTCCGCTGTTAATCTCGCATATGCCTTTTTTGATCCGTCAGGTCTAGAGAGCTGTCAGCGCCTACTTTGCACTCCATCAACGGGCTTTTCGTACCTTATGAGAGTGTTGATCTTGACAGTCTCCACATCGTACAGCTTCTTCAAAGCCTCCTTGATCTGTCTCTTGTTTGCCTTGACATCCACAATGAAGACCAGCGTATTGTTCTCCTCGATTTTTTTCATCGCACTTTCCGTATTCAACGGGTGGATGATGACTTTATGGTGGTCGAGTCTGGGCTCATGGGGAATCGATTTTCGCGGGTATTTTGGCGCTCTGGAGAGGACGAGGGTCTTAGGTCTGTGGAAGGTAGTGGAGAGGCGGACCTTGCGGGCTTTTTGTGCGTGCACCTAGTTATGAAATGAGTGCCTTGATACGACAAATGCGTGAAGGCGCTACGTACGCCTTTCAAGGTCGCCTTTGCCGCTGCGTTGGCCTTTGCATTGGGTTTCTTGGGGTTCGACTTGGGCCCTGCATCGACCTATATCAGCGCGAATTCCAGAATTGAGAAAAGGAATTCTCAAGTTGCAGACGTTGTCTGCATTGTCATGGGATAGTGACTAATGGTGATTTTCGTATTGGCTTTAGAAGAAGTCGAAATTGGGGAGACTGCTACTCTAGTTTGGCAGGGTGGGAATCGAATGACTTACCCTTCTTGGTCTGTTCCTTGGGCGCCATTGTCGCGACGCTGAAGGTGAGGGGTCTTGTTGCGAGTCGTGAGGAAGGTCTTTCAATACCTCAACTCTCGTCCACAATGTGCGTTTCGAAATTCGGAAAGGCGCTAAAATCAGATGCCAAGACTTCAAGCCAAGTTGCTTGGCGCTAGGTCAGCCGCTGCTTTTAATCAGCGGAGTTTGCCGGGCGCTGTCTATATTCATCCATCCTGTACCATCGGCCATCACGTCCCAATACATGCTAGGCCAGTGGAAACAATCTCAGTTCCTACATGCTACTTTATCTTGAAGGGCATTTAGTTTCTAACTGCGCCTCTCGGGCCAGCGTTCCTAGCGTACCCTGTTTCAGCTCACTACCCAGGTGGAATAGATAGATAACAAGCAGTGCTTCCACAGCCAATTTCATGTACACCAGCCTGCTGCGCGCAACATTTCGCACTTGTCTATAATTGGTCGCTGAGTGGTCAATCGGACATCTTTGAGTTGACGCATTCCTTGCCAAAGGCAGAAGGATAAAAAATACTTAGGAACAGCTACAGGCAATATCGTGTTAACGAATGTCAACTGTCCTCTGAAGATTGCCCAGGAGGGCATTCCAACTTCACGTTCGGAATAACAGGTCTTCATGAAGATAGTGGTTGAAAATCGACTCGGCCAGCTTGTGTTATTGTATGAGGAGCTTCTAAGATTTTAGGAGCCATAATTTACAGCTCGCTCTTAGGCAAAGTGGAAACCTTTTCTTGCATCAGCTTCTCCGCGCGGGCCCAGACTGGATCCCTTCTCCAATTCTTGAGCTGCAATAGATGCGGCAATAGATCATTGCTGAAGGCCTCACTTGCCTCTCTGGGCAACAAACTGGGCAGATGATCAATGCTAATTACGGTCAGCACTGGCTCATCTTTAACCTCGACTGGGACAGTAGGCTTATCGAATGTGGTTGCTACTGTGTAGATGGGGATAGGGTTGTTCGGATTTGTAGTGTCTGCAGAGACGTCGCAGACGACGGACAGCTTGCGATTCGGCGTATCGAGCGATGGCATGTCGACAAAGTTAGGGATCTTGGTGGTGAGGTAGATGCAGTTAATGAAGATGTCACTCTCAACGATCTCTGAAAAGGGGCCACCATTAGCTGTTGCATTTGTTAGCCATTCCGGTCTATTTGATTCTGACTTATGGTTCATTACCTGTCTCCTCCAGATCCCACTTAAGGACGTTCTCAGTTGGGACACCGGCTCTCAAGCAGAGTTCAACTGCACCACCGCCACAACGCCCTAAAGCTCCAATGATGAGCACTCTTGGTGCCTTGCCGGTCTTCTCGGTCCCTTGTGCGACAGCCTTCTTGACGTCGGCGACTAAGGCGTCCTCATTGGGATACGGTGATACAGGTGGAAATGGCTGGTCCTTGTGGTTGATTTGCCATGCCCTATAACACTCCGGGTCAGCGTTATCTGTTTAAGAAGCTTTTGGGTGTTGAGGCACTGTTTCAGCGCTGCACTACGCCTCAGGCAGTCTCTCGGCACCTATAGCAAGCCGAAAAGGAAATTTGGGAGGCCGCGGAGTTGTTTACCAATTCTCGATTGCCAAAGCTGCACTGTTCAATCCAAATTATTAGCAAGAACTCCCTGAAGAAAGTTGCCCGGTATTGAAACACTGTCTCAAGTGCAATCCCACACAGCACTGCACCTTGGACAGCGGAAAGAGGACATGAAGTAGACGTACCCGGCGAACCCAGCGTGATACCCAAATGCCTACAAGATTTCAGACTCAGCATCCACGTAGAACAACTGAAAGAGGAGATATAACGTACCGCCACTCTCTTTCCGTTCGATTCGGTCAAAAATTCGAGATCCAGGAGAACTCCGTTTCCTCGAGCAAATCTAGCAAGAACCTTTTCCCATCCTGCTTGTTGCTTGTAACAGTGGGCGAATTGGACATGTACGTGCTTAAGGGGGACTTTAGAGACATCAGTTGCCATCTATAGCATCCTTATTTCATCATTAACTCACACGTCTCGACTGGCAGCTCCTTAAGACCAATAATGATGTTGTCCTCTGGGGCATCTCGCCAAGAGCCTTCTTCTACCAGTCTCGCTCCAATTTTCTCATATTCCTCGTCATCGAAGATTCTTTGAGGGCTACGCTCAACATTAATCTTGTATCCGGCATCAATGAGAACTTTTGTGGTCGTGGGAGTTAGGGCGGATCTATGTGCAGTGTCAGCAATTGCTCTTTGAAGACGTTAAATTGTGTTGGGACAACGTCTTGGGGTGCAATGCCACGTGGCACTACACCTTAGACAGCCCTGATTTGATGCCGGAAGACGTCAGAGAGACTTGAAGAGATTTGCTAACCTATGCTCGAGCAATTTTCCAACTAGAGAGGAACATCAGCGGTTGTGCGTTGTCAAACAGATAGGAAGATTTTACGTTCTGAACGTAGATGCAAATTCAACGACATCTTCTCGGTGGTATTGAAGAACTTCAGATTCTAAGAGGGTAAGGAGCAATAATGTTTAGAGGGAGTTGTTGAAATTGGTTTGGCAGAATTAGCCCTAATTTTCAAGCCCTTAACGGTCAGCTTGGCGGTGAGATCTCTGGATCTTGGCTCATTTGGCTTGGATTTCCCCGCTGTGTGCAGTCTTGGCCTGAGGCAAAAACTCAATCTATGCACAGTGAGTTACGTTTGGGCTATCTCATGAAAGCGACTCGAGATGGCAGCCAGCAAAGCGCCAGCCCTCGCCACCAACCTAAGGACCGAATATTACAGGTCACCGCACCTTCCCCATTCAAGACTGCCTTGTCCTCTGAAGCCTATGCGCTGCCTCCTTTACCCTCACATCGTTGTACTCTTTGATCAGCTCATACAGTTATGAACTCTTCCTCTGATACCCATGCTCTGGTGGAGGCTCAAAACCTTGGACGCTTGGCAGGAGAGCCTAAAAAGGTGAAAGCGGCCAGGCGCACGGGTGGGGGCTCTGGTGCGGAAACCAGTCCCCAAAGTGCCTCCTCAGCCATTTTCTGTCGCCTTTTCGCAAGTAAGTATCGAGACTTATGTTGTTTACATTTGGGCTTTCTCAGTAATGAGAGGCTAGGTCTAACGTGCACAGGTCATGGAAGGCTGTAGTGCAATTCTGCTCGCTGAAGTTACATTCTGAGGTGGCTGATATGGCCCTCCGACCGAGAGCTAGAAAGACCAAAGGAATCACTCACGGCCGTCCACCCTTGCTCAAAGCTCGCTCGGCTACTCTTTCCTCCAAGGCCACAAGATCAATAATTCGGTCTCATCACAAATTGCGCAAGGAGCATGCCAAAGCAGTCGAACAAGGCGATGCAGCACAAGCTAGCGATCTCGAACGTGCCATTAACGACAAAGGTGGTCTCCAAAGCTACCAGGTCGCCAGCACTTTGGGACAGAGCAACGCTCGTGGTGGCGACTCTAGCAAAGTGCTCGTCGAGTGGCTTCAAGAAGCTATCTCAAATGCCAGGTCTCGAGACGTACGACTTCGGATGCTCGAAATTGGGGCGCTGAGCACGAAAAATGCTTGCTCTCAAGTCGATTGTTTGGACGTGACGAGGATCGACCTCCACTCTCAGGAACCGGGCATTCGAGAGATCGATTTTATGGACCTTCCGGCCCCCGAGTCTGAAGGGCAGAGATATGAAATCGTCAGTCTCTCGCTCGTTTTGAACTTCGTGCCGGACCCGGCAGCACGTGGTGCAATGCTTAGAAGGATTCCAGACTTTTTATGCATAGACTCATCGGAACCCACCAGCGATCACTTTCCGTGTCTCTTTCTCGTCCTGCCTTTGCCATGTGTCGCGAATTCTCGATATCTGACTGACGGCAGGCTTGCAGAGATGATGGCAAGCCTAGGCTTCTCCTTGATCAGAGTCAAGAGGACTTCTAAGCTACATTATTCATTGTGGAAGCATGAGCAAGATGGTTTAGTGAGCAGTGCGACATTTAAGAAAGAGGAGCTACGCTCTGGGCCCTCCAGGAACAACTTTGCAATCACGATGATGATGGAAAGTTAAATTAGCCAGGTCAAAGATTCTAATACATTGAGTCTGCAAGCGATTCACGCAAGTCCCCGTGAGCCCATTATGATCTAGGGACCTTCATCTTTCAGAAATTTGAGCATTGCTTTCACTAAGACTACTCACAGGTTACATGTCCCTTGTATATTGACCACAGTGACGCCCAGCCCAAAAGGCCATGAAGAGCCCTCTTCTCCGCTACCGCCTTTCCAAAATACCCTTGAATCCCGTCTTCTTTGTCTCTCTTCCTCTTCTGGCAAGAACGTGAAGACGACAAGCCGCGCTTCTGGCTACGTCACGCAAGGAGATTCTGCGTCCTCACCAACATGCAATACTCTCCAAACTTCTATCGTAGTTGGCGCCTGAGCCTTCTACTAATGGCGGCTAGCTCCTTAGCGCCAAATGCCGAAAATGGGGAGAATCTGCGCCGTGAAGAAAAAGGGATTGTTGTAATGAGAGATACTTCGAAGCAGAGAAAGGAAAATGTGGGAATGGGTGAGGTAGATATCTGGGGGGAGTGACGCCGTAGAGAGAAGAGGAGAGACAGAGATAAGAGACAGAGATAGAGCTATGGAGGAGGCCATTCCTCCTGGAGAGGAAGGGACGCCGGAAAAGATTGGATCGGTCGGTCGACACCTGAACAAGCAACGTCAATGACGGGTGACGCGGGTGATCGAGGGTGAGGCCCTCACCAGGGCGGGTGTTGGAATCACTAGGTCGCGCTACGGGGTGAGCGAAAGGGAGGCAATGAGTTTCGTGTCGGCCTAAGGCGGAAGATGCGGCGGTTTCCTCTCCCTAAAGGGGGGGGGCAGAACTTGGGGGAGGCCGACGAGGCACTGCCTGTCCTGTTCTGGCGGGATGAACTACGGGTGACATGGTGCCCCTGGTGTCGCCGGGGGTGATCCCTTATCTGCGACTTCCCCTGGCTCAACCAAGAGCGCAAAGATACTGTGACGCTGTTGCATGGCTTTTCATTTTTCAGCCTGCTAAAGCTGAACCATTCTCACAAGACTACCATCATACATTCGCAGACTAACAACCTATATGCATCGATAGCCCTCGCTCATGCGATCATATCAATACAAATTTGGTCATTTTTCGACACTGTACACGATGTGATGATCTATTGTGATTTTTACCCTGTTAGGCTTCTTCCTCAGCATCTTGATATCCTCGAGGTTCTGTACCCTTCTATTCTTCGAATCTTTTAGACCTAGCTTTGATCTCCTGGTTCACTGCGTGCTTCCTGACTGCCCGGAGGGCACTCTTGACGATCGTGTTGGCTGTGAGATCCCTTATACGCTGGCCTTGATCAATTTCTGAATAGGTAGGTGGTTGGAAGGAGTTGTGACTACTCAAAGCTGCAAGCCTATAGTGTTATAGTCTTCAGGCTTGCTCGTTGTAGCCGAGGCCGTCTCGTAGTCGCGGGGATTGGTAATCTGGTGTAGTTCTTCCAAAGTTTGCAACCTCAGGATCAGTACAGATATGTTGTTGATTTAGTGATTAAGGATTAGCTTTCTTCCAATATGCTCGAATATTATGTGATGTGATTACTTTTAGACGTACTTCTTGGTAGAGAGTCGCAAATGTTGATCTGTCGATAGTGGCGTAACCTGAGGGGGTGTACCTCTGAACTTCTTTGCCGTAGTAACTTGCTGGGGTCCTTTTCCGTCCGTCTCTTCGTGGCAGTCTTCAAAATCAAACTGCATCTCCCAGGTCTTACCCTTCTTCGCTGCTGGCCCTGGGTCACACTCTTGCCCGAAGCTTGAGTCATAGGGATCGACCTTCCACAAAATCCTTGCTCAGTCAATCCATTCGTCGTTCATGCCATTTCTGACCACAGCCACCTCTCCATTCTTCGGACACAGAAGTGTGCCTTCCTTCGTGATGAGTGCCAGATGCAGACACTCAGCATTGAGCCAATCCCGTGGAAGGAAAAAATGCCTCTTGATTCTGGTGCAGTTCGCAGTTCCGTTGTTGCCATGGTTCAGCACACATGAACTGACCCAAAATTCCTTGTCAAGGAAAACAAGAGTTTCTCCAGCAATGAACCCCAGTGGCTGCTCAATACGATGCAGGAGGTTCCCTTGCAGCAGCGATGCTTGTATCTGCACAACAGTTGTGGCAGAAGTCCTGTTGTTATCAGCATCGTTGGCTTGGCCATCGCTGCATCCATCGTCGCCATTGTCAGCATCGGAGCCGCTGTCATGCCGCTCCAATTGCGAGAGCGGAAGAAGGAGGTAATCCTTGTAGTACCTTCCCTTGGAAGATGAAGATGGTCGTGAAAACTCCAGAAGAATCTGGGACCGCTCTCGCGATACCAATGTTCGTTCGACGATGTCGTGTAAGATACCCATTCGAGTATGTACCACCATTGACGGCTTCCTCGGTTCATTGTTGTGCATTTTTTCGGTGTCTCTGCACAATGGTCGGCTGAAGTTAGTCTCGAGCCGCAACTCAAGGGTAGGCCACTGGTACAGCTTGATAGACTTTTCATCGATGAGGAGCACAGCCTTCTCGTCCTGATGATGATTTACCCATCGAAATGAAGCTTCGTGGACGTCCCGCGAGCACTTAGCTTTCTTCTCGTACAGATCCCAGACAGTCAGAAAGTCCGGTGTGGAAGCCAGCAGGTACTTGGCCGTCGGGTCGAGCAGAATTTGACGGATGGGACCTTTGATTGAGACTTCAAAAATCACTTTGGTTTTTATGTCGTGCATATCTGATGTATCAACTGACCTTGCGCAGATGCGGCCACCAACATCGCCTGTCACCAGTATTTTCTCGTCATTGCTCCACAAGAGGTGGTCAACCGTCAGAACGGTTGACGGGAGGTTGCACATGCTGTTTCCGAGGATGTCAAATATCTTCACTACGCCTTCTTCGTTCCCATAAGAGAACATTGAAGTCTGCGGTCCAACGGTCAAAGACGTGATGGGCTCCAGCATCTCAACGGATAATTCTGAGATATGAGAGCCCTGCTGGGAAATCTCACTCGCGCTTGAAGCCTCACTTGCTTTCTCATCCATTTCGGATAGACGGATGAGTGAGTTGGGCTCCCAGACATTGCAAAAGGTGTCGCGGAGGTCGTAGATCCGCCTGCTGTCGGGACTAATGGCAAGGTCTACCACTGGAGATGTGCAAGATAGCTGGTAGATGAGAGAAAAGTCATGAAAGCTCCAGACCCTGAGTGTGCCGTGGACACTGCTGGTGACAAAAATGTTTCCGAGCGGGCTCGCGTGGATTTCTGTGGCACGAGAATCCTTCTTGAGTTCCAACTCTTGGCTTTCGGGATCAAGGGGCTTCCAGGTAAAGACTGTCCCTTCGTTGTACAGCCCGAGTATTTGCCCGGTGTCGTTGTTCCACTCAAGGCGGTCCACTGTCGTAAACAGGTCCCCTGGCCCCTTCTTCCGATCCCTAGGCCTCACAAGTCGATCAAGGAATTTCAAAGGCTGCACCTTCCAGACCAGCAGAGCGCAGCCTCGAAAACAGACGGCCAAGTAGGTTGCGTCAACGTTGAATGCTGCACGATGAGGCGACTTCACGTATTGTCCGTCCACGATGTCGTCAATCACCAGGTAATCTACAATTCTCCACTCAGAGGTGGCGTCGTTCAGCTTGACAGCCCTAACGCTGCGATCGTCCCCAAACGCGAATGCCTTAGTCTCATCGGCGCTCAACGCGCACGCAATAGGTTTCATTCCTTTGGGGTTGTCGTGAACACTTATCTCACAGGCGGAGGGTACATCCCAAACAATAGTTCTGCGATAGCCACACGTGATCAGCTTGTCGCCTGAGCCGCTGAAACGCATGGCTAAAATCCTTTCTCCGCTGTCCAGTTCCCTGACTTGCTGGAAGGTCGACGAATCGAAGAAGACTACGGATCCCGTGGATACCGTGGATACGGACACTACGAAGTAAGCGCCTACGCAGGTAATGCTCGAGGCTTGACAATCTTTGCCAACAGAGAACTTTGCCAGACAATCGTCCCAGCCATCGCTATACGAACCAGCTACAGATAAAGCACCCCTAGCTTTGGGGGCGTGTTCTTGATAGATGGCCGATTCGCGCGGACAGAATGGCACAACTAGCTTGTGTATAGATCGCGGATATTTGGTCAGGTGTGTCCCAAACTTGCCAACAATTTTCACAAGGTCAACAGCCCACTTGGCCAAGAATTCCTTCTCCAGCACGCGATGTGCAAAAGGGCTGGCAGCTGAGTCCACACGACTTTGTCTTTCCAGGTACAAATTCAAGGCTTTCGCAGCCTCTATGAGGATACTCGGAACATCTTGCGCTGCCAGGATCTGAATCCAGGTGAGGACCATGCTGTTGTGGAAGAATTTGGTCAACTGAAGAAGGGTATTTTGTTCAGTGTGCGCCGGCATCTCATTGAGATGGTATGGCCAAGATACGGCGGCGTAAAGTATGAAAGGATGGGACTCAACGAGGTCCGCGTGAAGTCTGGCATCCGGATGTGACAAGCATGAGAGACAGCGCTCGAAGATGGTGCGGTGGCCTTCGGAAGGCTCGACGTGGAGATCTTGTGACGCGTCCTTTGTGATATACTCTCGGGCGGTGTGGTGCACCATCATGAGGCGATCCAGGCTGTCAACGACAACAAAATCCCCACAGACCTGTCCAATGGTAGCCCTAGGGTCAATCAACGGAGGGTGGTCGCTTTGCAGGGCAATCTCAAGCTCTGAGATATGGAGGGGCCGTTTAGAGCATGACGCCCAGGTAAGAATGCTTTTTGCCAAGCGCTTTTCGTGGGTGCGGAGGCTGTTCACCAGGGCTGCATCCATCCGCTTGTAAAGTGGCTCAAGCTCTGCAGGCAGTTGGTCCAGAACTTCCTCAATATCCGGCTCCGTGTGGCATAAGAGGATCTCTTGAGTGACCAGATGGGCCCACAAAAAGTTGCTGCCTGCCTTTATCAGGACCTGGTCAATGACACGTTGCCGAAAGCTAGAGTCTCCCCTCAGATCTTGAAGGCCTCTCTGTACATATGTCCTCAAATCTTCATCGTTACCATCAACAACGATGGTCTCGCACGAGTGTTTCCTTGCTAATCTGGCATGAAAATTCGAAATTAAGTGCCCACGCCGGCTGGTGTAAAGAATCCTAAGAGGAATCTGCAGGTCACATAGGTTTTCAATGATTTCGAGCACTGACTTCGGCGCATCTGCTTCATCCACGGCGTCGATAATCCAGTATAGCGACCGTGGGAGAGTGGCCTTTGAAAAGCCAGGGACGAATATCTTCTGCCACACTTGTCGACCATCGGCTTTTTCCAAGCACAGCCCTTCCTCGGCAAGTTTCAGCAGATGCCCTCGGAAGTGTGGCAAGAAGGGAGCGATTTGTGATGCCATCGATCTCAAGTAAGGGCTGAGCAAGCGCTTGTTCCGTTCACCAAATCTGAAGTAGAAGTAAGAACAATCTGATCCTTCCTCTATGAAGTGATGTATGATGGCCGAGGAAAGTACAGATTTTCCCGTTCCTGGGAGGCCGTTGAGCCAGAGTACTTGCGGCTGGGTTGAGTCGACGAGCAACCATCTCTTGAAAGCCGGATGTTTTAAGATCCAGTTTCCGGTGTCTCGCATTGACCGACGCCAGAAGAAATCAAGGTCATCATTTGGAGCTCCAAGATCTCCCAGGACTGTTTTGATTTTGATTGCCTCTTCGCGATTGATATCGAGTCTCGGTATTTCATCCGGATTTTGTCGAAATTCCAACACGAATGACATCAAGAGATTTCTCAAGCAGACATAATTCGGGTCGTTCTGATTTGTGAACTTGATGACACAGTGATGGTCGGCATCCATTGCCTTCGAAATTTCCTCAGGATAGCCTAGGACTGCAGATGCTCTCGGAACGATTATGCTCTTCTTGAGGCCTATGAAGGTGGGCTGAGTTTCGAAGAAGGACGCTATTCGTATGGAGGGAGCAATTTTACGAAACTGTTCATTGATCTCGAACAGAGTGGGATGTCTTTTTTGCAGCTCGGCGATGTATTGCTTCGGCGAATGACCAAAGACGGAGGCCGCGAGAATTCGATTCAACGCGTCTGCAAGGTCGGATCCACGATGCGGTGTAGAGAGAAACACAATCGCTCGAACCTGCTTGACGATGTCCTTGTAATGGGCATCAATCTGACCCGAAGTTATTGCTTTCTTGACAACGAGCCCACCCATTGAATGCGCAACTAGTATTATAGGAACCCTCCCGAGTCCCAGCTCACTCTTGTTTTCGTCGACGCTATACTTCATGCTATACAGAAGTTCGTTCGCGAAGTCCGAGATGTTGAGGGTATTGCCTGGTGCCGGTCCCTTGAAATAGGCGTTGTACCCAAACGAAAGTATTCTAGTTTTGTCAATCTCGGGCTCAAGCGGTAACCACTCGCGAGGCCAGAATCTGGCAGGGTCTCCATCTTTGGACCATGAACGTCGACTTGTGCCACCAACTCCATGGACAAAAATGATGTCTATGCTTGGTGCTGTTGTAGGTGTGTACAGTACCCGCAGGCCTAGCGGGTCCGATCTCCCGTCATCAATCTCCTGATGTTGTTGAGGGTCAACTTCGTTATATGCAGGCAGCGACGAAACTGTCGGGCGTGCAGACACCCCGAATCCTTGTGCGATGGGAGCGCTATGCCGGCGGTGGGGCAGACTCTCTTCCGCTTTCAGATCTTCCGTTCTTTCGACCTTGTGTCGGCGAAGTCGATTGAACTATATCAAAGTGTGAGCAGATGGGTATACATCTTGCGGAAGATGCTAGAGCTTACCAGGGACATTGGCACAACGCCAGTGCAGCACCGGGAATGCAACCTCCCTCTTGAGAATGGGCATCAGAGCTTCTGTGCGCTACTTTACGCTACTTTTGCGCTGAGTAACGTGTTAGATTAAGATGCGAATGAGCTCGGCGCTGCGAAAGTGCGATGTGCGAGAGTACGGTTTGCGAGAGCACGGTCTGCCAGAGTATGGTCTGCAGGAGTACGGTCTTGCGAGGCCTGGACCTCCCAGCTACTCTAGAAGGTAGAAGCATGGGCAGAGCCTGCTTGGGCTGACTAGCCTCCCTTTGTCGAAAAGGTATGCATGTGACAAGCTTCATACGAACCTTTACAAGCAGAGGGGAAGCCTGCATGCCGATCGTTGTGTGCAAGCCCTCCCAGATCCCCGTCTTGTTTTGCAAGCGCGTGGACTACTGTGGTACAAGGCAGAAAAAGATTTTTAAGTTTTTCCTGAGATCGTGGCACTAAATTTACCGAATTTTACACTCTAAACTTCTTCTTTCATGACACTTAAAAAAGGAAAAACTCAGGTTTAAAAGGGAGCCAAGGTTACAATCTACGAATGAATTCATGATCCGAGCTGTCAGATCAGGTATAAAAAGCTTTGGGACAGCTTTATTGATACGTTATGGAGATCCCTGTCACGGGATTAGAACGTGGCAAATTTTGAGGCTGGTCTTCACGTGGGGGCCGCCAGTCACAATTGAAGCCACGTCGAAGGGTGGGCGCTAGGGGTCCCTGGGGGGGCGCCGACGCCCGACGGTAAAACCACGCCAATGCAAGGCCTTTTCTTTTCGAGCCGCTTTTGTGTCTGTAGCTACGTATCAAGTGGTCTGACTCAGCCCACTTCCTTGTGACGTGTGAACAGGCGATTCAGTCCCGTATGCAGGCAACCAAGGAATCGCTAGTTGCATGCACGGCGCAGACAGTTGTACGCAGCTGCCTTCTGAAAAAGTATGAAAGCACAGCCTGCCGAAACTTGCGGTGCCCTCGTGAAGTGTTTACCTTTCCGCCATGACTGACGGACAGAGCAACGTTGTTCGGAATCCCACAGAGCACAAAGGGAAATTTCCACTTGACGAGAACGTGATCAAGGGTAATTTGGCATCAAGTTCTCGCTTTGTGCTGGTGTTTGCCTAACAGAAATCCAGAGCTTCCAGACGGGTGTAAAGTGCTCGACTCTGTGTACTATGGCGCATCTGCCTGGACGAGAACGGCGCGGATCTCCGTTCAACTTGCAGATGGGAGTACGAAAGACTACTTTCTGAAGGTGTGGTGATTTACCCGACGGCCTCTTCCTCGCTTACGATTTCAGTGCACGGTAGAGGGTGGAGAAGTCATGATGAAAGGGGAATTCAATTCAATGACTGCCCTGTACAGTGTCATGCCATCATTCGTACCAGAACCGGTTGCCTGGGGTAAATACAAGGCATCGCCACCTGACACTTACTTTTTCCTTTGCGATTTCTTGGATATGGACCACCAGATGCCGGACCCGGTGGACCTTTGTGCTCGATTGGTAGAACTGCATCGTTCCAGCGAGTCTCCAACAGGCAAATTTGGGTTTCACGTCAAGACTTGTCACGGAAAGATTGTACAAAACAACAACTGGGATGCGAATTGGACGTCATACTTTACCGAACTTGTCACGAACTTCTACGAGGTCGAGCTTGGTATCAACGGCCCTTGGCAAGAGTACGAGGAAGCCTTCAAACAGCTGTGCGAGCACGCCATACCCCAGATACTTGACCCGCTGCAGGCTGATGGCCGTATTCTCAAGCCCTGCCTTGTCCACGGTGACCTCTGGGAGGAGAACACTGGCACGAATTTGAAGACGGGTGAAACGGTCGCCTTTGACGCTGCATGTATGTACGCGCACAATGAATATGAACTGGGCATGTGGCGGCCAGATCACTTCAGGTTTGGACGACCACATTTTCGTCAATATCTCAAGAACTTTCCACCCAGCCCCCCAGTTGAACAATGGGACGACCGTAATAGGCTTTACTCCATCAAGTTCAACATTGCAGTTATGATAGGATGGCCGGGGTCCTCTGGTGTGAGAGAGCAGTAAGGAAAAGCCATCCACTCTGGCAAGGTTGGGAGCTGATGCATGTTGCAGGGTGTACGACGACATTTGTTTCCTCAACAAGAAATACCCGCCAAAGCCAGCATGAGACAACAGCGCGTTTCGGCGCGATGTACTGTCCAAGTTTCTGCATACAGCGCAGGTGGCTTGTTCGTAGAGTTTCCACAAAGAGTGATGCTAGACTTGATCAAATCTGGAGATTCTGAGGGGTGGATAGAATCTGGGTAGGACAAGAGTTGTGTGCGGAGCGTACGGCGCACAATAGGGACCACCCCAAAACCAGCGCAAAACTCGTATTTTGCAAACTCAGATCTCGACAAATCGATCCCTGTTTATAAGATGGAATCTGAAGGTACACACCCGTGAGATACACGCCCATCGTGAGGTGCACGCCTGTGAGATGCACGTTTATGAGATACACACCCCATGAGATGCGCCCCCATGAAGTGTACGCCTATGAGAGGTGTACGCTCGTGAGATACACGCCCATGAGATGCACGCCCTATGAGATGCATGCCCCATGAAGTGTATCCCCGTGAGATACGCCCATAAGACATATGCCTATGAGATGCACGCCTGTGAAGTGCATGCCCATGAGACACCCGCCCATGAGATAGCGGCCCACCATTGCTTAGTGGCTCTCTGGCCTAAACGGTGGTTGATTGTCTAGATCCGAGTTTCAAAATACCAGTAGTTGTAAACGACCGCGCATCGCCTCTTCTCTAAATTGGGGCTGTTCCAGGCGCATCAGGTAGGCCGTTCCAGTTAAAGCTCCAAGATTGATTGAGCGTGGTGATTTTGTCACTGTGTGGGGTCACTACGTCACCGAAGCGCTCAGCCTCCGGCAACCGCCCCCGCATAGCCCTTTGTGTATTCCTAAATGGTGAGGCAAAGAGCAACTAGGGCCTTCGATTCCACTCTCTTGCATCACGCACACAGAATGATGTGTCAAAAACCACAAATTGACAATCGGTGGGCTTCTTGCGGCTCCTCTCTACCCATCTGCTATCTAGCACGCAGTAAGCGGAATCTGACATCTAGAACAATCACCTGAGAAATTCCCCACCCCACACACCACTCTGCAAGCAGCAATGCTGAACACTTCCAACCCATATCCGAATGTTGGAAATGACTGCTCAGCATCAAACACTGGTCAAGCCGATCCTGAAGGAATGTCGACGCTTGAAAAGAAGACGGAGACTTCTCAGGTCGGCGACGCTCCTTATACTGCCTTCAAGGGAACGAAACGAGCGCAGATAGCATTTCTAGTCTCCTTTGCTGGTTTCTTCTCCCCACTCAGCGCAAATATCTACTTCCCAGCCTTGCCGTCACTCTCGAACAGTCTACACGTCTCGATCCAGCTGCTAAATCTCACCATCACAGCATATCTTGTTGTTCAAGGAATCGCACCTTCAATTACAGGCGATTTAGCTGATATGATAGGAAGACGTCCTGTCTACTGCCTAGTTCTGTCTATCTACCTCGGAGCAAACATTGGTCTGGCGTGTCAAAGCTCTTATGTAGCTCTGCTCGTCCTCCGCATCTTGCAAAGTATTGGAGTGTCTGGTACGGCCTCGCTCTACACCTTGGCAACGCTGCCCAAAGATGGACTGATTAAGCTACAGGATGTATCGCTCTATCTGTTAGTGTGATGGCAGATGTTGCCCCGCCCCACGTACGCGGAAAGTATGTAGGGCTCGCACTAGCTGGGTAAGTTCATCAAGACTCGCCCTCTGTGGAGCTGACAATGTCTTTTCTCAAAGGCCAAATTCCGCGACCAGCCTCGGCCCCATTCTTGGAGGAGCACTTGCGGGAACAGTCGGTTGGAGGTGGATCTTCTGGCTCCTGACAATCATGTCCGGAGCATGTTTAGTCCTTATTCTGTTGTTCCTGCCGGAGACCTGCAGAAATATTGTGGGCAATGGCACATATCCGCCTCCGACCATGAACAAGTCCCCAATCTCGATCTTCGCAAAATCCCAAAACTTAGTCGCCGCACCCTGCCCACTCATCAGACCGACCCTGAGACTACCCAATCCTTTTCCCTGCCTACGGATTGTCGCTCACAAGGACACTACTCTCGTTCTTGTTGCCAATGCGATATTCTACAATGCATATTGCTGTATCCAGGCCTCACTTTCAACCCTACTTGCAAGGATCTATGGGCTGAATCCAGTACAAGTTGGGTTCTGCTACCTTGCTTACGGCATAGGCTGCGCCATTGCATCATACGCCGTGGGAAAGGTCATTGACCGGGATTACAGGATCGTTGCTCGCAAGATCGGCCATACCATTGACAAGATAAAAGGTGATGACCTGACAACGTTTCCGATTGAGAGAGCAAGGCTTCGCAGTGTATTTTACCTCGTCAACATTGCCGCCGGGAGTACGCTTGCCTACGGATGGACGGTGCATGCAAAGACACACATCGCCGCGCCTATGATCTTCCAATTCATCTGTGGAGTGACGGTGACGGGGACATTCAACGTGCGTTCGCACACTTTCTGTTGCTTTTTGGGGGGGGGAGCTTGCTGTCGGGCTGACTGATAAACAGATCTGTAACACACTTGTCGTCGATGTCCATCCAGATTATCCTTCCACAGCTTCAGCAGCGGTAAGCATGGTGAGATGCTTGGTGGCTGCTGTCGGGGTCTCTGTTTTGCAGCTATTGTTCGATGCTATTGGGGTAGGATGGACATTTTCGCTGTTTTCTGGCTTGTGTTTCAGCACAACCCCCATGCTGTTGGTAGCAAGGCGCTACTCATCCGAGTGGCGCAAGCAAAGAGAGCTAGCCGAGAAATCAAAGAAAGAAAAGCAAGCATCGACGCTTTGAACACTTGTTCATTGGAGATTTTGGCTACCTTGATATCCAAGCACGCAAAAGGTTAGACCACATTTATAGAGACACAGAGCGAATGGTTGGAATAGAAAATTCAAATGCAATCCAACAGCAAATGTACCGGGTCATGGTGTTTCAAGTGCTGTATGAATTTTGCAAATCCAGGACTTCCCAGCGTTGAATCTCAAGATACCAAATTGAATCCACCTCCACCGATCGACACAAGCACTGTCAGCGCAACTCTACGAACTGTCCTCTTTCTTCTACTCCAGTCTCCAGATCTCTCAAGTACTTCCGGATACGAGCACTCATGGCATCTACCTCAAAGCCAAAATACTTGTAGGATTCCTCGCAAGGCAGGCTCTTCCCAAACTGGTCTGTACCCATACAGATCGCAGCATCAGCGTATCGCTCCCAACCATTGGAAACATATGGCTCGATCACAACCGCTGCAATCCGAGCCGTGTTGTGTCGTGACAACACCTTTTGTCGATACTCCCGTGGCTGTTTCTCAAACAGCCTCTGGCATGGAAACGAGACGGTGCGGACCTCGCATCCTTGTTGCCGTAAATTCTTGGCGACGTCCAGAGCCATGCTGAGCTCGGCTCCTACACCGATGATGGTGAGATGTGCTTTCTCTGCCTCCTCGAGCACGTATGCTCCCTTGGCCACTTCTCCGCGCTTAGTCAGTGGCACCAGCTGGGGAACTGGATGCCGAGAAGTCGAAATAATGGTAGGAGTCCGCTTCGACTCAATTGCAATAGTCAACGCTCCGGCCACTTCTTCATTATCCGCCGGACGGATGTAGAGAAGATTAGGCATTGCTCGATACAAGGCAGCGAATTCGAGAGGCTGGTGTGTCGGTCCATCTTTCCCAATCCCAATCGAGTCGTGGCTGCCGAAATGGATGGTCTGAAGCTCCTGAAGAGCTCCCATGCGAATAGCAGCTACTGCGTACGAATAGAAGATGAGAAAGCTAATGTGACTTGTCAGATACTGTTGGGGAGCGGGGTTAGAGGACAGTGAAGTCGAACATGCCTTGATGTGACGGGGATGATGGCACCAGGAGCAAAAGCAGCCAGCCCATTCGTGATAGCGACCATGGCATGCTCCCGGGTGCCAAAGTGTATATACCTGCCGGAATAGCTTCCTGTCATGCCACATTGAGTTCTCAGCTCCGGGTATTGAAAGTCCGCTTTGTTGTCCCACATCAGGCCTGCGGAGCCGGATATGTCTGCTGTTCCCACGATGAAGTTTGGAACAGCAGCTGCGATGGGCTTGAATATCAGACTTGTAGATCCACGAGTGGGGATGGGATCCTGCGGGAGCTGCTGAGGTATCAAGCTTTTCCAATCGGCAGAGAGGCGGCCATTCATCTGAGCTTCGAACTGTGCTGCGGCAACTGGGTAAGAATCCTGATACTTGGCAAGTTGCCTATGCCAATCTTCTGTGGCCTGCTCTCCTTGACGAGGGAGTGGAGAGAAAAATTCTTTCACCTCGTCAGGCACCACGAACGATTGGCGAGGACTGAATCCGAGACGACTTTTCATCACGCTGATCTCTTCTTTTCCAAATGCTACGCTATGGGATTCTGCCTTGCCCGCCAGTTTCGAGCCAAAGGCGATGACTGTCCTGACATTGACAAATGTAGGCTTCTCACTAGACGATCTAGCTGCATTGAAAGCTTGGACTAAATCATCCACGTCAGTCGACCCGTCGTAGACGTCAATGACATCCCAACCGCAGGATCTCATTTTGGCATTAATGTCCTCTGTGCTCGTTAGGTCAATTGACCCATCGCAAGTGATCTGGTTATTGTCATAGATCAATGTCAGGTTGTTTAGTTTGAAGTGTCCGGCCAACGAGATAGCTTCCAATGCAACCCCTTCCAGGAGGCAAGCGTCGCCACACACGCACCAGGTATGATTTGAAACGATATCGAAATCGCACTTGTTGAACGACGCTCCTAGATGCTTTGTTGCGATCGCAAGACCAACTGCATTAGCGATTCCTTGCCCTAGCAAACCAGTCGTGACTTCAATCCCTTCGACCTCGATTTCTGGATGTCCAGGGCAGAGCTTGTCTACCCGAGTTGAAGAGTATGACTTCAGCTGATCCATTGTCATGGCCTTGTATCCAGTGAGATGGAGCATGACATATTGGACTAGACATGCATGTCCGTTGGACAGAACAACTCGATCTCTGTTGAACCAGCTCGGACTGTGAGGTGCATATCGCATGGCATACCGCCAGAGTGCCACGGCTATAGCTGCCATACCCATTGCACCACTGGTGACACCGTTAGCCGCGGCAATACCACGTCACAGGGGAGTTTACCCTCCATGACCACCTCCGAATTGCTGACATAAATCTGCAATAAGCAACCGGATCGTCGCGAGCACAACTTCATGTTGAGTTGAGGACATTGTAATGATTCTCGCTGTCCCAGAGTGGGCTGGGCGGTCATTGATAGCGTTAGCCGCTGTTGAGGGCGACCGCTCATACGGCGGGACTGGAGGATACTAACAGGCTATGTTTGACTCCTATCTATGCGATGGTTATGGAAGAAAGTCTGCGACGCACAGTGGTTGGGGCACGAGATTTTCACCGAACACTGAAATGGAACAGGGGTACATAGAGAAGTAATAGCAGCGCATAGAGATGTAGACCATACAGTCATCAGAACCTCGCAAAAGGGAAGTAATACTTTTTACGGAGCTGTGAAGGCGTTCTGCAGCGTCAAAGGAAAAGATTACCTAACTTTGGGAAATCGTTTTAGCCTTGGCATTTGGCCGGATTGTGATTGTGAGCCTGGTGTAGGTTGTCTCGAGAGATGATTACATAAAGGCGTATTGCAAACCAGGATCGCTTTATCTTGCGTGCCCGCTTGTGCGGCACAATGTGCATATTCCTATCGCAAGGCTAGGTAGGGCCGATTGCCAAGGTGGCTGCACACTAAGGTCGATCGCCCTATTGAGGCGTTAGTTAATCGCAACTGGGGGGCGCCGCCTTGTGATCTTGGACGCTGTGAAGCTTCCCTCGCCACAAATTCGCTTGTTGGAAGCTTCAAAATTGGCCGGAGGTGTAGAACTATGCATGTATGCAGGCGAGCGCATGGTATACACACGCAATAGTCTCGTTCATGCGGCTGCAATAGAAAACTGCTGTTTTATCCTTGTTCCTCAGGACTGGGAGAGTTGATCCATGACTCGTTCAATGCAGTTGGAATTTCCATCCACGGAGCAGACGCTTTTCGCAAGGTAGTTGATTGGGAGAAGAGAGAGGGGATCTCCCCTGGTAGACACGATTTCTAGCGCTGCAACTCCTGGCTTCAAGTTATGCAAAGCAACCTCGAAACACCAACGAAGTATGCGCTTGTAAGGCATAATACCGACGGGGTGATGCGCGCCAAGACATTCGAAGCCATTGCTCTGGCGGCCTGGGAACCTGGGTTACCTAGAAACAACTTCAGCTTACTGGCCATTCATTGGCCTGTAGTACATTTTGCAAGGTCTCGATCTGATCTCCATGGAATAACAGCCTGTCAAAATAAGACTATAATGGGCAACGTGTGCTCTGATGCAGTTGTGTGCAAAGCTACTGGGTACTTGAGGCATCGCACCTCATGTCCGTCGGGCAGTCGTGTTTTTTTGACGTTCTGCTTCTGTAATGTGCTGTGAAGGGATGAGGGTATGCCAAAAGGCTGGTTGTACGCGTAGGAGTAGACACAAGCAGACAAGCAATTAGAGAGCGCGAAAGCGCGTTTAGAGCTAGTTCGGTGGTGAAAAAGCTGCGGGAACCATTCGGGCCCACCCCTAACAAACCTACCCGCATGCCACCCAACACCCCGCCAACCAAGTAGCTTTATCTTTGGTTGCCACCCACCAACGATAAGCCCGAGCTTTGAGTATACGTAGGGCTGCCTGTTGCTCTCAGGTAATAGTTCGTGGCTTCTTTCCTGGTACCGGAGGAATGGGAAATTCCGGGCGCTTTCGACCGTAGCATTCGTCTTTCAGTACCTACACACCAACGCGGTGCCTTTGACCGTGCGATCGGGGCTGTGGTATCTGCTTTTCTAAGGTTTCCAATTACTGGAGAGGTCTTTGAGTCCGCCGCCGCGTGCAAGGTTCGGCTATACAGATTTGCGCCGAGTTAGAGGTTTGCCTAGTAGTCGGTAAATCGAATAAGGGTTCTTTCGTCGGTCCATGCACTCATTACAGCATAGCGACTCGGAACCATCGTAGAATATGGATTCTGAAGACAAAATTGAACAGCCTCCATTCTATCGGGTCTAATGGGACAGCCACGTGGCACCCCACTTAACCTCCACTTTATATCCACCTTTCATTCACAGTCCTTTTTCATCCACGACTTGCCTAAGCCAAAACCCCTTACGACCAGGATAAGGGAAAACGGGTTCGGATCTCATAAAGGTCGATCGTCATGCTGAGACAGCCTGTCCAGTGGAGTCCAATAACAGTTTACCCATCTCCTCTGCTTGTTGGTGTCCGTCCTGTCAATTCCTCCGCTCCTTGGCCAGAGGATATTTTCTCGGTTGAGGTTCCTCTCAGCGACCCTCTTCTCGATCCTACTCCTTCTCCACCCTCCTCCAACCTTTAACCTGTATTCCACATAACATCAAGCTTCGACTGTCGCTCTACTTCGCGGAGGGACCCAAATGGCCAATTCTAAGGGGAAGATATTCTCCATCTTCCGCAAGCCCAAACAGGTATCCTCGTCAAATAGTGTGTTGAAAGGATCGTCGGATCCAAGGGAGACCAATATAGATGTCTGCCTCTTACTCCACTAGTCGCTGAGATTCCTGACAAACAGCAGGCGATCGCTCCAGCAGCCTGTGACTCTAGTTCTACAGACAAACAGGCATACACATTACAACATGACCAATCTTCCCTTTCAGTATTGACTCCAGATGCAGCATCTTGGGATGCTCCAGAAGGTGAGCCTCAGACACTTTGGGAAAAAGCTCTCTATATTCTATCGCATGACAAGGACAAACAAGAAATGCTTGGCGAATACAAGAAAGTTGCAGTGTCCGAGTTGATAAAGTGCGGGTTGGCAGCTCCCGACTCTTCAACTCTTGATATTGCGACATTGCGACGAGCAGAAATGTGGTTGCGGTCCAAGAGTACAGAACAAACGGCTGGCTCGCGGGGCAGGGAACTCGCTGGCAACGCTGTGAATGCGGTTTCTTCCATCACGCAAATCCTGTCTTCTGTGGGCGGTTCCAACCCTTATGTTGGGCTGGCCTGCGTTGGCCTCTGTATTCTGACACTGGTAAGCCCGCAAAAGGCTTCTCGGTGGATGCATACTGACATTAGCACATAGCCATTGCTTAATGCTACGGAGCAGTACAGGGCTCTAGCGGAAGGCTTGGACCAAACCTCACTGATCACAGTTGACTTCAATTCAGCAGAGCAAGAATTGCAACCAAAACCCTTTGATTCCCATGAGACTTCACAAGTCCAGTCGGAGCTAGCGTCACGGGTAGTGGTGCTTTTCCGGGATATTATCGAATATCAAGCTAGAGCTGTGTGTTACTTTTTCCACGGCAGCGGAGCTCGACTCCTTCGTGATTTCGTTAAAGCAGATGATTGGGGAGGGCTGTTGGAACAAATCCATCGATCCAAGACTATCTGCTCAGATTTGGTAGCACGGATCAGATCAGATAGGTCAGAATCTCGGTTGGGTAGACAGGTAAGCGCAAGTGGAACGTGGCGATCGCTTTCCCACTTTAACGTGACACTCACAGGACCATTCCGAGCAATACCAACTCCTAAAGTTGCTTCCTCATGCGAATACCGCTATTGATGATAGCTCCCTTGAACACGAATCCAAATGTCATTCGGAAACTCGGGTCCAGCTGCTTCAGGATATCGAAAACTGGTCTGGGGATAGTCAAGACCAACCGATCTTCTGGCTGAAAGGCCTGGCTGGGACTGGCAAGTCCACCGTTGCGCGAACGATTGCCTCTAGGTTTCACGCGAAGCAACGTCTTGGGGCCAGCTTCTTTTTTGCTCGCGGCCATGGCGACCGAGGCCACGCGAAGACATTCTTCACTACCATTGCCTTTCAACTCAGCAAACTGTCAGAGACTCTCGGTTATGCCATCTCCGAAGCCATTCGCACCAATCCAGAAATTACCAACAAGAACTTCCAGGAGCAATGGCGTCATCTTATCCATGAACCTCTAGAAAAATGTCCGCTTCCTGGCCCGATTGTGGTCGTGATTGATGCATTAGATGAATGCGACAGCGAACAAGGCGAGCAAGACGTCCAAAAACTCCTCCGAGTCATTGCTCAAGTAAAAGATATCCACGCTTGTTCATTACGCTTCTTCATCACCAGTAGACCAGAAGTTCCGGTGAAGCATGGCTTTGACAATATGCGTCCCTACGTCAGGTTCTACGATTATGCCCTCCACGAAATGGACGACCTCGTGGTGAAGCGTGATATCACCGTCTATCTCACATCAGAACTAGGGAATATCAACCGAAAATACTCAGGCGGCCACGGCGACTGGCCAAGCCAAGAGGAAATTTGTCGTCTAGCGGGACAAGCTGGTAAATTTTTCATTTACGCAGCAACGGCATGTCGATTCATAGATCAAGGCGGCTCATCACTGTTCAAGGAACGACTTGCGGACATCTTGGAAGGTGATCCCGACGGATCCGAAGAAATCGACAAGATGTATAACCAGATACTGGAGTACTCCGTTCGCAACTTTCGCCCCAAGGACAAAGCGCGATTCTCTGAAAGATTCCGGCGCATGGTTGGGACCACCGTGGTTCTTTTCAGCCCGCTGACGGCGGCTGCTATGCAGGGACTTCTATCTGAATCGAGCCAGACGGCCATAACCATAACGGCGGAGACTATTCACAGCACATTGTCACCTTTTGGTTCTATTTTAGCTCTTCCAGAGAGTGAACAAGCGCCAATCAGCCTATTCCACCTTTCCTTCCGTGATTTTCTTCTGAGTGAGGAACGATGCGAAAATAAGGAATTCTGGATCTCTGAAGAGAAGGCGCATAGTGATTTAGTTGACTGCTGCTTAGGGTTGATGTCAGCAAGACTCAAGAGGGATATCTGCAATCTGCAGGAACCGGGTTTCCTTGCAAAAGACATTTCCGACCAACAGAGACAGAGCGGCCTTTCCGCAGACCTTCAGTATGCCTGCCGGTACTGGGTGCAGCATCTGAAAAGAAGCGAGGCTCAGCTTGAGGATAATGGCAAAGTGCATACCTTTTTACAGCAGAATTTGCTTCACTGGCTTGAAACTCTTAGCCTAATAGGGAAAACGTCTGAAGGAGTCTATGCCATTATCCTTTTGGAATCCATGGTAAGAGTAAGTTATACCTCAACAGAACTCGAGATTTAAAAGCTGACCTAACCAAGGATAGTAACAGCTCTCGCCTATATAGCTTTATCCATGACGCTAAACGTTTCCTGTTGTACAATCGCTCAACTATTGAAGAAGCGCCTCTTCAAGTATATTGGTCGGCTCTTATATTCGCACCGCAGCGGAGCTTAATTCGCATGCAGTTTAAGAATGAGATACCCTCTGGGATTAAGATATCAGTAGAATTACAATATCAATGGAGCTCACTACTACAGGCGCTCGAAGGCCATACGGACTACGTCCGCGCTGTAGCCTTCTCGCCGGACGGCAAGACGGTGGCGTCGGCATCGGACGACAAGACGGTGCGGATGTGGGACGCAGGGACGGGCGCCACTCTGCAGACGCTGAGCCATACGGGTGCCGTCCGCACTGTGGCCTTCTCGCCGGACGGCAAAACGGTGGCGTCGGCATCACTCGACAAGACGGTACGGCTATGGGACGCAGGAACGGGCACCGCTCTGCAGACGCTGAAAGGCCATATGGACGACGTCCGCGCTGTAGCCTTCTCGCCGGACGGCAAGACGGTGGCGTCGGCATCACTCGACAGGACGGTGTGGCTGTGGGACGTCGGGACGGGCACCGCTCTGCAGACGCTGAACGGCCATACGGGCTCCGTCCGCGCTGTAGCCTTTTCGCCGGACGGCAAGACGGTGGCATCGGCATCGAACGACTATACAGTGCGGCTGTGGGACGCAGGGACGGGCGCCGCTCTGCAGACACTGAACGGCCATACGGACTATGTCCGCGCTGTAACCTTCTCACCAGACGGCAGGACGGTAGCGTCGACCTCGGACGATAAGACGGTATGGCTATGGGATGCAGAGACGGGCACCGCTGTGCAAACGCTGAATGGTCATACGGATTACGTCTGGGCCGTAGCCTTCTCGCCGGACGGCAAGATGATAGCGTCGGCATCAATCGACTGGACGGTGCGGCTGTGGGACGTAGGAACAGGGGCCGCTCTGCAGACACTGAATGGCCATACGGGTGCCGTCTATGCCGTAGTCTTCTCGCCTGACGGTAAGATGGTGGCGTCGGCATCACTCGACAGGATGGTGAGGCTATGGGACGCAGAGACCGGCACCGCTCTGCAGACGCTGAAAGGCCATACGGACTACGTCCGCGCTGTAGCCTTCTCGCCGGACGGCAAGACGGTAGCATCGACATCGGACGATAAGACGGTACGGCTGTGGGATGCAGGGATGGGCACCGCTCCGCAGGCGTTGAATAGCCATACGGACTATGTCCGCGCTGTAGCCTTCTCGCCGGATGGCAAGACGGTGGCGTCGGCATCGCTCGATAAGACGGTACGACTATGGGACTCAGGGACAGGCGCTGCTCTGCAGACGCTGAAAGGCCATACAGATTCGGTCTTCACGGTAGCTTTCTCGCCAGACAGCAAGACGGTGGCGTCGGTATCACTCGACGGGACGGCGCGGCTGTGGGACACAGGGACGGGCACCGCTTTGCAGACGCTGAAAGGCCATATGGATGACGTCCGCGCTGTAGCCTTCTCGCCGGACGGCAAGATGGTGGCGTCGGCATCAGACGACGTGACGGTACGGCTATGGGGCGCAGAGACGGGCACCGCTCTGCAGACGCTAAAAGGCCATACGGATTCGGTCATCGCGCTGGCCTTCTCACCGGACGGCAAGATGCTAGCATCAGCATCATTCGATAGGACGGTGCGGCTCTGGGACGCAGGGACAGATGCCGCTCTGCAGACGCTCAGAGGCCATGCGGGTTTAGTCATCGCGGTAGCCTTTTCGCCGGATGGCAAGATGGTAGCCTCAGTATCGCACGACAACACAGTACGGCTCTGGGACGCAGAGACGGGTGCCGCTCTGCGGACGCTGAAAGGCCATATGGATTCGGCCATCGCGGTAGCCTTCTCGCCAGACGGCAACACGGTGGCCTCAGCATCGCACGACGAAACGATACGGTTCTGGGATGCAAGGACGGGCGCCGTTCTACAGATACTCGAGAACTACTTGATTCAACACCTGGCTTTCTCAAAGAGAGGGCTCATATCTTGAGACCGATCGAGGGTTGCTATACCTCCAGTCTAGCTTGGCGAATTCATTGGCTTCTGAGGTACAGCCTCCCTACACAGTCTTTCTCAGAGGAAACTGGGTAGCCCGGGGCGGAAAAAATCTCTTGTGGCTACCTCCTGAGTACCGGCCCAGCTGTTCAGCCTTTCGAGACAATCTTCTTTTGTTGGGACATCCCTCTGGCAATGTTACCTTTCTTTTTTTCCCACAAATCTCTGTTACATAGCTAGGATGGTGTTGACGATGGGGAGGCGATGGGGAGACACTTGGCTGGTTCGGAGAGGAGAAGGAGCCAGAAGAGCAAGACGAAGAAGAAGGCTCAAGACAGCGAGAACGGTGGGAGGACGATTCTCGAACCCACGAATGACCTGAGACCATAAATTCGAACCGCTCTCAAGAAGAGGACGGGATGGAGAGGACAGTGTGGAAAGGATAAAGGGATGCCAAATGGCTGGTCGTTCAATTGGGAAAGTATGGTAACGAGAGAAAGGAGAAAGCCCAGAGGCGCGTTGTGTGTCCTTCTGTCTGTAATAGATGCCAAAAGACAGCTCCTCTACCCATAAGGGGCTAGTGACCGACTGGCTCCACCACAACAGTGTAATTGGTGGGGTTTGGAGTGTATCAGGATTGTGGGTGAAAGGAGTATGTGGAGAGGAGATTTGGATAGAGGGGAATTGTACAGAAGCAGCCTGATAAGCATGATTAATGGCCTGTGGGAGAATTTTCAAGCAGGGCCGCCTGAGTATTTGTGCTGCTCGGGAGCATGACGGAAGTGAAGGAAGGGTGGCGGGATGGATTCGAAGACGGAGAAAGAGAGGAGCTGGACAAGGGCTGGAATATCTCATGGTTGACGTCTTTTCAAGGTCTTGGCTATGTGATTTATTTGTCTATTCTCCTTTATATGCAGATGGAAGGAAGGCTTTTGTAGATGACGGAGATTTTAGCCTCCTTGGAACTGGTGCCGCTTTCGTAGTGGCCAATTCAAGCAAGCTTCTCGCCAACCAGAAGTGTTGGTGGCTTGTTGCTGAAGTTCGGCACATCAGCCATGACTTTCTCGGCTGAGGCTTCCAAGGCTGCTTGGAAGTCTGCAAGACTGTCAAAGTTCAATAGCGCCTGAACGGAGTATGGGCCAGGGTCCATCGTCTTGTCTTGCTGTGGGATGCCCTTGATCCTGCAGACCGAGTAACCCTTGAAGTTGTAAGGGCCGAACTGTTCAGCGACCAATGGCATGTGGTGGGTGAGGTAGTAGTCCATGTTGAAAGTCGCGTCGGAAGCGTGGGGGTAGAGGACAGTGATTTGGCAGGGCGCCATCGTGACTGGGGTGTGAAGAGTCTGCGTAAGAGGTCGTCAACGGGCTGTAAAGAGTTTTCGAGGGGTGCCAAATGCCAGGACTTGGGGCAGTGTCAGGTGTGATTCATGGGGCAGTTCTCTTTGGCACTTCTATCCAGACCAGAGCACAATGGTAGGGAACAGGCTCAAGTTGCTGACACAGTTTGAAGCTTTCTTTCAGACATACCTGGTTATTGTTGTTTAAAGTCCTGGTGCTAGCGGTAGAGGTCTATCGGAAAGCTGTGTGAAGGTGTAGGGCTAATCCGTGCAATTTTTTAAGGTGTGTGGGAGAAGCGTGGGATCTTATCTACTTGTTTCCCAAGGCCTCGCGTAAAAGGCAACTCCCAAGGTGAGGGGCAGGTCGAAAGAGGGTCTCAACGTGGAACCATCACACTGGACTATCTCATTCTTGTCCATTGAGCCTACGTCACCGCGTGGTGGGTCTGGTAGATTAGCGTTGGCCAGCGCTCTTTGGATTGGAGATGGAAGTTGACCGCCAGTCCACGCCTGCGCGACTTATCTCAAGAATCACCATGCTCTTATGATGGGATGCACCAAACAACAATAATAGCCTAACGCGCGCGACCCTCGGTGGAGACGTCACCAGGCTGTCTCCGAGCTGATTGGGAAAGGGTTCGTGAGCGTGCTCTGGGGAATCATTCGTGTGTGGAGAGGTAAAAGGATAGATGACGAATTGAATAAGGTCTGGGCGTCGGCACCATCCGAATATGGAGATTTAGCCCTGGAGCTCTTTTCATCACACGCTTCGGAGACTAGGAATTCGACGTTCCAATCACACATCCTCGAGTCATTTGCCGAGGTTGTAGTCTTTGAACAGAGCAGCATTTTTGTCCTCACAATGCCTGGTCGACTTGAAGGCAAGACCGCAATTGTCACAGGCTCTTCTTCCGGTCTAGGCCGAGCAATAGCAATTGCGTATGCTGATGAAGGTGCTTCTGTGTGTTGCGTAGACCTTTATCCTGCGCCTCGCAATGCGATCAACCCTGTGACTGGCAAAGCGGACGACTTCAATCATCGCACTACGGGCCAAGCGACCCATGAATTTCTACAGCAGGCTGGCAAACGAGCAATATTCGTCAAAGCGGATCTGACAGCAGCCAGCGACGTTGAGACAGCAGTTGAGGCTTGTGTACGTGAGTTTGGGCGGCTGGACATCATCGTCAACAATGCCGGGATATCTGTTGAAAGCACGCACGTCAAGCCGTTAAGGATTCACGAAACTTCGGAAGAAGACTATGATCAGACGATGGCCATCAATGCAAAAGGCATCTTTCTTGGCTGTAAGTATGCCACTAAGCACATGTTGGCTCAGGAGCCTCTAAAGAATGTCGACGGAACCGAAAAATCCAGAGGCTGGATTGTCAACACTGCCAGTGTCCAAGGCCTTGTGCCATTCTATGGAACGCCATCTTACTGCGCATCGAAAGGAGCCGCGGTCATGCTCACAAAGCAAGTTGCCCTTGACTATGCTGGAGACCGGATTCATTGCAATGCGCTTTGTCCCGGCTTTCTCAAGACCTCCATGACCCAAAGCCTGCAGAGTGTGCCCGAGTCCTTAGCGACAATCAATGCCTCTCATCCCCTCGGTGGAATGGGAGAACCAGAAGATGTCGCTCGCGCAGCTGTGTTTCTTGCGAGTGACGATGTCAAGTGGATGACAGGTGTTCCATTACCTGTTGATGGTGGCTACCTGCTGAGGTAATTCATGCAAGCAACCAAAACCAATTGGCCCGATCTTTGTTACCAAAGTGACCTTTCCAAGATGTAAGTATTCACCTCGCTACGGAGCTGAATCCTCAATTGCATTAAGTCTTGTGTCATTGCACTGAAGAGCTGCTGGATTCGCTTGTTCGAGACCCTGACAGGCGCGGCAGGTCGGACGATGTCCCGGAAGAGCATGAATGAAATTCGATATTTTCAATTCTGAAGGAAAGATTACTTTGTGATTTGCAAGTTCGGAACATTTGTGGGGAGCCTCTATCCTGCCTTAGCTTTTCTTCCTAAATAGAATGGTGTTTGTGCGCCTTTTCTTTATCGTTGAGACCATATTATGACGACAACCAGACCCAGAACCCCCATTAGACGTTGAAGTCATGTATCATCGATGCGGAGACTCTTCCTTTTCCACAACATTCAATCTCAGTATAATATGCGAGTAATGATTCTCTCTGTTCCAGCGTCAGTAAACATGTCCAAGTATTTCAATGAGACCGACATACCTTTCAGACCCTCTAGGTCTTTATACAATGTGGCAATCTGCCTCTCCTTGACATCGCTAATGTCAGCCATGAGATACGCAGTATCGCCTTTGCTGTCCGTCATCTGCTTGTCAACGTTGTGGTCGCCGAGAATCTCGTTGACTCTTCTCAGCACTCCCGGGACATTCTGATGTATGAAGACGACACGAGCATGATTCGGCTCATCCATCGTAAGACTCCTCAACGAAACCTCTGGCATGTTGACTGCGCCCGTCGTGACGCCTTCATTCACATACCGGACCAACGCCTCCGCAACTTCGACGCCAATGGCACTCTGTGCTTCTTCCGTGCTGCCGCCAATGTGCGGCGTAAGAATTATGTTCTTCAAGCTTCTTAGATCCTCGGCCCACGGGTTTAAGTCGTTGTTGAAATAATCCCCGTTCCCCCCAGGTTCACTTGGATACACATCCAAAGCCGCACCTGCAATCTTCCCGCTCCTCATCGCATCGATAAGCGCCGAAATATCGACCACACTACCCCTACTCGCATTGAGCAAGTAGCTTCCTGTTCTCATCTGCTTAAGCTGCTCCTTCCCAATCATGTTCACCGTCTCCGGCAACTCGGGCACATGACACGTAACAAAGTCAGCCCCGCTCAACAGCGCCTCGAGCGAGGGCACCTGTCTCGCCATCCCCATGGACATCAGGTTTACCACATCGTAGTATATGACGCTCATTCCCATCGCTTCAGCAAGCACACTAAGCTGTGATCCGATATGGCCATATCCTATTATGCCCAATGTCTTTCCTCTGATCTCCCAGCACTTGGTGCTCACCTTGTTCCAGGTCCCGGCGTGCATCTCACTACTACGGTCACCTAGCTGACGTGCGAGCGTGATGATCTCACCAATGATGAGTTCGGCGACAGAGCGAGAGTTCGAGAAGGGTGAGTTGAAGACGCAGATTCCATGAGAGGCGGCATACTTGAGATCGACCTGGTTCGTGCCGATGCAGAAGCAGCCGACGACAATCAAGTTCTTGGCTTCGGCGAGGACGCGGGCAGTGAGCTTGGTTTTGGAACGGATGCCGAGGACGTTGACATCCCTAAGAAAGAAGAAAGTTAGTGTGAGAGTCCTTTGAGGACTTGAGGAGTGGTGCGAGTTATACCGTATCTTCTCAATGAGCTGATCTTCAGGTAACGAGGACTTTAGTGATTCTACTTGGTATCCTTGCTGAGACAGTATATCTTTTCCGGTCTGGTTGACATTCTCAAGTAACAAAATCTTGATATCCTGCTCCTTAAAAGGTTTCAACTGCTTAGGAAAAGCCCCTGTCGTAGTTCTTCGCAAGCGAGCAGATCCGCTTTCACCCCACGATGGGCGATGGTGGAAAGTCTCGCCTGGCGAGATTGAGAAGCTCTCGCTCCGTGAGACTTCTCTCCGGAGATTGTTGTCGCCATTGGACTGGATATTGATATTCCGGGTCAGTGTAGAGTCGGACATGATCGTTGACTTTGTGCGTAACAAAAGTTAAATGTCGGGAAGGTCGGTCTCAAAAAAAGTTTCCCACGAATGAACTTGACGCACAATTACATCATTTCTCAGCCTTACAGCCATCAAAAAAGACATGAACTGCCCCGAGCACACTTTCGCTCTCACCCGCACCATGCCGCTTTAACACTCCGATGAATCCCAAATGGGCTCCCTTCTTTACACTATTTTCGGGCCCCTCCTACACAACCGCTTCGTTTCATCCTGGTGGATTCGACAGACAGGTCTTTGAAGAGCGTGCAAGCCTCTCCTCACTCTTCCCACGGCCGCCTTCTCCGCCGTCATGGCGAAAAGAAAAGTCACGGCCGAGGAGTTGCTTGCTTGGGCCGAATCCAACGGGGTGCAAGAGGGAGGCTCACCAAGAGAAAGACAGTATTCGAGGCGAAAAGAGGCACATAGACATGATCAAGAAGGATCAAAACGGCGTTGGACCGCTATGTTCTGTAAGAGATCAGCATGTTATAACTATTGCAAAGATCGGTGCTAGAATGCCTCAAACCAGGTGAACACTCAGAAATACAAAGCGACTCGCTCCAGTTAGGACTTCCAATCCTTGATGAGGTCAGCGTCAAGCAGCACTATCTCCAAATGGCTGAACGTCTCTGATTTAGCAACGGTAAAAGATTTCCTCTGGCTTTATATCGTTACGAACCGCGGCAAGATTAATGAGAACAACAGACCCACAGCCGATTCAGCTCACACCTTTACCGAGTACTTCTTTACCGGCTTCACCTGTATCATGGGTATACCGACAGATGAAGCAGACTAAAGGGGAAGTGTACAACACTCGGAACCAATATCCCGCAAATGAGTGAAGCAACCGTACTTAGCTGAAAAGGAAGATGGACTTCCATTCAGCGCTGTCGCTGTGCATTATGATTGGCGAAGAATCCCACCTCTATTGACAAAAGGAAAAACGAAGACAGATTCCCGGAGGAACCGCGAAATAGCCTTCACCCCTATAGACCCTTGGGGGTGAAATCTGAGCCACGCAGGTGCGTCCCAACATTCGAATGAGAGACTGAGTGGATGGTGTAACTGGAGATCTTCCACCATTTGGACCTGGGATGTGAGTAGGAAAGATATTTGAGTGCAAAAGTTGAAAGGTTACTTCTTCGTCTCTAAGCACTGAATGTGCTATCTTCTGAACTGAACAAATAAGGAATACTTTGTGTGCTCGACAAAAGGCCATGCCAGCTGTTGGACTAACTCTTCTATATAAGAGCAGTATACCCTTGTAGCACGTAACAAAATCTGGCCATTCCTAACACAACGATCCCGCCAGACGCTTCCATCCAACACATTCAGGTATGCTTGCTCAAACCAGTCCTCATAATCGCCACATTAGCGTTAAACGCACTCTCCAGTCCCCTTCCGTTCTCCAGCAGCACTACCAATCTCGTAATCTCAGCTCATTTACTGGCCCAGCGTCTATCGCTGCAACAGCAATGACTAGAACGGCGGATGCTTCCTGGTCCAGAACCCGGAAGCTCCCTGCCACAACTAGGAAGGCTCTGACGGTATCGGTTTCTTCGGCCCGGACAAGGGTCCTATCTGTGACGTGTGGGGACTCAACGACTGCAATGGCGAATATAGCCTGCTCGATGCCAGCGCCTTTCCAATCCTCATCAGATGGTCTACCATTTCTCTTTCCAACCAGGCACTTTCGCATTATATTCGCAATCTAACCAGTTGGACTGTGGTGCAGCCCGCACCCAAGTGCTCCAAGAACAAGGTGAGTGGCGCCCATCTTGACAGCTGTGCGGATGAAGAAGCTGATCTTCAGGCTCATCATATCTTCGTCTTTCAGATCTGCGTAGCGCCTTTCCTTCTCGCCATTTCTATTGCTGACTTCAACTGTCTCCGGGTAGCGAGGTGCTGCGCAGCCGATCACGCCCACATAGAAAACGATCTTTGATTTCAAGTGTCTTCATCTCCGGCGTGGCGGTAGACTTGAAAGCGAGAACGTCGAGTGTGTAGATGAATGCATCGCTCGGTTGACGGTTACAATTCCGATTTCAAGCTTGGATAGAGTGTTGACCGCATCACAGACTCTCCTCTTGTGCTTTTGTGCCGCGGAGGACGCCGCCATCTGGTTGTAAAGGTGAGGCCATGTTCAGGACTGCGATTTCCGCATTAGGGTGCTTGATGTGTAGCTTTTGAACTGCATTCAGGGTGTCGTGTGAACATGATGGATGGGTAAATGAGACTCCGACGAGGCCCCGAGGTTGTCTTGCGCATGTTCATTTGAAAGGACGCGGTCAAGTTTGGACAGCTCCGTACGACCGCAAAAGAGGTGCAAGTTCTAGACTCCTTTCTGGGCTCGGGCGTTAGAGGAGAGGATTGAAGGGACAGCGTGGTGGATTGTCTCTTAGGCCAGAGTAGAGCGGGCTGCTTTGTTCATGGTGGACAGGTTGTCGTGCTGCATTGCCTATCAATTCCATTGCTTTGAAGCCTGAGACGTTGGCGATGGAGGTACTATATTTTGAGAAACTTGATCAGCTCGATCATGAGACTCTAGGCTAAGTACGAGGCGACTCATAGTCGGGTCATACTTCCACACTCGCGATCGCGCTCTGGCTTAGAATCAAATATGGCAAGCCTCAGGCATATTCGATGTCCCTTGGCGGTTTACCAAATAAGATCACACGGTTGGTCGAAAAGCGTTCGTCCAAGATGACTTTCACGGAAAAAACACAGGAACTCGAGAAGACCTCAACTGGATACTAGTATTACTTAGCTAGTTGTTATGAGTCCGATCACTCCCAAGTATTCACAAGCCTTCTTGTTCAGCTTGAAATACCCATTGGCCAAACTTCCATCCGCAAACACCGCTTGTAGACCTTAGACACATCTTTCAACTGCAAATCAGCTTGACTCGCTCCTCGGCAAGCTATAGCCACACAGCTTGCTCGTCCTGTTGTGTCGATCGGAAGGAGATGAAACAAAGCCATAACTTTCACTACCACCGACCTGAAATCCCATTGCCATCCCGCTTGCTTGATGCCATAAGATATGGCAGTGAAACATCCAGATTCCTGGATTATCCGCGAGGAATCGGAGCACCGCGTAACCTCGCCGTGGTATGAATACGGTGTCCTTTTTCAGAGGTCTATCAAGCTCGTAGGCTCCTCCTGGAGACAGCTCGGGCGAAGTGGTAAAGGGATTGAAACTGCCCCAGCCCCGGTACGATCTATACGTCGCAAGAACGTAAAAGTCGTGGCCGTGCAGATGAAAAGGATGGCCGCCATCATCGAGATTGTTCACGATTATGTCAACCCACCTAACTTCCCCTACGTCACTCTCCGGATGCCCGATCCAGGGGATGAACTGGTTGTTGTCCCACGACGATCGGGGTAGGAAGAGAAGAGGTATATTTGGAGAAGCCTGGGGTTGCCATGAAGTATGATTCATGAATCCTTTTGGGATGTTGTTGAATTTAGAAAGCTTCATAGTTGTCGTGTATACGACGATTTGCTGGGGAGTGGCTGATGAGACTGGAAGTGGGCGTCGGCTGTGAGCCGCTTGGAGGTCAAAGTCCGTCAACGGCTCCTCATCCGCGTGGCTCCTGATTGCACGAGGATGACTTCTGGATCCGAAAGAAATGGGAAAGGCTTGTTCGGACACGAGAGACGGGTTTGGATATGCGAAGTCAGTCACTGTCTTCATTGGCTCCGTGCAGCAGAAAGTTCGTCGTACTCCTCATCTAGAGAGATGCGCAACCCTCTGCCTCCGTGTGCGACACTCGTATTCCAGCTCACGATAATATCGGCCCTTTCGCCAGGATAGATGGTCCCCACCGAGTTGGATGCTTTAGCCTCGATATCGGAGCCTCCGTCGACTTGAATAGCAAGCATTTTGGCGTGGCTCATACTGAGCTTGAAGCCTGCAAGTGACCTTTCATTCAGTCAATATTCTGAAGATCGAAGGACAAGATTCAGGATACCCAGTATTGACAACCCTGAACCTAACAGGCTTGAAATCGGTAAAGAAGAGGCTTGGAGTTGACACTGGCCTGCAGTCCAGTGGTCTGGCGGGTGCTGCCATGGAGCAATCGAACCTCCCGGCACCATTGATGAGGAGAGAGTCTGGTACAGGCTAGTTCAGAATCGTTAACCCACAAGTGACTCGAGTATAGCGGTTCACCAAATACCTCATTGCCAAAAGACCTTGCACTTAGGTACCACTGCATGATTTCATCCGCTGAACGATGATACCAATCTCCTACAAGAAGCAGAACTTCTTGGTTGTAGCCGTAATGTTTTGACGAAAATTCCACCTCGTAAGCCGCCGGTCGGTGCACAATCAGACCTCCGTAAAGACCATCTGCGCGTTGGAGCTGAGAATGCGCGTGATACCAAAATGTGCCGTCTTGATCGTCGCTAATGTTGAACTCGTAGGTGAACGTTTCGTCCTTGAGGATAGGGCATTGCGTGAAGCCTACTGCGCCATCCATCTCGTTCGCAGCCTTCATATTCAACCCATGCCAATGGATGGATAGGCCTTCGTCGTCTCCGATATCGTTTTGAACGTGGACCTTGAGAGTGTCTCCAGATCGAACCTCAATCGTGGGCCCAGGGAAGGCGCCTATAGCATCTAAATATCACTAGGTGCCCCAATAACAGTAATCAGAACCACTGCATTTGGCGTTGTAGAATAGGTGCGATTCACCGTCCCGTGGTTCAGACGTGTACGAGGAGGCGCGTTTTAGATGGCGACATAAAGTATGCACAGTGAATGCATTGCACTGGGGCTTGGAAACAACCAAGTAAAACCTTACCATTGATGAGGTAGACGCGCTTTTTCACGCCATCGGGAGCTCTAAACCCCGTGGTCACAGACCAACGCAGTTCGATCTCAGTCGGAGGGCGGTGGATGTGTTCTTCTGGATGAAGTGGGATGTGAATCCCGGCCTTGAGCTTCAAAGAGCCAGCAGAGTCCGCATTGAAGATAAATCGGGGTTGGCTTTCCAATAACGAGAGCAATAAAAGAGCAAAAAGGACTATTGCAATGCCAGCTTCAAAGACTTTTGATGATCGCTGCTCGCAAGGCCTAGACGTGTTCCTCTGTTGATGCTGTTCCTTGGCCACGCGAAACACTGAAGCTCCATTCCAGGAGAGCTCCTCGTTCTTGACAGCTTCGTCTTGAATTCCTAGCGGGGTTGGTTGGGTATCCACCTGGGGCGCAGAGTGATAAGTAGAGGCTTGATCTCGCACACTCCCACTCGCTCTTCGCCGGGGTAATTGGGCACCCATTTGGCCTTGGCACGCCTGTGGCGACCCGTGAACTTCTTCAAGCACTGCTGCTTTATTGCCGAAACATCCTTCTTCTCGAACCTCTCAATTTCCTAAGTTCAGTAGTCCGTTAATAATGCCAGTGCTTCTCTAACCGTGCAGAGCCCCTGCAGGGTTTTCCTGGTAATCCTTTGCCTTGTGGTTGGCTCATTTTGCGTGGCACTCCGGGCGAATCCTTTTCCCTCTTCCATGCCGAAGCTTGGCCAATGAATTTCTTTGTTCTTGTCCACGTTTCTTCCAACATCACTCCGCACTTAACTCTGTAGTAACGAAGATGTCCTCTCCTTAGGTCCACTATAAGAAGCCCTTTGCGGCTGGCACCGTTCAGAGTGGGAGCCTCGATACTCTCAAGTGCCTTCACAATGTTGCTATCAATTTTCGCCGTAACGGTTGCCTCTGCAATTGCATTCCAATTTCCTGTACTGTCTCATGCCGGATCATTGGCAGATATTGAACATGTGGTGCTTTTCATGCAGGAAAATCGCGCATTTGATCACTATTTCGGTACGATGGCTGGCGTGAGAGGCTTCTCGGATCCCAATGTTCAAATCAATTCCGGCCGTTCAGTTTGGTATCAAGATGTCGTCCAGAACCAAACTGTCCCTACTGACTACCTTCTGCCATGGTATCTCAACTATCTTGGTGGCGATTTTCTTAATGCTACTCAATGTATGTTAGCTGGGAGCAATGGATGGAACCCAAATCATGCAGCCTTAGACGGAGATCTCAACGACCACTGGGCTACCAACAACACCCCATGGAGTTGGGCGTATTTCCAGAGAAGTGACATCCCTGTGCAATATGCAATTGCAGACGGGTGGACCATCGGAGACATGTATCAGGAGTCCGTCATTGCTGCCACGAATCCAAATCGTGTTACATGGGTAAGTGGGTCGATCAATGTGCCTGGCTCGCCTCAGAACCCAAACCAAGGAGGCGTATACGTCGACAACAACGAGGTCCCTGGTTGCGAAGCCCCAGGCCTTAACTGCTACCCATTGTCGTGGAAGACCACACCAGAGTTCTATCAAGATGCTGGCGTCACTTGGCAAGTCTATCAAGACACGGACAACTTCGACGACAATCCTCTCGCCTGGTTTGAGCAGTACCAGAATGCCCAGAACGGTACGGCGTTGTCAGAGCGTGGAATGGCATTCCTAGGACTTGACAAATTTTACTCCGATGCCCAAGCTGGGACTCTTCCACAGATCAGTTACATTATCGGACCGACACAGTTGAGTGAGCACCCGCCATATGCTCCACGTGATGGTGCCTGGCTCCAGAAGCAAGTCGTTGATGCTGTAACGAGAGGGAAAGCATATAATGAGACCGTTCTCATAATTAGCTTCGATGGTAAGACCCCCGTCCCGTGGACACAATACTCTAGCTCTCACCCAAATAAATATCTGGGGAGTAACCCGTCTACTACCTCGCCGGTATGTCATTTTGGGAGGGGACACTGAGCTGACAGTGGTTTGATAACAGAGTCGGGCGGTTGGGGTGACCATGTCACACCGTATCACTCTCCCGCAGGAACGCCCGGCGAGTGGCTTGAAGACCCATATGGAGATGTAGGCTACACATATTCTGGGTAAGTGATATAACACTACATTTGCAAGCCACTTACATTGCCACCTCATAGACCTGGCTTCCGACTCCCCTTCTACATTGTTTCCCCATGGACCCGTGGTGGCCGCGTCTTCACCGAGCGCGCCGACCACAATTCTCAGATCATGTTCATCGAAAAGTGGCTTGCCGCCAAAGGGAAGAACGTCTACTCGAACCAAGTAGCGCCGTGGCGCAGAGCCCACATGTCCGACCTGACCAACGCCTTCGACTTCTCTGCACCCGACTTATCCATACCCAACCTGCCGGATGCTCCCGCACCACACAAGAATGCCAAGGGACAATACGACGGCTCCTCTTACTGCGAATCATCGTATGCTGTGACTCAACCACCCGTCCCATACGGCAACCAATCAACTTGCGTCTCTTGTCTTTCCGAAACCGGCTTCAAGCCGGTCTGCGGTGCCTTGACAGAAGGCCGGTACCTCACCTTCGAAAGCAACGGTTATGCCCTCACCAATCCCGGACAAAATTCTCCGTACTTCACTGCCACCAAGGCCACGGCAGATCACTCCTGTATGAATCAAAGATGGGTGGTGCACCAGCTTGCCCCAGAAGGTGATGTATTCATAATCAGCAGTGCGGTCGACGGGCTTTACGTAGGGAATCTCACAAGTCTGAGGAACAATTCCGGCATTGCGGATCAATACTCGATTCAGTTCTTGGGTAACGGAAATGGCTACTCGATGCAGAACCAGAATGGATCGTACTTGACTTTTGCATCTATGGGTGACGATGGTGTCATATCTTTCACTAGCGCCGTGTCTAGCTTTTTCCTTTTCAGCGTGACCTAGAAGGCTTTGGTCGCAATGGGCTGATCTTCTCACGTCTTCCATTGCAAGACTTGGTCGAGCAGCAGTGTGGAAGCATGCAGGAGGGAAGGTCAGCGTTCTCAATGCTTGGCTAAGTTGGCTATTGAGGCCAAAAACCGTTCCGACTGCTATCTCGAGCTCTCGCAACCAACTAACGAGTGTACCGACTAAACCAACCGCTGGTCTCGGCCGAAAGGGGAGCAGGGAAGGAAGATGGACTTTTGCCGTACCATAGATGTGGTACGGTAAAGTCTAGGTCGGGCTTACGCCGACATCGGACGTTCAAGAGAAGAAGGGAGAAAAAAAGGGGGATCCTTGCTGTTTGCCCGAGCTAGGCTGCCTTGCTGCCTATATATGCTATGTGCCATGTGTTGTCCATCTGTCTATGCAAGGGCTTTAGCGTCGCCGGCCGTACGCACTTCAGTCTCATGTTATTATACCCACGAGGATGAGCCTCTCTCCATCGCAGTCTTCTCGCGGCACTTGAAACGCAGGTTTCTAGACGCAAAGGAGTGCTCTAGGCGAACAAGATGCCTATATGCCCAACGATGTTCGTACCACTCCAAGACAAATGTCCTGTATCGGGAGTACGCTGAGGCCCCGATATTCGCTTTGTCGAGTCATGATCAATGCGAATTCTGTGCGACCCTGCAAGCAGAAATGGATCGTGTATCTTTGTCTGGGGAGTACGGTGGTCGCACACTGCTCACCACTCAAGAAAGTCTTCCCACTTGTCGTCGGGGCCACCGCATGCAACACTCTTGGTGTACCGTATCAATCCTTGACGATCCACCCCAAACTTCGTATGGAGTTCCTTGATGCGAGCGTGCTCTGGTATCTGGCTTGCATAGAGCACAGGATGCGATATCGCACCATTCTCCTCGATCGCAATGATCCTTTCAGCGACTCTAGCCGTCAACGTTGAGTCCCAGATGCCTTCACGGCGGTTGCATGAGGCCAGCAATTGTAGGCCGCGTCTTCTTATGGCAGGGTCTCGACAGCGAGAAACCACCACATATAATGGTGTGACTATGCCGATGTCGAGTGAAAAGACCGGCTTCCATGAGCTTACAGTCTGACAGTAGTCGACTTGTGATAGTGACAGAGCGGTATCGCCACAATCCACTGGGTCTTGATGTTGATCCTTTGAATTCAATCTTGACATATACGGCCCGGACACTTGTGTTGTTGTCGTTCTTGTCCCGCTCGACACGACCCGTCCCCTAGATTGATTTTCTACCACAATTTCTGCAAAATTCACCAGCTGGCGGAACATGTCAATCTTCCCATCCCAGGCCATCTCTCCCCGTGCAAAATTTAGCTCTAGCATGATGTCTATCAAAGTTCGCCATACCTGCAATTTGGCAATATCACTCTCGGTCGCCGTCGGTCCCCGTTCGAGGAGGTCGTCGAAAGCCTTGCCCCAGGCTATATGACGTTTCGTAAGTAATGTCTGCTGCGCAATGATGACCTGTAGCCGTGGAAGGTCGCGTGGAAGATCTGGATCGAGGCTTGCAAGGAAGAGTATGAATTCATGTAAGTAGGCGTTCATGGAGCTGTGTGCCTCTTCAAAGCTATTGAAGGCAGACACCGGCGTCTGAGGTATTGTAGGTACCGTATCGTATGCCAATGAAATATCCTGGTCACCTGAGATCACTGTGATCAGCACCTTTGCCTTTTCTCCCCAGTATATGGTTTCTTACCTATCTCGCGACTTTGCGTAACGAATCTGAGGAACATGGGCCGCAGCACTTCTTTCGAGACATAGGTAACCTTCGTATCAGCGACATTTGACAGCTCTTGTTCCTTCAATATTTGGAGGCCACTGTTGACGTGCAGGAGACTCGAACGGTAATGACCTTGAAGACTCTCAAAGCAAGCGAACAAGATGCAAGAGATCAAGGCAACATCAGTGGATGCACTGCCTCTCATGTCAAGCTTCATGACCTGTTTCATCGCCTTGCTATATTCCAGCATTGGGAAACCAGAGTCCATTTGGCTCATGCCTTGATAGTGTTCGTGCAGTGCACCGAGGGCAACGACGGCATGTCTGATGGCATCCTCATAGCATGAAGTACGCAGCACATGCTCTGACCAGTCCCCGAAGGGAAATGTTTCCAGGACTGTGCGAGTCCGGAAGAAATGCAGAGACCTCTTCTCACGGGAGCTGACGTCAGGCAAGAGACTGATCGAGCTTTCTGGAGCCACATAGCTAATGATCACAAGGGGCTGTCCTTGGTTTCGATCTTTTGGTGGCGTTGGGGCGTATCCTCCACACAGTCTTCCTACTTTGGAACAACGAGTACAGGTAGGCTTGGCCTCGTCACATTTCACCCGTCTCGCCTTGCAGGTAACACAACCCGTGCGGACCTTGTTGCCGCCATAGCGCTCGAACTTCGGCTTAGAAGCCATCATCAAACTCGTTTTCGGGCAGGAACAATGCGAGCGAAAGAGCTGGCTGACGGGAGGCCTCTTGTTGATTCGCTCAGGGTACGAGCGAGATTATTCAGGACTCTGGGCTAGTTGGGACACTAGAGCCTACGCATGCATCGTCGGCGGACAATTTTGATGAATCTGTCAGTGACGACACAACGTTCGAAGATTCTAAGCCTGCACACGCCTTACAAGACATGGCGTTCGACGGAGCTGTCCTTTAAAAGAATGGGCTAAACGAGGTCTTCCAGAGTAACCGCTAGACAGCAAGGTAGAGATTAGGCCTTCCATTCAAGTCCCACAAAACCTCCGACACAACGCCTTACGCTTTGGGGTTAGAGGCTACGAGCTCGTCGTCAATAGCCAATAGGTTAGCCTAGTTTCGGGGGCGGTGGCCCAGAGGGGCGGGGGTGCATCACGGCCCTTTCAAGCGAGAGCATGACGAAATCGTTCCGAATTTTGCATCGCAACCATTCCGGACAGGCTACGCGTCCCGTCGTTAAGTGCTTCAATTCGGTATTGTGATCACGTAGATACGGTACTTTGATCATTTAGACGCGGTTTGCCAACTACTTCTGAGTATGAGTCATGCAGGTAACGGTTTGATTCTGAAGAACTGCTGATTCTGGGGGCCCATCTAAGCAAAACATCACGGATCGTCTCGACAACATCCTGATGAAGATCAAAGACCATCCTGTCCCAGTAGCAGGTCTTCTGGATGGAGATACAATAGGCCTGGCGACCTATTCAGATCTCAAGCAATCGATGCTGGAGGCAGTATACGCCCCCACACAGGCCTTCCCCATTCTGGCAGATATTCTCCTGGGCTTGGAAATGGGAAATGGATCACTAATAGTCAATGTACTAGAGTCATTTCCGTTCGGATCGGGATGTGGCTACGTTGATAAGGTGTACTGGCTCGTAACCATATCCACGCTCTTAGAACTCGTTCGAGATCAAGAGAGTTTACTAGAGCTCTTCGAGGCTTTCTACAATGACATCGTTCCAATCTATCAGAACCGCGCTTTCTTCACTACTGAAGGAGGACATACAGGTTATGCCTCAAATCAGGTCGTAGTTGGAGACAAGGTCTGTGTCTTCTATGATGGATCAAGCATCTAGGTTCTTCGCGTGAAGCATGGTCGGGATGTCTACGAGTCCGTCGACGATGGATTTGCGCTTGGGCTCATGGCCGGCGAAATATTCGACCTTCTTGATGATAGGACGATCAAAGAGCAGGTATTTGTCATTGAATGAGCAACAGACTCAATGATTTAGTAGGCAGCTTCAGCCTCAATTCGTACCGGGAGCAATATAGACTCCTTTCCAAACCAGAAGTCTAGTGATCCACATCCTCCCAAGCCCGCCCCTGCACTGAATTCAACTCCTCCATCGTCATCACCTTGCCCGTCGTAAAGTATCCTGCATGGATCTTTGCATCAATCTCTACCCTGCTGTCCTCCGGAATCAACTCATCCGGAATTGGTACCCTCTCGTGAATAGGGATCCCTTGCTCCACAATCGCATCATGCTTCATGTCACTCATGCTCAGCATGCGGTCAATCTTCGTAATGCCCAGCCAATGCAGAATATCCGGCATCAATGCTTGAAACCGCATATCCTTGACGCCGGCAATATTCTCCGTCCGCTTAAAGTATTCGCTCGCCCGATCTGAGCCGCGCTTGCGCGCATTGTAGACTAGGTATTTGGTCACCTCGCCAAGCGCGCGGCCTTCTTTGCGGAAGTAGACCACGACTCCGGAGCCGCCATTTTGAGCTTCTTTAACTGCTTCTTCGATCCCAAAGATCAGATAAGGGCGACAAGTACAGATGTCGGAGCCAAAGACGTCGCTGCCATTGCATTCATCGTGTACTCGAAGAGCTAAGCGGACGTTTGGATCCGACATCTTGGCTGGGTCGCCGAAACAGTATACCGTCAATCCGCCAATGGGTGGCAGAAAGACTTTGATATCGTTTCGTGTGATCAGTTCGGGGTATGAGCCGCCAGTATGCTCGAACAGCGCTCTCCTAAGGACACTCTCTTCAATGCCGAAGCGCTCAGCGACACCGGGGAGGTACCAGACCGGCTCAACGGCGAACTTGGTAACGTTCAGCTCGCCGGAGTCGGAGATGCAAATCTTGCCGTCTGGTGCGAGGCGGCCCGCTTTGACGCTCTGCTCGAGCTCGGGGATCTTCATGTGTGCTTTTGTCACGGCGATGGTCGGTCGGATGTCGATGTCCTGGTCGCGCATAATGTCGTTGAAGATCCAGGGCGCCAAGTGGCCGAGCGGGTCCATGGCGACGATCTTCTTCTTTTCACCCCAGGCGGGGAAGGGGCCGATGACGGCGGCGGGTTCGGTGTTGGTGAAGTCAGGCCGGTGGTCGATATCCAGGTTGCTGTTCGCCACCGCTAGAGCGTGGTATATTGAGTAGGAACCACCGTGGGCGCCGATGGCATTGCGGCGACGAATGGTGTTCGGGTGGCGACTCACGACGACCGGGCCACGTTTTGCCGGGTCTGGATGTCCCCATTCCAGTGGTACAGGATCTATGCCGGATTGGCCAGGATAAGTCGTTAGGATGATGCGGGATGTGACGGAGGACTTTCGTTGAGGCAGAATCGTAGGTGAGGCTTTGTTCGCTAGGCTGGCTGGCCCTAATGAGGATGGAGGCAATGAGGATAGTCCATCTGCTGCTCGTGCTACCTGTATTGGGTCGAGACTTGGCGAGTTGGAATCCCTTGATGTGAAAGGGCGACTTTGGGTTAGAGCGGGCAAGGGAAGAGGTGTGTGTGAAGAATCTGGGCGGGTTCTCAAGGTCTCTACAGCCGTAACCAGCTGGGCATGGTCTTGTTGCAACTTCTTCAGAGTCGACAGAATCTCCACCAAGACAGCGTTGTCTCCGCCCACGCCATTCGTGTGCGCGGCGGACGCCATGGCTGTGACGGGAGAACCCCGCCACCTAAGTGGTCCTCGGAGTCTAGATAGATCTGGTTTATCAAACACTACCGGATTCGACACAGGAGAACGACTCGGTCTAGCGAAGCCTGCCCTTGTCGCCGGGTGAAGGGAGAGTGCGGAGTCTCGGTGACGGTGTTGTAGGAAGGCAAATGTTAGGTAGAGTCTGCTCGAGAAAGTGCAATCCTGTCGTCCTCATACATAATCCCGGACTGATCGTTGAGGAATGGGGGAGACAAAGAGGCAATGAGCCAAAGCAATTGAATGAATGGGAGGGTGTCTAACGGATTGCATTGCAGGGAGGAATCCTTATCCATAAATTATCTCCGGCGGGGCATTATGACAGAAAGGGCAAAAACAAATTTCCTGACCACAAATCCCCAATTGCCCAACTATACCTGCGTCTACATCGCACTTCGCGTGACTCTTGCGCCTATGTCTTGGTCTATGTACGCCTGCGCCTTCATTCGTGTATGTCCGCCTATGCCTATTATCTCGGTCTATGCCTGGCACCTAAACCTTAAACTGAGAATCCCCGACGCACGCCTAAATGCCAGACACATACCTAGATGCCAGACAGTGGTCCTCACTAGCAAGCCTCGAGATTGTGCCCGATGGGCGGGGCCAGGCTTGCCTACCTAGTGCGCACCACTGATATTGCCAGACGCTTGTACATACTGTGGTGGGGTGGATATGACCCCCCTAGCCTGGACAGACTGGCACATAGGACACAACCTACATAGGTAGCTAGACAGCCCAGCAAAGGCAACAACAAGCATCTTTTTCTCTCCTTTTCTTCTGTCTTGGTCGTTAGAGTTGACAGTGGGCAAAGTCCCGCTCCTTCACCCCCCTCGGGGCTGGTTGTTGTTGGTGTTGTCCGACCCCTTCACAATACCTAGATGCTAGATGTACATTTAGATGTCACAGGCACACTTTAATGCCAGAAGCATACCTAGATGCCGGATGTACATCCTAGATGCCTAGATGTACATTTAGATGTCACATGTATGCCTTAATGCTAGAAGTATACCTAGATGCCCGGATGTACATCTAGGTGTTAGGCGAGCTGAAGAGGGGACCAGAAGTGGCTCCTGAAAGCCAGATAAGGACTTTCTGAGAAAAGTAAGGAAAATCGACTGTGCCATTGCATCATATCCCGTTTCATTACTTCATGGCTCGTTATCCCACATTTGGTTTCCTGATGTACTCCTCCCTTTCGCGACACCTCTCCGAATATTTCACCAGCCCAGAACTCACCACACAAGATATCCACTTTCTCAGTAACGCACCTAGTCGCCCGCAGAGTTATCCTCCCAATCAGAGTCATCGAGAGGAGGCTTAGGTTTCTCAAGTTAGCCAAGCGCTTTATCCAACTTAGCTTGCAAGTCAGCCATGTCCTTTTTCAACGAGGCGACAAGAGCTTCCAAGCCGGTCTTCTTCTTTGTTAACGAGTCGACGAGAGCTTGCAAGCCGGTCTTCTCCTTTGTTGACGAGTCGACGAGAGCTTGCAAGCCGGTCTTCTCCTTTATTACCGAGTCAACGAGAGTTTGCAAGTTGGTCTTGTCCTTTGTCAACGTGTCGACTTGAGCGTGCAAGGCGGCCTTGTCCTTTATTAGCGTGTCGACTTGAGTTTTGAACGTGTCGATATGACCTCGCAACTCAGTCTTGTCCTTTGTCAACGTGTCAACGAGAGCTCGCAAGTTAGTCTCGTCCTTTGTTAACGCGTCGACTTGAGTTTTGAACATATCTACTTGGGCTTTGAACGTGTCGACTTGACTTTTGAACGTGTTGGTATGAGCTTGTAACTCGGCCTTGCTAGTTTTTAACGTGTCGACTTGAGTTGTCAACGTGTTGAATTGAGTTGTCAACGTGGCGACTTGGGTTGTCAACGTGGTAACTTGAGTTGTCAACGTGGCGACTTGAGCTTGCAATTTAGTCCTGTGGTTTTTCAACTCCTCGACTTCAGCTTTTAAGGGGCCATCTGCAGTTGGTCGGTCGGTTGTAGAGCCATAGTATATACAATCGTAGTCGAAATCGGTTTTTGTGGAAAGGAAAATCTGTTTGTCGCTGGGATGGATATGAAATATGTTGGGTAGATTACGTTCGTCATATGCTACCCCAGCCGGGTCCATCCCTTCGCGTGGAAACATTACGATGCGAAAACGCGAAGATTTGAATATGGCATCTAAAAACGAACCGAGTGATTAGCTTTCATGCTCAATTAATATCGAACCGATAGAACGGCTAATAAAGAACCACATATTGTATTGCAGAGTGACGTACTATGGTCTCCACCTTCCCATGTAGTGAGCCCTGTTTTAGGTAGCCGATAGCACTCCGGGTCTTTGGACTTGTCTTTCGACTTCAAAACCTCGGGAAAGTTTTGCAGGCCGACTCCCTCGTAGTAGAAAATAGCTCCCCACCACGTGTCTTTGTTTTCGCGGATTTTTTTGTCTTGCGGAAAAACGTTCACGAGACAAATGATGCCGGACTTATCCGTCATCTTGATCGTAACTGAGATTGCGTGGTTTTGGAAATTGGAGGACAACTTAAGCAGCGTTGCGTGGGAAAGGGTTTTCGAATACTAGCGACCATAAGATTGAGTACCGAAGTTTTAGTGGATCTTATAGAGCTTGCTCTGATCAGCTGAGATGCATGTGCCTAGGATATGACAACAGCGTCGGAGCTGAAGTGAGGCTTCCTACTTAGTTGGATTGAGGAGAAGTCTCCAAGCAAGTCTGCATATTAGTGTACATTAGTGTATATTGCACTTGAGACCAACATCAGAAAGCCCGTACTGGTGATTCTTCCCCGCGTGACCCTAAAAGGCCCCACGACCAGCGGCTGAAGAGGGGTAAGGTCAAGCTGGAGAAGCTAGAGAAGCACCAAGGAGGCCTAAAGTATTAGCCTCCCCTTCTCGCTTGTTTCTTATTGACAAGGGCGCTTTTCCTTCGTCTATCACAGATTCACGGCGAGTGATTTCCAATGGTATTTTCTGGCCCGTACTTCTCGCATAAGCTCGACTTTGTGTATGGCGAAAAGTCACCAGAATGGCATTGAGGTTGAGGGCGAAGGATCAATGAAACCATGACCAGCCTGATTCTAGACCCCGGGGAGACTGCCTGAAATGGTAGAGATCGCATAATGTGCTTCGCGAGTGGCGTTTCCGTCGACCACCCGATGGCTTTTGGACAGGGCTTTTGTATCTTCAACTTTGAATGAGCCAATCCTATTACTTCTTTCGTCAAGAATGCATGCGGTTACGAAGCAAACGTGGGCAGACTCCAAAGCCTTCACAGTATCTGCTAAGTTGCGGAAGGACATCCTTAACCTTCACGGCCCGCTTTCTCAGCCAGCCACTTTTCCTTTTTGCGTCTACGCCTTCCCCTATCCAGACAGCGACCGCTCAAAGCCTGTTTCTCCATACCCAATCATCCCTTCAATTGGTTGAACACAGCCAACAAAGTCCCACGACGCGTGTCACCTGTTTCCAGCTGCGAACGGGTGAGATCATTGAGATAATCATAGGAAGACGAATCACGATTACTTAGGTCACGATGATAAGGCTTACAAATCTTGCCGGCTTCAAGATCAACACTGAAGTTGGCTTGTTTTGGCCGGTGTTGTGTAGTCCCCAGTCGAGGCGTTCAACGAGTTCACGTAAAGCTTGAAGGCTTACGGGCTCTAGTGGATTTTGCGACGCGGAGATATTGAAATGGAATCCGGTCTTTGTCTCTTCCGGCGCCGAGCGACAGAAAGCCGGGTCTCTAAGCTTCAGAGAACGAGCTCGGATGTACGCAGTATGTGTGTACGGTTCAACTCTGCTGGGATCTGTTGTAATTATGGCACTGGTATGGGATTCGCAGACCGCTTGCGATACTGATTATATAGAGAGGGCTTGTCAACACGTACCGAAAGCAGATCGATACTGATTGAGAAGACTAGAAGAGCTACTAAAAGCATTACGAGGCGCATCAGTCGCTTGCTGAAGTCAAAGGCAGAGTACCGCGTATGTGGACTATGCAGAGCGCTCACCATACAGAGCCTTGCACAATTGCGCAATTTATTGTGGTCAATTGGCGATCTAGATGTACTTTACAGTGACCGAAGCTTCTCTTCCTCAGGCTTGCTACCTCTGTATCTCCAACAAATCGACTGAGAACAGCCTCCGACACAGAGAAGAAGCAAATACCAGGTGGTATGTACGTCAAGACAATTATTCGCAAGCTGACTGACTTGTTCGAGAAAACCCAGCCTCCTCATTTCTGCTGACCCGCAGAAGGCTGTCTCACATTTAAACGAGCAGCTAACCCAATTTAAGGAGCTTGAAAGCTTGGACTGACCAATCTGGCTAGACCTCTGAGAACGCCTAGGTTTCGGCATTGACCTCACTTCCACTTATTGCGGGGTTGCCAGACATGGCTGATCTTGTTTAGGGTGTGCTTATCTTATCGACAAGATGAACGGCGTGTTCGGCGCCCTGCACCCTTCTTGGGACTCAGGATCTGGCTCTGAAGCTTCCTTCTCTTTCGTCGGCCTCGAGCTGCCATCATTGTAGGAAGGATAATTCACGCGTGTGGATATCAAGCTTTCGAACATGCGCCCGAAACTCCTCCTTAATACTTCTGCCCTGGTGTTGTCCGTGGCGGGACAGACTACCTAGTATGTCAGCCTCTTTTTCCTATAAATCCTCATGAAGACCATACTTGCAAATGTCCATACTCCTGCACTCTCCACGTCACTCGAACTAACCATTTGCATTCTCCCACAGCAACAACAACCTCTATTCAACATGGACCTATGTTGTCGGCACCGTCACCGTGACCACCATCCTCACCGTTTCCTGCCCAACAAGCTGGACAACTACCACACAGGTAATCACCACGACAAATTGCCCCATGTGCAACATCCAACCACCATGCCAGCCCTCCACGATAACGGTGTGCTCGCCGACAACGACGTGCACGCTGACAACGCCGTGCATGCAAACCTGCACACCTTGCTTTACTCCAGTGTGCACACGCAATACGTGCGTAAGCATATTAGCGTGCGTGACTACATCGGCCTGCATAGCGGCGACGACTTGCTCTACTGTGGTCACAGGATGCAACGGCCCCGGAATAACTACCGGGGATAGCGACCCGCCGTATAGCGACCCGCCGCAAGAGCAGCCATATACGACAATCACGTCAGGCACGATAGTGTATGTGGTGATGCCGAGCACCGGAGCGGCGGCCGGCCAGGTGACCAACGGCGTCGTGCAGATCGTGTCAGCGGCCGAGAAGATCAGAGATAATGACAGCAGTCTGATGATGAATGGTTTCGCGCTGGTGATGATGATACTGTCACTTATGCTGATGTAAGGACGGTACGGTGTCGCTGTATTGCCTTGATGTGCGGGGAGTGGCTATTTGATGATTTATGACTTTTGCATGACCTTGATGTCTCTAACTTTTCCGGGAGTGACATGCGACCACCGATTTGGGTATGGTATGGCTGGGATGGATTAATGAACAACGATATTGACGATCTATACGCATTGAAGGCCGGCTGTTTGCGAATAATGGAGAAGCTCATTTCCGGGATTCCTTGTCTGGAAGGAGACAGGCTTTCCCCCTGTTCTTGGGTAACGGCGGTCGCACTTATGCCATTTGGGCAAGTTGTAGCCATTCAACCACGTGTGGTAATAGGGATTGGAGTCACTTCCCTTGATCACACATGTTACTGGCAGATTATGTCTTAAGTTACTCGAATCGATCTAGACTATGGGGGGCAGAGCTGAGAGCTTACATCAATCTCATTAGACACTGTGGTGATTGGTATGTAGAACGCAGAGATGGCTGGACACGTGTTAAAGTCACATATAATTGGTGGTTATCTGCCAGAATGTGGGTTTCAGCTCGAGCAGAATTTCTGGATATAGAGCTAGGAGATTCAATCATGCTCAATACCGCAATGTCAGAAATAGGTCATGGTCTTCACAGGGCAGGAAGGAAGTAGAGATTCCTCCTTCCCAGCGTTCAATCTTTATGCGACGTAGAGCTGAAGTCATTATTGCGCAATGCGCCTAGCACACTATACATATGCGCGACGCATGTAGGAAGCTATTCCTCCCCCTTCCAGGCGAAGGGTGAGCGCGCGACTAGCGCTGGAGTTGGGTGAGCCGAAGGTGAGCCGGGGTAAGAAGGAGCAGGGCCGGGCGGTAGGCCAGCGCCACCCAGCCATCTAGAAGCCTGAAATGAGCCCTTGGAAGACCCTCTGGCAAAGGCGCCAGGTACTAGGCTGCCGCCAGACGAATTGAAGTAAACGCTCGGGGTGAGAGAAAGCTGGGGGCTTGGGCGGGAGCTTACATTCTTCCCTTGTAGGTATAAAGGATCCAAGAGAGCATGACAACAGAAGGAAAATTGGTGAGGGCGTCAAGCTGTGATAACTCGGGGGCCCAAATTGAAGCCTTGTTGCCTGACGGGCGCTTGAAACCAACGGCCATTCATCGGCAGCGCAGACAGATCGAAGCGAGCGGCACAGCCGAACATCGGCGCATCGTAAGGGGTAAAAGTTTCGAGAACGTGATGACGGATGCGCCGGTAGAGCTGTCGGTGATAGATTGACAGCACGTGGAAGCCCATCGAAATCAGGTTGCTGATCCACACGAGGGAATGAGTAAATTACCAAAGAGTAGCGGAGGAGGTCACACAAGCTGGGCATGAGGGAAAAGATGCTCCAGCAAAAAAAAAAAAGGGGGGGGGATCGTAGGCAAAAGACGGCGCTCTTTTCGGAGGGTGTGAGCCCTCGACATTGGCCCCCAAGCGGCTCACGATGTCAGGACTCCTATGCGCCGCGTCGACTCGCTGCCGTGTTACGAGTAATTGGTCTATCCTTGCTCCTTTGCTCCTCGTTTGACCCCGAACTGCTTGCCTGGTACGGCTCAGAACCTGGTTTCTCCTGCCTGTATCGGTGGACGTTTTCGCTGTAGAGTCCCTTTCCTAGAGAGGACCGCTTTCTCACGCCCACGACGTCGCGCTTGCATTGTAAAATGGGGAACGCTCTGCCTGCATCAGAGCCGACCTTGCCGTCAGAGTCCCTGAGATGTCCCACTTCCTGTTCTCTGCACTAGTTCCTGACACCAGTATTGTTGGTTGGACTCCATTCCTGCAACAGTCATCGTGCCTGAAAATGGCAGGCCGATCGCATCGTGATGAGGCATCTAAGACATTCAGAATGTAGTCCACATGCTCTCCAAGAGAGCAGTAAGTGTATGGGCTCTAGTCCCAGGCCAGGGCGATGCGACGTTGAGATCATGTCCCCCCTTGGCGTTGTGTCCGCCTAAGGAGCCGTTCTCGACTCCACTAGAGCTCGACAGGTCCAATGTGACGGCTACGAAAGGTTGATATCGTTCCGCGGATGCCTGACAAAGCAGGTTCTAGCCCGGCGCTCCGCAATGAGGCCGATCCTGAGCACTACCACAATGAGGCATTTTCTCCATTGGCTCCCTGGCGCTCTGATGCCAGCTGTGTCGGTGGCTATCTTCAAGCCTGCTTCCGCGAACTGCTGCACCCTCCTTGAGTAGAGTACCGGCTGAGCGTGCGGCATTTTCTCACTCTGCACGCAGCTCGTCCTCCATCTGGCACCCCCGTGCAGTCAAGCAGGAGGTCCACATCGCCCACGACCTACTGCCTAATGAGACGCCACTGTGACATCAGCCTCCTCCTGTTTATCTTGCGCCCAATTTTACAATTGGCCCTTAGACTCTGCCGTGGGGCTGTTAATAGCGCCAGGCCCTCACCGCGATAGTAGCGCCGGTTTGCTGTTCGGTTGATCTCCTGCGGCAATTTTCGTATTGGCTCAGTCGTACTCTCAGCTGGGCATGGGGGATATCCTCCCACCGAGGGTGAAGGAATCGTGCCGCCTGCATTTTCGACGGCTGCGGGATTTCTTTTATTGGCGACGCTGAGGTTCTAGACCGCGACAGAAGGGCTCTAGGGCTCGCATATACACCCGAAGCGTCGAGGAGGGGGGGGAAGGACGGCAGTGAGGTCGTCCTCGGCATCTCTCCATGCAGGAGAGGCCGGCGAGATGCCTAACCTCGACGGCCTTAGGCAATAGTCGACGTCGTTATGGCGTCCCCCACATGCGACCGCAGCTGACGTAAGCCAATCTCCATCGCTACTTTGCCATCCATATCTGTTGACAAGGTCGTCCCTGTTCCAGTGACCGCTCTGCCGTCCTCAGCCAGCTGATTACCCTGCGGTATTTTCTTCTATTGGCCATCTTTCATTGCAGTTGCAGAGGGAATTCGGACTTCCGACGAGCCGTTGCGGATATGGACAAGGAGAGATGTGCAGGGGAGGTAGGATCGACAGTGCTGGCGTGGCATCTTCAAAGATGTAGGTTGGGAGGAAGGTTGGGGGTGATTGGTGGTAGGTCGCTATTAAGGAGGGATGATGCCGATCTAGGGGGAATCGCGTCGGTAGACGGGGCGCCGACTGGAAGGGTTCAGGCACGCTATCATGGTCACCCGTCAGTTGCAGGCCGCCGACGCGACAACGTGCCGAAAGGTGGTCAAATGGTATGTGGTGGGTCAGGCGGAGACAAAAAGGTGATTGAAAGGGCCTGGAGGTGGCACCGTGGCTGGCGAGTGGGGGCGCCCGAAACTGGGGCCAACGAACAAGACGGTGAGGAAGGAAGGAGGCCGTTTGTGAGTTGACGGGTACAATAGAAGGAAAGAGGTCGCGAGACGAAGGTGAGGGGGGGGGATAGGGTGCTTTTATATCTGTCAAACGGCGTGGGGGAAGCCATGCCTGATCGGGAGCGTTCCTGCATGCCAGTTTGGGCAGCTTCTGCACTGGCAGGCCAATAGCGATAAGCCCGGAGATTACCAAATGAAAGCGAGGAGATTCATTGACCGAGGTGTTTTAGATAGCTGCTGGTGCTCGCTATTCAGCGCACAAGATATGTACTTCAATGTTCCACTATTTAGGTCTAGCGACAACAGCGAGCCGTTAACTCTCATCCTGGCCCGTATTGCAGAGTTCAGCCAGCGGAGGTCTTCTAGTCTTGTCCTTCTCGCGCTACATTGACAACACGGTATCTCACGGCTTTGTTCCTTCGAGCACGACTAGGTCGTGTACACAGATCACACACGCTTTTCCTTTCGTTCTCTTAATTGCTTCATACAAATTCGCCATCCTCTTGCTGATAGCAACCGCGTAGCATCCAATCTTGACTTTCGCCTGCACAGAGAGTAGACGCAGGTATGTTATTGTCAATCCCCGACTAACATGGCCATTGTTGAGATACCCTAGTTTTACAAGCATGTCCAAAATGGTCGACTAGCAGCATAGCAGCCGCGCCACCGTGTAGGACTTGAATCTTGTTGCAGAGGATAGGCGTGGTGGTCATTTCGAATTCCACCGTCTGCTTCTCGACACTTGCAGCAACACCTTTGATGACGAGGATGACAAAGAACTAAGAGCTGGTGTGCTGAACGCTCTCGTCTGCTCCGTCTCTCGGTGCGTTGCCCGCTAAGCCGTCATGTGTTTCGTTCTGACCGACTTCTCGCAAATCATGTTGTATGCCAGCACTGTGAGGGAGACCATCCCCCTTCTCACCATCAGCGCTGACCTTCGTGCTTGATACTGGTTCTGGCCCATATCCCAAGTCAAACTCGATTATTTCATGCCCGTATCGTTCAATCCATCTTTTAGTGCTGTAGGTCGCCACTTCCGATCCATGTCTTTCAATCGTGACGGCTCGACCAGTCGCTGTCTGGTTTAAGAGATTCTTCACGTAGCCGAGCCTTGCTCTCTTCAGCGCTCGCAAGATTAATGCGAAAGCGAGAATTGAAGTGTAGACAGCAAGAAAGATAAAAGCAGGTATAGCGTATCGCAGATCATAAGTAGTCACACGATTGAACAATCGGACGCCGCTTATTGATGTTTGAACATTGCCCGAAGGTCCGGAGACGCCAATTCCTGGATTGCTCTTAGCGCCGATCAGATAGTTGGCTGCAATATCTGTCCAAATCAAGTTGATGATAGTGGAAGCTGTGCTGGCCTGGCGAGACAGGCTCTGCCATCTGAGGAATATCGGAAAATTGGTTTTACCAGTATAATCCGGAAGGCCATCTGAGGTAGGTCCAATGCCGAAATTCAGGGCGTCCACGTAAACCGCCTGCAAGACAGACGCTGGTCCGAATGCGCCTGCTGACGCATCATCAGTTGCGAGTACCACTTCGGAGCCTGTGCCGGCAGGCAGATACACGAAGGGTTTCCGCATAGTCCAGAGATTTGGGGAGGTCTCGTAGCGGTCATCCACGAGGCCCCAATATGGGGCAACATCTCCTATTTTCATTCCAGTGTTTTCGATCGCCCACAGCGGTGTCGTCGCATTCGTGCCATATGTTCGGGGAGTTGCAGATTCCACATACAAGTTTGAGAGGCTCGCGGAGCCGTTCATAGCGAAATTGACGTCCATGACAAAGGCTTTCAAGGCGCTTACACACGAGTGAATAGGGGCCGTCCATTTGGTGCCAGGATCCAAACGAGAAACCCCTTCAGGATCGTCAATGCGGCTTGCAGCGCCTAATAGGAAACCCGTCGCTGTGGCAATGAAACTTATGTTCGCATTGTCTTGACTTACGAAACCTTGAGTGATAGTGCCGACATCAATGTAACGACTCTGGTTGACAAATGTGATGTTTGCTGATAGCGGATCATCTAGGTAGCCGATACCAGGAATACATGGTCCATAGTTGCAATACTGCTGAAGGAAGACCTGGTTAGGTACCAAAGAGGTAGGAAGAGACGTAAGGACTTGATATCTTTTCCCCAAACTCGTGGAATTTCTGGTCTCGTTGAAGTACTTGAGTAGATTGAAGTTGTTGAGGACAGCCCCTTGATGAGCTCTTGCCTCTAGTTCAGGTCGAGACTGTGCGTCACTCAAATCAACCACCGGATAGTTGCTTTGCAAAAGGGAAAAACCGCCATCGTCACGCAAGTAGACGCTTTGATCGACAGAATAAGAAAGTGGTATGTCGAACTCTAGGGTTAAGTTGCTAGATACGCAAACGGTCTCTGGCTGTATCCATAATAGTCCTTCGGTCCATTGAGCACCATCACCAGGCGTGGTTGGGATTGTGTGATTTCGAAATCCGATCCCTGGTGTATCCCCGGTTGTATCGACGACCAGGCCTTCCACGATATCGTATCGGTCGTCCAAAATCAGACTCTGATACATCTGAAACGTGCCCACCGTTCGGAGTCGACCCTGATCTGTATTTGGATTGAACGTAAGGTTTAAAGTTGAATTTTGGTCTGCCATCCTAATGTATGAACGATACTGAATGTCGAACAGTCCTGCCACAGTATTTTTGTCGCCTGTCGAGCCGCTTCCGAAGATTTCTGTTAGGTTTGATGGAATCGTTGAAGAGATGTATGCAGTGCTGTTCCCGACGGTGTACGAGCCGCTGGAGTTCGTGACTGTGGTGAAGCCATGAGCTTGACCAGGACAATTGAGGTCTGACTCTGTGTCGCATAACCGGCATGCGATATACTCAGCACGCGACAGTGTGCCACGGCCCATTGGCTGAAGATCCGGTGCATATTTGAATTCAACGGTGGTAAGAGATCCTGAGTTGATAGCTTCTGATAGTCCTAGCGGTGTCGTGACACTGACTATTGCAAGGAGTACAACGCCGATCGTGGATATCGCAGAGAAAACGATTACTCGTCTACTAACATTCGTAGCGGCAGCAGCATCGGTGCGCAATAATGTTGCCCAAGCAGAACCATTCAGCAGTCTGCCCATGACTGACCTGTTGTGACGTTAGAAGTATGCTCTGAGCGGCCACCTTCACAGCTTGAGTAGGTCCTCACCAGGTGACGGCATTGTTGACAGGCTTGAGTATTCCAACAAGGATGAAGACGAGAGCCAAAGGAAAGGTATGGTGTACTATGCCAAATTCAGCAAAGCCATAGGTTCATTGAGATAATCTCACCCACCTACAACAACTGCGACGTTGATGACACCAGCAACTTGAGCTACCGTGAGGGACGACATGGCGACAATGGTTTTGGAGGAAATCGCAATCCCAGATGAGAGGGAGAAACCTCGAAAATGATGGGCAGTCTACGCTGCTTAAACTGAGATGAGGATGGCCATAAATTTACCGAGGTTTTCGCGATATCCTTGAAATCTACCTGTGTGATGTTAGATGAGACAGCTCTAGTTTGTCAATGGCTTTGATTACCATTGCGACTGCTGATTTAGCGGTACGAATACGTGGGATCCACAAGGGAATCCCCCCATCCTTAAAAGCCGATCTGAAACAATTGCTACCCAACGGAGCGCTTTAAAGCCCATGGCGACCTAGCACTCGATTTTTAGTGCGACGGCCAGGGTACGCGCTCTAGGAAAAAGCCAGATTTTATCAGATCTCAAAAGTTGGTCAAATTTGGGCCCCGCGAGATGGCAGGGATTCTGAATTAGGCCCTTTGTCGAGTGTGGGTGTGAAGTGAGCAGAAAGCGGCTGCCAAGAGTACAGAAATCTGCAGCAAGGTCACCCCGCTCTGGACCTAGGGTGAGGCCGCCCTGAGGGTGCGCGACTAGCGCCGGTAGTATGTACAGGGTGTGGTAAATGAAGCTGTCCCGAAGCCTTCATACCTGATCTGGATGTTCGGATCTTCGATTGATTCGTAGATTCAAATCTTGGCTCTTTTTAACCCCGGTTTTTCTTTTCAAGCGTGCTGAAAGAGGGTGTTTGGAGTGTAATATTCGGAAGCGAAGGATTTAGAGCTGAAGATCACACTTAGTAACTTCCTTATGGAGTAAATTCGGAGCGATTGCAAGGATTATAGCGTCGCCGCGGGACAGCTTCATTTACCACACCCTGTAACGAGTAGTACCAAACCTATTCTAGAAAATTTCTCTCAGTGGCAAAATTAGTCATGCGTGTGACCTGGCTAGAAGCGCTTAAACCTCGCAGTGGGCTGTGCCATTATTCTGTGGTTTCTCAGCCGCCAGAGGAATGAACATCGACAGCACTAAGTGATTCGACTTCAGGAGACAAATGGCCGTACTATATAAGAAAGTATTTCTCCGGACCTCTTTCTGTCAAAGATAATAAAAATAAGAGGGAAGGATAATTGATGAAGTCGTCTAATGCCATCATCAGGACCCGTCAGCTTTCAAACTTCTCAGTCGTCGTAAATTTTCTCCCTTTCCTTAATGGATTGTAGCCAATATCGATATTTTAATACTCATTTTTCGGCGACTTCAACATCTAACTGCTTCAAGTAGTTGACTATCTTCAGCGTATAAGGATGGTGCGGTCCGAGCACCTTTTGTCTGCCTAAAACTGCCCGATGAAGCATTGTCTTAGCCTGCTCCATCCTCCCCTGGTCACAATACAGTAGCCCGAGGTTATAAACGGTATTGAGGGCTGGGATAGTCTCAGACTGTAGTGCCTTCTCGTAGCCTCGCAGCGCCCGCACGTACATCTCTTCCGCCTCCGCCATCTTGCCCTGGTCAGCGTAGAGGTTGGCGAGGTTGTTGACCGTGGCGAGCGTCGACGTGTGCTCGAGTCCCCACGCCTTCTCCTTGCCTCGCAGCGCCCGCACGTACATCTCTTCCGCCTCCGCCATCTTGCCCTGGTCAGCGTAGAGGACAGCGAGGTTGTTGACCGTGCTGAGCGTCGACGTGTGCTCGAGTCCCCACGCCTTCTCGTAGCCTCGCAGCGCCCGCATGTACATCTGCTCCGCCTCTGCGTTTACATCATTTTGCTGGTATAGACCTGCCAAAAGATTCAGATCTCTGGGGTCAATTCCACTCCAATCAATCGCGGCTGTTAGTCGAACGTGCTCGAACCGGCGCGCGTGTGGCAGCACTCGGCGATTCCTTACCCAGTACTCCGCTTCCGTTATCCAGCTTACACTCGCCGCCACACAGTGGATCGCGATCCCGCATGTCTCCCCGTCAAATTCGTGATTAAGATACTCCAACGTCCAGTCATGCACGCACGTGTGGAGGCTATAGCGTCCTTCGCTCACCTCGAGAAGAGAGTAGTTGTGCAGTGTCGAGATCGCCCGGTTGAATCTTGCCCGGCCCTTTAACAAGTCCACCCACCACGCCGGTGCATCGCCGGCACCAGCTTGGAAAAGTTCATACCAGAGTTCTTGATTATCTAGGTATGCCATCAACTTTAAAAGTTTCGCCGCCGTAGGGTCCTGATCCTGTATGTGCTTAAGTGACACGTTCCACGTCGAATACAATGTCCGCTCCTCGTAATCCACCGGCGCGCTGCTGTACTGACTGAGATCGTTCCAGCTGTTATTATAGAGTTGAAGATAGTCCTCGAAGCTGTCCGCTGACTGGCTCAGGTATGCGCCGGCCGTCGCCAGTGCCAACGGTAGCCCGTCGAGACGTAGTGCGAGGTTCATAGCGGAGGCATCTAAGGAATCGCCAGACGATTAGCCATATTGATCACTCTTCGTCATCACAGGTATTTATCTTACCTCCGTCAACCTTACGGCCCGATGTCGCCGCCAAGATAGCTAAGCTCTGTTTAATATCCTCCAGTTTCTTCAACGGAAGTTGCTTCGCAAATCGGAGCCGTGGCGAGCGCGTGGTAATCAAGATTGAGCCCTGTGCCCGGGATGGGAAGTAGGCGCGGATATCATATCCCGTCGAGCTGTCCATACCCGGTAGACGCGGATCATCGTAGTTGTCGTACATGACTAACCACTTGTCGTTGCCTGGTTGTGATAACCATTGTCGCGCTTGTTGCACCAGGCGCTCTTCCTCGTGCGTGTCGGTAAGGCTGGAGTACGCAGATGTCTCTGTAAATTCCGCCCCTAGTGCCGCCAGCCCGGCCTTCAGTGTATCCTCGTCCTTCGCGTTAAGCCAAAGCACTGCTGAGTATGTGCTTGCTGATCGCTTGATAAGGTGGATGCCCAGCTGCGTTTTGCCCATCCCTCCCATTCCACACAGCGCTACCACATTCTGCCGTCCGGGGCGTGGGGCGAGCCATGTCTGTAGCTGCTCGAGTTCGCGATCGCGCCCGACGAAGTTGTCCTCATCAATCTGCGGGGCATGGCCAAGTCGGACGCCCAAGTCGTAGTTGTGTGTTGCAACGGAGGGTGGGAGAGGAGGAGAGGGGTGCAATCCGCTGTAACATCAGTGTAAGTGTTAGTAGCTGTTATTTACACAGTGGGCCTTCGCTTACAAATAGGCGTCTCCATAGATGTGTTGAATTCCCGCCTGGTTAGACACTGGTCCGTGGTTTGTGAGGTGGGTCATTCTCGCTTCACACCGCCGGCACGTCCCTGGAGCCTAATACCATCGTACTGGGTGAGGCGAACTGCGTGTTCATGTCGCAATATAATTAGTTCTGACCTAAATAACAACTTAGCAGGGGCATAAATACTGCAGCGTCTGGTCCAGCATGTTTTACGAAGGCTCGAACGACGGCGCAGATTGGCAGCCTTGGTAATATGCCGTTCAAAGAGGGCTTGCCATGCTCGACGTCCCGCCAAGCTTGGGTCCGAGTAGACCGTACTGCTGCTCTTCGCCTTATGGAACGAGAGTCTACGCGAATAGTGATATACAAATTAGATTAAGGCAAATGTTGTTCGAAGATTGTTGATCGATAACGCACGAGAACAATAATGATTAACATTTACAAGGACTACTGTTGTCATTAGAGAGACGTGCTACGTATTGATCGACCTGTGGCTCCCCAGACACTCACGGCTTCACAGTCAGATCGCCTTCTTTGGGCGTAGATTCATTTCCATAACATGGATAAAGTGACATAATCAATCTACTTATCTGATGGGCCATGAAGCACCTCGAAAATACAGCCGCGCTATTAACTGAAGACCATGTTGCCCGCAATATGCTGCTACCCCGCCTGATTCTGCATCCTGTCGTAGTTATTAAACGTCGCTCCTGCCTGTGATCTGTTAGCAATATATGACAAGAACATCCCAGGGCGAATGGGCACCCCTAGGACCTGAATTGGGCGCCCCCCTGGGACCTGAATTGGGCACCCCCCTAGGACTTAAATTGGGCGCCCCCTAGGACCTAGGACCTGAATTGGGCAACCCCCCCTGAACCCGAATGGCCCCCTTCCCCCGGGGAAGAAGAAGACGCGGAGGATGAGCAGTTAGAACCCCTTTGATAGCCCCACCCGTCGACTCACCTTCGACTCACATCTGCTCACCCTGCACTCACCCTGCACTCACCCTCGCTCAGGGTGGTTGCTGGTAAAAGCGGCGTCGTGAGGGTGAGTGAAAAGTGAGCTCGCTGCAGATTTCTGGTCTTTTTACCCGCAAAGACCACCAGAATCGGCGCCCATTTCACACAGATCATTACTTTCCCCGTACGTACAGTCTGGGTGAAAGGGCCGCCGAAGCTAGGTCTAGTCAAGCGTGCCTCTAGGTCGACACAGTGTATATATTCGTCATATCCCCCGTCCTCGCTAACGCACCTCCCGTACATATCGTTGGACCCTGATCGACGGCCTTTGGTCCTATGACCTTTGACTAAAGGGACAACAGGGGCGGAAATTATTGATCGGGCACCAAAGTCGACTCCAAAAAGCGGCGACTTTAGCCTTGTAACCTTCTTCTCGTCCCCAGATTAACGAGCCGCCTTCTTGGCCCAAGCGCAATTTAAAGAGACTGACTATCTGGCATATGTTCTTTTGCACTTGCGCTTCACGTCTCCAACAAATATCGTGAACAGTAGGTAAAATGGAAACGCATCATGCAAGAACAAGGTATTCCCTGCACAATCATCCAATGCACCATTCCTGCTCAGGCGGAATATGCCTGCTAGAAGCAAACTTGTAATCCAGCTCATAGTTCAACGCGGCACCGTCTTCGCGCCATCTTCCGGGCATTGTATCCAGGATCTCGGGTGAGGTCACCCACGGAGGGCCTGATGACTGCGGTACCCCGGGCCGTCGGTTCCACAGCCGGCGCATCAAACCGGCCTTTATCTCATCGGCTCGGGCGGCACCCTTTATCTTCGCCAGCGCCTCCCAGTTCATGAGACTGGCAGGAAACATTCTGACCAATACTCGGCCAATGTAGGTCGCGAAGAGGGTTCGCTCCGTTCGCCGGGTGATGGAGACCAATACGCCTAATGAGCCCATTCGTTCGTCCGGACGGTTTATCACTGGGACACCATCAGCAAGGATGATTGCCGGGTCTTGGATGCTCTCCAGGGCGAGATCTTTCCACTCCATTGTGTTGCATATGGTCGGCGTAGCGTAGTCCACGTCGTAAAATGTCGATGTGAGCTCATTAAGCATGATGAAACGCGATTTGAATGGAGTGGGTGGTAGATATAGTTCGAACCCAGGAGCATTGATGTGGAGGCCTGCAGTGGTCGCCTGCCCTGTAGGTTCTCCGGCGATGATCGTTCCGGCGGCTGCAGTCCTGAAAAAGGAAGATGGAGCCCACCGGAGACCGGTCTCGTCGAATCTATCTGCGCGAGTGAAAACCAAGCCCCTTGGTATGCGCATTCGGCGTTGAATCAAGAGTTCTAAGAACAACTTATATCTTCCGGCCAGCTGCGTGCGCTGGAGAGCTTCTTGGGAAGCTTTCTTTTCGGGGCCAGAAGTGGGACTGATATGTACTACTTTGATATCTTGCAATTCCCTGATTTGCCGTGGGGTGAAGCAGAGAATGATCGCCATGCAGATAGTCTCATCGGAGGTCCAGCTGGTAGACCGCCACTGCATATTGTTCCACATGACTGCCAACCCCTTTTCTTCTTGCTCCTCCCTCAAATCCCGCAGACTCGTGTACTGCTCGAGAGCAGTGCTGGAGATAGCCTGGCCTGGATATATACTTAGTAACTGACTGTCTTCAGGCTGCGAGATGCTGTTAAAAGCTATCCTAAGATGCGTCTGTAGCGAGGAAACACTTTTCTGAATGTCAATCACGCCATCAAAGAAGGCAAAATATAACGATTTGCCCAAAACACCTTCTAGAAGTGTCCAAAGCCTCCGTATCCAGTTGGTTGACAAGATGCGCATGAAAATTTCGGTGTGGTTTGTTCGACACGAAGCCAGGGGGTTTGTGAACAAGTTAGCATCTAAGACCAGGATCTTGTCTGCGTTCTGATAAATGGCTGCCATGTTATTTATCGCCTTGTCTCTAGATTCTCGCGGCTCTCTAGGGACGCACAAGGTATCAATCCAGAAAGGGATCGGCTCTGTCTGAGCTTCGCCATATAAAGAACTAACAAGTCGCTGCAGACGACGGAGCTGGCACCGAGGCAAGGCGTTTCCGTCTTGGTTTCCCATACCGTCCATCCACACGTGGGATACGGCCACATACGGCTGATGAGAGTTCGATCGTTGTACCTCAAGACAGAAAGTGGAGTCGGGTTCGGTTGACACAGTAACAACAGGATGCGTTTCGGCTGACTCGATCATTGTGCAGAGTTTATCGTGATCAACTTGTTCGAAAGGGCAGCTAGACTTCGCAGCATGTTTCACATCCCTACAATCAGGACTGTGTTCTGTCTGGTATGTATTCCGATCCACTATGTTGGCTTTGCATTCAAAGTCATCTTCGGAGCAGGAACTATGGTCACGATTGAATGGAAGTGGGCCGAGCATAGCAGCATAAAACATGCCCTGCGGACCGAATCCCCGTCTTTCGAGCATAGCCAGACTTGTCGGACACCAGCGATGGTTGAGTAGGAGTCTGTCCACGCGCTTTGGGCGAGTGACGACAAACTTGGGTATCTTACAGACTTCAGCAGCCGCTGCCGAGAGTGTGCCGACCATAACTGTAATGGACAAGATAACATCTTCTTGAAGTGGAACGCTGACTTGTCGGGCGCTCTTTGAGCCAAGGAACTTGTTCACGAACTCAAAAGCTTCATTGAGGCAAGCCTTGGTGCGAGTGCGCCGTTGAACCTGAGCATCCTGATCATGGCCCATCGATGTCCAGCGCCGCTTGTAATTCCATAACAGACCTGGAAGGTTCGACGTTGTTATTGTCCACTGGCTTCCCTCTTTCTTGAAGAGTAAATCTTCCCTCTTGAAGTCTTCACGCAGTACCTCGTACAGCAGTCCAAAGAATAGCCATTCCTGAAGGAAAGATTCGATGATTCGACTCGACTCGATTTGGCCTCCAGGACCAGAGCGTGCGTAAGCATTCCAGCCCTGTTGCTGAATTGTCTGCTCGTCAAAGTGATGAGATTCACGAAATTGCGAGAAGGTCAAGCTTTCGCCATCGTACGCGTGAATGTCTTCGATGACTACGTATGGAACCACGATAGAGTTGAAGGCGCGCTGTTTGGGCTGGGGTAGATGCTCCATATTGTGGAAAGGGACTCTGTTAGAGGCAACAACTGCGAATGCTGCTTGTACCAAGTACAGAGTAGACAGCCAACGGAGCCGCACGTCACATTTTTGTCAGAGGGTGCTGCCTGAATTGCAAAATGGCTGGCTTTGTGGTTTCAGTCAGGCCTTGCTCTTGAAACCCCTCCTCCCGCGGTCTGGTCCGGGGCGCTCGCAATGGCGCCACAATACCGCATCACGCAATGCGGGGCTTATGGCGTGCCAGTAGCAGCAATCTACGTACAAACCTCGTCGCAGGTAGCGGAGTATACAGTCTATGTACAGCGCCATGGTAAAGTTACGGAGCCCTTTTCGGGGCACCATGCCACCCAACACCCTACTTGTAAGATTCTGCCGGCAAATAATTCATACCACCTCAGCCGAGGAACTTCAAAGCTGTAGAGGTTAGAGTGCTCAACACACAGTTAAGGTTAGTAGTTAGAGCTAGGTTAGGATTAGCTGTCGTACGTTGATGCTGCTAGGGTCCCCGATAGGGAGACGTCACCCAAAGACTCAGAACATAGTAGAACAGTTCTTCTAGATGATGCCCCTGAATGGTTCCGGTGAAATAATGACTCCTTCAGAACGTCCAATAACATGGTGAACCCGCCTTTTCGGAGATAACGAGTCGGCGGAGCTCTATGCCTACGTAGATGATTGCCTGAAGCACAAGATTGTTTACAATAATCTCCAAAAGTAGCTTCCGCCAAGATAATTCTGCCACAGTTTTTGGTGCTCGGCGCGTTCAGGCCTATTTATCCAGATTGTTCCCTAGACTTCCAGGCGCCCCCTCACCAAACTTCACCTAAAATTTAGGCACCAGCGCGCCGATCTCCACAAATCATGCCTAGAAGTTTAACTGAAGGAAAAATCGATTATGGTCATTTCGGAGGGACTGCACAAGGCGGTGAGACTAGCGTCCGGCGACTACTTTTGGGCCCACGCCTCTGTACAGTCTGTTCAGATCTATAGGTCCCAGAAAGTGCGTCGGGTTGAGAATACCTTGATGCCGTCATGGCATCCAACTACAGTGATGTAGTCTTGGTTTCTACATGCACTAACGGTGCAGACAATGTTTTCGGTCCCGTTGTCGCACCTCCCTGTCGTCGGGGCTTCGACTTCACGCTGCTCTTTGAGCAGAGTATCCTCTCAATCGGCGCGTCCTGTATCTTTCTCCTCATCGTACCTTCGAGGTTGTTTTGGCTGTATCGCTCCAAAGTCACCGTCGTGTCTCGATACTCGGCTTATACGCGTAAAGCTGTATGTTTGTCTTGTCTCAATCCATCCTACCTACTGGAATCTCCGCTAACCATAACATTCAAATCGCCTCAGGCAGCTATATCACTCCTTATTGGGCTTCAGCTGGCACTTCTGATACTATGGACGACCAACTCTGCCCTCCAAACCTCAGCTTCGGTCCCGTCCGCTGTCCTGGCCTTCGTCGGCGCACTCGCCATGTATCCTCTCTCATACCTCGAACACACTCGATCCGTCCGCCCATCCACCCTACTTGAAGTCTACTTGCTGGTATCATTGCTCCTCAACATCCCTCAAGCGCGTACACTGTTCCTTCGTCACAATGAACCAACAGCGATTGCTGCTATCTTTGTGGCCACTATTGGTGCGATGCTGATCGTCTGGATACTAGAAGCTCGGAACAAGACAAAGGATCTGAAAGAACCATATAAGGAATATCCGCCAGAGGCAACTCATGGCGTGTGGAACAGGACGTTCTTCTTGTGGCTGAACCCCTTGCTTGTGAAAGGATTCAAGAAACTTTTGTCTTTGGACGACCTCTGGCAAACTCTACCCAACTTATCTTCGGAGAAGCTGCGGGATGAGATGCAGGCAGTGTGGGATCGACGCTGTGAGTTACGCCTTTCTTTCAATCTACATAATCTGCCTAACTTCATGCAAGCCAAGCCAGAACATCGCTACGCCTTGATTTGGGCGTGTACAAAATGCCTCTGCTGGCCATTACTCGCGGCTGTGCCTGCTCGACTCTGTCTCATTGGCTTCAACTATGCCCAACCCTTCTTGATCAGCCGCATGATCAAGTTCGTTAGCGAACCTCGTGACTCGTCCAAATACTACAATCATAGTCTGGGCCTGATAGCTGCGGCGGGTGTGATCTACATTGGTGTGGCTGTATCTACCGTACGCTACATGCACCAGGTTTACCGGTCAATCACAATGCTTCGAGGTGGACTTGTCGGGCTCATCTTTAGTAAAACGCTTGTCTTGCGAGATGGTGTATATGATGAATCCGCCGCTGTCACCCATATGAGTACGGACATTGACAGGATAGTGGCTAGTATGCAGAACATGCACGAGGTCTGGGCTCGCCTCGTCGAGGTGGCAATTGGCGTCTGGCTGCTCTCGATTCAGATCGGTGCAGTCTCTGTCATTCCCATCATCGTTGTAGTCCGTGAGTTTAGTCCAAGTCGTGATGCGTGATAAGCCGTTCTCTGACCTGTAATCTCAGTATGTGCTGTTATCAACACCCGAGCCTCAAAGTTTACGAGCACGAAACAGAAGGTCTGGATTGGTGCTGTCCAGACGCGTATCGCCGCTACTGCTTCCATGTTAGGTTCAATGAAGAGTGTGAAGATGATGGGTCTTGCTGGCTTGCTCTCTCAGAATATCCAAAATCATCGACTCAAAGAGATGAAGTCCGCAAATGGATATCGATGGCTCGTTCTATTGACAAACATGACGGGTTACACACCGCAGATATTCGCTCCAGTCCTGACTTTTATCGCATATGAAATCAAAGCCCAGGTACAAGGCCCAAAAAGTCTCTCTACCAACCAGGCGATCACCTCCCTCGCGACTATCACTTTGTTGACGACGCCTGCATCAACCTTCTTGACTGCGATTCCGGAGACTAGCGCTGCCATCGGCTGTTTCGAACGCATTCAGAAATTCCTCGTTGCTCCTTCATGGGAGGACCCCCGGGGTGGTTTAAGGATGCCAAAGCCTAGCTCTGAGCCGCCTTCGCCTTCGCCTTCGCCTTCGCCTTCGCCTTCTCAAGCGGGCGCAAGCATCAAGCTTAACCAGCTTCGCGCAGACAAGCAACATCCAAGCCCTTGGGCATCTCAAGCGGCAGATCAGCCTGCAATTTCGGTCAAAGGTCTGACAGCTAGGCCTTCGCTTACTGCCGAACCTGCAATTACCAATATTGATTTGCAACTAAAAGCTTCTACGACAACCATAGTAACAGGCCCGGTTGGATCAGGCAAATCAACGCTTATGAGAGGTATCTTAGGGGAGCTCCCATTTGACAGTGGTAGCATCTCCGTTTCCTCGACAAACATGGCATACTGCAGTCAGACGCCATGGATTCTCAACACCACTATTCAACAAAATGTTTGCGGCCTGAGAGCATGTGCACCCATTAACGAGGAATGGTATCAATCCGTCCTGTATGCTTGTGCTCTAGACCAAGACCTGCTCCAACTCACGGATGGTGATCAGAGCGTTCCTGGTAGTCGAGGGATAACTCTTTCCGGTGGCCAAAAGCAACGTGTGGCACTGGCACGCGCTGTCTTTGCCAAACCAGACATCGTCCTCCTCGATGATGTACTAAGTGCATTGGACAGCAAGACTGAGAAGCTAGTGGTCGACAGACTGCTTGGGCCAGACGGACTTTTCCGGAAGCTCAAGTCTACAGTAGTCCTGATCACTCACTCAACCCGTCACTTCCACCTTGCAGATCACATTGCAGTCTTGAGCAAGGATGGCAAGATCGCTCAACAAGGTAGCTTCGAGAAATTGCGAGAGCAAGAAGGCTACATCAATAGCCTACTCTTGGGCACTGAACAGACCACCACTGATATGAAGCCTGCCGCAAAAGCTGCCGAAAAGAAGAAGCCTCCGATCAAAGGCGTCACTGCCAACGATGTGTCCGACCTAACTCGTAAAACCGGTGATGTCGCCGTCTACAAGTACTATTTCAAGTCGATCAGTGTGTTTGGCACTATCTGCTTCCTCAGCTCTACGGCTCTGTTTGTCTTCACACAATTCTTCCCTCAGGTTTGGTTAGTGTGGTGGACCGAGGCGAACGGCCATGACACTGCCAAATTTATAAGCGTCTACATCACACTCGCGGTCGCTTCTTGGCTCTTCAGATCTGGGACGCTATATTGGATTCTGCTCTGGATCTCTCCCCGATCATCGATCAAGCTACACCAGATCTTGCTCAACACCGCCGTCAAAGCCCCGCAATCATTCTACGCAAAGACAGACACAGGTGTGACATTGAACCGATTCAGCCAGGACATTGGTCTTATTGATGGGATCCTGCCTCTATCGTGTGGACGCGTGATGCTTTCGCTATTCGCAATCCTCGCTCAAGCCGCACTCATAGCTCAGGGCTCTAGTTATATGGCGATCGCTGTTCCTTTCCTCGTCCTGGCGTTCTATGCGCTTCAGAAGGTCTACCTCCTCACGTCCCGGCAGCTTCGATTCTTAGACCTCGAGGCTAGGAGTCCCGTCTACACTCACTTTCTCGAATGCTTGGAAGGCTTGTCAACAATCCGTGCCTTTGGCTGGTCTCTGGCCGCTCAAGAGACGGAGATTGAGCGCCTTGACATCTCCCAGAAGCCATTCTACCTCCTCTACTGCCTCCAGAGATGGCTCTCACTCGTTCTTGATTTCATGGTTGCTGCCGTCGGTATCGTGGTAGTCGTCTTGGCTGTGCGAGTCCCCAGTCAGTCTGGCGGAGCCGCTATCGGTATTGCTCTTAACAACGTCCTTGGGTTCAATCAATCCCTTAGAGTCTTGGTGGAAAGCTGGACTCAGCTGGAGACGTCTTTGGGTGCAATTGCGCGGTTGAAGAATTTTGAGCAGACAACCACCCCGGAAGATAAATCGGAGGAGTCAGAAACTCCGCCCTCATCGTGGCCGGAGAAGGGCAAGATTGAGTTTAGGGGTGTTACCGCGTCTTATGGGTAAGTAACGACATGCAAAGTTATGATTTGAGACGAGTGTGTTAACTTCAGTAGTCCCTCGGCACCTGCTCTGCACAACATCTCCATGGACATCTCACCGGGCCAGAAGATCGGCATCTGTGGTCGAACTGGCAGGTGAGCTCACATTTGTGCTAATTGCAACTCCACCGGCAATGCTGACTTTACGCTGTACAGTGGCAAAAGTTCTCTGCTACTCACTCTCTGTCGTCTCATCGAGTTAGACTCTGGCACCATCGTCATTGACGGGGTTGATCTTCGCACTGTTCCCCGGGAAGTCATCCGCACTCGCATGATCGCCATCCCACAAGATCCCTTCGTCCTGAGTGACACAGTACGCGTCAACGCTGATCCCACTGGCAAAGCCAGCGACGACGCCATCATTTCTGCGCTGGAGAAAGTCCAGCTATGGGACAGCATCCAGATCCGGGGTGGGTTGGATGCGCAGATGAAGTCTCAGCCGCTCTCTCAGGGCCAGCAGCAGCTCTTCTGCCTAGCGAGGGCCATGCTCCGCGAGAGTAAGATCCTACTACTCGATGAAGCAACGAGCAATGTCGACGCCGAGACAGACGCACTCATGCAGCTCATCATCCGTAAGGAGTTCGCGCAGCATACTATCATCACAGTTGCGCATCGGTTGAATACCATCTCTGACTCGGATATGGTGGCAGTTATGCATGAGGGGAAGCTAATGGAGTTTGGGCCTCCGGGAGAGTTGCTTGACAGGCCGTCGATGTTTAGGGATTTGCATAATCGGTAGGCTCTAGGGACGTCTAAGGATGTGGAAGTGCGTGTATGTTGCCTCTTTTTTTTTTTTGGAAGGCTCTGCCCCGATAGAAAACTCTCGTCCGCAGTTATAAATCATGAGATAATAGAGACTCGTTTGGCTAGATCTGCCCTTCAGTAGTCGTAGTTGTACTTGTACAAAGTTCACCCTTTCTAGTCTGGCTACTGTGACTTCTGCTAGCCACTGGTTCCTCCGCTCATTGTTCAGCATGGACCCATCCATCCAGTCCCAGCGGCCCACACCACTAGCGGCAGTCAACAAAATATCTTTCCCAATAGCCGCCTTATTTGCAAAGGCAAGGGTCATAATATGCTGCAGCAGTAATATGGAATATTATTAGTCGCGGGATAGAAGAGGAGGACCGTGCCGGTGGTTATGCCATATCTGAGGCATAAGGTGAAAACGCTAATAAGGGACGGTAAGTTCGGCGGCCGCGGTTATTTGAGACAACAGGTGTCACATAGGGCTAAGGTCTAATGCACCCTATAAGCGGGAGGGGTACTGCAAGGCTGCTCCCAATGGCAAAAAGAAGAGCGGGGTTGAATCGGGGGGACTCAGCATATAGAGTAAATGGAATGTATGATATAATCGCCCTGGTTCTCGAAAGCCAGACAGATTGAAGCATCGGCACTGACCGATTCTGGAGATAGACGAAATTGCAGAGCAGGGAGCTAAGGTTGAGGGCTAAAAGAGACGATTGAAATTGGCTAAACGGAATTTCTGGGGCCCCGAGTGCGTAATTGGAACAGACAAAGGGGGCATCACTATGCTCTATTAAACAGGGCGAGGAAAAGCACTATGCTTTGTTCTGGACGGGTTTTGGTCAATTGGGCGTCCTAGGTTTGCTTATCCGCATAGTAAGATGTTGGTTTGTTCTGTAATCTTGACTTTGAAACCAGCTGCGAATTCGGTATAATTCGTAGAACGGTAAATAGTGTACCAAATACCACTGTCAATAGAAGTTGGTGTTGTGGAGAGGAGTTGTTTTGGATAGGATACAGACCTAGCCAAACCTCTTGCAAAGTCTGCGGAGCAACTTCAGCCGAATCCCTGGCGATGGGAATGGACACCCTCCTCCCTGCTCAGGCATTGCTCAGGCATTGCTCAGGGCTGCTCAACCCTCTGCTCAGGTTAGGGCGGCCCTTGTTCAACCATTGGAACCGAATCATATTTGGCGGAGAAACTTTTTCGCCCGCGAAGTGCAGGTTTATCGATAAGGTCGCCAAGGAAGGTTACGCTAAGTCCTTCATTGGTGCGACCCATTGGACGAGTAATGAAAGGCAGGCTGACAGTGCTGCTTTTCTTTCTTGGACGAGCTTCTGTGAGACTTGCCCTAGAGAGCTTGATCAGGAATACTTGAATACCAATCAGATAAGCAAACTTCTGACAAGTTCCGACCTTGAACCCCCTTATCCACCACAGGCGTTTGTAGCCATGGTGCGTCAAGCAACATACCTTCCTCAGCTATACAGATGACCGTGGTCTAACAATGCTCGTAGGGAAAGCGCAAGAAGTCATCACGCAAGCCGCAGGGCCCCAAAAAAGTACGCCAAATCCATCCGTCAATCTTCCCCGCCCCTTCCCCATATTTCATCACCGCAAGGCTAAATTCTTGCTTACATAGCGCGAACCCCTCGCCACGACCTTTACTTGCCTCTTCTGCAACCACGAAAAGGCCATCATCGTCAAGCTCGACAAGAAGCTCGGCATCGGCCAGCTACATTGTAAAGTCTGTGGCCAGCATTTTCAGACGGGGATCAACTACCTGTCTGCGGCGGTGGATGTGTACTCAGACTGGATCGATGCCTGCGAGGCCGTCGCCAGGGAGAATCCGGACGGAGAAGTGGGAGAAGCGGATGCGGAGGATAGGAGGTTCAGTACTTACGGTACACGCGAAGGAGCAGCTGCAGCGGGCGGAGATGAAGACGACGAAGACTATTGAGTATGGTGGTCGACATTATAATGGTGGGCAGGTGCCTTGCATGGGAAGGCGTTGTGGAGATGGGATAGTCATTGCATCTGGGCGATTTGATACTCGGATTTAAAAAGACGGACCAAAACTTTTCCTTCACTGACTTGTCAATCATCCTTTCTATAAGCTAAGCTGAAAGCTCATGACTAGCTAACTATGATGTATGATGACTGGCAATGCTACCCTTGGAGCAGCATGCTAATGCTAAGTTCTATTGCTTGTGCAGCGCCATAGCAATGTCACAGCTAAATCAGAGGGTATAGAACCTATCACCGAAATCTCCCAGTCCCGGAACGATGTAGCTGCAGAAGGAGTCAGTAACAGGGCAGTATGAGAGCCTTTCGCGCAAACTCACTTCTTCTCGTTCAGACCCTGATCCACAAACGCCGTCACAATCCTCACCTTAGGCAATTTCTCCGCAAAGTTTTTGACACCTTCCGGACTAGCAATCAAATTCAGAAACAATATCCTGTCTTCAGGCACTCCCTTGCCCTTCAGCACATCAATCGCCATAATCGCGCTTCCTCCCGTGGCCAACATTGGATCCAGCAACAGCACCCACCTATCTGCAATGTCGGGTGGCAACTTCTCATAGAATAGCTTCGGTTGTGATGTCTCTTCGTTTCGCTGGATAAGGATCTTGCCAATTCGCACCGAGCGACAGCACTCTCGCAAGCCCTGCTCCATTGACTCCCCAGCACGCATGATGGAGACACCGCAGATCTTGCCCTGGAACTTGACACCAACGTAATCTTTGCCGACAGGCGATGTGACCGTGTGAGTTATGACGGGCAGGTGATTGAGGCCTTCTTCAACAAGGAGTCGGATAATGCGGTTTGAGTAGAAGATGAAATCTGCGCGATCCGTTTCCTTATTGCGGATCATACTGACGAGAAAATCCAAGTCAGTGCTATGAAACTTGTACTAGTAGCATGTTTGGCTCACGTGAGTAGGGCAATGAGTTGAGGGGTCTGCGGGAGAATGTGGACATTTTCATATGGCACTTTCTTCGAGACAGTAGCTGTTGGCTTCTCCTCTTCTGGTTTGTAGTCTGGTCCGACACCTAGGGCAGGCGACTCAACGTCACTCCTTGATTTTGGAGCCATTTGAACCTAGCAGATTCCCAGATGCTCTATAGCTTGTGGGGTAGACCAGAGATGATTGAGAAGCCCTCCCTCACTTCTTCCAACTAGTAGATTACGAGAGGCGTTCGAGAGAGCTCACGAGTCAATCAGAGCTTGGAGCGCTGAATTCCCATGAGACTTCTCTTGCTACCCACCGAGGAATTGGACCTTGGAATTTTGGTCTAGTAGAGGTGGAGACGCCAAAATATATTTTGCTGGCAGTCGGGCCGTGTAAGCACGCGACTGCGGTTGTCTCAGGCACTCGTCCCTCCCAAGAGGAAGTGGAGCAACATGTTGAAGCTTCGGGTTGGAGCCGCCCCGCGGAACGGCTCCACTACCCGTTAGTTGAGGCTTCCGCCGCAGGGTTCCTCTTAGCTGCGGCGATCCCAAAACCAAAACATTGCAGCTGTCTCTTCCGAACACAGCCCGCAAAAACAGAACACGCAATTCCCTTGAGGTGACCGCGTTCTAGCAAATTTGCGAACACCGCAATTCGATTTCGAGTGGCTTCCTATCGCGATTCCCGCGGACTACCTGTCGCCTTTTGCTTATGCACCAGAACTTTGTCGGCCCCTCTCATGCTTGCAGAGACGGCTCGACGAACATCGTCTACATTTCTACGTGTTGCTGGAACAGTTTCCGTGCTATACGAGCGCCAATGAGATTACACTGAGTTGGGTGTCTCTCTGGACGGTGTTGGCAGTCAGCCATGGCGGCGCAGGCTCGGCGCAGGCCTGTCACATATGGCAAGAGGTCTTCCAACAGGCCACCGCCCATGCACACCTTCCTCGACCCCGACCTCGATACCGGAGCTGGCGAATCGAGCAGACTCTCGGGGAAACGTACAAACGGCATTGGCCATTCTCTACAAAAGCGATCTCATGATGCGGGCGTTGGCAAACTCCCAGATGAAGGTGCCTATTCTGGCCGAAGAAGTCCAATCTCGCCCAATTCGTCCAATCAAGACAAATCAGACAACACGCCAAATGATAGCACGAACTCTTCCTTATTTGACCTTCTGTCCTCCGATGAAGACATGGATAGACCACTTGGGACACAACCTACAAGAAAAAGAAGGAAACTCACCCCAGTTCGACGGGCTGCCAAACAAGTTCAAGGCCCAGAGCAGAAGGGAATTGCAATTTCCACATCACACAAAAACCATGGTCAAGGCACGGCGACCGCTCAAAGTGTTGGAATCTCCTCCGATTCATCAGCTGGCGAATACCCGCAAGTCAAATCCAAGGCTCTTCCAAGATCAGCGGCTACGTCAAAGCCCCAGAGGAGAATTCCACCCTCCACAAAGGGTGCCACTGCTAAGATCACGATAGATCTGATTGACAGTGAAGAAGAGGTGTGTGTAGTAAGCATGACAAGCTCGCCTACTCCACCACATACCCCCATTAGAAGCAGCCCCCGGACGCAACGGAGCAAAAGCACTTCGCCTTCTGCACAATTGATCGATCAACTGAATAAATCGCTTCCGCTGGAGAGTCGCTTAACCAAGCATGTAGACCGCATGGGAGGTCAGATCCATGATACTAATCCAATGCCAAGTCCGAGTCAGCTTGCCATGAGGTCCTTACGCTTGACTCCCGAGGAAACGTTCCCATCTGAAGTGGAACAGGAAGGACTTCATGTTTCACTCGAACCACATGCTTCGTTGACACCTTCGAGATCGCGTCGGAGACTGGTAGACGCTCTTGATTCACCCCGGAATCAGTCCCAAATCCGGAAAACCAGTGTGGAATCTTCGAGCTCGAGTACAGGGAGTCCAGTCGATGACGGCGACGACGATGATGATGATGACCCCGCCAAGTCCGCCTCGCAAAGACTATCACGCACGAAGAACAATCCGCTCGAGAAACACAATGAAATAGAATCCAAACCGATCCCGCCTCTTCCTGTCACGGGCCCCAAAGTGACATATGCGAAGCAACGCTCTCATCTGAGCGACATGGTATTCGACGATCCGTCCGATTTTGCTGTACCTTCTAGTGCTCACCTCATCGAGCCAGTAGCTAGTACTAAAGCTTCTATGAACCCAAGCTTGAGCTCGCAGAGATCACAAGATGAGCCCAGAGATGAAGAAGACGCCGGAGGCGGTGCAATTCGGAGCATTCATGAACTACGCCTGGCCGGCGAGAACTCTAGATTTCACGGCAATCTCGATTCTATCTTTGAGGATCTAGAAGCTGCTGGCCGAACGGGCAGATCCAGAAGATTGAGAGGCCTTATGCAGCTAAGCGAGAAGTTCTTGGAACCAACTTTTTGTCAGCGGTTTGTGGAAAGTGGTGTGCACCAGCGCCTCGCCAACCATGCTTTCAACGAAACAGATCTTCTAAGCTCGATGCTCACCAGCTGCGCGCTATCTATTCTCCTCAGCTCATGCAAGCCATCGCTGAAGATGCTACAGCAAGTCTTCGACGCTGTCATGCATTCTTCTGCTCCTTTACTGAAGGAGACACGAGAGCTGTCAAAATTCGTCAGAGCTATAGCGAAAGACCGGAAGCAGAACCTGTCTGGAGCTATGTGCAAAGATGTGATTGCATTCCAGCAGCCTGTGCTTGCGTCACGAATGTGGACTATAGAGAAGCCGACTGACCTCTCACCTCGACTTATTGCGCTCCGTTCGATTGAGCTTGTTGTCCGTGGGATTAGAGAACTGAAAGATTTTGAGACCTCTTTGCCTCGGCCATTGTTTGTGCAACTCGTGGAAATCTTGGAGGGCATTTTGCAAAGCGACAGTACTAGCCTCGCTGTCCCTGAGTCGGTCCTTACATTGGAGTCCGCCATATCGGTTTTGGAATTCTCGGCGCTGTCTCATAGGCTGCTCGAAGGTGGCTACAATGAAGCTGCGAAGAGACTCTACGTTCTAGGTCCGCTGCTTACAGAAGCAGAGGGGATACTAAGGGAACGTCGCGGTAGGATTCAACAGCTGGTCCTCCGACTGATCATCAGTCTCACCAACAACAATGTCGATCTTTGTGAGAGCCTGGGCCAATCGACATTGATCCCTGCAATCTCAGCCATAGTAAAGACGAATTTTCTGGAGCTAGCGGAGTATGCAGATAGTGGTAAGGTGCTTGACGAATCCAAACTCGAGTCCGTCATACTTGCTTTGGGATCTCTTATCAACTTCGCGGAATGCAGTCATTCCTCAAGACTCTCAATGAATACGAAAGATGATGCTGGAGAAAGTACAGTTGAGTGGTTGGTCGTCGCGTTTACCAGAAGGGCTGGGAAAATGTCTGAGGTACTTATCCAACCGGCCCAGATTCGAAGTAGTCGCTGACAATTTTGCAGGCGTCGTCTCTTGAGCAAACCCATGCTCTCGTCACCTTTGGTTACCTTTCTATGCTTATTTGCACCCTGTGTCTGGACGACGAGATTCGCGGCGCAGTGCGCGGGAGTATGAAGAGCAGAAGCTTGCACCCTTTGACTGTTGCAGTTGAGGAATTCTTGAATCACTTTCGGATCGTTGAGCAGGTCACGGTTGAAGATGAAGCTTCTAGCAACTTTACCGAGAGGTTTGGAGGCGTCTTGAACAAATTGAAAATGGCAGAAGACATCTCTTGAGGCTGGGATAGGGTGTGGCCATCACTCATGTCAGTTGGATACAGGAACAGGACAACCTGCCTCAGGATTTGCATAGCGGGTTTGGAGCGTGCTTTAAGATACCCAGGATTTCGTGAGCCATGCACATGGCTTCATTTGGTTTCAGCAGGAATATAGAATGAAATGCCTTTAATCCAGCTTGAAAGCTCAACGAGCATCCTTGAGCTCTGGAAGGTGTGCAATACTAGGACTTCAACTGTACTACCTGCAAGACTCCTAACCTTGAGCACTGATTCGTTGGAAAAACCCCCTGGCTAGGTCGCAAATCATTACTTCTGTTTCACCATGGCGGCTAGGCAATAGTATCTCTGCGAAACTTACTCCTCTACCGCACTTGCGGGAGAGATAAAATTTCCACTTTGATCGCCTTATGTTTGGGACCATACATGAGGTTGTATTGTGCTAAGGGAGTGTTTTTCGCATTTTGGACACTTAATGGCATCCGTGACTTTGAGTGAATCAATACCCGCGCAACGGTGTCGGCACGAGTCTGCGGTGTCGCGTATGGAACCATTGGGATGTTTCGGCCATGGTTGTAAGTTACGGTCGACCGGGCAAGGTGGCGTGAAGGTGTTGACAGGGTTCGAGAAAATCACGGTTTGGAGGGACAGGGTGGGAGGGACGAGCTGTCGGAGAGTGGGGTTATGAAAAGGAGGGCTATTGAGTTGGAGGATTTCAAAGCTCCGTGGTCAGAGCTGGCAGTGTCTGGGTTGTATGCCGTCAAATCGCCCGTCTGGGTAATGTACTTTTGAGATTCGGAAGGAAGAGCTTACATTCCGCGAACATCCAATAGAACCCTAGACATTCCTCATCACATATCATGACGTTCCTGGCGGATTCCGTCGCAGGTTGACCGAATAGAAGTACAAAATTAATGGCCTGGTAGGAGTCGCCCGAGTCTCCGATATGGAAAGGAACGGTTTGCTGAAAGACTGGAGCGCTTTCACTTCGAGTCATGCGGGAAACGTGAAGGATAGCAAAAGTTGTTTTCGATGACATACAGTTTATCGCCGGATCATTTAGTTCATGAGACGGTACATGGCCCAGGTTGCTTTGCCCCCCATAACGCGCAATGCCCCATGTCGCATGATCATATTTGCTTAGATGGTGGCGTTCTACAACAACAACAACAACGTCCTTGTAGACTTGCTCGTAGATTTTGAGACGGATTTATGTTGGTATGGCTAAGAACAGAGGTCATGAGAGATCATGGCCCTTCTCTTCAGGCTCGTTCATTACGTACTAAGGTTGAGGCATGATGACTTCCATTCAGGCTATCAAGAACGCAATGTCAGCAGACTCAGCAGTCGCAGCAAAGCAAATGTTAACGTGAAGGAGTCTGACTAGAGAGGATGAAGCGGGATTCGGCCAAAGGACATATGAGATCTAGAACGAAACCTGTGACTGTTAGAGACTACGGGGTCACTCCTAAAGCATAAGCATACTATTTCCTGTAGGAGCGACGTTTTCCAGAAATAGTAATGCTGATGAGACACTAGAGCCTGTTGAAGATATGCGACAATCATTATATGCAGCGCTGTGGCCAGAGTGTCTTGGGCATGCCTGCTAGTGGGAGATCTCCCACTTCCTCCAGTAGGACAAAGCGCGAAAGCCACTAATCGATGTAGGGCTTCAACGGTGAAAAGGCGTTGAGATGGACTTCGGATAGATAACACGATATGCAGCTTTCCAAAGCTTTCCCAAATCAGTTGTTGTCGACATGGAGCCCTCGGCGACCCGTCTTCATGTCCGTGGCCTCCTTCTCTAGCTTCGCCACCAATTATTCAACACACTTTTGGCAACAATGATGCCAGACTGGTCCACAGACCGAATGGAATGGGTACACACTTATCGGACCTCGCTCTTCACAGGTTCTGAAGGTTTGCAAACAATTGAACGCCGAACTTTGCTCAATACTCTATGCAAACACAAGGAGATCTAGCGCCTTTTGGAGTCTCACAACTGAAACGTGATCAAACTGCTCGAAATGCATGTCGATGGATACAAAGACCGTACCCTCTATTCTTGCACGCCAGCATACTCCCTGGACTCGGAGTTGCTGCATATCCAAATGGCGTCTTCCCGATGGTTTGGCAAATGGCTTGTATGCTCAAGAGCGGTTGAGAAGACCGCATGCCCCGTTTACAACAAGGATCTTACAGGCAGCATGCACGAAAACTCATCCGCGGATTAATGAACGCTATCGTTACAATGGCGAAGTGCGGTCCCGATGTCCGCGATGGGCGTAAGTAAGCCGGCCCGAAGGGGGTTTTGCTGTTGCGGCTAAAAGTTTACTCATCTCAGCACCCAGGGAAAGCGCAAAACATATTACCAAGGCTACACCAGCAGCAAATTGAGAACATAAGAGTAGCACGCGTGGAACGATTAGGATACTGTATACATCATCTGGACGTGGTTGACGAGCGTGTCGATAGAGAAAAGGCACAATCGGCCAAAAGCGTCAAGGGAAAAGTCTGGTCTGGCCGGCCAGAAGGGGGGCTTTCTCCGCAGGGTCTAAGGCTAGTGGCGGCGGGCATCAATACCCGGACGTCGTAGTGGGAAGGCATACGCGCCAAGTGGGGGCAATTAGTCCTGCGATCATCGTGACGACAAGTTATTGCCTCATCCTTCTGTATCTCATAATAGCTCATAATTCTTCGTCCTGCTCTCCGAGGTCGTTTAACAGGCCCGAAACATGCGCGGGAAATGTCGGTGAAGCTTGGAGACCTCAAGAGGCTCCTGCCTTTACTGTAAAGTCGGCCAATTTTATCTGCGGCTGAAGACGCAATGATGACTTCTCTCGGCATGTGAAAGAGAGTTCACCACCGGCTATAGCCGCCCATTTGGGAGGTCGATTACCTTACAAGTGTCTCACTGTTTTGACCTACTTGCCACCCGTTACTCCTACTATTCTTACCTTAGGTGGAGTCTGGACCACAAGACGCCAAATTCCCACGCGTCTGCACCCTTGTTCGCCTTCCGCAAGCCGTTATTGACCAAGCAGCTCCTTCGGGTCGACTGCTTCTAAAGCAACATCCTGCTTGTGGGATTTGCTACACACTAGCAAGTGTCCAGGGACATTTAAAAGTCGGCCTTTCGCACGCGCGAATACCTTCCAATACTCCGGATCAAACCCTTCGCCCACAACCCTCTGTATCCTCCAAAATGACACCCCCGGCCAAACAGCGCAAAATTGCCATCGTCGGCTCTCGCTCTGTCGGCAAATCCTCCCTCACAGTCCGACTCTGCGAGGGCCATTTTGTGGAGTCCTACTACCCCACGATCGAAAACTCCTTCAGTCAAGAGATCATGTACAAGGGCCAGTCTTACATGACGGAGATCATTGACACCGCAGGCCAAGACGAGTACTCCATCCTCAACTCGAAACATTTCATCGGTATTCACGGCTACATGATCGTCTACTCCGTTGGCTCGAGACAGAGCTTCGACATGGTCACAATTATCAGGGATAAGATTCTGAATCACCTGGGTGCGGACCAAGTGCCGCTGATGGTGGTGGGGAATAAGAACGACATAAGGGAGAAGGCGCGGCAGGTTACTAGTAAAGAGGGGGAGGATTTGTGCAGGAGCTTCAAGTGTGGCTGGATTGAGAGTAGTGCGAGGGAGAACGTTAATGTGGCTAAAGCGTTTGAGATGATGGTTGCGGAGATCGAAAAGGGCCAGGAACCGGACAAGCCGGCGGGTGGAGGGAAGTGCGTTGTCATGTGAGGAACACTGATATTGGGATCAAGGATAGCTCTTGGAAAGCAAATGGGATAGGACAAGCTTCTCACGAACAAGTTGGATGGATGATATTTATGTAGACTTTGAGCGTGGCTTTTCGGTCCGGTTTATGTTCTAGAAACCTTTTTTGGTGTCAGCCAGGGTACTTTGAGAGTTTGTCGTTAGATACTACTGCGGACTCGCGGCTTTTCGGGCCGCCGCCAATATGCACTGAGCATGAATCCTTGCAAGCAGGATGGCAGATCATGCATAGGGGCAGCTCAAGAAAGGGCACGGTTTGACAGGATGCTTGGATGGCTATGTTTGAAGGGAGGGTATTCTGTGGAATTCGATAGACTTGTTGCCTGTTTGAAGCCCGATCTCCTCGCTATTGGAGGTCCCGGAGATGACGCTAGAAGTCTCTTTCGAGACGAATCATTGTCTAGATTTTCAACATATGCCATTTTCCCAATGCCGATCAATGAAATGTAGAACCATCGGCTTCCACTCTTCGGTCCTAAACGCATCAAGCCTACACATATTTCTACTGCTTTCTCAAACTGTGGTCTCACTCCCGCCAAACCATTTCATGGCGACGTCAGTAAAGTCAGAGAAGCCAGAAAGCGGCGACAAAAGAAGTCCTCGACATTGCCAACGAACCACCTCAGGGTCTAGAAGACCCTTGCGGCATCCAGGACACGGACACATTGCCTGAGAATAAGTTGGAGGAAGTCGCGGGTGGAGATACGAAGAAGGCGCAACTAGCTATGCGCAACTAGCTATGAGTCCTGATGGGGCCGCATGGGAGTGATGTTGGGAAGGAGGGTAATAAGCTTCGTGGAGGCACGTGACGTTTTGGGGGGAGGATCCAGCTATGATGGGGTTTGGCAAGGGGAGCTTGAATTGAGAGCAATGGAGCACACGGACTGTAGGTAAGGGTGACCCTCCAAAAAGCTGGACAAGGCTCGCGTTGAATTAGCATATTTCGCTTACAGTCGGTCTTTGGTGTGATAAGCATTTCCCAAGCGCCATTGGCGAAAAGCGCATTGTCTCTTAATTGCCGTCTTTAATCGATATCCATTTGACGAATCGATGAAGTGCGATAAAGTCACAAGATCGGCCTAAGGGAGGATTGTCCGACCACCACACCGGGATTGAATCGAGCCAAAGAACCGAGTTCGCAACAATCGCGCAGATGAGGTTTGAAGGCCGAATTCAGCTATAACGGTTGCCTTAAGGCTCTAACATTTTAACCGCGCGACCCTCTTTACTATGAGTGATTAGATAGTATTGAAAGGTACGAGGACAAGTGGAAGCATGTAGGTGGTTAGACCCAGCACAGCAGTCTATTAACAGCAACGTATGTACACATAAAAGCGACTAGCAGCACCCCCCACACCCAGAACATCGGTAGTACAGAGGAAGCTGGTTCTACCCGTGTTCCACGCCAAGACACCTCATGCGGTGGGGGTGGGAGAGTAGTGGTGGGGCTTGTGAGGCTCGGGATTGCAGAGCTCGAGAAGTCTCGGTTGGGTTGGTGGCGGGCTTTGTGTTCGAAACGGGATAAGACTAGAAAGGATCTTCAGGTTGATCATCACGGCAGCGCAACAACCTCCTCTGCAGACAGCGTATCAACCATGCCTTGCATCTCGGAGATCTCGTATGAGGTTATAGTGCCGTTTTGTGGCATACCATCGCTCTGGCCTTGAGGGTGTGCTGCAGTAGGCTTTGCTGGCACGACCACACTCGCGGCTGCGGAAGCTGGGAGAGCAGGAAGTGCTGGGGCAGTCTCAGATGTCCTCTCAGCTGGTACAAGGTCGGGGATTTTCCTGTTTTTCCTCCCTAACCATGTTGGCCAACATGTTGGCGTCAAGCGTGTTGGCACTTTTTCGCTGCTCAAGCGTGGGTGCAAACCATCGTCGCTCCTGGACCTTCTTGTGTCTCGACCGAAGACCCCTCAGCGTCCCTTCAACCGAGACATCAACCCAGAAATCCGCTTTATGTCCTGCATCGGTCTCCGATGCTGGGAGAAGATAGACGACCGTGCCTGTGCGGAAATGGCGCGGTACACTGTCTTCGGAGAACTCATTTTCAATGACCTTCTAGCAGAATGTGTCGTACACACCCGAGCGCTCTTCTCGGATGCCTTGGACACGCCACTGCTGCAGCTTGACGCATGTCTGCTGTTGCGACATTCCGGAGATACTGGCCTTGCAACCGGCCACTTCGAGACCGATGCTTGGGCTGATTGCACGGATCTCCTGTGTAGTGCCGAATTGACCGGCGAGTTTGTTTGGGAGGAAAGACTTGGTTATCAAGGAACTGGTCGTTCCAGCGTCGGATCCGAAGCGGAATTGTATTTGTGCCCAGTTGATGGTGCTCGTGGGTTGAAAGACCAGCCGGAGGTCGACCATGATCCGACAAGCGGGGCGTTTGTTGTAAGTTCCATATTCAATGGAAGCGAACTCGCCTTCGATCGAGGCATCGCCCATACGACAGCGGGACGTGATCATCTCCCCGGCCTGAGCTGGAACGCGAGACCCGGTAGCAGACGGTTTGCGGCGTCAGGTAGATGAGCTCCTCTTGCTTGCAGAGGAGCTTGCGGGAGAGCTGGCCGGGGCCAATGTAGAGGAACTGGCAGTGGAGGTGACTATCGCAGAAGCATCCGATGAAACGTCAATGTCTAGTAGGGACCTGAACTCTGTCGTCTCGCTTGCAGGCCTAGCCTTAGACTGTTTCTTTGCGAATGACTTTCGAGTGTTTGTGACAAGACCTGCTTTTGTCTTTGTGACAGTTGGTTCTCCTTCCGTTTTGGACTGCGGAGCGCTGACTTTCTGATCATCACAAAGTTCGATGAGGATCCCATTGATTTGATGGAGACAGTATTTGCTGACTACTGCGGCCTTGCAGCTGTACTTCTCAAGTTGAAGGAATGTCAAGTTCTGTGATGAAAAGAGCTGCAGGTCCGTGGCATTAGGTATCTCCAGCCAACGAGAGGCCACCGCCGAGGCGCCGGAACGTACAGCTAGGCTACCTCTCATGGTTTGAATCGATAAGTCCTCCAGCCAGAACCACATCACAACTCTAAGGCCCAGAGGCTAGAACTGTGACACAGGCGCACCATTAGAAATTTACACCTTCTTAACATCTCCCGCTCCTCGGTACTATCTCATACTCAATACTGAATTGTGCAACGCAATGTCTAGCTTGAGAAATTCGACTTCGAGTAAGATAGGCCTGAGGATCAATCCACCATCCCCACCGGCAGATCTATATGATGGTTGGCCTCAGAGGTTGCTTCATATCCCTACCATGAAATCACTTAAACGAGAGGGCAATCAGTACGGACGTCACTACGACCCAGAATACAGCGCTTTGTCGTATACCTGGGGCCGTTTCAAACTCGGTGATGACGAAAACCCAGATGTCAAAGCCATCGAGATTGGAGTTGACTGGGCTATACCTCGCATTCGCCCAGATCATTTTACTGTTGATAACTTCCAGCAAGTTATCGACAGGATTGGGGCACGTGGCACGGAGTTCCTTTGGCTTGACATCGCCTGTGTTGACCAACGCGAAAATTCGCCCGACGGAGAGCTAGAAGTCGGTCGACAAGCTGCAATATTCCAAAGGGCAAAGGAAACTTACATCTGGCTTACTACAGTTGCAATTGGAGATTGGGAAGTGCTTCTAGAATCTAAATTTGGATCTGAGATTTACGTGGACCATATGAACGTCATAGAGAGAGTCCTCGGTGACCCCTGGTTCACATCACTCTGGACTTTGCAAGAAGCATATCTCTGTGGAGGGAAGAGTCATATGTTGGGTGGGGTTAGTGCAGAAATGTTGAGAATTTCCTCATTTGAAATATCCTTTGACGTAATTTCAAGGGTGTGTTTGTGGCTGATAGGAATACTCGGAGGACCCGCAAACGTGGTTGGCATTGAAGACAAAGCAAAAGCCTGGATTCAGGTATTGAACAGGAGCGGAGTCTTTGCTATTGCCTCACGAAACCCTCTTCAGCTCTACGCTGCGGCAGCGTACCGTGTAGCAACCAAACCACCGGACTACATTTACGGCTTTCAGCAGGTGTTTGGTCTTCAACTTGGTAAAACTATGCCGGGCACACCTAAGGGAAAATTTTACACCCTCCCCGAGCTCGAGGATCAATTTGGGGCCTTTCTACTTGAAAATTATCCCGCGGAAAGCCAGATGCACATCTTCAGTAGCGCGCAGGATGGGAAAGGCTGGCATATGAATCGGTTCTCTAGGATGTCGGGTTTATTTAGCTTCCCGCCATCTTGGTTCGACACCATCGTTTCTATGCAAATACCCCAGGAGCCGTTATGCGAACTTGAGTCCCGCCTGACAGAGTCCCAGGTCATGGGACATTTTTCCGGCCATCTTTGCTTCGCTGATGATTTCTTGAAAGCGATTGACAAGGATGACACTGTTGAACTTTTTGCTGCGCTCGACTGGCAGAAACCTTCTGATAACATTGGCTCTGACTTGTGTCAACTCCTAAAACTCGTGACAAGCGCCCACCCAAGCCGCGTCGATATCCGTACATACGGCCTCGCCCCATATATTGGCCACCGCTCCGACTTAAGCCAACTCGAGCGAGAATTGGAGAAAATTCGGAAACTCGACACTAAGGTACTTAAGCTCGGGAAGCTTAAGCTTGGGGATTCCACCAGTACTCTTCGCACCCGACTTAATAGAGGCAGACATAAGTACGAGACTGTGATCAGTGGTCTGATACTGGAAAAGGAAAAGCTTGGGCATTGGAGGCGCTTGGGAATTTGCCTGTGGAAACTCGGTGGGTCCATAGAGGACATGGAGGACTTTGGAGAGATTAAATGGACGGCGGAAGAGGGATATTTTGGGTAACTAGGTAGGCGTACTGGAGATGAATTAGCAGGGAGGCTTCGTTCCCCTACACCCTAGGTAAAGCAAAGCACGTACCTAAGAAAGATTTCGATTAGGCATTTGGCCCATAAACACCCTCATCCTCGCTGCCCTCATCCTCGCCTCTTCATCCTCATTGTCCTCATCACTCCAATCTTATCGATATTGGCCTGCCGGTGCAGAGGCCCCCCAAACCACATGCGGGAATGCCCCAACCGATCGGGCATGGTGTCCCCTCACCGCTTGACACGGCTATAAAGCACCCGATCCCCCCCCCTTTCCACTTTGTCCCGTGACCTCTTCGTCGATTGTACCCGTCACTCACAAACGGCCCCCTCCTCACCACCTTGCTCGCTTCCCCCGCTTTCGGGCGCCCCTACTCGCTAGCTGCGGTGCCACCTTCAGGCCCCTTCAATCCCTTGTTTTTCCACCTTCACCTGACCCACACTCATGGCCGCAGTCTCATGCTCTCATTCGGCCACCCTTCGTCACACTCTCGCGTCGGCGGCCTGCTGCTGACGGTGACGTCGATGGCGTGTCTGAACCCCTTCAAGATTGGTTAATGAGTCAGGCGGGGTAGACTCGCCTATTCACGAACGAGGAGTGGGATTTTAAGAGAGACTGGGAATGAGCTGGATGGCATTGTTTCGCCTTTAAGGGTCATTCTTGTGGAGAGACGTGATAGGAATAGTATGTACAGCAGCATTAACAGGAGTAGCAGCAGAGCTTGAGGTAGCTGCAGCAGCTTTCACGCGCTGTAAATCACTGATGAACTCCGCAATTGAATCTGGATAATTTTCATTGATTTTTCACCAACCCATTTGCAGTTGGCCTTAGAATGTTGGCTAGTCTTGAGCGGCCCTGGGAGACTGGTAAGGTGTTTTTGAGATTGAGAAGGTTCATTTCACTTGTAGAGTCGTGTTTTCCCAGGGCTGAATTGCTAGCAAACTGCCTGAGATCAATGTCTAATCCGGAAATAAGCCAGCGGTCTCCAAAAAGGGGAAAATATGAGCACACCACCGGTGGTAGTCACACTGGAAGTCTCATAAATCTTGAGGGTTCCAACTCGAGGGAACTGGAACCAGATCCGGCATGGTGTGGGTGAGGGTGAAAGTGAGCTCGGGGGGCGGATTTTGGTTTTCTTGTGTTGCCAAGAGAGGATTTCCGGGCATGAGAGCGCCAAGTCCCCAAAAGCCGCACTCTTAAAGCCGAGCTTTTAAGTCGTCCTTGCCTATGACCGGCAGCCCTTGGCCATCATGGGTGCCCTCCGACCTTCTCGCCGCGAAGAATTTGAGATTGCGATAATCTGCGCACTACCGCTGGAGTATGACGCTGTTTCACTCCTGTTCGACGAACTCTGGGACGAAGATGGTGACCAGTACGGAAGAGCCGTCGGAGACGACAACAGCTATACAACCGGTCGCATTGGCAAGTACAACGTCGTTCTAGCTCTTCTCCCTCACATAGGCAAGGCCAATGCTGCTGGCGCAGCAGCTAGTATCCGTTCGAGCTACAGCGGTCTCCGGCTAGCCTTGCTTGTTGGAATTTGCGGCGGCGCGCCTCGAGCTGGCAATGACGAAGACGATGAAATCTTGCTAGGTGACGTGGTTATCAGCAAGACCGTCGTCCAATACGACTTCGGCAGGCAGTATCCCGACAAATTTGTACGTCGAAATACTGTCAACGGCAACCTAGGTAAACCAAACAAGGATATCCGCAACCTGTTGGCCACGCTCGAGACCGACCATGGCCGAGACTGGCTTCAAGAAAAGACTACCCACTTCCTTAAAGAGCTCCAGGCTAAAGCCGCTCGAAAGAAACGCCAAGGCAAATATAAGTATCCTGGGACGGCGGAGGATAAGCATTTCGAGTCGATGTATCGCCACAAGCACCATATATCGCCGACATGCATCTGTAGCAGATGCCATGATAAATCTGACCCTGTTTGCGACGAAGCTCTCGACTCCTCATGCGATGATGTAGGATGTGATGAGAGGCACCTGGTGGCTAGGGAACGGCTTGAGAGGAAGAGGCAGTTGGAGCAGGACAATAGCAACGAGGCCCAGGAGCCTGCCATCTATATCGGGCCTATTGCATCAGGCGACCAGGTCATAAAGTCTGGAGAGGACCGGGACAGAATCGCACAGAAAGAGGGTGTCATTGCATTCGAGATGGAGGGGGCCGGGGTTTGGGAAGAGGTGCCTTGCATCGTCGTCAAGGGAGTGTGCGATTATGCAGACTGTCATAAAAACAAGAAATGGCAGAATTTTGCAGCTGCGACAGCAGCTTCCGCATCGAAGGCGATTCTGCTACGCTATGTCCAGACCGACAAAATCCTCGCTGGTGACGGTAAGTACTGAAGACGAGATGCTACCAGCCAAGCTGACAGTAAGCGGAAGCAGCAAACCGCAGTCCTGCCGCAGCAGGTACGACAGCATCGTCTTTCGAGCTCACAACACCAGCAGAGGTGCCTCGAAACGCCTCAAAATACGCGCGCCACCAGATTGCCGAAATCCCTGTCCTGACATGCAACGAACCGATACAGTGCGAAGTCGGTCGCCCAGACCGGAATATTAGTGGTGAAGTTCAAAACAGTGTGCGACGCAAGCTTGTCATCGTTGGCGATGGTGGGGTCGGAAAAACCTGCTTGCTGGTGTTAGTTATCTTCCACATAGCAACCCATCGCGAATGCTATTAAGACTGCTAACCTTTCACTAGCGTTTTCTCCAAGGGTGGATTTCCTGAGGTAGGAGGCCTGTGTACGTCCATGAAGACTTACTGATAATCCCTTTAAGATCTACGTGCCTACCGTATACGAGAACTACACAGTCGACCTCGAGGTTGATGGGAAAGTTGTGGAGCTATCGCTGTGGGATACGGCTGGCCAGCAAGACTACGACCGTCTTCGGCCCCTCTCATATCCCGACTCGCATGTCATTCTTATCGCTTTTAGCATTGACTCGCCCGAATCGCTTGATCACGCGCTGAGGAAGGTTCGTATCTCCTCTTCCGTCCTTGTCTGATCGATCGCTTACTAATACGTTTCTTTCTCATCAGTGGACGCCAGAGGTGGTTCATTTTTGCCCAGGGGTTCCAATCCTCCTTGTTGGATTGAAGAAGGATCTGCGAGACGATCCTGGAACTATAAGGCAGCTTCGTGAAAGTGGGCAGCGACCTGTCTCGCCAACGAAGGTAAGCATAGCACCGGCACGCGGGGCTTCATGCAATCCATTCCATAATTTCTGCTTTGGATCAACGCTCAAAATTTTATCTCTGCAGGGTAAAGTGGTTGGCCAGAAAATCAATTCTTTCATGTACGTCGAATGCTCTGCTAAGACTGGCGACGGTGTCTATGAAGCGTTTAAGGTTGCCGGGCGACTCGCGCTTCTTAAACGCAGTCGAAAAAGGGATAGATGTACTCTTCTGTAGAGTACGCCGCCTCAGGCAGGAAGAATCACGGGTAGGCAGGCACGTCCCAGCTTTTTCATCCATCCTCTCAAGACTTCGCTGGTAACAAGACATGCACCCATTAAAAGACGCACGACTACCCTGCAAACGAGTAGAACAATGGAAGGCGATGACAAGGGCTGAGGGAGAATGACGATATTCACTACAAACGGATGGTTAAGGATAGCCTCGGACGGGGCTGTCGCAGCTTTATTCGTGTACGAAGGACTGGTTTGGATACAAGCGCTGCTGATAGTGAAAAAGATGCCATTCTACCGCCCGCCCTGGTCTCGCTGACCTTGGGGCGCTTAAGCGGTCTTGGGACTAGCGGTTGGAGAGGCACTCTCAGTGCAGAGGGGGTTCAAAAGCAGCATCTAACTACCGCCAAAAGATGCTCCTCTGGCACCGGTAGGCCCGCTTTCGTTATCAGTATCCTCCCCTTGGTGACCTCATTCTCCTCGACACTCTAAATTACCATTACGTCATCCCTCGCGATTGTAGTGTCGGAATCATTGACGTATTGACTGTGGCTGCCGAGCGCAGAGGTGGCGCAGGTGTGGCCAGGAAGCCTCCTTATATCTACAGACCTTCTAGTGTACCTATCTAATCAAGTAATCAATCATCACACAAGATAGAACGTGCTCCAGACCCGAATAATCTGACATATAGTCCTTCATCGAGGTAGATCCGGCATTAGCAGGGGAATTGTTTTGCAAAGTGGCTTATCGCAAGGCCCGATTGAGTCCCGAGAAGGCCACCAAAAACAGAGGGAGGTCATTTTGGGGAGCCTCGAGTTGAGGAACGTGTGGGTTGCGAGGCAGGCCCACGCGTCGACTCACATTTGACTTCCCTCCACTCACCTTGCCACTCACCCGCGCTCAGGGTGAGTGCTGGTTAACGTGGCGTCGAAGAGGTGGAGTGAGGGGTGAGTGGAAAGTGAGCTCGGGGCAGATTTCTGTATCTGTACCTGCCAAGAGGACTAAAATCTGCTCCGGGCTCACCCTGCTTCGGTCCGAGGTGACACCGCCCTGAGCGCGGGTGAGCTTGTGAATGTCGTGGGTGGGGCTCACCGGGGCTCGCCTCGGATAACAGGCATGGAACGTGGGACCAGGTAGACGAATCTCGCCCCGACAAAGCCCCCCTCAGCCACGAGGACGACCCTTGTCACCGTTTACGTCCAGACGGTGATTGAGGCTGC
>Ga0335072_10000301_pt1 | contig 103881 bp, 96 predicted proteins | sample Lox_Sample_21_FD_206725 | JGI IMG/M metagenome (GOLD analysis project Ga0335072, IMG submission 206725) | Soil microbial communities from Loxahatchee National Wildlife Refuge, Florida, United States - Lox_Sample_2.1 | ecosystem: Environmental > Terrestrial > Soil > Wetlands | place: USA...
GCATGTCTGGCGCGCGGATGACCGGCCACGCGCTGATCGAGGGCAGGCGCCGCGGGGCGAAATACGTCGTGGTGACGATGTGCGTCGGCGGGGGGATGGGCGCGGCGGGGTTGTTCGAGGTGGGGTAGCGGCGGCGCTGCCCCCCGATGTCGTTGCGAGGCCTGCGACGGCCAAAGCTACCTCGGTCATGCGCGGTCACGGGGGGCGGCACCTCGGGTGACGACGATTGCGCACCGCTGCGATCTCCGCGGTAAACACGAAGATATCTCATGGGTTTTGCTCCCCCGATCGCCGGTACTAGGCCATTTGGCGTATCGGGCCTGGGTGGCCCCTGAAAGCATTCCGTAAGCTACCCCGTGGCACGTGCTGGTTGCTCCAACCCCGCGGTTGAAGGCGACCTGCCATGTCGGCGACGCAAATTCCTTTCCCGACTCCGGCCGCGGTTCAAGGCCTCGCGATCGGTGCCAGCCGCGGCATGCGCCGCGTGGACGTTGTTGCCGCCGCGCCGACACCGGGGCTGGAACTCACCATTCTGATGCCTTGCCTCAACGAGGCGCGCACTCTCCCCGCCTGCATCGACAAAGCGCATAGCTTCCTGCGGCGCACCGGCGTCGCCGGCGAAGTGCTGATCGCGGACAACGGCAGCACGGACGGATCGCAGGACATCGCGCGCCGGCACGGCGCGCGCGTGATCGGCGTCGCCGAGAAGGGATACGGCATCGCGCTGGTCGCCGGCATTCGCGCCGCCGAGGGCCGCTTCGTCATCATGGGCGACAGTGACGACAGCTACGATTTCAGCCGTCTCGACTCGTTTCTCGAGCGTTTGCAAGACGGCGCACAGTTGGTCATGGGCAATCGTTTTGCCGGCGGCATCCAGGCCGGCGCGATGCCGCCGCTGCACCGGTATCTCGGCAACCCGGTGCTGACCGCCATTGGCCGACTGTTGTTCGGCAGCCCATGCCGCGACTTCCATTGCGGCCTGCGCGGCTTCGCGCGCGACGCGATGCTGGAGCTCGATCTCGCCGCCACTGGCATGGAGTTCGCGAGTGAAATGGTGGTGAAGGCCACGTTGGCCAAGCTGCGCATTGCCGAGGTGCCAACCACGCTGTCCCCCGACGGACGTGACCGCCCCCCGCATTTGAGAAGCTGGCGCGACGGCTGGCGACACTTGCGATTCCTGCTGTTGTTCAGCCCACGCACCTTGTTCCTTTATCCTGGTATCGTGATGACCTGCGGCGGATTGGCCGCAATGCTGCGGCTATTGCTCGGGCCGCTGGTGATCGGCGCGATCGGCTTCGACATCAACACATTGCTCTACGCTGCCGCGGCCACGGTGATCGGGTGGCAATCGATCGTCTTCTGGCTCTGCGCCAGCATTCACGGCATGCGCGAGGGCATCGTGCCCCCCAACCCGGTTCTCACAGGCGTGCTGTCCCGGGTTACGTTGGAACGGACACTGCTGGCAAGCCTGGCGTTGTTCGGCATCGGATTGGCGATGGCAGCGCAGTCCGTGTTCGATTGGGGCGGCGGCGGGTTCGGGACCCTGGATCCCTCGCACAGCATGCGCCTGGTGATCCCTGCGGCGACCGCGATGCTACTGGCCGTGCAGACCGCGAATGGCGCATTGTTCATGGCACTGCTGAAGATTCGGCGAGGCCGGCTGGAACTGGGCAACGCTGCATGACGGCTGCCGCGGCGGGAATCGAAGCGCCAAGCCTGATCCGGTGGCGTTATGCGGCGTTGCTGCTGCTCAGCGGCCTCGCAGTCGCCCTGGTGGAGCTGCGAATGCCGAGCATCGTCGGCATCCCGGCCCCTTTGATGGATGTCACACGTCTGTTGCTGGGCTTTGTCGGCGTCTTGTTCGCTTTGGACGCCGCAAAACAGTTCCCCCGCTTGCCTTGGCTGCAGCCCTGGATCGTGATCCTTCTCGCGTTCATAGGCTGTGTCGCTGCCGGATGGCTGGGCGGCGTATCGTGGCCGAACTCTGGCGACGAATACAGCTACGTCTTCCTTGCCGACACGTTTCGCGCCGGCCGCTTATGGGATCCGCCGCCGCCGGACCCGTTGTTGTTCGAGGCCTTCCATGTGCTGGTAAAGGATGGTCGCACCTTCTGCCCCTATCCGCCCGCATGGTCGGTCTTGCTGGTGCCGTTCCGGGCATTGCGAAGCCTGTGGCTGATCAATCCTCTCCTGACAGCCGCGCTGGGAGCAATACTCGTTGGCTTGTACCGGCGCCTGGGTTTGCGTGCGGAGATGCAGGCACCGACGCTGACATTGGTGCTGTTGACCCCGTTTACCTTGTTTCTCGGCGGCTCGCTGTTTCCCCAAACGATGGCCGCAGTGCTGGTTGCGGCGATCGTATGGGTCCAACTGATCGACGAGGCTCAACCGCGCTTCTGGCGAAAGCTGCTGATCGGCGCCTTGTTCGGCGTACTTCTGGTTACACGTTACGACGTGTTTGCCGTGGCGGCCCTGCCCTATGCTATCGATCGGCTGGTGCTGCGACGCTTCGCCGGTATCATTGACGGTTTGGTGGCTGTGTTGGGTGTGCTGCCGTTCGCGCTCGGCTTCATGGCGTACAACGCGGCCATCACCGGCAATCCATTGCAGCTCGCCGCAACCTGGGCAGCTTCGAATCACGACAATCCGGCCATGACGGCCCTGTTGCGGGTACTCCTGCCATTCGTGCTGAACCTGTATTGGTTGGGCAATCTGGCCGCGTTCGGAGGCCTGGCAGTACTGCTCATGGCCGGGATCGCACTGCACGCCAAGATCCGGCGGCGTACCTGCCGGTTCTACGATTTCCTGCTGCCCGCAGCTGTACTGTTCTACTCATTCGTGCCGTTCAGCGGGGGTCACCAATACGGCCCGCGCTATTGGTTCTGGGCATGGCCGCTGGGGACAGTCACAATCGCAACCGGCCTTGCGGATTCCCTCGGTTACGTTCGCGCGTTCGGCCGGCACGTGTCATTCGAGCGCCTGGCCGCCGCCGTGCTGCTGACGGTCACTGCAAGCTTTGGCGTTCTGTTGATTACCACGCACGGCTACATCGCCGCGAGGCGCGCAGTGTTCGAACCGGCACCTTCGACTGAACGCGCCGTGGTCCTGGTGCCGGACCGGACGCTGCGTTTGTGGTGGTGGCCAGACATACAGGCACCGGCACTGGACTTCACCCGGAACGACATCGATTACGGCGGCAAGGTCCTTTATGCCCTCGGCGATGTGCCGGACGCTGCGCGGCGCGCATGCCGGTTGTCGGGACGCGCGGTGTTCCGTTGGGAAGAACCGGGTCGCCTGATACCGGTCGCCTGTCCATGAAATTGCAAACTTGCGACATCGGCCCGAATGCGAGCGGTCGCGTGCGGCCATGGCTCTCGGTCGTCATGCCGACGTGGCGCGGCGAGCGCTGGATTGGCGCGGCACTGCAGTCGATTGCCGAAGAACAGTTGGAAGGGATCGAAGTGCTGCTGCTGGACAGCAGCGATACGCCGGCAACGATCGATGTTGCTCGGCGCTATATGGATCGCCTTGATCTGCATATTTATGTCTGTCCGGACCTGCCAACGTGGCAAGCGAAGACAAACCACGCCGTATCGATCGCGAGTGCGGATCATGTGTGCTGGTTGCATCAGGACGATCTTTGGCTGCCGGGCCGTGCGGCGGCCGTGCGTACATGGATCGCCAAGGCCCCGGGCGCCACACTGCATCTCGCCCCGAGCGTGTACATCGATGAAAACGGCTGCAAATTAGGCATTTGGCGCTGCCCCCTGCCGGCGGGGCGGCATCTCGATGGAAATCTGGTGAGGCGCCGTTTGGTCATTCAGAACTTCATTTCCGCGCCGGCACCGGTATTCCGCAAGCAGGCCTGGCTGGACTGTGGCGGTATGGATGAGCAGCTCTGGTACACCGGCGACTGGGATGTGTGGCTCAAGCTGGCAGCATCTGGGCCGGTGATCTACCACGACCAGGTCACCAGCGCATTCCGTATCCATGCGGACTCACAAACGGCGACCGGCAGCCGGGATCTTGCTGATTTCACCCGGCAGATGCAGATCGTGCTGGATCGTCATTTGCCGCAAATGAGCAAGGACAAGGCGACCGAACGTGCGGCGCGGGTATCAGTCGCAATAAATACGGCGCTCGCTGCTGTCGGTACTGGGCACACCAGGGCGCTGTGGCGAATTCTGGCGGAGACCGCGCGGCTGGGACCTGTGGGGCTTTGCCGTTACCTGCGAGATTCGCGCATTGTAGAGCGGCTGATGCCGCGCGTGCAGGCAAGATTGAAGGGAGCTTTCTGATCGATGCGAAGCGGCCCGATGATCCGCGCGTTGTACGCGAGGCTCGGCGGCGGCGCAGTGGAGCGTACAACGCGCTACACGCTGGTCGGTGCGATATGTGCGATCTTCTCAAACGCTGTAATAATCCTGGGTAGCTGGATGGGCGGGGATTACATCACGCTGTCGATTCTGGCGTTCCTGATTGTAACGCCATGCGGATATCTGATGCACACGCGGTTTACCTTTGGCGTCGGTCGGTCGTGGCAGGAATTCATACGCTTTGCGTCCGGTGTCGCCGCTACCCTTCCGCTATATTTTTTGCTGATGGGGATACTTTGCTCGGGGTTGCACCTACCGGTCGCAATGGGTGCTCCAGTTACCACCGTGGCGCTGTACATCTGGAACTATATATCCGCCCATTGGGCGCTGCGCAGCCGCCTGCCATTTGGTCGCCAGAATCCAGCATCCTGAATTCGAATCCTCGGCCCCGATGAGCGATAAGCCTTGTCGGGACGCTGGTGCAAGGTCGAGCCGCCTGGTCTCTGCAAGGGTAAGCAGGATAATGTCTAGTTAGTGTTTATGACTGACCGGGATCGTCGGTTCTCCTCTTTTTACCCGTCCGTTCCTCTCCTACTCTTCCCGCCGCAACCGCGGGAGGACCCCACCCATGAAATACGGCCTGATCATCCGGGGCCAGTACCCCGAAGGCGACGACATGCGGGTACGCCACAGGGAAGACCTGGAAGCAGCCAGGCGCGCGGAAGAACTCGGCTACGACCTGGTGGCCAAAGGCTCCCACTACAGCTCGCATCCGTTCCAGTACATCCAGCAGATTCCCTACCTCGCCCAGGTCGCCATGCTGGCACCCAAGTTGCGGCTGCTGCCCGGTGTGGTGCTGCTGCCCCTGCATTCCCCGCTGCACGTCGCGGAAGAACTCGCGTCGCTGGACGTTCTATGCGACGGCAAACTGATCTTCGGCGCCGGCATCGGCTATCGCGAGGTCGAGTTCAACGCCTTCGGCACCACCCTGAAATCCGCCGGCAAGCGCTTCGAGGAATGCCTGACCGCGGTCAAGCGCCTGTGGAGCGAGGATTTCGTCTCCATGGACGCATCCTACTTCAAGCTCGACGGCGCCAACTGCACCACTAAACCCATCCAGAAGCCGATGCCTCCCATCTGGATCGGCGCCAACATCGATGTCGGCATCCGCCGCGCCGCGCGCATGGCGGACGCATGGTTCATCAACCCGCACAACAAGCTGGACACGACCGCGCAGCAGATGGAGGTGTACAAGCGCGCGCTGGACACCGCCGGCAAGGCATTCCCCACCGAACTTCCGATGGCACGCGAAGTCTTTGTCGCCCGTTCCCGCGCCGAGGCGGTCCGTCTCGCCAGCCCCTATCTGGAAACCAAATACAAGGCGTACCGCGCCTGGGGTCAGGACAAGGTGATGCCGAGCAGCGACCATTTCGATCTCGGCTTCGAAGACCTGATGCGGGACCGTTTCCTGTTCGGTTCTCCCGCGGAAGTAACGGAGCAGGTGCTGGAACTGCGCCGGCGATTCGGGGTTACAACGCTGATCCTGGGAATCCACTGGGCCGGCATGCCGAACTCGCTGGCCCTGGAGCAAATGCAGTTGCTGGCCGAGGAGGTGTTTCCGGCCGTCGAGCGAGCGTAGAGCAAGTCAGCCCGCCGCCATCCTCTAGGCACGCGAGAACACGGGGCGGGGTCAGTGCTGGGCGGCGACTTCGGTGGCCGGCGCGGTTTGCAGGCGCGTCAGGTACATGTGCGCTTCGCCGAACCAGCGCGTCTGGAAATCCATCCGCACCGGGATGGGCGGACCGTCCGGGACCAGGCTGGCAAGCCAGGCCGAGCCTTGCAGCGGCCGGTGATCCGCCGGTGCGTTATCCCGGTAGAGAAACCCCGCCACCATCTGGCCGACGAAATCGCAGCGCAGCGCACTGCCGGTGAATATCGCCAGATCGCTCCGCCCCAGCATGTCCTCGCCGGCCGTGCGGGCCGATATGTTGCTGACACGGCGCCCGTCGAAGGTGTGCGCCGATGCGCCGCAGCGTCCACTATCCTGCACGCGGCGGATCAGCAGCGCCAACGCGCTGAGCGAATCGATCGAGTTCGCTTCCAGCCCCGGCGGTATCGGTTCGCGTTTGTCGCCCGGCGGGGAGAGCAGGCGTTCGATCACCGGCTGGCCGTGCGTGTAATCGATCAGCGTGGCGTTAGGCGCGCCCTGCCAGATCCCCGCCCCGCGGAATTGCTCTGGCCGCGGCTGCCCGCCATCCCACGTGCCCGCAACGCTGTTCACCTGATGGCCTTGGCGGAACCAGCTCAACACCCCGGTGGTGTGGTAGGAGAGCCTGATGGCATATCGGGTCGACCCGAGCTTGAAGGCCGCGGATACCTCCGCGACATGCAGACCGGCAGCGTAGATTTCGTAGGTCGCGCGTATTTCCGGCGTGTCCTGCGCCGGGGCAGGCACGGGATTGAGTAGCAGAAGCCCCAGCAGAGTCGCGGCGAACCGGCGCATATGCGTTACATTACGCTGCGCCGCGGCATGGGCCAAGGGCGGCCAAGGGCGGCTTGACACGCCAAAGTCACGCCGCCTATCAGGAATCGGCCGGCGCGGGTGCGTAGCTCAGCGGCAGAGCACCGTCTTCACACGGCGGGGGTCACAGGTTCAATCCCTGTCGCACCCACCATTTCAACGGTCGCCGGCGCTCCTCCTATGTGGAACGAGGCTGGATTGGCGCTCCCGGCAGGCCGCGCAATCACTACAGCGCCGCCGTCAATCCGCCATCGACCACCAACACCTGTCCCGTCACGTAGGACGACGCATCGGATGCCAGGAACACCGCTGGCCCGGCGAGCTCCGGCGGATCGCCCCAACGCGCCATCGGCGCCCGTCCTGCGATCCAGGTGTTGAACACCGGGTCCTGGTGCAGCACGCCGGTGGCGTCGGTCGGGAAATATCCCGGCGCCAGCGCATTCACCGTGATGCCATGCGGCGCCAGCTCGGCCGCCATCGAGCGCACCAGGCCGTGCAGTCCCGCCTTTGCCGTGCTGTAGCCGGGAATGTTGGCGCGCCCCAGCAACCCCATGATCGAGGACACCATGATGATGCGGCCTGACCGGTGCGGCACCATCAGGCGCGCCGCCTCGCGCGACATGCGGAAATAGGCGGTCAGGTTGGACTCGATCACCGCCTGCCAGTCCTCGTCGGTGGTTTCCAGTAAAGGGCGGCGGGGGATGATGCCAGCATTGTTCACCATGATGTCGAGCCGGCCATGCTCTGCGGCAATGCGCGCCAATGCCGCGCGCACCGCGGCAGCATCAGTCACGTCAAAGACCAGCGGGACGGTACCAGGAAACTCGGCCGCCTGGTCGCGCAGGCGGGCTTCGTTGCGGCCATGCAGGATGACCTGTGCACCCGCCGCGGCGAGACCTCGGGCGATGGCGAGGCCAAGGCCGCGGGAACTGCCGGTCACCAACGCCAGGCGCCCGGTGAGATCGAACATCGGGAGCATGAGATGGCGAGGCTGGGTGAGTGGGCTTGCTATGTCAATCGCCGTCCCTCGAACCGAATGGATAGCCTCGATGCGCGCGATCAGCTTGCGGTAGCACCAGCCAGCGGCTTGGTGGCGCGCCGCGGGCTGGACAACAACCGAATTCCCCGGAGCCAGCTCCGCTGTTGTTGGTGGCAGCTGGCAGAGCGGGCCCGTAGAGCCCCTGACAGGCGGGATCAACCAGGCGGGATCAACCAGGTTTGCGCAAGTCTGGGCCGTTCGCTATAGGGACCTGCCGCTGATCCCGGATAGCTCAGTCGGTAGAGCAAGCGGCTGTTAACCGCTGGGTCGTAGGTTCGAGTCCTACTCCGGGAGCCAGCGTCCCATTCCGCGCAGATGTCCGACGGAAATCTGGCGGCGGCCAGACCACGCTGGTTCAGCCCCCGTCGCAGCAACCGCAGGCGTGATAGCCATGTGCGCAACCCGACGCCAGGCGACCAGCCGGCGCGGCTGGAAGTCAAGTCGTGGCCGATCTTGGTACGGACTATTTGCTGATCTACAATGACCAGAGCCTGATGCTGATCCATTGCCAACCGCCTGCCAAACACAGCGACCGCACCGCATAGTGTCGCGCACTGGAAAGCAGACGAAATGCGACATATAATAAGTTGAGTAGTGAAAGTTCCAGTGACAAAGCCAGTTGGAAGACCGCGGCAGAGCGTCTGGTTAGTCGTCACGAGGCTGCAGTGCTCTGCCGCGTGAGTGAGGTGTCTCAGAAATATGCGCCGAATGCGTCTCGCGGGTAGTGCACCCTGCGGGAGTCCTCCACTGGGTTCACGATCAAAGAGAGCCACGGTTGATCCGGATTGTGGCAGCTCCACATTCCGCCAGGGAATTTGTCTTGCTGCTGTTGTGATGGCGAACCATGCGAAATTCTGATATTACGCATTTTATGACGCGCTATCGAGTGCCAGGACATGCCGGGGCCGCCCCCAATCGCCGGCGGCCGTGATGCATCGTTCCACGTCCTCCTGCAGCATCAGGCCTTGCATTGCGAGCTCCCGTGCCGCCCCCGCAATGGCGGCAACATAGGCCTGTTGGTCGCCGTAGCGTTCAAGGACGGAAGGCCGCGGGTCGCCAGTCGCCCCCCTTTCCGCCGGATCCTCCGGAAACGGAATGTAGCTTCCTTCAAAACGAAGCTGCATGCCGTGGCCAAAACCGCGCGCCCGCGGATTCCATCCCGTGTAAGTACCAAGCGGTGCCGCCACCATCGGCACGCGCACGCCGGCCATGTCGTTCCCGTCGCTGTCGACAAGCGGCACCAGCACGGTGTAGGTCTTTCCCGGTGCACCCGGGGTATTGCCGCCCGGCACCAGCACCGGCGGCTCGCGCAGGATACCCCGTTCTGCATCCGGCCCGAAATCGAGCAATGGCAGCGGATTGGGAGTACGCGGCGTGGCGACGCCCGGAATTGCCGGGAAGCTGTTGCGCCATTCGGCGATCTCCACCAGCGTGCCGTCGGCGCGCGTCGGGATGCGGCTGGCCGGTGGAGGCGTGCCATCGGTCGCCCAACGGTCCATCGCATCGAGCATCGCGCGAAACAGCATGGACGTTGCGACAACGTTGGGCAGGTTCTGGCCGATGCCGCGCACCGGCACCTTGGATTGCGGATCGGCGAAATGCTGCGAGCTGGCCCAGAGGTAGACGCGAACGGTACTGGGCTGCGGCAGGTCGTTGCCCTGGGTATCGGTGTGTACCAATGAGCCCCGGCGCGCCCAATATTCGGTTGCGGTTTGCGTGTGGATCACCAGCGGATCGGTAGCCGGGCGCCGGAGGATCGCATCCTCGCGCCCAGTGAGATGGTCGCGCGACGAGGCGTAGGAGAACGGGAAACTGTCCGCGATGTTGAAATGGTCCTCATATTGCTGCCCGCCGGAGACGATGGGGCTGGCGAAACGGTGGTTCAGCCATTTGCGTCCGGCGCCGGCAACGTGTGGCATCACGCCGTCGAACACACGGCGTCCTTGCGCGTCGGCGTTGAAACCGCGATAGACGAAATCGCGTAGGCATCGGCCGGTCTGCGATCGGCCCCAGGCGTAGGCTTTTTCTATCCCGCACAATGGGTTGATGTCGCTGCGGTCATATTTCAGGAAGCTGATGGAGTCGCGCACGATGACGTGGCCCAGGCCCATCACTTTCGGGTCCCGTGCGGTATAGAGCAATTCGTAGATCCAGCCAGGCTGGAAACCTGACGGCAGATAGATATGGCGATCCGACGGCACCACCGCTTGCTCCGGGGTGCCGGTCTCGCCGCCCAGACCAAATTCTGCTGCGGCGAACTGCCACTGATCGGGCTGGATGATTTCCGGCGTGTCGTAGGGATATCGGCGACGCGTCAGTTTCGCGCGGGTGGTGTCGCGTGACACCGTGGGATAGCTGTGCGCGGCGATCCGCCCGCTGAGCGGGAAGCAGGTGATGCCAGGTGCATCCGCAATATATTCGACTCGCACTGTGCCGGTGATGGATGAACCATCGTCGTTGCGCGCCACAGGCACATCAAACAGCATGCGGCCGCCGCCTGGCAGCAGGTCGCCTTCCCACGCGACCCACACGATGGAAAAGCCGCGGCGCATCATGAAGCCATTGCCGGCGTGCGCCGCGGTGAGCGGATCGTTGCTATGCTGCGCGTCATTGAAAAACTGCAGGGCGCGTTTGTGGCCGCGATTGCCGTAGTCAAAGAACAGACGCCTGTTGCCGCGCGCGAGATCCACCGGCTTGAGGATCATGCAATCGGCTTCGCAATGCACGAATCCATCGGTGTCGCGCGTCGCCTTGTCGAGATCGACCACGTCGCGCTGCGCCAGTGCGGGTGGATCGAGCGCCAGATGAACCCGGCCGCGAAGGCGTTCATAGGGGCCCGTATCGCCAAAGGATGCGCCATCCGCGAGGGGGCGGCGATCGGTGATATGGAACCCGATCCGGTCGGTCATTGGAACTTCTCTCTGCTCGGCTGTATGACGGGAGGGAGTGTGCGGTGCGAACGTGGGTTTGGCAATTTGTTCATCATTTCCAGGCATGTTGGCGCACATACCTGATGGAGCCGCGGCATGCCCGATCTGCCTGTTGAATGCGCCACTCCCGGCCGCTATCCTGCCGATATGGAAAGCTGCGTCGTCGTGCTGGAGCAGATTGCCCGGGAGACAACTGCCTCGTTCGGACGTATCGAGCGCAGGCTTGCTGGCCGGCTTTACAACATTGCCCGGCGCCATAGGGGCCAATCCCGACGTGATGGCGCATAGCTTCCACCGGCTCTGACCACACGGCATCGAACGGACTGAGCATTCATGGACTGGGAAGCGCCCGCTATCGTGCTGGATGCGCGGCCCTACGGCGAGGGCGACGCCATCGTCGCCGTGATGACGGAAGAGCATGGGCTGCATCGCGGTCTCGCCCGTGGTGGTGCGTCGCGCACGCAGGCGGCGTTGTGGCAGCCCGGAAATCTCGCGCAGGTGCGGTGGGTCGCGCGGCTTGCCGACCAGCTTGGCAGTTTCAGCGCCGAGATGATCCATGCGGGCGCCGCTGCCGTGATCGACGACGGCCTGGCGTTAGCGATGCTGTCCTCAGCCTGCGCCGTGGCGGAGGGTGCGCTACCCGAACGAGAGCAACACCCGCGCGTGTTCCATCGGCTGGTGCGGCTGGTGGCGACTCTGCCGCGCGGCGCGGACATGCTGAGCGATCTGGTGCATTGGGAGCTGATGCTGCTGTCCGACCTGGGCTATGGCCTGGATCTGACCGTCTGCGCCGTTACCGGCGAAACAGTCGGACTAGCTTTCGTCTCGCCGCGCACCGGCCGTGCCGTCACCGAAGCTGCCGCTGGCATTTGGAAAGAACGCCTGCTGCGCTTGCCTCCCTTCTTGCTCGGCGCTGCCCCCGCTACGCCCGCCGACTGGCGCGATGGCCTGGCCCTGACCGGGCAATTCCTTGCGCGCGATGCATTCGGCGCACACCACCGCCCGCTGCCGCAGGCGCGGCAGATGCTATACGACAGGGTCGCCGCGCTGGCGGCCGAATCGGAGACGACGGAGGGCAGGAATGCCGGATGACACCATCGGCCACATCGAGGACGCGCATCTGAAGGATGCGTTGTCCGAACGCTATCTGGCCTATGCGCTGTCCACCATCATGGCGCGTTCGCTGCCGGATGTGCGCGACGGGCTGAAGCCTGTACACCGACGGTTGATCTACGCGATGCAGCTTCTGCGTCTCGATCCCGGCACCGGTTTCAAGAAATGCGCGCGCGTTGTCGGCGATGTGATGGGCAAGTTCCATCCGCATGGCGATCTCGCGATTTACGACGCGCTCGTGCGGTTGGCGCAGGAATTCGCCTCGCGCTATCCCCTGATCGAAGGCCAGGGCAATTTTGGCAACGTGGACGGCGATAACCCCGCCGCCATGCGTTACACCGAAGCGCGCATGACCGATGTTGCCAAGGCAATGCTCGCCGGCATCGATGAGGATGCGGTCGATTTTCGCCCTACCTATGACGGTGAAGAGTCCGAACCCATCGTGCTGCCGGGGGCATTTCCCAATCTGCTGGCCAATGGTGCGGCGGGTATCGCGGTGGGCATGGCAACTTCGATTCCGCCGCACAATGCCGGCGAGATCTGCGCCGCGGCGACCCACCTGGTACGGCATCCGAAAGCTACCACCGCCGATTTGCTGCGCCTGATGCCGGGCCCGGATTTTCCCACCGGCGGCGTGCTGGCCGAGGATCCAGCCGCCATCCTCACCGCCTACGAGACCGGCCGCGGCGGCTTCCGGCTGCGCGCAAAATGGGAGGTGGAACGCGGCAAGCACGGCACCTGGCAGATCGTCGTAACCGAAATTCCATATCAGGTGCAAAAGTCCAAACTGATTGAACACTTCGCCCAGCTTCTGGAAGAAAAGAAGCTGCCCCTGCTCGCTGACGCGCGCGATGAAAGCGCCGATACGATCCGCGTGGTACTGGAACCGCGCAACCGCGGCGTAGAGCCGGAAGTGCTGATGGAAACAGTTTTCCGAGCCACGCAGTTGGAAACCCGCTTCCCGCTCAACATGAACGTGCTGGACAAAACACGCACACCGCGTGTGATGTCGCTGCCGGAGGTGCTGCGCGCCTGGCTGGATCATCGGCACGAGGTGCTGGTCCGCCGCAGCACACACCGACTCGCCGCGATCGACCATCGCATCGAGGTGCTGGACGGCTACCTGCTGGTTTATCTGAATCTCGACGAGGTCATCCGGATCATTCGCAGCGAGGACGAGCCGAAGCCCGCGCTGATGGCACGTTTCAAGCTGACGGATACCCAGGCTGACGCAATCCTGAACATGCGATTGCGGGCATTGCGGCGGCTCGAGGAAATGGAGATCAAGAAAGAACACCGCACTCTGACGAAGGAACGCAAGGAGATTGCCGCGTTGCTGAAGGACGAATCGCTGCGCTGGAACTGCATTGTCGAGGAACTGGAAGCGACGCGGGAGAAATTCGGTTCGGGGCCGCTGGGTGATCGCCGCACTGAACTGGGCGCCGCACCGGTCGCGGTGGAGGTGGCCAGCGAGGCATTGGTGGAACGCGAAGCCATCACTGTCATCCTCTCAGAAAAGGGATGGATCCGGGCGGTACGCGGCGTCGTTGCCGATCCGGACGAGCTGCGCTTCAAGGAAGGCGACCGGCTGAAGCGCTTGCTACCCTGCTTCACCACTGATCGCCTGACATTGTTCGCGACCAACGGCCGCGCCTACACGCTCAAGGCCGCCGACCTGCCGCGCGGACGCGGCGACGGCCAGCCTGTGCGCTTGCTTGCCGAGCTCACCAACGAAGATGACGTCGTGGCATTGTTCGTGGCGACCGAGGGCGGAAAATACCTGGTCGCGTCCAGTTCGGGGCGCGGCTTCATCGTCGCGGGCGTCGAGCTGGGGGCAGAAAAGCGCACCGGCAAACAAATTCTAAATGTGAAACCTGGCGAGGAAGCGACAATTTGCGTGCTGGCCGACGGCGACCACCTCGCAGTGATCGGCAGCAACCGCAAACTGCTGGTGTTCCCGCTGGACCAGATACCGGAGATGGCGCGCGGGGCGGGCGTGATCCTGCAACGCTACACCGAAGGCGGCCTGGCGGACGCGAAAGTGTTCCGCCTGTCCGAAGGCCTGAGCTGGAAACTTGGCGATAAGGTCCGCACCGAATTCAATCTGCGCGACTGGCTCGGAGCGCGCGCGCAGGCCGGGCGCCTGCCGCCGAACGGCTTCCCGCGCTCCGGCAAGTTCGGCTGAAGCAAAGCAGCCACGACCGCGAGCGGCATCCTTCATTCGAGATCGCATGACGATGGACATCGTACTCGACAGTCTGCTGGAAGGCGCCCGACGTGCTACCGGCGCCGTTGCGGTTATCGACGTGCTGCGTGCATTCACGACCGCGGCCGTCGCCTTGGCGAACGGTGCGGAGCGCATCATCATGGTTACGGGAGCTGACGAAGCTCTGTCGCTGCGCGACCGCGGCGTGGGCGACATTTGCATGGGAGAAGTAGACGGCCGCCCTCCACCGGGCTTCGACTTCGGCAATTCTCCGTACGAGCTATCGCGTGCCGATTTGCACGGCAAGACCGTCATCCAGCGCAGCAGTGCCGGGACACAGGGCATGGTCGCCACTGCTCTTGCTTCGCAACGTTATGCCGCCTCGTTGGTGACTGCAACGGCGACGGCTTGCGCCCTGCGGGCGGCATCGTCGCAGCGGATCTCCTTGGTGGCGATGGGCAAGGACGCTGACTCAAGAACCGACGAAGACGAGCTGTGCGCAATGCATATACGCAATGTGTTGCAGGGGCGTCCCGGCGATTTGGAATCGATACGACGCCTGATCCTCGCCGGCGGCGAAGCACCGCGCTTCGGCGATCCCAAACGCCCCTGGTTGCATCGCGAGGATCTCGATATTGCCCTTGATATTGACCGTTATGATTTCGCCATCAGGGTGGACATCCAGAATGGTCGTCCGGTCGCTTCCCGCCAGCAGCCGGTGGCCGGCTGAGAAGCAGCGCTAAGCCGGGAGGAGACGAAGTGCTTCGCCCGGCAGCGCAGGACAGCCGGCTGGTCTCGGCCGAAGCAGGGGATGACGTACCCCGTCTGACGCCGCGCGCGCCCGTGCCGCCGTATTCGCGGCAGAACCCGGGAAAATCTGCATTTTGGCAAGTCCGTAGACCGGCGACGTGATGTACGCCAAAATCGGCGATGCGTAATAAACGCGCTCACGTTCCGGAGGTTAAGTCCATGGATTTGTCTCGCCGTCAGATGCTCGGCGGTGCCGCCGCGTCGACCGCCGTACCGGTCATCCGCGCCCGCGCCCAGTCTAAACCCGTTATCAAGCTCGGTGTGCTGACCGACCTCAGCGGCACTTACCGCGATAACACCGGCCCCACCACCGTTGCCTGTACCAAGCAGGCGATAGAGGAGTTCAATCCGTCGGGGCATGGCTTCGAAGTCGACCTCCGCGAGGCAGACCATCAGAACAAGCCGGACGTCGCCGCTTCCATCGCCCGTCAGTGGTACGACGAAGGCGTGCTGGCAGCGATCGATGTGCCCACGTCGTCCGTCGCACTGGCGGTAGCACAGGTGGCGCGGGAAAAAGACAAGATCATGCTCAACGCGTCGGCCACCACGACCGACCTGACCGACGGGCAGTGCAGCCCCAACACCATCGTGTGGAGCTTCGATACGTATGAAAACGCCGCGTCGACCGGCGGCGCGATGGTGCGGGCTGGGAACAAGTCCTGGTTCTTCATCACCGCGGACTATGTGTTCGGCCATATCCTCGAAGCGCAGAACATGGCGCTGGTGAAAAAGGCCGGCGGCGAGGTGAAGGGTGCGGTGCGCTATCCGTTCCCGGATACCACCGACTTCTCATCCTATCTCACCCAGGCTATGGCGAGCGGCGCCAAGACGCTCGGGTTGGCGAACGCAGGATTGGACACGCAGAACTGCGTGAAGCAGGCGCACGAGTTCGGCCTCGACAAGCAGATGAAGATCGTGCCGCTACTGTTGTTCATCACCGACGTGCATGCGGTGGGGCTTGATCTGGCCGCTGGTCTGGTTACCACCGAAACGTTCTACTGGGACCTGAATCCGCGCACGCGCGCCTTTACCAAGCGTGTGCTGCCACGCACCCCTAACAACTATCCGAATCAGGCGCATGCCAGCGCCTATGCGGCAACGCTGCACTACCTGAAGACCGTCGCGGCGATGGGGCCGGCCGATGCGATGAAGAGCGGCCGTACGACCGTAGCCAGGATGAAGTCGATTCCCACCGATGACGACGCGTTCGGTAAGGGCAGCATTCGTGCCGATGGGCGCGGTGTATTTTCGGCGTACCTGTTTGAAGTGAAGACGGCGTCGGAAAGCAAATACCCGTGGGATTATTACAAGCTGCTGCACACCTCGCCGCCCAGCGCGGTGCTGCATCCGCTAAACGACAAGTGCAAGTTCCCGATCTGATTTTGGCGCCGAAGGGTGGTGTGTACCACCCGACCACCCTCACCTCTCCCACGCGCAGCGTGGGAGAGGAGCTCATCCCGCGCTATTCTGCGGCGAGCAAATGCGGAACGGGACGATGATGCTCGGCCGCGCCGTATTTTTCCACCCATTCACGCCCCAGGCGCGCCGCTTCCTGCGGCGTCAGCCAGGACCAATCGGCACCGCGGGCGCGAATCGCCACCCAGACAGTGTCGCCATGCACGTGTTCCTCAACCGAGAACGAGCCACTCTGCGGCATCGACATATCCACTTCCATAACGAGATGCATCGGTCACGCGTGACGGCAACCATTCCGCCCCGCCAACGCGATCGCTTCACCTGCCCTCTGCCCTCGCCGAGTCGTGAAGCGCGTGCACGCGATAATTTGCTGCGCCGACCCGGCTACCGCAACTATAAAATCGGCAACGCGCCGCAAAAAAGCCAGAATCGACGGTGCCGTGCCGGGACGTGTGCTTTTGGCCACAACCTGAAGAACGGCGTTGCACGTTCAACAACATTTTCGGACGTTTCCGTTGCGCGGAAAGAGCAAACGCCAGCTTGCTCACGCACTGGCGTCTGTATGCGCGTCGACCGGCCCAAACATGCCCAGCCGATCCTCGCGAACGCGGCGCGTATCGCCGGAACGCGCCGTTACCCCGACTCGATCGAAAAATTCCAGGATTTGGATCGCCACTTTGCGGCCATTGTCCAGCCGATCCCGGAACGTGGCGGCCGTGAGTTCGCCTGACGGATCGGCGCGGGCCGCCTCCGCGGCGATCGACGCCATTTCCGCGACGGTCTCGCGCAAGAAGAAATGATCAGGCGCCAGCTCCAGCAAATGCCCCACGCGTTGCAGCCGCTTCAGGACGGCGCGCATGACGGGTTCCGGCAGGGCCAACGTCTTCGCGAGGTCCCGCGCGCGCGGCGGCCGGAAGCGTTCGGCGGCAAGCTGCACGCGGATGCTGGGCCACAGCCTCTCGTCTGCCGCTGACAACCGGATCTGGTGCGTACTGAGCCGCAGCCACGGCCCGTCCTGCCGCACCGTCCCGCGCCGCAGCAGCCCGTCGAGTATGGCGCGGAACGCGGACACCGGGGGCCGCAGAGTCAGTTGCTGCCGCAACCGTTCCGGCTGCAATCCCGGCTGATCCGGCGCACCGGCATGCCAAGCCGCCAGCGTCTGCAACAGCTCCTGGTGCAACGCATCGCGCGTGGCCGGTGCCATCAGCAGGTCCGCCACGGTCACAGCGGGGGCTGCCGCCAGCACGGGTTCAGCGGCGTTCGCGGGCAGGTTCCGCGCGCACAGGAAACGCGCCCGGTCGGTCCAGCCTGGCGGCAATGCAAGCAACTGCCGCAACGCGTTATCTGCCGCCGCGGGCTGCAACGCCAAGAGCTGCGCGAGACGCGCTGGTGTGCGGCGCCCGCGGGTCGGCGGAAAAGGATCGATGACGCTACCACCGCCGATGGTCCGTGTGGCACCGGCATCGCGCAGCACCAGCCGGTCTCCCGCCAGCGCTCCGATCGGCCGATCAAGCGCCAGCCGGACGAAGGCATCCTCGCCGGGCGGGACGCGGTCGCGGTCCAGTGGGTGCACCCGCGCCATGACGTGCGCCGCACCCAGATGCAGGTGCACCGGCGTGTCGGCGCGCAACGCCGCCGGCTCGTCCCCCAGCACGCGCAACCGGGCGTCCAGCGAGGCTGTCGGCGTGTGGATATCCGGATGCAGCACCCAGTCGCCACGCGTCACCGCATCCTTGGAAAGCCGTGGCCCGGCGATGTTCAGCGCCACGCGCTGGCCCGCCTCCGCGACTGTTGCGGCACGGTTCTGCGCGTGCAGGCCGCGCACGCGCAGTTCTAACCCAGGTGGCGACAGCATCAGCCGGTCGTCCAACGCCATGCGCCCTGCCACCAGCGTGCCCGTAACGATCAGGCCGGCACCGGCGAGCGTGAAGGCGCGGTCCACGGCCAGCCGAGGATGCCCGCTGGCGTCGCGCTGCTTTGGCCCCAGCGTATCCAGGGCGGCGACCAGTGCCGCGATGCCCTCGCCGCTGACGGCGCTTACCGGCAGGATGGCGGCGTCATGCAGCGCGGTCGCGGCCAGCAGCGTGCGCACCTCGGCTTCGACCATCGATAGGTTGTCACCGGCGATGTCCGCCTTGGTCAGCGCGACGATCCCGCGATCGATCCCGAGCAAGTCCAGAATCGCCGCATGCTCGCGCGTCTGCGGCATGACGCCGTCATTCAGCGCCACCACCAGCAACGCCGCGTCGATGCCGGTGGCGCCGGCAAGCATGGTGTGCACGAACCGCTCATGACCCGGCACATCGACGAAGCCGAACGTGCCCCGGCTGGTATCCGTATAAGCGAAGCCAAGATCGATGGTGATGCCGCGGCGTTTTTCTTCCGCCAGGCGATCGGCGTCGATGCCGGTGAGCGCCTTCACCAGCGCGGTCTTGCCATGATCGATGTGGCCCGCGGTGCCGATGATCATGCAGCAAAGAAAGCCGCGCGCAAGGGAAACACAAGTGCGACCCCGTGATGCTGCGACCCCGTTGCTCCCCTCCCGGCCGGGAGGGGAGTTCAGCCTGTCCTATCGGAGCCTACGCAGCCTCGGCTGTGGCCATGCTCAGGTTCAGCCGATAGCCGCCTTGCTCGGTCACCAGCAGTGCCGGGTTCGCCGGATTGCTCTCAAGCTTCTGGCGCAGGCGATAGATATGGGTTTCAAGAGTATGCGTGGTGACCGCGGGGTTATAACCCCAGACCTCATGCAGCAGGATCTCGCGTCCTACCGGCCGCGCGTCGGAGCGGTACAGGAATTTCAGAATCGCCGATTCCTTGTCGGTCAGACGAATGCGGCGGTTCTTCGCAGGATCTTGCAGGAGCTTCTTGGCCGGACGGAAAGTATACGGCCCGACCGAGAACACGGCCTCCTCGCTGCCATCGAAGGAGCGCAGTTGCGTCCGCAGGCGCGCCAGCAATTCGTTGGCGCGGAACGGCTTGGCGATGTAGTCGTTGGCGCCGGAATCCAACCCACGCACGACATCCGCCTCGGCGTCCGAGCCTGTCAGCATGATGACAGGCATCTTGTGTCCCTGCCGCCGCAGCCGGACGCAATAGTCGCGCCCGTCGCCATCCGGCAGGCCGATGTCCAGGATGATCGCGTCGAAGCGGGAATCACTGGCGTTGATGGCCTTGTCGGCCTCCTCCAATGTTCCTGCTGACGTGACGACGAAGCCATGGCCGTCGGTCAAGTGCTCGGCCAGGATCTCGCACAAGGCCTGGTCGTCTTCGACGATCAGGATGGGACGCTGTGCCGCCATGATGGTACTCCCCCTTTCGGATCGAACTTCTGCCAGATGATTGCGCTTACGTGACCCTGACATTCAATGTGAATCATGGCCAAAATGGGCCGTTTGGTAATCGATTTATCGTGAGCTTGCTCGAATAGTGCGTGCTTGCGGTTCGCTTGCGTCGCGCGCACACGGGTTGGTGTACGCAGGTGCCTTTCAATGCCGCGCCAGGCAGCGTCTTGCCGGCTGACCGTCCGCCACTAAAGTGCACCATACCGTGAAGGGGAGGATCTCGCCTATGTCGTCATCGGTCGTTTCTGAACTTGCGCCGCACGGCGTGCTGCGTGCCGCCATCAATATGAGCAACTTCCTGCTGGTGACGGGGCGCTCACCATCGGGTGATCCCGCCGGCGTTTCCCCCGATATGGCCGCCGCCATCGCCGAGCGCCTGGGCGTGCCGGTGAAGTACGTGCCATATCCGAAGCCGGGCGAACTCGCCGATGCGGCAGGAACAGATGCGTGGGATATCGGGCTGATCGGCGCCGAACCGGCTCGGGCGGAGAAGATCGCCTTCACCCCGGCGTATGTGGAGATCGAGGCCACCTATCTGGTGCCCGCGAGCTCGGCCTTGCAGTCGATCGCCGAAGTGGACCGCCCGGGTATTCGCATCGCCGTGACTGCGCGCAGTGCCTACGATCTTTGGCTGGAACGCAATATCAAGCAGGCAACGCTGGTGCGTTCCGATCCGCAGAATTCTGCACTGGACTTGTTCCTGCGCGACAAGCTGGAGGCGATGGCGGGCTTGCGGCCTGGGCTGCTGGGGGATGTGCAGAAAGTTCCGGGGGCACGGATTCTCGATGGCCAGTTCACTGCGGTGCAACAGGCGATCGGTACGCAGCGCAGAAATGCCGCAGGGGCTGCTTTCCTGCGGGAGTTCGTGGAGGACGCGAAGCGTTCCGGCCTCGTCGCACGGCTGATCGAAAAGCACGGTGTTGCGGGTAGGCTGTCGGTGGCGCCGCCGGGATAGGACCCGGGATCGCAACGTAATTTCGCTAGCGGGGTTACGGTACGCCGGTGGGCGTTCGAATTCGCAACCACAGATGAACGCAGATGAGAGCGTGAAGGAGAATCCATCTGCGTTTATCGGCGTTCATCTGCGGTTCAATTCTTACTTTTTAGTTTCGCACACCCTTGGCTGTCACTCAGCCCGCGCGCTTCAACGTGCGATAGTACCGGATCAGCGCATTGGTGGAGCTATCATGTTCCAATCCGGGCTCGGCGACGCTGGTCAGCTCCGGGATAATGCGCTGGGCAAGTTGCTTGCCGAGCTCGACACCCCATTGGTCGAATGAATTGATCTGCCAGATCGTGCCCTGCACGAACACGCTATGCTCATACAGCGCCACCAGCTTGCCAAGCGCGGCAGGGGTCAGCCGATCCAGCAACAGTGTGTTGGACGGGCGATTGCCTTCAAACAGCCGGTGTGGGATCAGCCAGTCTGGCGTTCCCTCTGCGCGCACTTCCTTTTCTGTCTTGCCAAAAGCCAGCGCCTCACCTTGCGCGAAGACATTGGCCAGCAGCATGTCATGGTGCGCGCCCAGCGGATTCAGCGTTTGACCAAATCCGATGAAGTCGCAGGGAATCAGCCGCGTGCCTTGGTGAATGAGCTGATAGAAGGAGTGCTGGCCGTTGGTCCCGGGTTCTCCCCAGTAGATCGGCCCGGTGTTGGCCTGCACCGGCTTGCCGTCCAGCATGACATGCTTGCCGTTGCTTTCCATGGTGAGCTGCTGGAGATACGCGGGGAAGCGCTTGAGGTATTGCTCGTACGGCAGCACCGCCACCGTCTCGGCGCCGAAGAAATCGTTGTACCAGACAGAGAGCATACCCATCAGCACCGGCAGGTTGCGGGCAAACGGCGCAGTGCGGAAATGCTCGTCCACGGCGTGCGAGCCGGAGAGCATGTCGCGGAAATTGCCGGGTCCGATGGCGATCATGGTGGACAGACCGATCGCCGATTCCATGGAATAGCGCCCGCCGACCCAGTCCCAGAAGCCGAACATGTTGGCCGTGTCGATGCCGAATTTCGTTACCTCGGCGGCGTTGGTGGAGACCGCGACGAAGTGGCGAGCGATCGCGCTTTCCTTGCCATGCAGGCCGGCCAACAGCCAATCGCGCGCGCTGTGCGCGTTGGTCATGGTTTCCAGTGTGGTGAACGTTTTCGAAGAAATTATGAACAACGTCTCGGCCGGATCGAGATCGTGCACTGCTTCAGCGAAATCCGTGCCATCGACGTTCGAGACGAATCGGAATGTCATGCTGCGGTCGCTGTAGTGTCGCAGCGCCTCGTACGCCATCACCGGCCCCAGATCCGATCCGCCGATGCCGATGTTGATCACGTTGCAGATACGCTTGCCGGTTTCCCCCAGCCACGATCCATCACGCACGCGCGTGGCGAAGTCCGCCATGCGGTCCAGCACGGCGTGCACGTCTGTCACCACGTTGCGGCCGTCCTGCATTATCACGGCATCGCGCGGCGCTCGCAGCGCGACGTGCAATACCGCACGATGCTCTGTCACATTGATGGTCTCGCCGCCGAACATCGCGTCGATGTGCGCGCGCAGCCCGGACTCCTCAGCGAGCTGCAGCAGCAGCCCCATCGTCTCCTCGGTACATCTGTTCTTGGAAAAGTCCAGGTAGATTCCGGCGGCCTCCGCTGTCAGCCGCTCGCCGCGCCGCGGATCCTGCGAGAACAGATCCCGCAGATGAAGGGACTTGATCTGGTCGTAATGGCGCTGAATCGATGTCCAGGCAGGACGTTGACGCAGGGACAGCAGGGTCATGGCGCGTGACTCCTCGGTTCCGGATAGCGCAGCGGTGGATAGATGGAAGATCCTCGCGGCGTATAGGACGATTTCACGGTAGACGATAGCCGAACCGCGACGGCCGCACGACGACCACCGCCGCTTCGCTGTCAGGCTCGGGCGTAGCGGTGGCCGACCGTTGTGGGCGGATCGAAGCTTTTATCGAAACGTTTCGCACCGATGAACCCCGGCGTCGGCGCAGCCTTCTTCAACGTATCGCTTTCATCGTTGGCCTCAGGCGCAACGGCGCACGCTGCGCCATCAGGGCCAGTTGCCGGCTGAACCGTGGCGCGATTTCCTGCCGTTCACGACAAACCCGCAAGGAATTTCGCGCTATCGCTTATTGCGCCAAACACGCCGCCCTGCATCTTGACCATCTTCACTGCAGCGGCGTGGTTGCCGGCATCTGTCGCACCGCAGCAGTCCTCCAGCAATACGCATTCGAAGCCGCGATCATTAGCTTCGCGCATGGTAGTATGAACGCAGACATCCGTGGTTATGCCAGTCAGCACGATGTTGACGATGCCGCGCGTGCGCAGGATCAGTTCGAGGTCGGTCGCGCAGAAGCTGCCTTTACCCGGTTTGTCGATGACGATCTCGCCGGGATGCGGCGTCAATTCGGGGATGATCTCCCAGCCCGGCGCGCCGCGCACAAGGATGCGGCCACAGGGACCATCATCGCCGATGCCGGCGCCGATGCGGCGTGATCGCCAACGCTTGTTCTCCGGCAGGTCGGACAGATCGGGACGATGGCCCTCGCGGGTATGGATGATGTGGTAGCCATGCTTGCGCATGGCGGCCAGCACGCGCGCAATCGGGCCAATCGGGGCACGAGTCAGCGATAGGTCGTAGCCCATCTTGTCTACATAACCGCCGATACCGCAGAAATCCGTCTGCATATCGATGACGATCAGTGTCGTGTTGTGCGGCGCCAGCGAAGCGTCAAAGGGCCAGGGATAGGGTTCAGCATCGATGGTCGGCATTGGCTCATTGCCCCCAGTAGCGCGCGCATTCAGTCTGCTTCCTGCGCCGCGTGCACCGGCGCGGCAATCGGGTGGAATTCCGCATATTTTGCCAGCACGAACAGAATGCCGGCGACACCGAGATACGATGCCGCGACGGGTAGCGAACTGCCGATCCCGATTGCCTCGCCGTGGATGAAGCCGAAGAACGTGAGGATCGTGCCGGCCAGCGCGAAGGCGGACGCTTTTTCGAACTCGCGGTCGATGATGAAGACCGTGATCGCGCCAAGGATGATGCCGGCCAGGGTTGCGCCGCCGCCCAACGTTTCCAGGCCCTTGTACAACACCCCAACTTGCGCCAGCTTCGCATCGCCGATCGCCGCCGCATTGGTACCGGCGGCGCCCAAGGCGTTGTCGATCTGCGTCTTGCCCCAGGCCGCCAACTGCGGCAGCAGCGCCAGCACGATCGCCGGCGCGTGCCGATGCGGCGATTCCTGGAAGGCCTGTGAGCCGATCAGCATGCCGATGTAGAGCAAGATCGGCAGGATCGCCACGACGGGAATGATCGCCATCATCAAGGAGATGATGCCGAACCAGGTCAACACCAGCACGATGATGCCGGTCGCCATGGAATAGCCGATCCGCCCACCCATCGCCTTCCAGCCGGGATGGCCGATATAGACGGCGTTGATGAACGGGTTGCCCAGCAGGCAGCCGATCAGGCTGATCACGCCGTCCGCGGTCAGCACGCGCGTTGTCGGGAAGGAATCGCCGGCGGCTGCAGCGCTTTCGACGTTGTCCAGCGCTTCCACCAGGTCGTAGATGCCGAACGGGATCGCGGTGACCAGGATCACGCCGAGATACTTGAAGCCGCCGAATACGTGGCCCGCAGCGGGAATCGGGAAGGAAAATCCGAAATTCGACACCGAGCCGAGCAATTTCGTGACCGTCAGCCCGCCGTAGTCCAGGCCAATCATGTTGGAAATCCAGGCGATCGCCGTGCCCGCCGCGATCGCCACCAGGCCGCCGGGCACGCCACCAAAGTATTTCACGCCGCCAAACCAGTTCGCCAGGATCACCGCGAAGCACACCACGCCGATCACCGGCGTGGAAAACACCTGCGCTGCCGGGCTCATCGAGATGAAGGTGATGGAAATGCCGGCCAGCGACCCAAGCAACGCCGCGCGCGGCGTGATCTTACGCACATAGGGCCCGATGAAGCCGCCGGCCATCAGCACGAAGCTTTGCACGAACACCCAGGTGAGGCCGGCTTCCCACGCCTCCACCGGATTGTGCGTCTTGAGCAGGATCGGCAGCATGACCACGAAGGTGACGACGAACATGTGCGGCACGCTGATGCCGGAGGGCAGCGCGCAGACATCCCTGCGCCCGGTCTGCTTCGCGAGCCGATAGGCAAGATATGCGTAGTAGCAGGTGCTCAGGCACAGCATCAGGCCTAGCGCCGGCAGGATGCGGCCGAACACCAGCGCGTCTGGCATTTTCAGAACGAATCGCAGCAGCCCGGTCAGCACCAGGACGTTGACCAGGATGTTGGTGCCGAAGCCAAACAGCGCGTTCCAGTCGCCTGGGACCCAGAGCCGGGGCTTGGTCAGCGTCGTTGCGCTCATGGTTTGGCTCCTGTGTCGGATGTTATGCGTTCTCGAGGGCGGCGATCACGCTTTGGCTGTTGCTGACCCAGCCGAAAATGCCGCCTTGGGCCTTGATCATTTTCAGGCCGGCTTCCTGGAATTCGGGGAAATACGAGCCGACGCAATCCTCCGGCACCAGGCAGTTGTAGCCGCGGTCATTGGCTTCGCGGACGGTGGTATTCACGCAGACCTCGGTGGTGACACCGGTGATGACGAGTTGGGTGATGCCGCGGTTCTGCAGGATTGCGTGCAGGTCGGTGGCGAAGAACGCGCCCTTGCCGGGCTTGTCGATCACCGGCTCGCCGGATTCGGGGTAAAGTTCGGGAATGATGTCGTGGCCTGGTTCGCCGCGTACCAATATTCGGCCCATCGGCCCGGCGTCGCCGATACAGGCGGCACTGCGGCCGCGGATCTTCTTGGCGGGCGGCAGGTCGGCAAGATCGGGGCGGTGGCCTTCGCGCGTGTGCATCGCCATCAGGCCGGCGGCACGCCACGCGGCCAGCAGGCGGCGGTTCGGTTCTATGGTGCGGCGAAGCTGGGAAACGTCGTTGCCCAGCGTTTCGCCGAAGCCGCCGGGTTCCAGGAAGTCGCGCTGCATGTCGATGATCAGCAGCGCCGCGTGTGGCGGATCGAAGTCAAATGCGTACGGTTCAGCGGGGATAGCGATCATAGTACCCCGGCGTGGCGCGCAAAAAGGAGATGCTGGCACACAATGGTGCAAGCGCCATGCCACGCGGAACCGTGCGCAGAGACAGCGAATGCCCACAGGTCAGGCGCCTCACCAAGGCAGCGGCGCTATTTTATAGGCAGTTGCCTCGAATCAAGGCGCACGCATCGGATGCGCCTCAGCGACAAATCTTCGAAACCCGGGATGCGCAGTGCCTTTCGGTCGAATGCAAAAGTCTTGGCGCAACCGGCCCTTCGCCCAGTCTTGCTATCAACGCGTCGGCAAACGATCCGCGACCCTCGCGCAAACTCGATCATCGCCGTGAACACGTCCTGCTCGCGCTCGACCCGGAGCATGGCGACTCGCAGCGTCCGCTTGGCCGCCGCCGCGATTTCCGTCGCGTTTAGTCCATAGCTGAGGTCAAGCACCCACGCCGTCTCGGTCAACGCCACAATGCTGACGACCCCTGACCCGGATGGGGTCAGGATGTCGATCAGATCTGCCGCATAAGCCGATTGGCGCGGGTCATCTCGCATCGGGTAACGAACAAGAACGCTCGTATCCAGCCCGATCACCGGCGGGGGGCGGCCTTCGCGCCTGCCGCGTCCCTGGCATTGCTCTGATCAAGCGCGCCGGCGGTTGGGAAAACACTACTCGCTCATATATGCGTGCAGACGCTCCGGCGCGTAGTTCTCGCCGATCGACATGGCGCAGATGCGCGAAAGATGCGCGTACGGCAGCCCGGTTTCCGCCGCCCATGCGTTGAACTGCTGCTGGATTTTCGCAAGGTCCTTCTTCGATGTCGGCGGTTCGGCAATGTCGAGACCCGTATCGCGCAGGCACCGCACGACATCGCGCGACAGCATAAAGCCGTCCTTGCCGATAAAGCGCAGGAAATACTGGCCAGTGTTGCCTCCCAGTCGGGAACCCCGCTTGGCGAGCAATTCCAGCAGGCCAATCAGATTAGCCGCCGGCCAATCGGCCAGGAAATGGCCGAAGCTGCCATGCTCCGCCGCGATCTCAGTGATGAATCGCGCGTTCGCCGCGACCGACATGATCTTCGCGCCATGCCGCACGATGCGCGAGTCCGCGGTGAGCGCATCCCAGAACTCGGGCGGCTGATGCAGCAAGCGCGGTGGATCGAAGCCGAGGAAGGCCGCTTCGAAATCGGGCCATTTCTTGTCGATGACCGTCCAGGCAAAGCCGGCGCAGAAAATCCGGCGGGTCATTTCCGCCAGAATGCGGTCGTCGGGGATGGCGGCGAGTTCGGCCGGCGTGACGAACCTGGGAAGCAGGGCAGCGAGAGCCGCATCGCCGCCTTTACGTTTGGCAGCACGAGCGCGGATCGATTTGAAGCCTGGCATTGAGGGTCCCCATTGTCGTATTGTTCATCGGCGTTTCGTCGTGTCCCGTGCAACGCTATTGCTGCAGACCGTCTTGTAGCCGCCGCTATCGTTTTTCGCCTCCCTCCGACGAGGTGGCGATACGACCTTGCGTGCCGTGCTGTTGCCATCGGGCCGTGCTCGCTGGGTTGTCAGCAGTGCCAGCAGCAGCTTGGCCGCGGCGCTGAGATAACCTTTGCGCCGGTGAATGGCGGTGATCGGAATCGTCGTCTGCATCAGCGGAATATCGAGCGCCACCAGCGCGCCGTGACGAAGTTCGTCGCGCACACTGCTCTCCGGCACCAAGGCCAGACCGAACCCCGCCTGGGCCAAGCGCTTCTGCGCCGTCAGGCTATCAACCAGGGTAACATCGGCATCATCCAGACCGGCGCGAATCAATTGCCTCGCCAGTGTCTGGCCGGAGCCTCGCTCGCCCGGCGCGGGAGGAAACCCAATCCACCGCTCTCCGGCCAACATATGTGCATCGCGCACGCGGCGACCGGCGAGGCGATGTCCCGACTCCGCCACCACCAGCAGTTTTTCATGCCCGGCCTCCAGCGAAACCAGATCCGACCGATCGACGCGGTAATAACACAGACCCAGCGTCGCTTCGCCGCGCCGCACCAGATCGGCGACCTCGCGGCTCGACGCGGTGCGAAGCTGCAACCGGACTTGGGCCGAACGCGCGGCGAACTCACGCAGTGCATCGACAATATATGTGTCGGCCAGGGTGCCAACCAGGGCGAGCGAAATCGCTCCCTCGATACCGGCTTGCAGGCCACGTACCGCTTCGTGCCCATCCCTGAGCGAAGCGAGTGCTGCTTCCGCATGCGGCAGGAAGATACGGCCGGCTTCGGTCAGCCGCGCCCGACCTCGCAGACGCTCGAACAACGGGGCGCCAAGCTCATGCTCTACAATCTCAAGACGGCGGCTGATGGCCGGTTGCGAACGATGTAACTGCCAGGCCGCGCGCGTAAAGCTGCCATACTCGGCGATGGCAAGGAACGTTCTGACTCCGTCGATATCCATGGATCAGGATTCCTGATGCCCATTGATCAAACTATGCATTGGACAACCAGGTGGCGCCAGCCCAAATCGCCCGGCACAGGAGGACCAGACATGCGCACCCAGACAGAAAAAGCGGCTGCGTTCCGTGCGCTGCATGAGCAATCGGGCGCGTTCATCATTCCCAACCCCTGGGAAGCCGGTACGGCAAAGGTGTTGGCCGGGCTGGGATTTAAGGCAATTGCCACCACCAGCCTTGGTCTTGCCAACATGCTCGGCTGTGCCGATAGCAACGTGACCCGCGAGCAGGCGATCGCCAATTGCCGGGTGATCGCCGAGTCGACCGATCTTCCGGTCAATGCTGATCTGGAAAACTGCTTTGCACATGAGCCGGATGCGGCGGCGCAAACAATACGGCTGGCCGCCGAGGCCGGTGTCGTTGGCGGTTCGATCGAGGACCACACCGGCGATCCCGCCAATCCAATCTACGATTTTGATCTTGCCGTGGCCCGTGTGCGTGCCGCGGTGCAAATCGCGCACGCCCTGCCGGTGCCGTTTGTGCTGACCGCACGCGCAGAAAACCTTATTCACGGGCGCAACGACATGGGCGAGACCATTCGCCGCTTGCAAGCTTATGAAGCGGCGGGTGCCGACGTGCTGTATGCGCCGGGACTGCGCAACCTCGATGAGGTGCGTCAGGTCGTGCGCGCCGTGAAGCGCCCGGTCAATGTGGTCACGGGCTGGCTCGATCCCGACATTACGCTGGCCCAGCTTGGCGAGGCCGGCGCCAAGCGGATCAGCGTCGGTGGCGCTCTGTCCCGTCTGGCGCTGGCGAGTTTCGTCAACGCAGCCCGGGCCATGCACGAACATGGCTCATTCGCGTGGATGCGCGACATGATCGGCGTTGCCGAGCTGGGGAAATTATTCGAGACTTGATCCGAATTCTGGAGAAGCAAAAATGACAGCCGAGATCGCCTGGCTGGCGGCGGGCATCCTCGCGGGAGGAATCGTGGCCGGCATCCTCGCCGGATTGTTCGGCGTCGGCGGGGGCGGCGTCATCGTCCCCGTACTCTATGAGATATTCCGCATGGCCGGCGTGCCCGATTCCGTGCGCATGCAATTGTGCATCGGCACGTCGCTCGCAATCATCGTCCCGACGACGCTACGTTCTTACCGCGCACATAAAACGCGGGGATTGGTGCTGCCCGATGTCATGCGTCTCTGGACTCTGCCGTCGATGGCAGGTGTTGCGGTTGGATCTGCCCTTGCGGCGATCGCGCCTGGCGATACGTTCAAGGTGACGTTCGTGGTGATCGCCGGCGTTATTGCTGCGAAGTTCCTGGCGGGAAGCGAACGCCTCGTGGTTGCCACCGAGCTGCCGGGCGCCGCAACGATGCGCCTTTATGGGTTCCTAATTGGCCTGGCTTCGTCATTGATGGGGATCGCCGGCGGTTCATTGGTCACGATGACGCTGAGCCTGTACGGCAGGCCGATTCATAGCGCCGTAGCGACAGCGGCGGGGCTCGGTGTGCCGATCACCCTTGCCGGGACGATCGGCTATGTTCTCGCCGGCTTGCCGCATCTGGCCTTGCTGCCGCCACTGTCCCTCGGCTTCGTATCGGTCATCGGCTTTATCGTGATTGCACCGCTCTCAAGTTGGGTTGCGCCCTACGGTGCCCGCCTGGCTTACAAGTTACCGAAGCGCAAACTGGAAATCAGCTTCGGTGTGTTTTTGCTGCTTGTCGCTACGCATTTCCTGGCCAGCCTCATGCCGGCAATTTGAACCGCGGCCAACGGAACCAAGGTGTGCGTGGAACACCCGGTGCATCACGCCGCGTTCTTACCTCCGTACCGCCGCACGCGCAGATCCGCCTGCTCTTTATGCGCCGCAAAGTTCTCGATCGCGCAAAGCCGCGAGCAATACTCGCCGATCATCGCCGTGGCTTCCGGGCTGACTTCCTGGTACGTGACCGTCTTCAGGAACTTGCCGACCCACAGCCCGCCGGTGTAGCGCGCCGCGCGCTTGGTCGGCAGCGTGTGGTTGGTGCCGATCACCTTGTCGCCGTAAGCAACGTTGGTTTCCTTGCCCAGGAACAATGAGCCGTAATTGGTCATGCGTTCCAGGAACCAGCGAGGCTCCCGAGTCAGCACCTGCACATGCTCCGACGCGATGCGATCGGCTTCGGCTAGCATTTCTTCGTCGGTGTCGCACAGTATTACCTGGCCATGATCCCGCCACGCAACACCGGCAATGTCCGCGGTGGCCAAACGCGCGAGCTGGCAATCGATCTCCGCCTGGATTCCATCGGCGATCTTTGCCGACGTGGTCAGCAGGATGGCAGGCGATGTCGGACCATGCTCCGCCTGGCCGAGCAAGTCGGTCGCGCACATCTCCGCATCGGTGGTGTCGTCGGCGATGATCAAAGTCTCGGTGGGGCCTGCGAGCAAGTCGATGCCGACACGGCCGAACAACTGGCGCTTGGCCTCGGCAACGAACGCGTTGCCCGGGCCGACCAGCATATCCACCGCCGGAATGCTCGCGGTGCCCAGCGCCATCGCCGCCACTGCCTGGATGCCGCCGAGCAAGTAGATCTCGTCGGCACCGGCAAGGTGCATGGCGGCGACGGTGGCAGCCGGTGGCTCGCCGTTCAACGGCGGTGTGCAGGCCGCAACGCGCTTCACTCCGGCGACCTTGGCGGTGAGTACGGACATGTGGGCCGACGCCACCATCGGATAACGGCCGCCGGGCACATAGCAGCCGACCGACGCGACCGGGATGTTGCGATGGCCGAGACGCACGCCGGGCAACGTTTCCACTTCGATATCGCGCAGCGCGTCCTTCTGCGCGCGGGCAAAATTGCGGATCTGGGTCTGGGCGAATTTGATGTCCTGGATCACCTGGCCCGGAAGGCTGTCCATCAGGGACTGGATCTCCGCTGGCGACAGACGGAACGAAGCGGGTTCCCATTTGTCGAAGTTCGCCGACAGCTCATGAACCGCAACGTCACCCCGTGCGGCGATGTCATCGAGGATCGCTTCCACCGTCTGCCGTACCTTGCGGTCAGCTGCGAGCTTCTCCGCTTCCGACGCGCCCTTTTTCAGGTAACGGATCATCGCGAACACCCCTCTGCTATCAGTGGAAGCCACATGGCGCCAGCGACGTGCCATGCCGCCAACCATAGTAGCCGTGCGGGCCGCGCCGATGAAGCCGGTAGGGACGTGTTGCCCTCCCGATCACCCTACCTCGACGCCTTCGGCGTCTCGACCTCTCCCGCTTTGTGGGAGAGGCTTATTCTTCGTCGGAGGTCTATTCTGCCGTCCAGCCGCCATCTACGACCAGCGTCGCACCGGTGACCAACGCAGCGGCATCGGACGCCAGGAAAACGACCGCGCCCATCAGGTCCTCCACCGTCCCCAGACGCCCCAGTTTGATCCGCCGCAGCACATCATCGCGAAACGCCGTGTCCTGGAAGAACGGCCGCGTCAGCGGCGTATCGATGAATGTCGGACCAATCGAATTCACCCGCACGCCATGCGGCGCCAGATCGATGGCCATCGCCTTGGTCAGGCCCTCGACCCCGTGCTTCGTCATGCAATACACGCTGCGCCGCGCGCCGCCCACGTGGCCCATCTGCGATGAAATATGAACGATGGACCCGCGCACGCCGCCCTCCACCATCCGCTGCGCCACCGCCTGCGACACGAAGAATGCCGCGCGCTGGTTCAACACCGTGATGGCGTCGTAATCCTCCTCCGTCACCTCCAGGAACGGGCGCGGCCGATTGGTGCCGGCGTTGTTGACCAGCACATCGAACGGCAGCTGGCGTGCGACCGCCCCGCGCACCGCAGCGGTATCGGTAACGTCCAACACCAGCGGCTCCGCGCTGCCGCCTTCGCCCCGGATCTCCTCCGCCACCGCGCCGATCTCTGCCGCCGTGCGCGAGGCCAGCACCACATGCGCGCCAGCCTGAGCCAACGCCGCAGAGCATGCCATGCCGATCCCGCGCCCCGCGCCTGTCACCAAAGCGCGGCGTCCATCCAGGCGCAGCGACGGCGTGCGCGGCAGGGTCATTTCGACAGCATCTCCAGGCTTTGCCGGTTCGTCGTCGGCCCCATAATGCCGACCGACAGCACGATCGCCAGCATGGCAATCGCAATCATGGTGAACACACCGATCGTCCCATAGGTGGCCAGCAGGAACGTGACCGCATACCCCACCAGGATCGAACTCACCCTGCTCCAACTGAAGGTGAAGCCTACTGCCTGGGCACGAATGCGGGTGGGGAACAACTCCGCGGCGTACGGGTGGAAGATGCTGACCAGCCAGTTCACGCACAATGACACGACCGCGCCACAGAACAGAATCATGCCGTCCGAGTGCGCTTGCGAGAACAACACGCCGAACACGCCGACCCCAATCGCGGTGCCGACAAGCTGCCACTTGCGTTCGAACCGCTCGGCGAACAACAGGCCCAGGCTTGCGCCCACTGGTGCCAGCAAAGTCATCATTGCCGTGAAGGCAATCGAGTGCGCAATCGGGAACCCCTGCTTGACCAGCATAATCGGCACCCAGGTTATGAAACCGAATGCTGCTATGGTCTGGCAGAACTGAAAGATCGACAGCATGATGGTGCGGCCGATATAGGCGCTGCCGAACATCTCGATCCACCGGCCTGGTGCCACAATCGGCTCGACGTGGTCCAGGTCCGGCGGCGGCAGTTCGCGTCCAAGCTCCGTGCGCACCCGTGCTTCCATCGCGCGCATCGCGGCGTCGGCTTCGGCATGGCGGCCGTGGGTCTGCAGCCAGCGCGGCGATTCGGGGATGCTGCCGCGGATCAGCCAGACGAACACGCCGCCCAGCGCGCCCGCGATCACCACCCAACGCCAGCCGCTGAGTCCCAGCACGGTGTGCGGCACCAGCAGCCACGACAGGAACAAGGCGATCGGACCGGACGTTAGTACGATCAGGATGGCGAAGGCCATGTAGCGGCCGCGCCAGCGCCGCGGGGTGATCTCGGAGATGAAGGAGTCATTGTTGATAAGCTGCACGCTGATGCCGAATCCGGCGACAAAACGCAGGATGTCGATCCATACCGGCGATGACAGGAAAGCCGTGATGAAGATCGCGACGGAATACAGCAGCATCGACCAGGTGAAGGTGGCGCGTCGGCCGAAGCGATCGGAAATCCAGGTGAACAGAAATGCGCCCACGAACATCCCGAAAAAGAACGACGCCAGAAACGTTGCAAAACTGTTCCATGCAAACAGGCCGGCAGCCGATGCGGTATAGATGCGGCGAGTAAGACCGAGGGAAATGCCGCCCGGCATGGAGAATTCATAGAACTCGAAAAAGCCGCCGATCGCGATCAGCGCGACAAGCTTCACGAAATACCGCGACGGGGGCAGGCGATCCAGTCGCGCAACGATCGACGCGGTTTGCTGAATGGTGTCCAATGAACGGTTCCTTTGCTCTTCCATGTCATTGCGAGAAGCGCAGCGATCAACCAACCTCGGTCATGGGGACGTTCCTCATGACCGAGGTTGCTTCGTCGCTGCGCTCCTCGCGATGACATAATAGACCCGACGCCGCCAGCGCCGGAATGGCGGAACCACGCGTCCCGCCACGGTCCTGCCGTGCGTACTTACCCCGCCAGCACCTCGTCCAGATGCCATTCCTCGGCGGAAGCGCCGGCAAGCGCCTGAATGCGCTCCTCGTCCGCACCGAGTGCGGCGGCTTTGCCAGTGTAAACGATCTCGCCATTCTCCAGCACATATGCATCGTCCGCGATTTCCAGCGCGACACGTACATTCTGCTCGACTAACAAAACCGACATTCCCTCGTCGCGCATCTGCGCCACGATGCGGAAAACTTCCTTCACAATCAGCGGCGCCAGTCCCTGCGACGGCTCATCCAGAATCAGCAGCTTCGGATTCAGCAGCAGCGCCCGCGCGATCGACAGCATCTCCTGCTCGCCACCGGAAAGCTGCCGGCCGCGGTTATTGCGACGCTCGTTGAGGCGCGGAAACAACTGATAGATGCGCTGGATATTCCAGGGCCCCGGACGTTCGAACGGCACTTCCAGGTTCTCGGCCACCGTTAGATTGGCAAAAATCTTGCGGCCTTCCGGCACAAACCCCACGCCAAGCTGAGCCACGCGATAGGGTGGCATCCCAGTGGTTTCCCGCCCAAAAATCTGCACGCGTCCGCTGCGCGGCGGTGTCAGACCAACCAGGCTGCGCAGCGTCGTACTCTTGCCGGCGCCATTGCGGCCCAGCAACGTGGTAATCCGGCCTTCCTCCACGGTCAGGCCGACATCGTGCAGGATGTGGCTCTTGCCATAAAAGGTGTTCAGGCCCGTAGCATGCAATGCGGCGGTCATCGTGCAAGTCCTTTGCGGCGGCGAGCGGCTGTCATTTCCGTCATTGCGAGGAACGAAGCGACGAAGCAATCGCGTGCATGGCAGCGTTGAAAATCCATCACGCGGGAGATTGCTTCGTCGCTTCGCTCCTCGCAATGACAGGGGCAGAGGATGCTCGCCCCTTCCCCACAGGGGTCGGGGGTCATTCCGCCTTCCCCAGATACGCCGCCTGCACATGTGGGTCGGCGGCAATTTCCGCCGGCGTTCCCTCTGCCAGCAGCTTGCCCTGGTCCAGCACGCTGATCTTGTCGGCGAGATTGAACACCACCCGCATGTCATGCTCGATCAGAACGATCGTATAATTCGAATTGCGGTGCAGCCGCCGGATCAGCCCCGCGATCTGATACGTCTCCTGCTCGCCCATCCCCGCCGTCGGCTCATCCAACAGCAGCAGCCGAGGCTGCAGCGTCAACGCCATTGCAATCTCGGCCGACCGCTGGTCGCCGTGCGACAGCTCGCCCACCAGCCGGTCCGCCTTTGCCGTTAGCCCGGTTAGGCCCAGCAACTCGGTAATCCGCGCTTCAACGCGTTCCGTCGCCGCCTTGCCGCGCCACAACGACAGCTTCAAACCCGCGGCGCTCTCGGCACCGATCCGCACGTTCTCCCGCACCGTCAGTTCCGGAAAGATCTCGGTGATCTGGAACGTGCGCGCCATGCCGCGTGCGACACGCTGCGCGACCGGCATGCGCGTCACTACCTGGCCGTCGAATACGATGTCGCCCGACGTTGGCGGAAAGAAGCCGGAGATGGTGTTGAAGAACGTCGTCTTGCCGGCGCCGTTGGGACCGATGATGGCGCGCAGTTCGCCGGCCGCCACGGTCATCGATACGCCTTGCACAGCGCGCAGACTGCCGAAATGCTTCGACACGTTCTTCACTTCCAGCATGGCGGTCATTGCACGCCTCGCCGCTGGAACATGCCAAGCAATCCGCGAGGGAAGAACAACACCACCAGCACGAAAATCAGGCCAACGAAGCTCATCCAGTTCACCGTCATGGAGGAGATGTAGTCCTGCAGCACCACGAACACCGCGGCGCCGACCAGCGGCCCCCAGAAGGACCGCATGCCGCCCATCACTGCCATGATCACGATCTCGCCAGACAGCGAGTAGTGCATTGCCATCGGATCCGCGAAATTGTTCAGGAGCGCGTAGAGCGAGCCCGCCAGGCCGGTGAAGACGCAGGAGATGGTGAACGACAGCCAGATATGCCGCTCGATCGGGATGCCGAGGAAGCGCGCGCGGCGTTCATTCTCGCGAATCGCCAGCAGCGTGCGGCCGAACGGCGAGGCCAGCAGGAAGCCCTGCAACGCCACCGCGACAGCAAACACGGCCAGCAGGAAGTAATAGAAGATCGTGCCGTTGTTTGTGATATCGATGTTGGCGAAGCCGAGATGCAGCGGGGCGCGTTCGAACCCGCGCAGCCCGTCATAGCCGCCGGTCAGGTCGTTCCAGGTATAGGCGATGTAGAAGCCGATCTGCCCGAATGCCACGGTCGCCATGGCGAAATACACGCCGCGGCGGCGCACGATCAGTGCACCGACGATCGCTCCAGCAACCCCACCCAGCAGAGTGCCCATCAGCATGGCCAGCGGCGTGGAGGCCGTCAGGTATTTCAAGGTCAGCCCCGCGCCGTAGGCGCCAAGACCGAAATAGGCGGCGTGGCCGAAGCTCATCACGCCGGTGAAGCCGAGCAGGATGTTGAAGGACATCGCGGCCAGGCCCAGCACCAGCACGCGGCCTGCCAGCGCGGTGTAGCCGCCCAGCATTGGCAGCCACAGCGGTACCGTCAGCAACGCTGCCCAGATGATGAGCAGCTTCGTCCAGTTCTGATCGAACAGCCGGCCTTCGGCGACCGCCGCCGTCGAGGTGGTCGCACTGTTCATGTCAGCATCCCTTCTTCGCCCATCAGCCCGCGTGGACGAATGATCAGTACAATGGCCATGATCATGTAGATCACCGCTTCATTGCCGGATGGCCAGAATACCGTGGTCACGGCCGCGGCAACGCCGATCAGCAGGCCGCCGACCAAGGTGCCCGCCAGGCTGCCGACGCCGCCAACGATGATGGCGATGAAACTCGGCATCAGCAGGTCGTCGCCCATGTTCGGGTTCAGGCCGATCTGCCCGCCCGCCAGCACGCCGGCGAGCCCCGCCAGCAGGCAGCCCAGGCCGAAATTGAAGCTGCGCAGGAAGCCGACATTCACGCCCAGCACCGAGACCGTTTCCAGGTCCAGCGTGCCGGCGCGGATCCTTACGCCCACCTTGGTGTAGCGCAGGAACGTGAACAATCCGCCCACTGCGACAACGACGATCACCACCATGAAGATGCGGTACCAGGTGATGAAGAAGAATTCGTTGCTGATCGGCGCGGCGATGGTGTCGGGAACCGACAGCGGCAGGCCGTTCGGTCCCCAGATGTAGCGGCACATGTCCTGGATGATGAAGGCCAGGCCGAAGGTCAGCAGCAGGCTGTAGACCGGATCGCGGCGATACACCTGGCGGATCATCAGCCGCTCCACCGCCAGCCCGAGGATCGCGGTTGCAATCGGCGAGATCAGCAATGCCAGCCAGAAGCCGGTGACCGGAACGAGGACGAATGCAAGGTACCCGCCGATGGCCAGGAAGTTGCCGTGGGCGAAGTTGATGACGTTGCTGAGGTTCAGGATCAGCGACAGACCCAACGCCATCAGCACGTAGAATGCACCGATGATCAGGCCATTAGTGACATTGAACAGAATGACATCCAGCATGGGTCTGCTTTCGAAGGAAACCGTCATGGCCGGCTGGCCCCCGGTTGGAGCCCGGGGACATGGGCCGGCCATGACGGGGTCGCGTCACACCGGCGGCGGAGTCATCTTGCAGCCGGTATCCTCGACCGTGCCGGCCGCTTGCTCGCCCGGCACCAGCGCGGCGGCGGTGAAGATATTGTCCGGGTTGCCCTGCGGCGGATGCACTTCGCCGACGAAGATGTTGGGCATCAACTCGTGGTCACCCTTGCGATAGAAGACCTTGCCGGGCTGCAGCGCGACATCGGGCGGCAGCTCCATATCCTCCATCGCCAGTGCCAGTTTCGGGCCTTCCATCGATTTCGCCTTGTCGGCGGCAAGACGCACCGAGTTGACCGCGACATAGCCGAACCAGTGGCGGGCGCTGGGGGTCTTGCCGACGGCCTTGCGGAAATCGGCGACGAACTTGCCGACCTCGGGTACCTTCGGCTGGTCCCACCACCATTCGAAGTCCCACCAGCCGGCCTGCGCGTCCTTCGGCACCGCCTTGACGCTCTCAAGCTCGAACAAGGCGCCGCCCAGCGCCATGTCCTTCGCCATTCCGAACTGCACGAACTGCTTCATGCAGTCGATCTGCGCCAGGCCGCCCATGTTGTTCAGCAGCACGTTCGGCTTGTACGCCCGCGCCTTGATCAGCGTGGCGGAGAACTCGGTGGCGGCGATCGGCAGCATGTCGCCTTCGTATTCGCCGCCGGCCTTCTTCAGGTTCTTGACGAACGCATCTTGCAGCGTGTGGCCATAGGCATAGTCCGGCGTGACGAAGAACCAGCGCTTGCCGAAGCGCTTCACCAGCTCCGGCGTAATCGCCGCGGCGTCCATGGAGGTGGTGTTGCAGATGCGGAACACGTTCCACTTGCAGTTGGTGCCGGTGATCGGGTCGGTGTGGCCGCCGGGTACGATATGGAAGACCTTCTTCTCAGTGGTGACCTGCGCAATCGCGTAGGCGATACCGGAGTTAACGTCGCCGAAGATCACGTCCACGTGGTCGCGGTCGATCAGCTTGCGGGTCTTCTGCACGCCGGTGCCGACGTCGTTGGCGGAGTCTTCGACCAGCAGTTCGACCTGGCGGCCGAGGATGCCGTTTTTCTTGTTGACCTCGGCAACTGCGTATTTGGCGCCCTCGACTTCGCTCTGGGCCAGCGCCGAGAGGCTGCCGGTCAGCGGGTCCACCATGCCGATCTTGATCGGCTGGTCCCCCAGCGCCTTCACGATAAAGGGCGACGCAAGCTGCATCGCCCCGAGCATGGCGCCTCCCTTGATCAGGGTACGTCTGCCAACTGGTAGTTTCAGATGATCCATTCGTCCTCTCCCTCCGGGCGCATGTGCGGCCCATCGTTCGTCTTTGCGCCAGGCGTCGCCTGGCGCGCCCCCTGGAAGCGGGGGTGTGTTGCATTTCTTTTCGCCGCCGTCGAGAGGGGAAATGAAGCGGACGAGACTATTGCTATCGGTACCGGCACTAATCGTGTCCGGTTGTGCAAAGCCGGGTTGCCAACAGCAAGTTCCCGCACAACCCTCGCGAGCGAAACGGTCCGGAGCTGACCCTCTCCCGTCCAGTTGTATTGCGCCTTTGTAATCTTTGAGCCGCGGCGACGCACGTTGCGGGCGACGCGGGCAACTCCTCGGCGTCCGCCGAGGGTGCCGGCATTCGATACGCGTGCCGGTCTGCCCTGTCCGGCTTGAGCCAATGGCGGCGGCGGCTCAAATTCAAGTCCGGCTATCGCGAGATCGCCGGTATCGCCCGAGCGTTTCATTCAACATCCGCTGGTGGTGTCAGCCGGCGGTCAACGCGCACTGAAAATGAGGCCGGTATGAAGTTCGACACCGCCTGGCTGGAAGCCCTCGCCGGGAAGGCCGAGTTGCTGACTCCGCAGGAAATGGCAAAGGCGGATGGCGCCTCGCCCGGTCTGGGCGTGCCTGGCACGGTGTTAATGGCGAACGCCGGCCGAGCAGTGGCGCGCGCGATCCAGGCGCGGTTCCGGCCCTGCCGCACACTCATTCTATGCGGGCCAGGCAATAACGGCGGCGATGGCTATGTCGTGGCGCGGCTGCTGGCGCAGCAGGGCTGGCCGGTTGCAGTCGCCGCACTGGCGCCGCCACGTGCCGGCACCGACGCGGATTCGGCGGCGGCACGGTGGCGCGGCGCAACCACACGCTTTTCCCCGGAGGCAGCCGGCCGGGCCGCCCTGGTGGTGGATGCGGTGTTCGGCGCCGGTCTGACGCGGGACGTCGATGGCTTGCCGGCGGAGACATTGCGCGCCGCCCGCCACGTCGTCGCGGTTGACGTGCCGAGCGGATTGGACGGCGCAACCGGCGCGATCCGTGGCTTCGCGCCAAAAGCAGTACTGACCGTGACGTTTTATCGCCTGAAACCTGGCCACCTGTTGCAGCCCGGACGGGAGCATTGCGGCGAGATCATCATGGCCGATATCGGGCTGCCCGTCGCTGCCCTGGATCAGGCGAAGCCCAACACCTTCGCCAACCTGCCGGAACTTTGGCCCCTGCCCCGGCTGGTTCCCGAAGGCCATAAATATTCGCGCGGCCACGTCACCGTCCTGGGCGGAGCAGTGATGACCGGCGCGGCGCGGTTGGCCGCCGATGCGGCGCGACATGCCGGTGCCGGCATGGTGACCGTTGCCGCGCGCGGTGGGGGCGACGTGTATCGTGCCGGCTCCCCCGGCCTGATTGTGAATGAATCGCCGCTGGAAGATCTGTTGCAGGACACACGCCGCCGCGCGTGGGTATGCGGCCCAGGCCTCGGCGCGGATGCGGCGCGCGCCGCCCTTCCGGCTTTGATCGCTGCCCGACGGGCCGTCGTGGCAGACGCCGACAGCTTCACGGCCTTCGCCGGCAACCCCGACGCCTTCCGCGGCGCGGCTGTTCTCACCCCTCATGCCGGTGAGTTTGCCCGCGTGTTCGGTGCAACTGCCGACCGTCTCACTGCCGCGCGCGCCGCCGCGGCACGCACGGGCGCCGTTGTCTTGCTGAAAGGCAACGACACTATCATTGCCTCGCCGGACGGGCGGGCCGCGATCAACGCCTCCGCCCCGCCCTGGCTGGCCACCGCCGGCGCGGGCGACGTGCTTGCCGGGATTATTGCCGGCTTGCTGGCACAGGGCATGCCGCCGTGGGAAGCCGCTGCCGCCGGTGCCTGGCTGCATGGCCGCACCGCCGCCTTCTATGGCCCCGGCATGGTCGCCGAAGACCTGTTGCCCGCACTGCCTCGTGCTCTTGCGGCAACGACATTGCCATCCACTTACCCGTCAGGCGGGCTATCATCGGCGCGCCGCAAGAGGGTATCTGCATGAGCGACGCCGCTACCACCGGTCTGCTGGATCGTGCCATCCGCCGTCTGACCACCGTCTGGCGCGATATGGCGGCCAGTGTCGCAGCCGAACCGGACGAGCCGTTGGAAACGCAGATGCGCGCCTGCCTGCACGGGCGCGGCGGCGAGGTCAGTGCGCGCAACCGCGCGGCCCGGTTGGCGCAGACCTATCTCGCGTCGGATGATGCGGGACGGCGGCACTTCCTGCGTACTCTTGCCGGTTTTGATTCGGATGCCGACGGGGTGGCGCACGCCTATGCCGACGTACAAAAGGCCACCGACCCGGCTGACCGCGCCATCGCCACCGCGGAACTGCGGCAGGCGCTCGAACCGCCGCGGTTGAAGCTGCTGACGCAGTTCACGACTATTCCCGATGGCCCCAAGTTCCTGGTCGATCTGCGAGCCTTCCTGCTGAAGATCCGCAAGGAGGACCGCCTGCTGGCCGCTTTGGAAGCAGACCTGCGGTGCCTGCTGGCGGCATGGTTCGATATCGGGTTCCTCGAACTCGCGCGCATCGATTGGACCAGCGCCGCCGCGTTGTTGGAAAAGCTGGTGGATTATGAAGCGGTGCATGCCATCCGGTCCTGGCGCGATCTAAAGAACAGATTGGATTCGGATCGGCGGTGTTATGCGTTCTTCCATCCGCGCATGCCGGGTGAACCGTTGATCTTCGTTGAAGTCGCGCTGGTGAAAGGCCTTGCGGGCAGCGTGCAGGGTTTGCTCGATGAGAAGGCTCCGCTGCAAGATCCGCGCGAGGCGGACACTGCGATCTTCTATTCCATCAGCAATTGCCAGCAGGGACTGGCCGGGATCAGTTTTGGCAATTTCCTGATCAAGCGCGTTGTGGAACTGCTGTCAGGCGAGTTCCGCAACCTGCGGACCTTCGCAACCCTGTCGCCGATCCCGGGTTACCGGCGCTGGCTGGATGAGAAGCTGGGCGCTGACGCACCGGGCCTGCTGTCAGCGGATGAAGCGGCGAGCCTCGGGTCCGCCATGCCGATGGAAACCGGCACAGCGTCGCTGGCGGCAATTCTGGGCCGGCGTGGGTGGTGGCGCGATGCTGCATTGCGCAAGACGGCCGAGCCGGTGCTGGTGCGGTTATGCGCGCACTATCTGCTGAGCGAGAGCGCACCGGGCAACAAGAAGCGGGCGCGCGATCCGGTGGCGCATTTCCACCTGTCGAACGGCGCGCGCGTGGAGCGTCTGACCATGCTGGGGGATACATCAGAGAAGGGCGCGAAAGAGAGCGCCACGCTGATGGTGAACTACCTCTACGACCCGGCAAAGATCGAGGACTGGCACGAGGACTATGCCGGCGAAGGCCGGCGCAACGCGTCCACGACAGTGCGTAAGCTGGCGCGCGGGTGGGGTTAGAAGCCACTCGTCATGGCCTGGTTTAACCTCTTCGTGGCCGGCCATGACGAGGCGAACACCGCAACTTCCTTGCCAGCCAACGATCGGCTAGGCTGTTCTCCCCGCGAACGAAAGGAGAGCAATCGGGATGGAACCGGTCGTGCGCGTCAGCGTCACGGTCACCTTCCTGCGGATGGACCGGCCGCCGGCCGAAATGGCTCCCGCGCTGCCGCCAGGGTGGCAGGTGGTGCGCGCCGAAGCTCCTACGGTGCCGTTCTACCGGTATCTCTATAATACTGTCGGCGCCGACTATGTCTGGTGGCTGCGCCGCACCACGCCGGACGACGAACTGGCTGCGTTGCTGCGCGATCCAGCGGTGAGCATTCACACGCTATACGGCCGTGGCGAACCGGGAGGGTTCTTTGAACTGGATGCGCGCTACTGGCCGGACGTGAATCTCGGTTATTTTGGTCTGATGCCCTCGTCGGTCGGTACGGGCATCGGCTATGCGTTTTTGCGCCAGGCGGTTGATACGGTGTGGCGCCAGGGGGCGCGCGGGATGACGGTAAACACCTGCACCGCCGACCACGCCCGCGCGCTGCCGACGTATCTTCGCGCCGGCTTCCGCGTTCTGCGGCAGGTGCGCGAAGTGTGGAACGTGCCGACACGGCTGGGGCTGCGGATCCCCGAGCATTTGCGGGCTTAAGCAGTTATTGCGCGAAGCGTAGCACAGGTCTTGCAATTTCCGACGTTCCCCATGCCATTGCGAGGAGCGCAGCGACGAAGCAATGACATGAGGAACTCCTCGCAATGACAGGGAACGTCTGCGCTACCGGTCTCGCAATGATGTATGCATGTCGCGAGACAGGTCTCTGATTGACTGACCGCTCTCTTGCGCAATCATCTCCGCGACAATACTGCGATGGCAGCACGCCGGGTCTTGCTCGAAACAGAGCAAGCAAACACGTTTTTCTCGCGCCAAGGATTTTGCCTGTGCCAGATCCGCCTGCGCACGATCCGATGCCATGTGCTCGCGAAAGATCGTGTCCATGATCTCCGGACGCCCGGCGCGGACCGCATCGCGACCGGCTTTCGGCGTGCCCAGGCCTTGCAGATGGACGTACGGAATACCCCGCTCGTCCAGCTCCGCCGCGAGTTGCCGCTTGGAAAACCCAGGCTTGCGCGAGCGCGGCATCGCACGCACGTCGATCAGCAGTTCCACATCAGCCGCCGCCAGTGCCGCCAGCACGTCCTGAATCGTGCAGCCCTCATAGCCGATCGTCAGCAGCTCCGGCAGACGCACGGCCATCAGTACGGCCGCACCGGCTCGACGCCGCCCTGCACCGCGATGCCCTTCTTTTTCAGGCACGCGTTTGTCGCGTCGCGCAGCGCCTTCTCGTAGTCGAACTGGTTCTGCGGATTCGCGCTCGGCTGGCCCATGCTGGTGACGATGAGTTGCTTTACCTTGGGATCATTATAGGCCTCACGGCGGCATTCCGCCTGCGGACTCTTGCCGGCCGGCTCGAACCACGAACTGCACCCTGCCACCCACACCGCAAGCGCCAGCAGCAGCCAAACGCCGGAACGCCTCATGCCGCGGCCATCCAGTCCTCGATCAACCGCCGCGCAATGCTGTCCATCCGCGGCAAAGCGAAATTATGCGCGGCGGGATCGCGGATTTCCCCCCGCGAGAACCATCGCACGTCGAGCATTTCCTCAGGGTCGATGGTGATGTCCTCGGTCAGGCCCTCGCCGTAGAAGCCCAGCATGATGTTGCCGGGGAACGGCCAGGGCTGGCTCGAATGGTAGTGCACCGCGCCGACCCGGATACCGGCTTCCTCGAACACCTCGCGGCGCACCGCTTCCTCCAGCGATTCACCCGGCTCAACGAACCCCGCGAGAGTCGAATACATGTTGGCGCGTGGGAAGCGTTGCGAATGGCCGAGCAAGGCACGGTCGTCGTGGGTCACAAGCATGATCACCGCGGGATCGGTGCGCGGGAAATGCTGCGCCTCGCAGGCAGTGCATACCATCATATGCCCAGCCGAACGTGCGTCGCACACGCCACCGCACACGCCGCAGAACCGGTGCCGCGCGCGCCAGTGCATCAGCCCGCGAGCATGGGCCAACACCGCCGCTTCCGGCTTCGGCACGCCCCAACCCACCGACCGCAGATCCACGAACGTCCCCACCTGCGGCGGCAGCAACGGCAACGGATCGTCTGATGTGCTGACGTCCACGGCGAACACGGCTTGCTCGCCCTGCACGCCCAGGAAGGCCCAAGGCCCGCCTTGCATGCGCAGCGCCGCAGCCGCCTCGCCGGAAATGTACACCGCCTCCGGCGCACCCTCATCCATGCCGCGCACAAGGTTCCGGTTGCGCCAAACCGGAACGAACAATGCGCCCGGGTCAACGAGGCATTGCTCGATCCAGGTAGAATCGTCTCGCCGCGCCGCAACGCGGTCGAGCGGACTGGACGAATACACATTCGGCCGGCTGGCCAGGATCAATGTCACGGCGCGCGATTCCATGCAGTGGGGACGGCGGACCGTGCCACGCAGGACGCGCACCGGCAACCTTGCCGGCGCGAAACTGACGGAACGCAAAGCGACCGTCGCAGATTGCAAGTTCGACCACGTGGTCGCAACATGCGCTTCACAAAAGCTGCGATCCCATGGCACAACCGGTTGCGACAATGAACACCTTTGTGACGCAGCTTCTGGCGCAGCTTTCCGACGAACTCGCCGCCCAGGCCGCGGCGGCAGCATCGCTGGTCACCGCGATCCGGATTGGCCCCAACCGGGTGGTTTCCGGCATCATCTGGCGCTCCGACATGGTTGTAACCTCGGATCAGGCCTTGCCGGCGCAGGAGAGCTACTCGCTGGCCATAGCCGGGGGCGCTTTGCTGCCAGCGCGCCAGGCACGGCGTGACCCGGCGACCAATCTTGCCTGCCTGACGATTGATATGCCGGCGACCGCCGCCCCCATCCGCACGGCGACAGATCCGGCGGTGGGCAGTCTTGCCATCGCCGTCAGTGCTGCGCTCGATGGCAGCCCCACGGTTCGGCTCGCTGCGATCCACCGCATTGCGCGCGGGCACGCCAACGGCAGTGGCTCCCTGGGTGATGCGATCATGCTCGACCTGGCAAACAATCTGCTGCCGGAAGGCGGAGCAATATTGGACGCACGCGGCAACTTGCTCGGCATGGCCAGCTCCGGTCCGCAGGGCGAAGCGATGGTTGTGCCTTGCATGACCATCGCACGCTTCCTCGATCCGCTCATCACCACCGTTAAGGCGCTGGCGCTGACGGATCGTGGCCGCCGCGGCTGGCTGGGTCTCGCGCTGCAGCCGATCACGGTTCCCGGCACTCTGCGCCAGATCGCCGGCCAGTCATCAGGCCGCATGGTGGTCGGCGTGACGGGTGGCGGCCCGGCAGAGCATGCAGGGCTGCGCCTGGGCGACGTAGTGCTCGCAATCGACGGCCGCAGCGTCAGCGGCCAGCACGGACTGCGCGCGGTAATTGGCGCGGAGCGCATCGGCGACCCCATCGAAATCCGCCTGTTGCGGGAAGGCGCAGTTGTCAGCACCACGTTGATTGTGGCGGAACACCCTGCAACTTGACCGCGGCAGCCGCCTGTGCGCCCGCCGCACGGGATTTTGCTGCATCCGCGAAGGTTGCGTCCGGACGCCGGGCGCCATAATTTTGTCGTACGGGTCCACGCCTGCCGCACCGCGGTTTATCAAATGAGGACATGCGCACATGGGCGCCAACACCAAAGGCTCCGTCACTGTCACGATTGACGGTTCCAACCGCTCCGTTACCCTCCCGCTGATCGGCGGCACCATCGGGCCCGACGTCTTCGACATCCGAAAACTGTACGGCGCGCTGGGCATCTTCACCTACGACCCGGGCTACGGCGCTACGGCGTCCTGCGACAGCAAGATCACCTATATCGATGGCGACGCCGGCATACTGCAGTATCGCGGCTACCCGATCGAGCAATTGGCCGAACGGTCTTCCTTCCTGGAAGTCGCCTACCTGCTGCTGAACGGCGAACTGCCGACCGAGGGGCAGCTCCAGGAGTTCGAGCTGGGCGTGATGCGGCACACCATGCTGCACGAGCAAATCCGGCAGTTCTACAACGGGTTCCGCCGTGACGCGCACCCGATGGCGATCATGTGTGGCGTGGTTGGCGCGCTGTCGGCCTTCTATCATGACAGCCTGGACATCCACGATCCCGAAAGCCGGCGAATCAGCGCTTTCCGGCTGATCGCCAAGGTGCCCACGATTGCCGCCTGGGCGTTCAAGTATTCGATCGGCCAGCCGTTCATCTTCCCGCATAACAATCTGGGCTATGCAGAAAACTTCCTGCATATGTTCCATGCCGTCCCGGCGGAGGAATACAAGGTCAATCCCGTGCTGGCGAAGGCCATGGACCTGATTATGATCCTGCACGCGGATCACGAGCAAAATGCGTCCACCAGCACGGTGCGGCTGGCCGGATCGACGGGAGCGAATCCGTTCGCCTGCATCGCCGCCGGCATTGCCAGCCTGTGGGGCCCCGCGCATGGCGGCGCCAACGAGGCCGTGCTGAAGATGCTGACGCATATCGGCCATGTGAAAAACATCCCCCAGTTCCTGGAGGAGGTGAAGGACCGCAACAACCACGAGATGCTGTGGGGGTTCGGCCACCGCGTTTACAAGAACTACGATCCCCGCGCCCGCATCATCCAAAAGGCCTGCCACGACGTGCTGGAGGAGCTCGGCATCAAGGGCGATCCATTGCTCGACCTGGCGATGGAGCTCGAAAAGATCGCGCTGAACGATAAATACTTCGTTGACCGTAAGCTGTACCCGAACGTCGACTTCTATTCGGGCATCATCCTGAAGGCGATGGGCTTCCCTACCAGCATGTTCACCGCCCTGTTCGCCGTGGCCCGAACGGTCGGGTGGGTGAGCCAGTGGCAGGAACTGATGGAGGATCCGGAACAGCGCATTGGCCGCCCCCGCCAGATCTTCACTGGCGCAGCGGAGCGGAACTACGTGCCGATCGGTAAGCGCGGCTGACCTGTCGTCTCGTTTCCGGTGAGAAGGCCAGGGACTGCGGCTCCTGGCTTTTTTGTCCGTGCCGCTTCGGGGATTCACGGATGCGTCGACCCTAGCATGAATGGAGCGACATGGCGTTTCAATGCGTGAAATCGCGTGACAGACCAGCCTGTGGTTTAATGTTATCCACAGCCTGTTGATAATATAAGTGAGGAAAAATCTTCAACAGATTCAGAAGATTCACGTTTTTGCAGCGTATCGCGCACCACATTTGAGCTATGTCCTCAAACGCTTCTGCAGTGTTATTGATTGAGTAACGCAAGAATAACGAGATCGACTACGCATCCTCCCGGACGATTCAAATTTTTGCCGTTCCCAAGCAGGCGCCGCTTGCAATAGTTGCAATCGTGTTGATAGTTTTACGCCTCATAGTTGTATCATATGATCAACGGATTACCGGGAGATGCAAATGTTGGAGCAACGATCCCTCGACATGCTCGTCAAGGAGCGGCTGAAGCATTGGCCCCAGCGGCCTCCGGGACTCCGCATGCCACGCCGCGGACGCCACGTCTGGCTGCGCGGCCGACCGGGGGACGACGCCGATTGCTGCCATCCTTTTCTGAAACTGCCAGGAAGCACGAGGCTCCGAACGGTTCCCGACGGCCTCTGGCTCAACTTTGGCGGCACGATCGCTGAGCCGTTTGTCGATATCTTTGTCATCGAAGCCTGCGGCACGCTGCAAAACCTGCTGGACAAGCGCTCACGTTTTGCGCCGAACACGCATTCCTTGCTGGCGGTCTGCCCGGTGCCCTGGCTGCTGGCACCGGCGATGAAGGGCGATCCCACGCCGCGCTGGCAGGCGATCGGTGTGCTTGCGCACGCGCCCGCGCTGCCGACGATGTTCCCGGTCCGCAACCCGGTCGTGCTCTATGGCCTCAAGCAGAAGCATTACGATGGATTCGCCCGCCACCAGTTGCCGCAGGGCCATGAGCTGTTTGCGCCGATGGAGGCGCTCACCGCCGAAGACGGCGACAAGGACCCTGAAATGCACGCATTGCTGCAACGCGGGTCGCCGATTGCGAAGTTCCTGCGGCTGCCATGATATGCGGAAGGCCATGAGATTCGATTAGGGCTTGAATCAACTTCAGCGTCGACGAAGCGATGCGTCCCGCGCAGCTCGCTTTGGCCTTTGGATCCGCCGCGCCAATCAGACGGTCCAACGTTTTCTCGGTTTACCAATCGAACATGGCCGAACCGCCGCCAATCAGAAGGAAATATCTGCGTGACTTTGCGTGCATCTGCAGTTCCAACATCAAGGATACGCCGACAGGAGACGCCGGATTTCCCTGAACGATCCCACTAGCCCCCCGGCCCGACAGCGTCCCGCCTTGATCCATTCCGCATCCCAGCCCCACAACACAAGCGGACGCCACGACGCGTCGCCGCCAATGCAGCGATGCCTGGGCACGCCCGAAAAGGGGAGACGCATGCAAGCACAAGACCCGCCGCCCGCCACCGGCCCGCTCGCCGGTATCCGGGTGATCGACGTCACCAGCGTCGTGCTGGGGCCGTACGCCACCCAAATGCTGGGCGACCTGGGCGCGGACGTGATCAAAGTGGAAAGCCCACGCGGCGACGACACCCGCTGGATCGGCCCGTCGCGCACGCCCGGGATGGGCAGCTACTTTGCTAACCTGAACCGCAACAAGCGCAGCGTCGTGCTGGACCTGAAGCAACCACCGGCAAAGGCCGCGTTGTTACGGTTGATTGATACATCAGACGTGTTCGTGCACAACATGCGTCCCGGCGCGGCAATGCGGCTTGGGCTGGACTATGCATCGCTCGCGACACGAAACCGGCGCCTGATCTACGCCAGCGCCTCCGGCTTCCGACCCGGCAGCACGCGCGCCGAAGCCCCCGCCTTCGACGACCTGATCCAGGGCATGAGCGGCCTGGCCGCCCTGAACGCCGGCCCGGATGGTGCCCCGCGCTACGCACCCACCGTGTTGGTGGACAAACTCACCGGCCACATGCTGGCCTCGATGATCGGCATGGCCTTGTTTCATCGCGAGCGCACCGGCCACGGCCAGGACGTGCACGTGCCGATGCTGGAAACAACGCTCGCTTTCCTGCTGGTAGAGCATCTCTACTGGGGCACGCTGTCCCAGCCGGAACGCGGTGTCGGCTATCCCCGTATGCTCACGCCGCACCGACGGCCTTATCCCACAAAGGACGGCTTCATCAGCGTCATCGCGTCCAGCGATGCACAATATGCCCGGCTGCTGGCGGCGCTTGGCCGTCCGGAACTGATCGACGATCCACGCTTCGCCAGCATGGCCGGACGGGCGCTGAACATCGACGCAGTGTTGGGCGTGCTGTCCGAGGGGTTACGCACGCGCACCACGGCCGAGTGGCTGACGATCCTCACCGAGGCCGACATTCCCTGCGGCAATGCCGCGCGCCTCGGCGATCTGTTTTCGGACGACTACCTGCGCGACACGGACTTCTTCCAGCCCATGCAGCATCCTACCGAGGGCGCGGTGACCGTACCCGCGATCGCGCCGGCGTTTTCCGCCAGCCCGCCCTCGGTGCGGCGGCTGTGGCCGACCCTGGGCGAGCATACGCGGGAGGTACTGCGCGAGGCAGGGCTGGCGGAGGCGGAGATCGACGCGATTTTCGGCCACGCGGATTGATGGCCCGAGGGTCCCAGATCCCCGTACCCCAGCGGCATACAAAGTGGCATGGAGGGGTCATGCCCGCCTCCAAACCACACGTTGCCCCGACGCGACGGCATATTGCAGTCTTCCAGGCGTGCCTGAGACTTCGCTGTATCCCGCCGTGAAGCGCTTCCTGGAAGCCTCGGGCTTCCGCGTAAAAGGCGAAGTGAACGGCTGCGACGCGGTGGCCGTGCAGGATGGCGAACCGCTGCGGATCGCGATTGTGGAGATGAAGCTCGGCTTCAACCTCGATCTGCTGCTCCAGGCTGTAGAGCGCTTGCGCATCGCCGATGAGGTCTGGGTTGCCGTGCCGGCAACACGACGCGGACGCGACCGCGATCCGCGCGTGCATCGCCTCTGCCGTCTGATCGGGCTGGGGCTGATGATTGTTCATATAACGCGCGGCCGCGTCGAGATACTTGCCGAACCCGGACCGTACCGGCCACGGCCCAATCCGCGCCGCCGCGCGCGGCTGCTGAGAGAGCATACAAGCCGTAGCGGCGATCCGTCGCCGGGCGGCTCATCGCGTCAACCGATCATGACCGCCTACCGGCAGCAAGCGCTGACGTGCGCAGCGCTACTGAAAGCCGGTCCCGGCCGGCCGCGCGACTTGCGCATCGTCGCACCCGCGGCGGGGCGGATCCTGCGCCACAATGTCTATGGCTGGTTCGAACGAATGGAACGCGGAGTCTATCGGCTCACCGCCGATGGCGAGGGGGCGTTACGTCGATGGCCGGACGTTGTCCTACCGCCATGCTCCGACATGGCACCATTGCCTGACGCGCTTGCAGTCCCAGAGACGCCGGTCGCTGCGACCTAGCCGGATCGGTACGGTGCGTCGTCGACCGTGCCGACGACGCGGGGCTATTCGTTGAATGACGCGGCAGGCGCTTTCGGGCGATTGCGCGGCGCGGCGCGGCGACCCATGTCGTGTGCAAGACGGCCTCGGACGGAGCCAGCGCGCTCCGGCCGGGTTTGTTTGCCGCCGATGGTCCTCGCGATGAGGGTCCTCGCCAACAACAAGGAGGTACCGATGCCCGCCTACACCATCAAGCCACTTGTCACCGCGACCGCAACCAACACCGGCGGGCGCAACGGACATTCGGAAACCACGGACCACTCGGTCAGCGTGAATCTGTCGGTGCGCAAGGAAATGGGCGGGCCGGGGCTGCCGAATACGACGACGCCAGAGCATTTGTTTGCGGCCGGCTACGCGGCCTGCTTCGGCGGCGCGATCGATTTCGTCGCGCATCAGCACAAGAAGAACGGCAGCGGCACTGTGGTCACTTGCTCGACCTCGGTGGGCCCGCGAGAAGGGGGCGGGTTCGGCATCGCGGTGAAGATGCATGCAAAGATGCCAAACCTATCCCTGGACGAAGCCCGCGCCCTGGTGCAGGAAGCGCACGAGAAGGTCTGTCCCTATAGTCACGCCACCCGCGGCAATATCGAATTCACACTGGAGGTGGAGGGCGCATAGCGCCCGGCACGCCCGAGCGCCGTAGAAGAAGCGGCGGCTGAGAATTTCCAAAGTGCATGGCGCTGGCCACTCCGGCGCCGGGCATGCTGGCGCGCGCCGTTCTTGACGGGTTTTAGCGAGGCGGCGACATTGCCCGACGATATGCGTCACGCGACGATATGCGTCACGCACGGAACGCCCCCGATCGACGCCGGCGCCGTGAAAAACTGCGGGAGCTTCACCGCGTCAGTGAACGCTTGGCAACGGTTCGAGACGGTGCACCCGTCGGTTAAGCCAAGCCTCGATTACGGACACGCCTCTCGCCCCCGCGACACATCGTCCGGGGGTTTTTCATTTGCCGGACGAAGTACGCGATCGGCAGCAACACCAACGCGGAACCCCAGCAGGCAGCATCACAGTGGCCTTCAAATGCACCATTCCCGCCGTGCCCACCGTGCAGCAGGACAATGCCGACATGCGCATCACCCGTTGGGATTTTCCGCCCGGTGCGGTGACGGGACAGCACGCGCATAGCTGGCCCTGCGTAGTCGTGATGCTGACCAATGCGATCCTTCGCGTAGACGATGGCTCGGCGGTGACGGAGACCAAGATGCCGGCAGGCCACGCCTGCAGACCCGGTAATTCATCCAATTGATGCGAAAATAGGCCAATACGTCTTCGAACTCGCTGCTCTACCAACCAGCCATTCCTCGATCTCAATCGAAAGCCGGCAGCAACTGACTCAAAAGCTCACAGCGAAGGCGCCCATAGCGACACTGGCAAGCGGAACTCGCTCCCCAAGGAGCAGTTTTGGCGTGCGGCATCGCTATGGCACGGCGGGCTGGCGTCACTGCGACCCGGCCTGGCTTCCGGAAAACGCGGAACGCGATCTGACACCTGGGCGTGGGATCTGTCACCAACGACGTGACCAGACAACATGGAGTGGCAAATGGCTATAAATAACCTCGTGCCCGTCGCAGCCCTCGCCCTGATGACGGCGATTGCGGGCACGCCGGCGATGGCGCAATCCTACGCGGCGCCCTCGGCGGTGAAGGCGGGCTATCTGAATTGCGATGAGGCGAGCGGATGGGGGTTAGTATTCGGTTCGTCGCGCGCTCTGAAATGCACCTACACGAGCAATACTGGGCATACGGAGCGTTATACCGGTCATATTACCAAGTTCGGCGTCGATGTCGGCTACGTCTCGGGTGGCGTTATCGTCTGGGCGGTTCTGGCGCCGACAAGCGAGGTCGGTAGGGGCGCCCTCGCGGGCACGTATGTCGGCGTGACAGCCGGCGCGACTGTCGGCGGCGGCGTCGGTGCCAATGTGTTGGTCGGTGGCTCCAACAAGTCGATTTCTTTGCAGCCGATCAGTATCGAGGGGACCACCGGCTTGAACCTCGCCGCCGGGTTCGGCGGAATCCAACTGAAGCCCTCCTAGCCCGCATAGCCGACCTCGGGTTTTGCCGCCCTGACGAGAACTTCGCCACCCGGTGGCGGGCCTCCCGTCGGGTCGGCAGCCGCCCGGGATCTCCAGCACGGCAACCACCCTGACCCTTGGCGAGTTGCCACTGGGGACCGAGTTGACGTGGCGCGGTCCGACCGGTGCGGTAGGATTTATGGTCGCCGCTTGCAGGTTTTCCGGATCCGCAAAAGGCATTCCGCGATCTTTCTCCGGCCGATCACGGCGGGTACGATCTGCCGGTCGGTGTGGATCGACTCACACCAACGCCGGCCCGTCTGTGCGACAGGTTCGCCCACCGAACCAGACGCACAGGAGTTTTGTGATGTCCATGTCGCTGACTGCCATGAACAAGATGGGATCGACCAACACCCATTGGGGCGTTTGCGGATTCACCAGCAGCTTCTACTCCATGTATGAGCTGAACCCGGGGAAGCGCGCGCTGCTGATCGGCGCCGGGATCGCGAGCCGCGTGTTGGCCGAGATCAAGACCTACCTTATGACGCTGAAGGCCAACGGAAACACAACCTTGCTTCAGGAGATCGAGGCATTTACCAAGTCCTTTGGCGTCGTCGGATCCTGCAACTTCGGCAATTTCAGGATTGATAATTACATCGCATCGATCAATAACGCCGTTGGCCGCTCGGATGCTGACATCAAGGCGGATGGAAATTTTTCGATTGCGATGCCACCTGCTGCCGTTGCCGATTATCTCAAGGAAATCTGGGAAACCAGCTCCGAGACGCAGGTTGTCAAGGGCGGCGACGGCGGGACAGAGGAGGCTATCATTGGCGTCGCGAACGGCCAGATGCAGATGTACGATGGCCTATGCCACTACATGTACCGCTCTGGCGGCAAGATCTACAGTTGGGGGCAGGTGTTCGGTAGCGTGGCGGAAGCGGACCCAAGCTACCGCGTGTGCCGTGTCATCAAGATCAAGAAACAATAATGTAACGAGCGTCCGGGCATCCTCGAAGCCCCAGGTTCATGTCCGGACGCTGCCTGCCGCGGCGGCCTGGCAAACAGTGGTGCGTCAGCCCCGCACCATGCCGTTGGCGCGGAACCATGCCACGGCATCTTCCACCGCCTGCCGGGCTGGACGCGGCGCATAGCCCAGCTCCGCCATCGCCTTGGCGGAACTGAAGAACATCTTGTGCCGCGCCATTTTCAGGTGGTCGCGCGTCACCGCGGGAGGAATGCCGGTCATGCGCGCGAACGTCTCCATGACGGCGGCCACCGGCCACACCCACGATTCGCGCAGCCGGATCGTGGGGGCTCGGCGCCCGGCGACCTGCGCCACCAGCGCGAGCAAATCCTTCAAATCCAGATTCTCGCCACCCAGGATATAGCGTTCGCCGATGCGGCCCTTTTCCAGCGCCAGCGCATGGCCTTCCGCCACGTCGTCCACGTGGACGACGTTCAGGCCGGTATCGATATAGGCGGGGATACGGCCGTTCGCCGCGTCCATGATCATCTTGCCGGTGGGTGTGGGCTTGATGTCGCGCGGACCGACCGGCGCAGCGGGGTTCACGATCACCGCCGGCAGGTTTTCCCCCCGCACCATGTCCAGCACCGCTTGCTCGGCCTGGTATTTCGAACGCTTGTAGGTGCTGACCAAAGCAGCGGGATCGACCGGAGTCGCTTCGTCGGCCGGGCTGCCGTCGGCGCTGTAGCCCAGCGCAGCGACGGAACTGCAATGCACGATCCGCTCGGCGCCGGCATGCTGCGCGGCACGCATCATCGCGCGCGTGCCTTCGACATTGGCGCGCAGCATGGCGTCGGGGTCGGGAACCCAGAAGCGGTAGTCGGCGGCGACGTGCACCACGTAGCGGCAGCCGGCTGCGGCGCGCACCAGCGAGGCGGCGTCGGTCAGATCTCCGGTGACGACCTCGGCGGCCACCCCCGCGAGATTGCGGCGGTCGCTGCTTGGCCGGGCCAGAAGCCGCAGATCATGGCCGCGTGCCGCCAGCGCGCGCGCGACCGCAGAGCCGACAAAGCCGGTGGCGCCGGTGAGCAAGGTCGTCATAACGAATGGAAAGGGCGGGGCATGGCGGCGGTATAGGGGGCGCGGCCGGACCTGGAAACGGTGGCGCCGAAAGCGCTTGCAATCCGTGAGGACGGCTGGTACCGTCCGGTACCAATTGGCTGGACCGATGCGCAGGAGCTGCCCATGTCAGACCGACCCGCACCGCCTACCACGCATCCCTTGCTGCTTGTCGGCAGGCACATCGTTTCCGATCTGCTCTCGACGCTCGTGTTTGTCGGCATGTTTGCCGTGACGCACAGCGTTGCTGCTTCGGTTGGGCTGGCGATCGCCATCGGGCTCGGTCGCATTGTCAGGCAGACCTGGCGCCATGTTCCGATCGACACGATGCAATGGCTCAGTCTGTTCTTGGTGGCGGTATTCGGCGGCGCGGCGCTGATCACGCACAACCCGCTGTTCATCATGCTGAAGCCGACGCTGATTTACGCTGCGGTTGGTATCGTGATGCTGCGGCGAGGGTGGATGAACCGTTACGTTCCGCCGATCGCACAAACCCATGCGGGCGGCGTCATCATAGTGTTCGGCTATGTGTGGGCAGCGCTGATGTTTGCCACCGCCGCGGCCAACCTGGGAATAGCGTTGCAGGCCAGTCACGCAGCCTGGGCGTGGTTCATAGGTGTGTTCCCGATTGCGTCCAAGGTGGCATTGATCCTGGTGCAGTATGCCGCACTGCGCACGATCGTCCCGAGCCGCGTCCGGGCAGCGCGCGTCGCGCCGGCAGCGGCTGTCTGAACGCGCTGGGCCCGATATCGGCGCAAGTCCCTGCGTTTCCGCGCGACGGCAATGCGCTTGCCGAACTGAGGCAACGTACGGCGAAGACCGGGTCGCTGGACTTTGCTGCGCTATGGGCCGGCCAAGCCGTCGCACTGGAGCGGTGCTTCGATGCCGGCGCGCTGACACGCCAATTGGCAGCCGAAACGCCGGCGAAGCCCGGCGGCTGATCCGCGACGGTTTTGACCATGTTCGCCGCTTCATCGGGCGCCAACGTCAGCCCGACAAGCCGCCGGTCACATCGATCGTCAGGCCGGTGACGAAATCCGCATCGGACGACGCCAGGAAGCAGATCACCTTTGCCTGGTCCGCGGGCTCCGCCACGCGGCGCAGCGGGGTGCGGGCGATCTCCGTCGCCTGCGCATCGGGTGAGCGCTGGTTCCAGTGCGGGCGAATGCGTTCCGTTAACGTGAGGCTGGGGGCGATGGCGTTGACGTTGATGCCGAACGGACCGAGCTCGAACGAGAGTTTGCGGGTGAACGCGATGATGCCGCCCTTGGCCGCGCTGTAGGCAGCGGAGGAAACCTGCGACAGCCCGCGCCCCGCGATCGATGCCAGGTTGACGATCTTTCCGCTCTTCTGCCCCTTCATCACAGGCACGACTGCGTGACAGAACAGAAAGGTGGCTCGCAGATTGAAGGCGATGATGCGTTCCCAGTCGTCGAGCGAAAGTTCGTCCACCGTGGCAGCGGGTTTCGCGATGATGGTGCTGCCGCCGACGGCGTTCACCAGGATGTCGATGCCGTAGTGCTTGGCGGTTTCCTCGACGACGCGGTTCGCTTCGGCTTCGTCGAGCGCGTCGATGCAATGGCCGATGGCGCGGCCGCCGGTCATGGTGATGGCCTCGATCATCATGTCGAGTCGGCGCTGGTCGTTGTCGATGCCGACGATGAACGCGCCCTCGCTGGCCATGATGTCCGCGGTGGCGCGGCCGATGCCGCTGGCGCAGGCGGTGATCAGGGCGGTCTTGTTGTTGAAGCGCATGATTTCCTCCGTCTCCTGGCGTTGCGAGGCGCGGACGCCTTGCGGCCGAAGTTGCTTCGTCGCTACGCTCCTCGCAACGACATGGGGGTGGTTCGTGCCGTCTCCGCCATCAGATCGATCGCGCCCGGATCGCGCGAGCGCACAGTCAGGCCCGTGGCGCCGGACTCCTCCCACGCACGATACCGCTGCTTGATGCGCGCCGGCGGGCCGACCAGCGACTTCAAATCCACCCATTCGTCCGGCACCGCGGCGGCGGCTTCCTCCTTGCGGTGCGCCAGGAACAATTCCTGCACCCGGTCCGCCGCCTCGCCGAAGCCGCGGCGGATCATCATGTCCTTGTGAAAATTCTTGTCGCGATGGCCCATGCCGCCGACGTACAGCGCGACCTCCGGCTTCAGCGCGGCCAGGGCTTCCTTCACATCGTCCTGCACGCGCACATGCACCGAGGCATGGATTTCAAAATCGCGCAGCGATTTGCCGGTGCCGGCACGGCGGAAGCCTTCTTCCAGCCAGGGCTGGAATTCCGCCATCGATCCGGGGATGAAGCCGTTCGGCAGCCAGCCGTCGGCGATTTCCGCCGTCAGCTTCACGGTACTTTCATTGCCGGTGGCAAGGTAGATGGGAATGTCGGGCCGCATATGCAGAATCGATTTCAACGGCTTGCCGACCCGCATCGCGCCGGGGCCGGTATAGGGCAGGCTGATCTCGTGGCCCTCATGCGTCACCGGCGCTTCCCGGGCGAAGATCTTGCGCATGATGGCGACGTAGTCGCGCAGCCGGTAATACGGCCGGCCCCAGGGTTCGCCGTACCAGCCCTCGACGATCTGCGGTCCCGATACGCCGAGGCCGGCAATGAACCGCCCGCCGCCGGAGAGCATGTCCACCGTGCCGGCGCACATCGCCGCGTTGGCGGGCGAGCGCGCGGCCAACTGCATGATGCCGGTGCCAAGCTTGATGCGCTTCGTGACCGCCGCAAGATACGCCAGCGGGGTGACCGCATCGGAGCCGTACGCCTCGGCGGTCCACACCGAATCGTAGCCGAGCGCCTCCGCGCGCTGCACCAGCGCCATCGGCACGTTGATCTGCGGGCCGGAATAGCCGATCGAGAGACCGAGCTTCATCGCTATTTCATCGGCGAGAAGCTGGTGGGCAGCAACAGCGTCGATTGCATTTCGACGATCGAGGCAGCGCCCTTGGCGACGAAGGCGAGCCAGTCGGGGTCCTGGAACAGTTTCGTGCGCGTGGCCATGCGGGTGTTCAGGTCGGGATAGTTCCACATGTGGGCGACTTCGTTGGGCTGCGGCGCCTCGCCGGTCCAGATGCCGACATTGGGAGAATATTTCTCGCGCACCAGCATGATGTCGCGGAATGCCTGCGCCCACGGGCCGGCGGCGCCGGGATGCATGCGGTAGGTGCGCAGTTCATAGACGCCGCCCGGCGTTTTCGGTGGATTGATGTCCTTCACCGGGTTGAGAAAACGGATGTCCTGGCGCATCAGCAGGGGCCGGACATTGGGGACATAGTCGGTGGTCCAGCGCGCGTTCTGCGCCAGGCGATCGCGCTGGCAGGCACGGTCGTCGAGGCTGTCGTAACTCCACAGGTGCCAGACCTGGTTGAGCTGGCCGAACTCGGCGGTCCAGTAGCCGTGGCACTTGCCGTAATCGTCGCCGCGGGTGGGGCGGCCGACCTCCTCTTGCAGTTTCAGATAGGCAGGAAGCTTGCCGGCGTGGAACGTGTAGGTGCGAAGTTCATAGATCATGGGATTCTCCTGTGCTGGCCTACGTCATTGCATGGCGCTGAAGGGCCACCCCATGTCATTGCGTGGCGCTGAAGGGGCCGAAGCAATCCCGGTCGGTTGGGCGCTCGAGCGTCCGTGCACATGCTCGAACGAGATTGCTTCGTCGCTATGCTCCTCGCAATGACATGTGAACGGTCCGCGCAATGACACGTGGGTGGGGATGATGGCGGCCGTTATTGTTTCAAATACCGGCCAAAATACGCCGTCACGTCGCCCCACAATTCGAACGCCGGTGCCTCGCGATAGCTGGGGCGGTAGTCGGCGAGGAACGCATGGCCGGCGTCCCGGTAGATCTTCGTGGTGACGTTCTTTCCCGCGGCCGCCGCGCGCTGCTTCAGGTCCGCCTCCAGCGCTACCGGCGGATTCTGGTCTTCCTCGCCGAACACGCCGAACAGGGGACAGTGCAGGTTCTTGACCAGGTCCAGCACGGGGGTGGGGCGAGCGGCTGATGTCTCGGCGTCCGACGTCGCACGGTGGATGAAGCCGCCCCAGCAATCGATCGCGGCGTCCACCTTGTCGCTGCTGCACGCGAACAGCAACGTGTGGCGTCCGCCGGAGCAAAAGCCGATGGCGCCGACCTTGCCGGTGGCGCCGGCGAGCCCGCGCAGATGCGTCGCGGCGGCTTCCAGGTCTTGCACCGCCTGCTTGTCGGGCAGTCCGAACATCACGGGGAACACCGTATTGATGTCGCTGGGATCGGATGGTCCGCCGGCGCGGGAATAGAGATCAGGGGCGATCGCGTTGTAACCGATATTGGCGAAGCGCCTGGCGACATCGCGAATATGTTCTACCAGGCCGAAGGCTTCGTGGATCACGACGACGCCAGAGTAGCTGCCAGGTTGACTTGGGCGCGCGAGGTAGCCGGGAATGCTGTCGCTGCCACTGGTGAAACGGATCTCCTCGCCCTTCACGCGGGTGGGGTCGGTCACTGCTCCGGGTATGTTTGCCATTGGCTGCTCCCTTGGGTTTGTGGGCGTCTTTGCCGGGAACGGATTTTGCACGGGCACGCGGCGTCTGCCTACCGGTCCGACCAGGCGCCTGCTGTACGGCCGAGCCGGATCGTTGTCTCTTGCTTTCAGTACCGAGGGCCCGTTTGCATTGTTCGGTTCGCTACGCGCAGGCATGGCTGATTGATTTTGCGATGATGATGACGACAGTGCGGCGCAGGATTGCCGTTACCGGCATACGGCACCTTCATGCCGCCTCGCTTTACCGCTCGACTGCGCGATGACGAATCGCCAGGAGATTGTCTCGGCGTTGTGACCCGCTGCGCCACGTTGATGCCGCATCCTGGTTCTAATTTGCAGCTCGACAGTAGAAAGGGATGACCATGGATCGCAAGACTGTTGGGCTGCTTGGTGTTGTTGCCGGCCTGGCAACCATCAGTCCGGGTTTGGCGGGAACAGCGAGCGCGGCGAACGCGTTGCGCGTCTCTTCCTATGCCGACCTGTTAACTTCCGTTCCAAATGCCACCGCATTGCTCCGTGCGCACGACCAGCAGACGACGCGTTCGGGAACCAACCAGCTACGTAATATTCGGCCTGTTTCCTACCATCATCATCACCATCATCATCACCATCATCATCACCACCATCATCGTATGGACTGAAACATAAGGGCCAGACCTGCGGTCACCGAGGGCGGGGCGCTGACATGGGCCGCGGTTAGGCGCACCGTGGCATTGGTCTGGGCTGCCGCGCAGCCGCTTTGGGTGCACCGCCAGCCAAAGGTCCGCGTTTGCGTCTCTGTTCCGAAGTGGCGCGCCCTGTAGGACTCGAACCTACGACCCACAGCTTAGAAGGCTGTTGCTCTATCCGGCTGAGCTAAGGGCGCATCCATCGGCCGCCGCGACTCGCGCCGCGGAGGTAACCGTCCCCCGCCATCCGGGTCAAGCAGCCGCGCCCTCTCGCGACGCAATCACGTCCGCCCCCCGCTAGGGGTTTGTTAACGCCACCCCCCTACCATCCCCGAAGCCGCGCACTCCCGGCCGCATCCCGCGGCTGAATTCCCGCTACGCCGGCGGCAAAGGGAACAACGAACATGCCATTGATGACCTGGACCGAACGACTCAGTGTCGGCGTCAAGGCCCTGGACGAAGACCACAGGCGCCTGATCGCCATGGTGAATGAGCTCTACGATGCCATGCAGGCCGGGCAAGGCCGCGACGCGCTGGGTCGCATCCTGGACGGGCTCGTGCGCTACACCAAGGAGCATTTCGCGCGCGAAGAGAAGTTTTTTGCCCAGAGCCACTATCCCGCCGGCGCCCCCCACAAGCAGGAGCATGACGCGCTGACCCGCCAGGTGATGGAAGTGCAGCGGAAATATGCGGCCGGCTCTGCGGCCACGCTGACGCTCGAGGTGCTGGAGTTCCTCAAGAAATGGCTGATCAACCACATCCAGGGCAGCGACCAGAAATACCGGGCGCACCTGAACGCCAACGGCATAAGCTGAGCGCCGGCGCTCCGCTGGCCCCGGGCAGCCAATCGTCGCAAGTGCCTGCCGCAAAGGCACCGCATGATTTGCCCGCGAATTACAGAGTGATGATTATGGTAACAATTGACATTGCGCGCATTGAGCTGCGACCCACTGGCCGCATACTTTGGCCCACAGTCGTCCCCAGTCTGCCTCCGGAGCTCTTGCAAAACGCATGGATGAGCGCGTCGATCGACCGGAAGTCGAGCATGCCCCGCTGACCCGGGTGGCGCCCGCACAACGCTCGCGCCTGCGGTGGGTTCCTTGGCTCGCCTTCCTCCTCATCGTGGCGCTGGCCGGCGCCTGGTTCTTCACCCACCACGCCCCCCGCCAGGCCGAGCACGCCGGCTCTGGCCGCGGCCCCGGGACGCCCCCGCAGCCAGTCGGCGCCGCCACCATCGGCACCGGCAACATCCGCATCATGCTGAGCGAACTGGGCACGGTCACCTCGCTGGATACCGTTACGGTCTATACCCAGATCAACGGACAATTGATGGATGTCGGCTTCAAGGAAGGCCAGGTCGTCAAGAAGGGCGAGTTCCTGGCCCAGATCGATCCGCGTCCCTACCAGGCCGCGCTGGACCAGGCCGAGGGTACCCTGGCGCACGACCAGGGATTGCTCGCGCAGGCGAAGTCCGACCTGAAGCGCTACCAGACCCTGGGGCGCCAGGACTCCATCGCCCAGCAACAGGTCGAAGACCAGAAATACCTGGTGGAGCAATACACCGGCACGGTCGCGGCGGATCAAGGCATTGTCGAGAACGACAAGGTCAATCTTGCCTATTGTCATATCGTCTCGCCGATCGACGGCCAGATCGGCTTGCGCCTGATCGATCCCGGCAACTACGTGCAGACCTCCAACGCCACGGGGATCGCGGTCATCGCCCAGATGCAACCGATCTCGGTATTGTTCTCGGTGCCGCAGCAGGACGTGCCGGAAATCATCCAGCGCCTGCGGTCCGGCGCGACGATGCCGGTGTATGCCTATGACCAGAGCAATACCAAGCTACTGGCCACCGGGAAGCTGGCGACCGTCGACAGCCAGATCAACACCACGACAGGCACGCTACAGATGCGCGCCATCTTCGACAACCCAGACGAGATGCTGTACCCGAACCAGTTCGTGAACGCGCGCCTGCTGGTGAACACGTTGCAAAACGTCGTCCGCGTCCCCGTTCCGGCGGTTTTGCTCGGCGCACCCGGCACATACGTCTACGTGATCAACGCCAACGACACCGTGTCCGTGCGCCCGATCAAGATCGGCCCAACCGATACCGGCTACGAGCAAGTGCTGTCCGGCCTGAAGCCGGGCGAGCGCGTGGTAACCGACGGCACCGACCGGCTGAGCGACGGCGTCAAGGTTACGATCCCGCCGCCTGCCGCGACTCAGGCCGCCACATCGACAACCGGAACCCAGCCCACGCAGCCGGCGCCGCCTATGCAGCCACCCCAGGCCACGCAGCCAGCCCAGGCCGCGCCATCCGGCCAGACCGGGACCGCGCAGATCGGCACCGGCAGTGCCTCCCAGGGTCAGCAGGCGGGTGCGCCCGCCCAATCCGGCGCCGCGCAGCCTCCGGCGCCGCCGACGCCGGGCCAGGGCCAGAAACAGCACGGCCAGCACCAGCGTCAGCCGCAGTCGAACTAGGCCGCGAGCCTCGCCAGCGCCCCCGCCATGAGCCCCTCCCGGCAGTTCATCCTTCGTCCCGTTGCCACCACGCTGCTGATGGCGGCCATCCTGCTGGTGGGCATTGTCGCCTATCGCTTCCTGCCCATCTCCGCCCTGCCGGAGGTCGAGTATCCCACCATCCAGGTGCAGACCTTCTATCCCGGTGCCAGCCCGGAGGTGATGACCTCCTCCGTCACCTCTCCGCTGGAAGTGCAGTTCGGCCAGATGCCGGGGCTGAACCAGATGTTCTCGACCAGTTCGGCGGGCGCATCGGTGATCACGCTGCAGTTCAGCCTGGATCTCAGCCTCGACATCGCCGAGCAAGAGGTGCAGGCGGCGATCAACGCCGCGGGCAACCTGCTGCCGTCGGACCTGCCTGCCCCGCCGATCTACGCAAAAGTGAACCCGGCCGACGCGCCCATCCTGACCCTGGCGCTGACCTCGAAAACCCTGCCCCTCACCCAGGTCGAGGATCTGGCCAACACCCGCCTCGCGCAGAAGATCTCGCAGCAGCCGGGCGTGGGCTTGGTCAGCATCAGCGGCGGCCAGGTGCCGGCGGTGCGGGTGCAGTTCAATCCTCTCGCGCTTGCCGCCTATGGGCTGAACATCGACGACCTGCGCACCACCCTGGGCAACGCCAACGTCAACACGCCCAAGGGCAATTTCAACGGCCCGGCGCAGGCCTCCACGATCAACGCCAACGACCAGATCACCGAAGCCAGCCAGTACCTGAACGTGGTGATCGCCTACCGCAACGGCGCGCCCGTTCGGCTGAAGGACGTCGCCACAGTGGTCAGCGGGCCGGAGAACACACAGCTTGCCGCCTGGGCCAATCGTACGCCGGCGCTGATTTTGAACATTCAGCGCCAGCCGGGTGCCAACGTCATCCAGGTGGTGAACAACATCAAGGCGCTACTGCCGCAGCTTCAGGCGACACTGCCCTCCGCCATCAAGGTCGCGGTGCTGACCGACCGCACCACCACCATCCGAGCCTCCGTCTCGGATGTAGAATTCGAGCTTGGCCTTGCGGTGGCCCTGGTGGTGCTGGTCATCTTCTTGTTCCTGCGCAACCTGCCGGCCACGATCATTCCCAGCCTGTCGGTCCCGCTGTCCTTGGTCGGCACGCTGTCGATCATGTATTTGCTTGGCTTCAGTTTGGACAACCTGTCGCTGATGGCGCTGACCATTTCCACCGGCTTTGTGGTGGATGACGCCATCGTCATGATCGAGAACATCGCCCGCTTCGTGGAAGCCGGGGAAAGCCCGCTGCAAGCGGCGTTGAAGGGCTCCGAGCAAATCGGCTTCACCATCATCAGCCTGACCGTATCGCTGATCGCGGTGTTGATCCCGCTATTGTTCATGGGCGACGTCGTCGGCCGATTGTTCCACGAATTCGCCATTACGCTGTCCACGACCATCGTTATCTCCGCCTTCGTCTCGCTGACTCTGGTGCCGATGATGTGCGCGCGCCTGGTGAAGCATCGGCCTGAGTCACAGCGTACCCGCTTCGACCTTGCAGCCGAGCGCGGCTTCAACTGGATGATCGGCCAGTACGACCGGGGCTTGAATCTGGTGCTGGACCATCAGCTGCTGACGCTGATGGTCGCGCTGATCACGCTGATCGCCACGGTCTGGCTTTATATCATCGTGCCCAAGGGCTTCTTCCCGGTGCAGGACACCGGCCTGCTGCAAGGGATTTCGGTGGCGGCGCAGACCACCTCCTTCGACGCCATGGCGCAGCACCAGCAGGCGCTGGCCGACGCGATCCTGAAGGATCGGGATGTGGTCAGCCTCAGCTCGTTCATCGGCGTCGACGGCACCAACATGACGCTGAACACCGGCAATTTCCTGATCAACCTCAAGCCCAGGGACGACCGCACGCTGAACGCGACACAGATCGCGCGCCGCCTGCAACAGGAAACCGGGAACGTGCCCGGCGTGCAGTTGTACCTGCAGCCGGTACAGGACCTGACGCTGGATACCACACTCAGCCGCACGCAGTACCAGTTCGTGCTGGAAAACCCGAACCTCTCGGCGTTCAACGAATGGGTGCCGAAGCTGGTCGCGCAGATGCAGAAATCGCCCGACCTTGCCAACGTCGCGAGCGATCTGGAGCAACAGGCGCTGGACATAGATTTGGTGATCAACCGGGAGAGCGCGGCGCGCTATGGCATCACGCCGGCGACGGTGGACAATGCGCTGTACGACATGTTCGGCCAGCGCATCATCTCCACCATCTACACCCAGTCCAACCAGTACCGTGTCATCATGGAGGCCGCGCCGTCGTTGCAGAAGTCGCTGAGCGCGTTGAATGCGATCTACCTGCCCGCGGCGGGATCGACGACAGGGCAGGTGCCGCTCTCTTCGATCGTAAAAATCGAGAAGAAGCCGGGGCCGGCCATGATCAGCCATCTCGGGCAGTTTCCGGCAACCACCATTTCATTCGATACCGCGCCGGGTGCGTCGCTCGGTGAGGCACTGGACGCGATCAAGCAGGCGGAGAAGGACATCCACCTGCCCGCCAGCTTCATTACCGCCTTCCAGGGCGCGGCGGCGGCGCTGGAAGCCTCGCTGTCAAACGAGTTGTTCCTGGTACTGGCTGCGATTCTCACGGTTTATATCGTACTGGGCGTGTTGTACGAGAGCTTCATCCACCCCATCACCATCCTGTCCACGTTGCCGTCAGCCGGCGCCGGCGCGCTGATTGCGCTGCTGATCGCCGGCGACAACATCGATGTCATTTCCATCATCGGCATCATCCTGCTGATCGGGATTGTGAAGAAGAACGGCATCATGATGGTGGACTTCGCGTTGCAGGCCGAACGCGAGGAAGGCAAGCCGCCGCGCGAGGCGATCCACCAGGCCTGCCTGCTGCGCTTCCGCCCCATCCTGATGACCACCATGGCCGCCTTGCTGGCCGCGTTGCCGTTGATGCTGGGCAATGGCACCGGCTCCGAACTACGCCGCCCATTGGGCGTCGCCATGGCCGGCGGACTGATCGTCAGCCAGGTGCTGACATTGTTCACCACGCCCGCGATCTACCTGATGTTCGATCGCCTGGCCTGGCGTCTGTCCGGCAAGGGCCTCGCCCACGGCGGCCCTGCCGGCGAGGCCGCGGAATGACGATGTGCTACGCGGTCCGCCCATTGACGCAGCGCTCGCGGTGTCGAGGACGTGAGATGCATCAGGGGTTCGGGGGCGAAGCCCCCGTCGCTTCCACGCCCCGACGCAGCAAGCGTTGCGCCAACGGTGGGCTCCATCGCGCATGAACATCTCCTCCCCGTTCATCGCGCGTCCCGTCGCGACCACGCTGCTGACCATCGGCATCGCGCTGGCCGGCATGTTCGCCTTCTTCAAGCTGCCGGTCGCGCCGCTCCCCCAGGTCGATTTCCCGACCATCTCGGTGCAGGCCACTCTCCCCGGCGCCAGCCCGGAAACCGTCGCGACCAGCGTCGCCGAGCCCCTGGAACGCCATCTCGGCCAGATCGCCGACGTAACGGAAATGACCTCCAGCAGCTCCGTCGGCCAGTGCCGCATCGTGCTGCAGTTCGGCCTCGACCGCGACATCAACGGCGCCGCACGCGACGTACAGGCGGCGATCAACGCCGCACGCGCCGACCTGCCCACCAGCCTGCGCAGCAATCCCACTTATCGCAAGGTAAACCCCGCCGACGCGCCGATCCTGATTCTGGCACTGACCTCGCCAACCCTGACCCGCGGCCAGATGTACGACGCGGCCACCAACGTCCTGTCCCAGCGCCTGTCGCAGATCACCGGCATCGGCCAGGTGATCGTTGGCGGCGCTGCCTTGCCGGCTGTGCGCGTCGAACTGAACCCCACCATGTTGTTCAAATACGGCATCGGATTGGAGGACGTGCGCGCCGCTCTCGCCTCGGCCAACGCCAACAGTCCAAAAGGCGCCATCGAAGCCGACGGACTGCACTACCAGATCTACACCAACGACCAAGCCTCCAAGGCGGCGGACTACCGCAACCTCGTGATCGCCTATCGCAACGGCGCTGCCGTGCACCTGTCCGACGTCGCCGACGTGGAAGACTCCGTCGAGAACATCGACAACGCCGGATTCTCCAACGGCAAGCCGGCGGTATTGGTGATTCTGTTCGGTCAGCCCGGCGCCAACATCATCCAGACCGTTAACAGCGTGAAGGCCGCGATCCCGGAATTGATGGCCGCCTTGCCGCGCTCCATGCACCTGACGATCGCCAACGACCGCAGCACCACCATCCGGGAAAGCCTCAGCGATACCGAGATGACCCTGGTGATCTCCGTCGCGCTGGTGACCATGGTCGTGTTCTTGTTCCTGCGCAACGCGCGCGCCACCATGATCCCGGCCATCGCCGTGCCGGTCTCCATCATCGGCACATTCGGCGCGATGTACCTGATGGGCTACACCCTGGACAACCTGTCGCTGATGGCCCTGACCGTCGCCACCGGCTTCGTGGTGGACGATGCGATCGTCGTGCTGGAGAACATCTCCCGCCATCTCGAAGCCGGAACGCCGCGCCTGCAGGCAGCTTTGCTCGGCGCCCGTGAGGTCGGGTTCACCGTGCTGTCGATGAGCACGTCGCTGGTCGCAGTGTTCCTGCCCATCCTCCTGATGCCCGGCATCATCGGCCGTCTGTTCCGCGAATTCGGCATGACCCTGTCGCTCGCGATCACGGTGTCGCTCGCAATCTCGCTGACCACCACGCCCATGATGTGCGCCCTGTTCCTCAAGCCGCGTCGCCAATCGGAAGGACCGCCGCGGAAGACCTTGTTCGACCGCTCCCTGTCGCTTTACGAGCGCACGCTCGCCTGGTCGCTGCGCCACAGCGCGTTAGTGGGACTCTCCTTGGTGTTCACCTTCCTGTTCGGCGTCGGCCTTTTCACCATCATTCCGAAAGGTTTCTTCCCGCTGCAGGACACGGGCCGGATGATGGGCGCGCTGGTGGCGGACCAGGCCATCTCCTTCGATGCCATGCAGCAGAAGCTGAACCAGATGATGACGATCGTGCAGCACAACAAGGCGGTGCAGAGCGTCGTCGGCTTCACCGGGCAGGGCGGATTCGGCGGCGCCAATACCGGCCGCGTGTTCGTCGCATTGAAGCCGCTGTCACAGCGGCCCGGTGTCGAAACGGTGATGTCGCAACTGCGCCGTGCCCTGTCAGTCGTGCCCGGCGCGCAGCTCTTCCTGATCCCGATCCAGGACATCAACGTCGGCGGCCGCCAGAGCAATGCCGCGTACCAGTACACGCTGACCGCCGACAGCACGAGCTTGCTCTACGAATGGACCCCGAAGCTGCTGGCTCTGCTGCAGAAAAGCCCGGTCCTGCGCGATGTGAATTCCGACCAGCAACAGAAAGGCCTGGAAACCAACCTGCATATCGACCGCGCCACGGCCAGCCGCCTGGGCATCAACGTGAGCCAGATCGACAATACGCTGTACGACGCCTTCGGCCAGCGCCAGGTTTCCACGATCTACAGCGCGCAGAACCAATACCACGTCGTGATGGAAGTGGCACCGCGGTACTGGCAATCGCCAGAAACGCTGAAGGACATCTGGGTCAGTACGTCAGGCGGCTCGGCGAGCGGCACCGAATCGACCAACGCGGTGATCGGCACAACCACAGCCGGCAGTTCTCCAACCGGAGTGACAAGCACGCTTGCGACCAGCCCGCCGGTTGCCAGCACAGCATCTTCCGCGGCCGGCACGACCACTGCGACCACGACAGTGACCGCCGCCAGCATCGCCAACAGCTCGGCACGCAATGCCTCGACGAATGCGCTGGCCAACACCGGCAAGGGTTCCGCTTCGTCCGGCGCCGCCGTCAGCACCAGCCAGGAGACCATGGTCCCGCTGAGCGTGTTCAGCAGCTTTGCGCCAGGCAACACGCCATTGGCGGTCAACCACCAGGGTCTGTTCGTTGCCACAACGCTTTCATTCAACCTGGCCGCCGGCAAGTCACTGAGCGACGCCACCACGGCGATCAACAATGCCGTGCGGCAGATTGACATGCCCTCCAGCATTCATGGCGGTTTCGCTGGTACTGCTCTCACCTACCAGAAGACGGTGAGCGACGAATTGGTCCTGATCATCGCGGCTCTGATCGCCGTCTACATCGTTCTGGGCATTCTCTATGAGAGCTACATGCACCCGATCACGATCTTGTCCACCATCCCGTCCGCCGGCGTGGGCGCGGTGCTGGCGCTGATGGTCTTCGGCCAGCAGTTCACCATCATCGCGGCGATCGGCGTCATCCTGTTGATCGGCATCGTCAAGAAGAACGCGATCATGATGATCGATTTCGCGCTGGAGGCGGAACGGACCCACAACATGGACCCGCAAGACGCGATCTTCGAAGCCTGCCGCCTGCGCTTCCGCCCCATCATGATGACCACCTGCGCCGCCATGCTGGGCGCGCTGCCCTTGGCACTGAGCTTCGGCGAAGGCGGCGAGCTGCGGCGGCCGCTCGGCATTTCCATCGTCGGCGGGCTGATGTTGAGCCAGGTGCTGACGCTGTACACGACCCCGGTGGTTTACCTGTATCTCGACCGCTTCCGCCTGCGCGTCGGACGCTGGTGGCGACAGACATTCCCGGGCCTGACCACGAGCCCCGGACCGGCAGAATGATCAATTTGCCGACGTCTCGACGGCTGGCGAAAAGCCTGCCGGTCCTGCTGACGCTGTCCGCCTGCATGGTCGGGCCCAACTACCATCGGCCGCCCGCACCGGTCCCGGTCGCCTACAAGGAGCTGAAGGGCTGGACCATCGCACAGCCGCGGGATGCCGTTAGTCGCGGTCCCTGGTGGTCGATCTACCATGACCCCGAACTTGACATGCTGGAGCGTCAGGTCAACGTTTCCAACCAGACGGTGAAGCAGTTCGAGGCGGAATACCAGGACGCCGTCGCCCTGGTGCAGGAAGCCCGTGCCAGTCTGTTTCCGACGGCCGGGATTACGCCGGGTGTGACACGCAGTCCGGGTTTCAGCGGCGGCAGCAGCAGACGTTCGAGCACTCTCAACACTGTCAGCACTGGTGGCGGCAGCAGCGGTGGGGGCGGCGCGCCCGTCACCCAGTACAGCCTCGAAGGCACCATCGACTGGACGCCAGATGTTTGGGGCCGCATCCGCCGCCAGGTGGAAAGCCAGGTCGCGGCAGCGCAGGTCAGCGCCGCCGATCTCGCCAACGCGCAGCTTTCCGCGCAAATGACGCTCGCGGTGGACTATTTCGACCTGCGCGCCGAAGATTCCCTGATCGACCTGCTGACCAAGACCGTTGCCGCATATGAAGCCACCTGGCGAATCACGCACAACCAATATCTCGCGGGCACAAGCTCGCTGGCAGCCGACGTCGAAGCGCGCGCCCAGTTGGAAAGCACCCGCGCGCAACTTGTCGGCGTCGGCGTACAGCGCGCGATCTTTGAACATGCCATCGCGGTGCTGACCGGGCATCCACCGGCGGACCTGACCATACCGTTTGGACTGATGCCGAATGATGTGCCCGTTGTGCCACCGGGCCTGCCCAGCACATTGCTGGAACGCCGCCCCGATATCTCCGCCGCGGAACGGCAGATGCAGGAAGAGAATGCGCTGATCGGCTATCAGATCGGTGCGTTCTATCCCGATATCAGTCTGTCCACTTTGGGCGGTTTCGTCGGCACCCCACTGTCGCAATTGTTCACGACGGCAAACCAGGTGTGGTCGCTCGGTGCTTCGGCCAGTGAATCAGTGTTCGAAGGCGGCGCGCGCTCGGCAGCGGTGGCGGCGGCGCGCGCCACTTACGATGCGAGCGTCGCCAACTACCGCGAAACGGTACTGTCGGCGTTCCAGCAGGTAGAGGATGAACTCGCATCGCTGCGCATCCTCCAGCAACAGGCTCGTGCAGAGCAAATCGCGATCGATGCATCGCAGCGTGCGGTGAACGTCCTGCTGAACCAATTCAAAGCCGGTACGGTCGACTACACCAGCGTCGTGACGGAACAAACCGTACTGCTTGGTGACCAGCAGACCGCGCTGTCCGTGCAGCAGAGCCGGCTGGTGGCGAGCGTCGATCTGATCACCGCTCTGGGTGGCGGGTGGACGACCAGTGAACTGCCCAACAAGAACTCGTTGCAGACATGGGACCCGACGGTGGAGCACCCGCCTGCCCCTGGGAAGGTCGGCGAGTAAAGACTGCAGGAGGAAGGGTAATGACCAAAGGCTATTGGATTGCCAGCGTGGATGTGATCGATCCCGAGGGCTACAAAGAATACATCGCCGCCAACGCCGCCGCATTTCAGAAATATGGCGCGAAGTTCCTGGTGCGCGGCGGACGCTTCGAAATGACCGAAGGCAAGGCGCGCTCTCGCAACATTGTCCTGGAGTTCAAGGATTACGACACGGCGCTCGCATGCTATCGCTCGCCGGAATATGCGGCCGCGAAGGCGCTGCGCGATGGCCGCGCGGACGCCACGCTGATCATCATCGAAGGATACGACGGATGATCGCCGTTTGCGTTACGGCAAGTTGAAGGCCGTTCCGCTGGCACCGTCGCAAATCCGCACCCAAGTTGCCGCGGTCAACGATGGAGGTGCGTTTGCGGTCCTCGATGAGTGCATTGATGATTGTCGGCGCGTTGCTGGCCTTGCTCGGCATCGTCGGGCTGGCGGTGCCGGAGTTCACAACGCAGCACACCAAGGATGTGGCGAATGTCGGCCCGCTGCATGTTCAGGCCACCGAGCACGAGTCGCATTTCATCCCGCCCGGAGTCGCAGGCGGCGCGCTGGCGCTGGGGATTGTGCTGATCGGCGGAGGGCTGCTGCAGCGGAGATAGGCACATAGCCTCTCCCGCCTTGGGCGAGAAAGGTTACTCGATGCTTCTTGTCGCCAGCGACCCATCCGCGCGCTGCACGATCGCGGCGACCCGCGCTTCCGCCTCCGCGAGCTTCGCCTCGCAATGCTGCCGCAACGCCGCGCCGCGTTCGTACGCGTTGATAGCGTCCTCCAGCTTCTGCTGCCCGCTTTCCAGTGCCCGCACGATTTGCTCCAGCTCCGCGAGCGCGTCCTCGAACGACAACCCGCTCACATCGGGCGGCGTGCGCTTGGCTTCCGACATACTTCGCTTTCCTCTCGGACCCGGGCTCAGCCCCGCATCAGGGCCCGCACATGCACCGCGGCCGAGGCCGCCAGCGCGTCAAGGTCGTAGCCGCCCTCCAGCACCGAGACCAGCCTGCCCTCGCAATGCCGCTCCGCAATGCGCATCAGCTCGTCGGTGATCCAGGCGAAGTCCGTTGTCTCCAACCGGATCTGCGCCAGCGGATCGGCCTTGTGCGCGTCAAACCCGGCCGAAACGATCAGCAATCCAGGTGCGAACCGATCCAGTTCCGGCAGGATAATGTCGCCCCAATTGGCGCGGAACGCGGCGCTGCCGTCACCCGGACGCAGCGGCGCGTTGACGATGTTGTTGGCGACGCCGCGTTCCCACGCATCGCCCGTGCCCGGATAGCACGGGCTCTGATGCGACGACCCATAGAACAGATTCTCATCCGCCTCGAACATGGCCTGGGTGCCGTTGCCGTGATGGACGTCGAAATCCACGACCGCGACGCGCTGCACGTTGTGCACGGCGCGCGCCTGCAAAGCGGCGACCGCAGCGTTGTTGAACAAGCAGAAGCCCATGGGGCGGGACGGTTCCGCATGGTGGCCCGGCGGACGCACCGCGGCGAACACAGTGCGTGCCCAGCCCTGCATCACCGCATCCACCGCCGCCACGGCACCGCCGGCCGCGCGTAACGCGGCTTCCGCGCTGCCGGCGCTCATGGAGGTGTCGGCGTCGAGTTGTATCGTCTCGCCGGGCTCCGGCCGGATCTCCAGGATCGCGCTGACGTAATCTGCGGGATGCACCCGCTGCAATTGTTCCGGCGTGGCCTCGGGAGCGGATTCACGCAGCAGTGGAGCAAATTCCTCGGCCTCCAGAGCGGCGAGCACTGCGCGCAGGCGCTCGGGGTTTTCCGGGTGGTAGGGGCCGTTTTCATGCTCCAGGCAGGCCGGGTGGGTGATCAGGGCGGTGGCCACGTCACGCTTCCTTTGGTTCGGGCTGGTCGGCGCGGCGGCGGATGAGAAAGCTGAACACGCCGGATTCTTCGCTCCAGGCAAGCAAGGCGTGGCCGGTTTCGCGGCAGAACGCCTGGAAGTCGGCAACGGCGGCGCGGTCGGTGGCGAGCACGCGCAGGCGCGCCCCGGCGGGCAGGGCGCGCAAGGCGCGATTCGCCCGCAAGACCGGCAGCGGACAGTTCATGCCTTTTACGTCGAGCAAGGTCTCGCTCATGGGGTTGGGATAGTGGGGTGCGCGCGAGCGAGGGGCAAGGCTGCGGGGACTGCACAGCCGGAGGCGCTGGCGTTGGCCGCGACATTGTCCAGCTTTGCCGCACGCGCTGTCACAGCCGTACCCGGATCGGGCCGCCGTCGCGCGGTGCTGCTGTGTGAGGTAATATAATACCACACACCAAAACCCTTGACCCCACCGGCATTTCCCCCCATACCCCGCCGCCAAACCGCACGGATCGCCAAATCCCATGCTGAAGACCACGCCCTCCCTGAAGCCGGCGGAGGTGAAGAAGGACTGGGTGCTGATCGACGCCGAGGGCGTCGTGCTCGGCCGCCTCGCCGTCATCGTCGCCAATCGCCTGCGCGGCAAGCACAAGCCGCAATTCACCCCGCATGTCGATTGCGGCGACAACATCATCGTGGTGAACGCCGCCAAGGTGAAGATCACCGGCAACAAGGCGGATCAGTCGGTGTTCTATTACCACACAGGCTATCCCGGCGGCATCAAGGGCCGCAGCATCCGCCAGCGGCTGGACAGCAAGCACCCGGAACGCGTGGTGGAAAAGGCGGTGGAGCGCATGATTACCCGCGGCCCGCTGCAGCGGAAGCAGATGAAGCATCTCCACGTCTATTCCGGCGCAGAGCACCCGCATGACGGCCAGCAGCCGCAGAAGCTGGACGTGGCCGCCCTCAACCCCAAGAACAAGCGAGGCTGAACCCGATGTCCGGAACCCAGGGGCGCTCGCTCGCCGATCTGAAGGACATGCTCGCGGCCCAGGCCGCCGCGCAACCAACCCCGGCTATGCCGCTCGTGACCGACGAGCCGAAGCGGGAGCCGCAGCGCGACCAATGGGGCCGCGCCTATGCCACCGGCCGGCGCAAAAACGCCGTTGCGCGCGTGTGGATCAAGCCAGGCAAGGGAGAGATCACCGTCAACGATAAGAAGGTGGTGCAATATTTCGCCCGGCCCGTCCTGCGGATGCTGATCACCCAGCCATTCCTGGTGGCAGACCGCTACAACCAGTTCGACGTGATCGCCACGGTTGTCGGCGGCGGCCTGTCGGGCCAGGCCGGCGCGGTACGGCACGGGATTTCCCGTGCGCTGACCAACTACGAACCGGACCTGCGCGGCATCCTGAAGGTGGCCGGCTTCCTGACGCGCGACCCCCGCGTGGTGGAGCGCAAGAAGTACGGCCGGGTGAAAGCACGCCGCAGCTACCAGTTCAGCAAGCGATAACCCGTCCCCGTCATCTCCGTCCTGGATGGGCTTGACCCGGCCATCCACCCAAAAGCAATCGTGCGCAAATGGCCGAGCAATCCCCCGCTCGAGGCGGAGGACAAGGCACGGCCCTGACGAAACAGGAGGAATCCATGCCCTCCAAGCCAAGCGTCTTCATCGACGGCGAATCCGGCACCACCGGCCTGGGCATCCGCCAGCGGCTGGCCGCGTTGCCGCAAGTCGAACTGCGCAGCCTGCCGGCCGATCGCCGCCGCGATCCCGGTGCACGCCGCGAGATGATGGCGCTGGTGGACCTCGTCGTACTGTGCCTGCCGGACGACGCCGCACGCGACTCTGTCGCTATCGCGGACAGCCTGGGCAACGCGGCGCCCAAAGTCCTGGACGCCAGCACGGCGCACCGCATCCATCCGGATTGGACCTACGGCTTCCCGGAAATGCTACCCGGCCAGGCGGACCAAATCGTGCGCGCTACCCGAGTTGCCAATCCTGGCTGCTATCCCACCGGTGCGATTGGTCTGCTCCGCCCGCTGGTGGATGCCGGAATCGTGCCTGCCGATTATCCAATCGCCATCAATGCCGTCAGTGGGTACTCCGGTGGCGGCAAATCCATGATCGAAGCGCACAAGCATGATGGCGGGCCAGCCTTCGAACTCTACGCACTCAGTTTAGAACACAAGCACCTGCCGGAAATCCATCTTTACGCCGGGCTAACACGGCGGCCGATTTTCGTGCCATCGGTCGGGCATTTCCGCCAAGGGATGCTGGTCTCCGTCCCGCTGCATCTCGATACGTTGCCCGGGCGCCCAACGGCCGCGGACCTGCAAGCGGTGCTGCAGGCCCGTTATGACGGCTGCGCGCTGGTGCGGATGGTGCCGCCGCAGACAGACGGCAAGCTGGAACCGCAGGCGCTGAACGATACCGATCGCCTGGAACTGTACGTCCACGCCAACGAGAAGCATCGCCAGGCGGTGCTGGTCGCGCGGCTGGACAACCTGGGTAAGGGCGCATCCGGCGCGGCGGTGCAAAACATTGGCCTGATGCTCGGCTTGTACACGGGGGTAGGCGCGCGGGAATTGGCGGATGCCTGAGCAGATGTTCGGCGGGGCGGTTCCGGTCCTGGGCACCGGACCGATCTTCTCGCTTGACGGCGTCACCCCGACCGTCGCTCCCGACGCGTTCATCGCCCCCACCGCAGCCGTGATCGGCGACGTGACCGTGGGGTCCGAGACCGGCATCTGGTTCCACTGCCTGGTGCGCGGCGATTTACAGTTCATCCGCATCGGTGCCCGCACCAACATCCAGGATGGTGCGATCATCCACGTCGATTCCGGGCGCTTCTCCACCACCATCGGCGACGATGTCACGGTAGGCCACAACGCAGTGATCCACGCCTGCACGCTGAAGAACCGCGCCTTTGTCGGGATCTCCGCCACTGTGCTGGACGGCGCAGTGATCGAGGAAGGCGGTATGCTGGCGGCCGGGGGCCTGTTGACCCCCGGCAAGGTGATCGGTCGCAACGAATTGTGGGCCGGTACCCCGGCCCGGCTGCTCCGCGTGATGGACGACGATGAGCGCAAAAAGTTCGACCGCAATGCGGAAGTATATCGCGAACTGGCACGCCGTTTCCGCACAGGTCTGCGCAGTACGACCTGACGCGAGCCACAATGGCTCTCATCAAGTGACCGACCGTGCCGCGATCGCCATGTCACCGGTGCGCTCTGCCGAACATGCGCGAACGCCCCATCCGTTAGCGTCGATGTCGGAGCATGTGCCATGCTCGTCCGGTTCGGTAGTGTACTGCTGTGCACTTTCCCGGGTTCGTACGCGACGCCCATGAAATGGATTGCCCGCCGAGAGAATGCCTGCCACTCTCGCAAGGGACGCGGTGGGGAGAGTCCAGGATGCGAGGATGGATACTGCGGCACTTGCTGGCGGTAGTCGTCGTTGCCTGCCTGCCGCACCAGTCCGACGCTGCGACATCCGGGCCCATCAGCAATACCGTCGTGCTGCATTACGACGTGGCGTCGGATGGAACGTATGTGCGAACGCTGCATTTGCAACGGCACGCCTCGACCGACGCCGAGGCTGAAACGCTTTCCGTGTTTCCCTGGCAATACGACACGTCCCGCTCGCGTGTGGACATAATCGACGCGTATACGTTGAAACCGGACGGCCGTAAGGTGGCAGTGAATCCTGCCACATTCAACGACCTGCCGCCCAGCGGCCCCGACGCCGCGTCAATCCCTCCAACCTTGCGAGAGAAACTGCTCCGCTTCCCCGGCGTAACCGCCGGCGACAGCGTGGTGCTGGATCTGCGCGAACGTGTCTTCAAGTCCAGATTGCCCGGCGTCTTCAGCCTGGCGCTGACGTTCGACCCCACACAGCTTTGGGACGTTCGTGCCACGTTCAGCCTCCCCGGCACGACGAAACTATATGCGGATGCCGTCGGGCCCACTGCGAGTCAGGTGAGCGACGGCGCCGAAATAACCTATGCCTGGCACTATCGCAGCACCGACTTTGTTCCGCTTGAAGTGTCCATGCTAGCGCCCATCGAGCGGTTGCCTCGGTTGATTGTCACGACCGCTGCGAGTTGGCAGCAGATCGCGCACGACTATGCGGTCGCCGCCCTGCCGCAGGAGGCCGTCACCAACCGGGTGGACGATATTGCCGAGACAGCAACAAGCGGCCTGACGGATCAGCGCGCAATCGCCGAGCGACTGACCGATTGGGTCACAACCAATATTGCCTACCTGCCGATACCGCTCGGCCAGGCAGACATCCCGCCGCATACCGCCGATGCGGTATTGGCAGCCAAAAAGGGCGACAGTGCCGACCAGGCGGTATTGCTCGCCGCGCTGCTGAAGGCAAAGGGCATTCAAAGCGACCTGGTGTTGATTCCCCTCGACAACATCTATCGCCTGAGCTTGCCGGCGCCATTCGAACAACTGAGCCACGCCTTGCTTTATCTGCCGCAATTGCGCACGTACGCCGATAGCACTGCGGGGCTGCTGCCGTTCGGCGTGCTGCCCTTCAACGAGGACGGTAAGCCGGCTTTGTACGCCGTCTCGGACGGTGATGTGCTGGGCACCACCCCGATGCTGACACCAGACGCTGCGACCACGACGTACACTACCACGGCGCACGTGACGGACAACGACATGGTTGTTGGCGAGAGCGAGACTGAGGCAACCGGCCCGTTCCAGCAGGTCTTGCGCGATGCGGCCGCCTCTGTCGCTGCGGGCAACGCCGAGCAAGCTGCCGTGACGCAGTTGCAAGAGCTGGGGCAAGCCGGTACCGGCCGGTTCGACGCTCCCACGGCCAATGGCGACTCGCCATATACGTTGTCGGGGGAATTCTCCGTCGGCCTATGGCCGTTGCTGAGCGCCGACGATCGCCTGACGATGCCGACCGGACTGCGCGTGGTGCCGCGCCCCGGCGATTTCTTGATCGGCCCGCTCGATGCGCCGGACCTGCCGACGAGCGAGCCCACAACTTGCTTTCCCGGGCGCGCGATTTCCACGGTGACACTGGATGTGGCGCCTAAGTATCGCGTGCTCAAACTACCGCCGGACCTAAAGATTGAGAATAGCGCCTTCAGCTATGAATCGCATTGGTCCGTGCAGGGACAGGCGGTGACCGTGCGGCGCGAGATGGTCTCGCGGATAACGACGCCGGTGTGCAGCGGCAAGCTGCGCGAGCAAACCGCGGCGGCCCTGCACGAGATCCGGCAGGACTATGCCGAGACTGTCGCGCTGGCTCCAGCGCAGTAGTGCGACGCCCGGGGCCTGCGCTGGTACTCATGATCGCGCCTGCTGTCATTGCGAGCGAAGCGACGCAATCTCCGCCGGGAGAACGTGGTATCGCCCGTTGGGGATTGCTTTGCTTCGCTCACAATGACAGGTGGCGCGGCCGCTATCCGTCGGGAACACCAAGCTACCGCGTTAGCGCAGCGAGAACGCATCGCTGAAAGCTTGCGCGGAACGGCTCAGGCTCGACTCGGCCACCGGAGCGATTTCGTCGGCCAACGCGTAGTGGCGCAGCCGATTGATATCGTGCAACGTGACGCGCCCGCCATGAGTTTCGACACCGCAGTGACGCAGCGCGGCGAAAGCGCGTGACAGGTTTTCTTGCCGGCAGCCTATCAGGTCTGCGAGCAATCCCTTGCGGACCGGCAGGCGGAAGTCCGCGCGGTTGCCCGCCGCATCCGCCGCCAGCCGCAACAGATAACAGCCGAGGCGTTGCGTTGCGGTGCGTAGCTTGAGATCGATGACGTGCCGAGTGACGGTCGTCAGGTCAAACGACAGGCCTTGCAGCATCGTGGTAGCGAGCGATGGCTGCTGACTGATCAAATCCCGTAGCGGGGCCGCGCGCAGTTCCACCAACCGCGACGGCGTCAGCGCGCGTGCCGTGATCTGATGCGGTTGGCCGGTCACCACGTTGGCGAGGTCGATGCCGCGTACCGGCTGCAGCACGTCGATGATCGCCACATCGCCGTTGCCGGCGGACTGCGATAGCGTCACCTGACCATCGAGCAAGTAGTGGAGCGACTCCGACGGCCTGCCTTGGCGGCACAGCACCGCGTCACCGGGCACCTCGATCAGGCGACTGATGGCTTCGACGGCATAGCGCGTATCGGCGTCCAGGTCGCCGAAGCCCGGCAGGGATTCCAAAGTGGCGGTGGTCATCAACATGGCGGGTCCGTGAACCTCGATATTCGATACGGCTTGGAGCTGCAAGTTATCAGCAATGCAGGGAACTGGCCATACAGAACCTGTTCGGCCGGAACCCGCCGTCGCACGAGTTAGCCCGCCATTGCTGGCCTTTTCGGAACTTCCAAGGACTCTGGACATGTCGGGGAGCTTTCGGGCCGATGAAAGAAATGCCAGCTACAACGTCGCGCCTCCATCGATCGCGACTTCCGCACCGGTGATATAGCCGCTTTCGTCGGAGAGCAGAAACAGCACCAGGCGCGCGACTTCCTCTGCGGTGCCCATGCGGCGCATCGGCACAAACTGCAGCCGTGCAGCATTCTGTTCCGGCGTACGCACCTTCAGCATGTCGGTGTCGATCGGGCCGGGATGCACGGAATTCACGCGGATGTTGCGTGGTGCGAGATCGACGGCTGCCGCCTTGGTCATGCCCCGCAACGCCCATTTGGTCGCACTGTAGGCGATCGCGCCCGGCGATCCGCGCAGCCCCGCCACCGACGATATGTTCACGATCGAGCCGCCGCCCGATTGCTCCATCAGCGGCACCACGGCTTTCATCCCCAGGAAGCACCCGAGCTGATTCACTCGCATGTGGCGCTCGAATAACGCGGCGTCGGTTTCCATCAGAGTTCGCGGCTGGTAGATGCCGGCGTTGTTGATCAGGCCATGCAGCCCGCCCATCGCGCGCGCGGCGGCAATGGCCGCGTCCCAATCCGCTTCGCGCGTCACGTCCTGGCGGAGGAATGTCACGGCGGCACCAAGTTCGGCGGCCAAAGCACGGCCCTCGGCTGCCAGCACGTCGCCCAGAACCACCCGCGCGCCTTGGGCGACGCACAGCCGCGCCTCGGCCGCGCCTTGCCCACGCGCGCCGCCGCTGATCAGGATGACCTTTCCCTTGAGACGGTCCATGGCTTCCTCCCGCTTTTTTTGAGCCGGCCGGGGTACCGGCCGGGTCGTCCGCGTTTCCGCGGTTTGGGTGTACCACGTCATGGCCCGAACGCCATGGTCCCATCAGCCGCCCTTGCCACGGGCATATCCGGATCGACCGGTCAGCGCGCGCGGCCGGCACTGTCGGCACCTGCCTCCGTGGTGCACACCGTTGCCGAGAGTGTGGCGTACTGCAAATACCATCCTTGTGAGATTGATGAAAGAGCAAGTCCGCACCATCGTCCTCCTGTCGTTCCTGACTCACGCGCGCGATTCCGGCGCGATGCAGGGCCGCCGCGGTGGGCGCTGACCTGATCGTCAGGTTGTGAACGAGCGCTGCGTTCTTTGGCCTTGCCTGTGCGGCATCTGGCAATGCACTCAATCCACATGAGCGGGCAAAACGCATTGACCTTAGTTGTGGTTGTCGTCTGCGCGGTGTTGCTGGTGGTCGGCTTTGCGTTCAGCATTGATGTCGAGCATGGCATTTCTCACGCCGCGCATGTCGAGGCGACGCAGCAATCACCGGTACCCATTCCGGCCGCGTTGGCGCCACCGTCGCACAAGGCATCGTAACGCCGGCCGGGCAGGCACACACAATTCGGCCGGGATCGACGTCGCTGCGGCATTGCGCGCCAAGCTCACGCTGCTCACCGCGCGCTGCGACTGTCGTGCCGACGTTGGGGGTAATGCATGGCAGCATGCCCTGGGTACGTGGCGGCGAGTTCCACGGATGTCTCGGTACGTTTGCGGTAAGATGTCTTATACTGGTTCGTGGCGTGTTGACGCCGCTGGATATCGGGGACGCACCTGTTGCAGCCGATTGCGGCCGCGCTAAATGTTTTACGTTCATTTGCCTTTACATGCGCGAAACCTTCCTTTGGTACAAGCCGTGCCGCCCATGGGGGCCGGCTATCGAGAATCCCACTCATCCAGCTTGCCGGTGCCCCGCAGCAGCCTTAACGTTGACAGCCCAGATCAATGGAGACCAGCAGTGGCCGCTGTCATTCCGGTCATCGACGTTGGCGCGATGCTGTCGGGCCAGCCGCGCGCGCTGGCCGAGACTGCACGGCAGGTGCACGACGCGCTGACACAGGTCGGGTTTTTCGTCATCACTGGCCATGAGGTTCCGCACGATCACCTATGCCGACTGGCTGGCCTGGCGGTGCGACGCCAACGACGACCCAAAGCACGAACAGGACGTCGCCGCGTAGTGCGGTTTTTCCTGTCATTACGAGGAGGACAGAGACCAAGCAATCCGATCGATCGCCGCAAAGATTTGAACAGGATTGCTTCGTCGCTGCGCCCCTCGCAATGACTCTGTCAGAGAGGAACGCCAATGACCGACTTACCAAAATTCGTCCAGATCAATGAAGAAGGGCCACGCGAGGGCTTCCAGTTCGAAAAAGGACCCATTTCCACCACCCGCAAGGTGGAACTGATCGACGCGCTGTCGGAAACCGGCGTCAACCACATCCAGGTGGCCTCCTTCGTCAATCCCAGCCGCGTCCCAGGCTGGGCGGATGCCGACGAGGTTGTAGAGCGCTACAACCGCAAGCCCGGCATTCTCTATACGGCACTGTGGCTGAACACCAAGGGCCTGCAACGTGCACTGTCGCACGGCAACCGGCTGGACATCGAAGGCTCCTTCTCGCTGACGGCCTCGGAAACGTTCCTCGCGCGGAACCAGCAAAGTTCGCTGGAAGACAACATTGCCCGCGCGCATGAGACCCTGCGGCTGTACAAGCAGCACGGTATCCCGCTGAAACGCGCCGGCATCATGGCCGCCTTCGGCTGCAATTTCCAAGGCGAGATCCCGCACCAGCGCGTGCTCGATATGATCCGGCAACTCCTGGATATATGCGAAGAACATGGGATGAAGCCGGAAGTCTTCTCGCTGGCCGACACCATGGCCTGGGCGACGCCGAAATCAATCCGCGCGCTGGTCGGCAAGGTGCGCAACCTGTGGCCCGACATGACGCTGTCGCTTCATCTGCATGATACGCGCGGCATGGGCATTGCCAACGCCTATGCCGGCCTGGAAATGGGTGTGGCGATCTACGATTCCACCGTCGCCGGCCTGGGCGGCTGTCCGTTCGCCGCTCACAAGGGCGCCGCGGGAAATGTCTGCACCGAAGACCTGGTGTTCATGCTGGACGAGATGGGCATCGCCACCGGCATTGACCTGGACAAGCTGATCGCGGTAGCCCAGTTGGCCGAAGGCATCGTCGGGCATCCCCTCCCTGGCTCGGTGAAGATGGGCGGCAGCCTGAGTGCACTACGGGCGCGGATGCATTGAGGCAGCGGCGGGTCTTGCCCACCACCGCGAGACCCGCCACCATTCGGTAATGGATCAGCCCTCCAATGTGAGTCCCCTGCGCGACGACACGCTTTGGGCGGTCGTCGCATCATTCGGCCGCACCACCCGAATCGCGGAAATCTTCTCCAACCACCTCGCCGCCCTCGCCGACCAGGCCTGGCGCGAGCAACAAGTGCGGGCCTACGCGGCGTTCCTGCGCGCATCGCGCCAACCGCCGCCGCGTTACACAGTGCGACCAATCCGCCGCGCCGACCTGCCCCGTTCCTGGCGCCCGCTGCCGGCGCTGGGATTTCTACACGGCCAGTTCATCTGACGGGCCGACCACTGTTGGCAACCCCGGCGCTTGACATGGAAATACTCATACCTAGTATAACAAGCATGAGTGCTCATATTGAGCATAATCAGCCGGAGGACCGCAAATGTCCGCCACAGCCCTGCTCGAACGCACCGCCCCGCTGTACCAGCGCGTCAGCCGTGTGATCCCGCCCATGGAGTGGCCAGTCTTCGCCGACGACGTCGAGGCAATCCTGGCGCTGAAGCGCCGCCGTAACGCGGTGATCCTCGCGCACAATTACATGACCCCGGAGATCTTCCACTGCGTCGCCGACATCACTGGCGACAGCCTGGCTTTGGCGCGCGAGGCGATGAAGGTGGACGCCGACGTGATCCTGCTCGCCGGCGTGCATTTCATGGCCGAGACCGCCAAGCTGATGAACCCCGCCAAGACCGTGCTGATCCCGGACATGCGCGCCGGGTGCTCTCTGGCATCCTCGATCACCGCGGCCGATGTGCGGCTCATGCGGGAAAAGCACCCCGGCGTGCCTGTCGTGACCTATGTGAACTCATCCGCCGACGTGAAGGCGGAATCCGACATCTGCTGCACCTCCGCCAACGCTCGCAAGATCGTGGAATCGCTCGGCAGCAACAGCGTGATCATGCTGCCCGACGAATACCTGGCGAAGAACGTGGCGGCCCAGACGCAGGTGAAGATCATCGCCTGGGCCGGGCATTGCGAGGTGCATGAGCGCTTCACCGGCGCGCAGGTCCGTGCGCTGCGCCGCGACTACCCGGGCGTGACGATCCTGGCGCACCCCGAATGCCCGCCCGAGGTAATCGCGGAAGCCGACTACACGGGCTCGACTGCTGATATGTCGGTGTTCGTTAGCAAGCAGCACCCTGCTCGGGTAGTGCTCTTAACCGAATGCTCGATGGCTGACAACGTGTCTGTGCATCACCCGGAGGTGGACTTCGTTCGCCCCTGCAATCTGTGTCCCCATATGAAACGCATAACGCTGGGCAATATCCGCACGGCGCTGGAGGAGATGCGGCACGAAGTGACGATCGATCCAGCGGTGGCCACGCGTGCCCGGCAGGCGGTCGAACGGATGCTCGCGGTCAAATAATTCTTCCAGCTTGCGGCAGAGGTTTTGTCATAAGGATTCCCGATGTCCCTGCCCCTCATCCTGGTCGAACCCGCCGTCCGGGCTGCCTTGCTGGAAGACCTCGGCCGCGCCGGTGACATCACTACCGATGCCGTCGTTCCCGCCGACGCCCGGACGGAAACCGCGCTGGTCGCACGCCAGTCCGGCGTGGTCGCCGGCCTTGACTTCGCGGCGACCGCGTTCCGCCTGATCGACCCCAACATCACCACGACGGTCGATCGCCCCGACGGCACGCGACTCTCCCCCGGCGACCGCATCGCCACCATCAGTGGCCCGGCCCGCGGCATTCTCACGGCCGAGCGCACCGCGCTGAACTTCCTCTGCCATCTCTCCGGCATCGCCTCCGCCACACGCGGCATCGCCGACGCCATCACCGGCACGCGCGCCCAGGTGTGCTGCACCCGCAAGACCATGCCCGGCCTGCGCTTCGCTCAGAAATATGCGGTGCGGGTCGGCGGCGGTTCCAATCATCGCTTCGGCCTCGACGACGCGGTGCTGATCAAGGACAACCATGTCGCCATCGCCGGCGGCGTGCGCGAGGCGGTGACGCGCGCCCGGGGCTATGTCGGCCACCTGGTGAAGATCGAGCTGGAAGTCGATACCCTGGAGCAACTCGCCGAAGCCATGCAGCTTCGTGTCGATGCCGTATTGCTGGACAACATGGGGCCGGACATGCTGCGCCATGCCGTGGCCATGGTGGATGGCCGGGCGATCACCGAGGCCTCGGGCCGCATCCGTCCAGACACAGCCCCCGCCATTGCCGCTGCAGGCGTCGATCTGCTGTCAGTGGGCTGGCTGACGCATAGCGCGACGGTATTGGATATTGGATTGGATTTTGTCGGCTGATGTGCGATTGCACGCCGTACATTCTTGCGAGTATGTCATTACGCGTTGGCACCGGCCGGACATGTCGACCCAGGATTGGATGAAAGATTCCTCTCGGTCCGCTACTTCGGTGGGAAGCTTGCTCTTTCTGTCTCGCTCGGAGCGAATCGACGAACCAAAGTTGGTCCCGGACGAACTCGCACGAGATTGTCTGGTCGCGCCGCTGTCCGTGATGATACGGTGAGCTAATGACACCCGGCGGCAACCACGGGCTCACCGCCACGCTATTCGCGGAATTCCAGCACCAACCCGAACGCGGCGGCGGTCGGCACGACAATTCGATCGTCCTCGCGTCGTGCCGCTTGGATGCCGCCCGCCCGCAGTGCCGCAGCGACCGCGGCGAGCGACCGGGTCCGCAGCGTCAGCGCCACCATGAATTCACTGCGTCCGCCGCTATCGGGTACCGCATCGCCAAACGCACCCGCCAGCGCCGCGGGCGTAATGACATCGAACTGCGATAGACCGGCCAGCAATCGGCGCCCATCGGCGATCTCGCGCACGGCGTCCATGCCGAACATGCGGGAGAACAATCCGCCGAGCTTCGCCGGATCCTCCGCAGCGATCACCGCGCGAGCCACGCCGATCGCAGCATTCGGATGATGCCGCCATTCGTCGCGCCAGACCAGGTTGCGCGTCAAATGGTGGCAGAAGTACAAACGCCCGGCCTGTGTCGTGCCCGGCGTCACGTGCACTGTGCGGAAAGTTGCATCGCGCGGACCATCCGCCAATGCCACGGGACGCGAGAACTGTTGCGGCGGCTCAACCGGCACCCCAGCCGAGCGCAGTGCTTCATAGGTGTGGTCGGCGTCCTCTGTTCCCCAGACGAGTCCGTTCAGTCCCTCCGGCGTGGCAAGGATTTCCGGCCGCCGGGTGTCGCCCGGCGGCACGGCGATCAGTTCCAGATACTCGGTGCCGAACATCGCCAAATGGTTGATGGAACCGAGCGTATGATAGCCCCGCGGGGTCAAGGTGAAGCCGAGGCGGCGATAGGTTTCCGCGGCCTCATCGATGCGGTCGCGGACGTTGACCACCACGTGGTCGAGCGTGGGGATGGGCAAGGGCATGGCAAACGAGTGTAACGCGGAGCGCGGGGAGAAAACAAAGGGCCCCCCGGCAACCGCGTCCTTCGCCGGGGCAGGCCTCACCCTCGGCGCTACCGACACGCCTTGAGCTCTCCCGCTGATGCGAGGGGGGTTTGTGCGGCTTTCCGCCACGCGTCCATTCCGCCATGGATGTGGCATGCCGTTGTAACGCCGGCATCCTGCGCCGCCTGTACTGCCATCGCCGAGCGCTCGCCGAAAGCGCAATAGAACAGCAGCCGCTTGCCCGTTGCGATCGCGAGTTCATGCAACATGCCGCCGGGCTGGATGTTCTCTTGCAAATCCGGATACGGGGCATGCAGTGCGCCGGGGATCTCGCCTTGCCGTTCGCGTTCGCCGCGTTCGCGCAAATCGATCAGCACCACGTCGCTGCGACCGAGCAACGTCTGCACTTCCTCGGCCGTCACGGCCCAGCCGCGGCGCGCAATTTCCGCCTGCGCCAAGCCCTGGCGCATATTGGCCGGCACCGCCACATCCATCATCTTCGGGTTCGACAAATGCAAACCGTTCATCAGCGCTACATATTCATCGACTGACTTCACCTGAAGGCGCGGATTGCACGCCTTCTCCTCCGCAATCGTGCTGACCGTATCGCCCTTATAATCGTGCGCCGGAAATACCAGAGTCTCGTCCGGCAGTTTCAGCAACCGGCCGAAGATCGATTCATACTGCATGCGCGGATCGCCGTTCTGGAAATCGGTGCGGCCGGTGCCGCGGATCAGCAGCGTGTCGCCTGTGAACGCGCGGTCCGCCATGACGAAACTGTACGAATCATCCGTGTGGCCTGGCGTGTACAGCACATCCAGTTCCAGACCTTCGATTCCCAGCTTGTCGCCGTCTGTCAGCCGCATGGAGACGACATCGACGCCGGATTGCTCTCCCATCACGGTAATGCAGTGCGTGCGGTCGCGTAGCGCACCCAGGCCGGTGATGTGGTCGGCGTGCAAATGCGTATCCACCGCCTTTACCAGCTTCAAATCCAGTTCGCGGATGAGTTGAAGGTAACGGTCCACCTTTTCCAGCACAGGGTCGATGATCAGTGCCTCCCCACCGCGCCGGCTGGCGAGCAAGTAGGTGTAGGTGCCGGATGCCGCGTCGAATAATTGGCGGAAGATCATGGCTGCCTCCCCTGTCTCAGGCTCGAAACGAGCAGGAACCGTCCATCAACGGACAAATTGGGAGACTAGACTGCTCCAGATGCCGCTGTCCTTGCAAATTTATTTTGCCGCGATTGAAGGCGCCGCCTCAGCGAGCCGCTCGCACTGGGCGGAAGGGAGAGAAGCGACGGCGTCAGGCCGTGACGGCGATGTCCGTGGCAGCGGCCATTGGCAAACCCGGTGGCGGAACGGCGCATCGCGCTGACAACCATGCCTGGCAGAAGTTCACGCTGGCGGTGGCGGCGTTCGTTCGCGCCCCCAGCGAGGTATCGGTGGCTGTCGTGATGGAAGGAGCTGTTGGGTGGGGCGTGGTCCTGCGATTACGCCTGCTCCAAGGGCCATACCTCTACAACGCCGTGGGCGACAGCACAGGGCACCTGCGAAACCATGTGTATCGCTTCCGAAAGGTCGGCGGCCTCGATGACGGCAAAGCCGGCGACGGGTAAAGGTGACGACATGAAGGAACCGCTCACCGTCTGAAGACCGGCAGCATCCGGATTGCGTACTTGCACAGGGCGGCCGGCAAAACCCATCAGCGCCCCGCGCTGCCGCAACTCTTCGTCACGTGCGTGAGCGGAATCACGATTCTCCGGTGCAGTGCTTTCATATCCTGCGCGATCACCATGTCCGATCGTCACGAACTTTGGCATGGCCTTCTCCTCTTCCATAGCTCGGCCGCCATTTACCTAGCCAGCCATCCGCCTTACGCACATCAAGAAATCAAGATGGCGGAGGTTCTTGTCTTGTACAAACCGCCAACTAAGAAAATTCCTGTCGATTTTGCACCATCATTTCGCGAACTTCGCCAGTCCGACATCCTGTCCGGATGGCACTGGCGCCACTTCGTTACGCCGCCTCCGCCCGCAGCACCAAGCGCCCGGTCACCTTTCCGTCCTTCAACCGCATCAGCGCGTCATAGGCCTGGCTCTGCGGAACAGTGGCCACCGGCAGTGCCTGCAACGCGCCGTCCTGTGCCAGCTTCACCAGGTCCCGCAGTTCCTTCGGATTGCCGACATAGCTGCCCTGCACGGTCAGCGCTCGGATGGCCATGATCGGCAGAGGCAGCATCAGCTCGCCACCGAACAATCCCACCTGGATCAGCTTGCCGCCCTTGCGTAGCGCACCGAACGCGTACCGCGCCGTCTCTGTGCCGTTCACCAGGTCGATCACCGCCAGCACCGGGCCGCCGGAGGCATCCATGATGCGCTTGGCGACGCCGTCGCCGCTGCCATCCACCACCTTGTCCGCACCAGCCTTCAGCGCCGCCTCGCGCTTCTCTGGGCTGACATCCACCACCACGATGTTCTGGTGCTGCATCGCCTTCAACACGGCGACGGCATTCAGACCGAGGCCACCGGCACCCACCAGCACGATCGCCTCCTGCGGCGGCACCGGCATCGCCTTTCTGATCGCGGAATATACCGTGATGCCAGAGCAAGCGTAGGTTGCGGCGACGGCGGGATCCAGTCTGCCGGGATCCACCAGATGCCGTGGATGCGGCGCAATGACGTGCGTACCGTAGCCGCCGTTCTGGTACACGCCGAGGCTGCGAGCCGCGACCGTGCACATGTTGTCTTCTTCGTTCAGACACCGCTCACACTTGCCGCAGCCCAGCCATGGGAACACGATGCGCACGTCGCCGGCTTCGACGCCCTTCGCATCCGGACCCAGCTTCACCACGCGGCCGACAATTTCGTGCCCCATCGCCAAGGGCAGCGTCACGCCGCGATCCTTCAACGACATCTTCTGGCCGCCGCCGATGTCGTAATAGCCATCCCAGATATGCAAATCGGAATGGCAGACGCCGCAATGCGTCACTTCCAGCAGGACTTCGGTGCCTTTCGGTTCCGGCGTTGGAAGTTCGATTTCCTGCAGCGGAGCCCCGTTTTCGACCACGGCCCAGGCGCGCATGTCCGTTCCTCCTGCTTTGGTATGCGGACCGATGGATAGAGCAGGCGCCGAGCGACGTGAATAGGCGCGGACGCAGGGCGAGCCCGGCATGATCGCCGTGGCAGCCGCGTGGCGGTTCAGACAGACGACACAACCTGCGCGAGCAATGCACGCAATTGCGCTTCATCAAACGGTTTGTGCAGCACCTGCAGGGGACCAAGCCCGTTGAAACGGGCGACGCCCTGGGCAATGCGAACATATGCCTCGCCGATGCCGGGTGAAGCGGCGAGAATGATCAGCGCATCGCGACCGGTGGCAATGAGCTTGCTGAGGACATCGATCCCGTCGATATCCTTCATCACCATATCCAAAATGACGAAATCGGGCGCGAACGACAGGAAAGTTGCGACCGCCTTTCGCGAATCATCGACAACTCGTACTATAATGTCGAGGGGTTGGATGATGGCGTCGATTGCGCCAGCCACGTCACGGTGATTGTCGACGAGAAGCAGCTTCTTGCTCATCGGCCGGCTCTCCCCGGGGACTCGTGATGTCTTTTGCGTATGCCGTTGCGCAACCTACCATACGTTGGCATGATGGTGCCAGGGTTTGATCGCCGCGCCGCCGGGGGGCGAAGAACGAGTCAGCATGATGTTCCGGCGTAACATTTGGGCGGCAACGCGCTCATGCGGCAGGTGGGACACCTGACTACGCTCGCGGACAGGCAGCGCACGCTCATCGCGCAGTCGCGGCGGCTGGTGCAGCAGACCCAGCGGCATTCGCTGGATATTTCAGCGATCATGTCGGCCGTGGAGCGCCGGATAAATTCAAGCAATGCGCTGTTGTTGGTAACTGCGCCCGTCGGCGAGTTCCTGCTCCGTACATCCGGCGATGATCGCGCGCCATGCGATGCGCATGACGAGGCGGAGCTTCGAAGCTTCCAGGCTGTCACCGAGCTGATCACCCGGGTTGAACGCGCCGCCGTGCAGGATGCGACAGCGCTGGACGAGGTGATCGCGCAGATCAAGGCGTTGTTGCACGGCGACACCGACCAATACCTGCTGATCGGCATTCTGCTGGAAGGGATCGCGCAAGCGATCGGCCGTTCCCTGCCATCGACGGAACGGCGCGACGCACTTGCGGCGGTATTGGCGATCATCCTGAGCCGGACCGACGCCGAGAGGTGAAACACCACACGTGGTCTGGGAACCGCTACCCAAGGCCGATTGATGCCCTCATCAGCACGGCAACACTCTGTTGTGCTGTCGTCACCCGGTAAAGTGCACCAGCTTGCGCGATGCCAGATCGACCGTGACGAAATCGTCCGGCGTCTTTGCACTGTCGCCGTCACTGGACGGATGGTACTCGATGCGCAATTGCGATGCCGTGACGACCAGGCGCAGATAGCCATAGTCCTGGTCGTCGTAGTTCTCCAGGGTCACCTTGTCGGCATGGCCCGTGATCTGTAGCGGCTGCGGCGTGCGCAGAGGTTGCTCGCCCCGGCGAGTCAGCTTGGCCAGGCCGTGCCCGCCATTCCCGGCGATAATATAGGGGATCTGTGTCTGCCCGTGATGCCGCGTGAAACGCTGGTAGTTGTGCGCGTGCCCCGATAGTACGGCATGCGGCCACACGCCCGTTGACGTGCAGATCGCGTCGACCTGTGACAGCATTTGCTCGCTCCAGCCGTGCTTGCTGCCGGCGGTGTAGGCCGGGTGATGGTGAGCGATGATCAACGCGCCTTTGAACCCCTCGGACTTCACGCGCCCCAACGCCACCTTCAGGTAGTCGAGTTGCGACTCGCCGATATGCGAATCAGCGATCACGCCAGGATCCTCCAGCGTATTGCTGTAGAGCGTCAGCACGCGCAGGAACGGTGCTTCGAAGGTGTAAAACACGCCGGGCTGAATCTGCGCCGTGCGCGACAGGCCGCCGGCTTCCGGCGTGATCTCGAATTCGGTGGCGCAGAAATTCTCAAGGAATGCCGCCAGTGTCGGGGCCTTGGTGCCTGGCGCCACCATGCCGTCGTGATTGCCTGGGATCGCCACGATCGGGGCGGGATAGTCGCGGTACGGCTCGTAAAACTGGTCGTAGTAGTATTGGCTCTCGCCAAAACTGTAGATCACGTCACCCAGATGGAGGAAGAAGCTCGGAATCTCTTTCGGATCGGTCTCATCAAAGTCGCTGACCAGCTTGTCGGCCACCAGGTTCTGGGTCTCCGGACCGCGGGTGTTGCCGGTATCGCCGACTGCATGGAACACGAGTTGCCCGGATTGCGTGATCTTGTGCACGGCCGCCGCGCCATTGGTGCCGAGGATTGCCGCGAGAGTCAGTTTCGGTTCGGGCAAGCCGCGCGGCGGAGGAAACGGCAATGGCGCGAGCTTATGCTCGCGGTTGAGTTCGTCGATCTTTTTGTATGCAGGATTGTCCGACGGGTGCCTGATCTCGAATTTCGTCGGATCGGGAGTTGGCTGCGGCTGGGCGAATATCGGCCCGTCCACGACACTGGGATTCGTGTTGTCTACCTCCTCCGTTTGCGGAGCAATCTTGGCCTTCCGATGGTGCGGCGCGCGGGACATGGCGATCTCCTCTCGGCGGGTTGCCCTGCTGGGATGAGCGGCCTAGCCCAGACCTCCATCTCGTATTGTGAAGATACGAAGAACTCGTGCGCCGGCTGTGGCAATTGTCGCTGCCGGCATCCTCATGGTATCAACGATTTGCCAACGCTTCCGGGTTCACCACCCGTACTGGTTTCCCTTCCAAAAACGCCAGCGCGTTCTCCATGCTTTGCGGATAGAACTGGTCCCAGGTCTCCCGCACGCCGTAACCAAGATGCGGAGTCATCACCGTGTTGGGCGAAGTGCGGAACGGGTGGTCGGGCGGCAACGGTTCGCGGTCGAACACATCCAATGCCGCAATGATTCGGCGCGACTGGACCGCCGCGATCAGCGACTTCTCATCGACGATCGGGCCGCGAGAGGTGTTGATCAAAATCGCACCCGGCTTCATCCGCGCCAGATCCGCCGCGGTGATCAGACCACGCGAGCGGTCCGACAGCACCAGATGAATGCTGATGGCGTCCGATCTCGCCATCAGCTCCTCCTTTGATACCAAAGTCGCACCCGCTGCCTGCGCCTTATCAGCCGTCAGGTTCTGGCTCCAGGCAAGCAAGTTCATGTTCAACGCACGGCCATAGCGCGCCATGTGGCTACCGAGACGCCCGAGCCCGATCAGTCCCAGAGTCTTGCCGGCCAGATTGATGCCAACCGGCACGCCCTCCTGGAATTTGCCAGCGCGGATATTGGCGTCGCCTGTCGGAATACCGCGTGCTGCAGCAATCAACAGACCCAAGGCAAGTTCCGCCGTCGCCGCTTCGGTATTGCCGCCACCCTGTGTATTGCAGACGGCGACGCCGCGCGCGGTGCACGCCGCCGTATCCAGCGACGCATTGCGCGCGCCGGTCATGCCCAGCATGCGCAGCTTCGGCAGGCGGTTGATCAGGCTGGCGGGCAGCGGCGTGCGTTCGCGCATCGACAGCACGATGTCAAAATCGGCCAGCTTCGCCGCGGCGTCATCTTCACTGGCAAAGGCCTGGCCGAAGAAAACCACCTCGGCGCGCGCCATCAGCTTCGACCAGTCGGCGCTGGTCTGCGCTACACCCTGCCAGTCGTCCAGCACTGCCACTTTTGTCATTGCCGCCTCCCTGCCGCTGTGCGGGAAAGTGCGGCGGACGCGGCGGATACGCAAGCGGGTCGACGCTATGTCTCCTCGCCCAGCGCCTTACGTTTCAGCTCATTCAGCCGCTGCTCCCCGCCAGGGGTTTTGGGGTCGATCTCCATTACCTTCTGCCAGGCGGCATAGGCGCCTTTCCAGTCCTGGCTGTCCTCGGCGATATGCGAAAGCGTTTCATAGGCGGCGAAGTCGCGCGGCTCATGTTGCACCGCCGCCTGAAGATCGGCGATGGCGCCCGGAACGTCGCCGGCCTGGTAGCGGGCGATGGCACGCTCGCGATAGGCCTCGGCCATCGAGGGCTCCAGCACGATCGCATCGCCGAAATCCTCGATCGCGTCGGACATGGCGCCGGCGTCCAGTTCGCGCACGCCGCGGCTCATCAGCAGCATGACGGCGGGCGAGCCGGCATGGCCCCAAAGCTCCCGGATCTGCCCTTCGAGCGCGCCGGCGATGGCCTCGCTGGGGGCACTTTTCAGCGCGTCCAGTAGCTTATCGGCCTGGGCACGGTATTGGGCGGGGGTCTGCGCCAGCGCGACAACCGGCAGAGCGAAGCCAAGGAATGCGAGGGTTAGGCGACGCATAGCGGACAGCATGCCATGGCACGGCTCGGAATACCATGGACCGGCGGCGCGTTGTCGTTGCGATAGCTACCCACCGCAACCAAACCGGACCTCACGCCGGCGCCTTCGCCAAATCAGCCAACGGCGCGGGCTCCGGTCCCCCCGCCATCCAGTCAAGCACCTCGACGGTATGCACCACCGGCAAACCCCCGCCGCGAAGCTGGTTGATGCACCCAACATTCCCTGTCGCGATCAAGTCCGGCCGTGTCGCCCGCAGATTCCCGAGCTTCCGCGCCCGCAGCCGCGCCGCAATCGCGGGCTGCAGGATGTTGTAGGTACCGGCCGAGCCGCAGCACAGATGTGCCTCCGCCGGTTCCACCACTGTGAACCCCGCCGCTGCCAGCAGCATCTTCGGTTCCTGCGTGATGCCCTGGCCGTGCTGCAAGCTGCAAGCTGCGTGATAGGCGATCGTCAGCCCCGGGTTCGGCCGGGTCGGCGAATAGCCGATGCGAGCCAAGAACTGGCTGATATCCAGCGCCAGTGCCGAAACCTTTTCCGCCCGCGACCGCCACGGCTCCTCCGCAGTGCGGAGCAGGAACCCGTAGTCCTTCAGCATCGTGCCGCAGCCGGAGGTGTTGATGACGATCGCATCCAGGCCCTCCCGTTCGATCTCGGCGCTCCAGGCTTCGACATTGCCGCGCACCCGGTCCAGCGCCGTTTCGTGCTGGCCCATGTGGTGGTTCAGTGCGCCGCAACAGCCGCTGCCGTCCGGCACCACCACCTCGATGCCGATGCGATTCAGCAGACGGATCGTGGCGGCGTTGATTTCTGGTGCCAGGACCTGCTGCGCGCAGCCGGCCAGCAACGCGACACGTCCGCGACGTTCGCCCTGGGCGCGATGCACGCCGGGGCGCTCGGTTGCGCTTGGCGGCGGCAGATGGCGAGGCGTCATCGCCAGCATGGCCCGCAGCCGCTGGGCGAGCATGCCGGCGCCGGGCAGCCGCTGCGCAAATGGACGCGCCAGCCGCGCTCCCAGCAGCGCCGCGCGGAAAACGTCTGGCCGGGTCAACATCGTCCCCAGAACTCCGCGCAACAGGCGTTCGTGCCAGGGCCGCCGATAGGTACGTTCAATATAGGTCCGCGCGTGATCGACCAGGTGCATGTAATTCACACCGGACGGACACGTGGTCATGCAGGACAGGCAAGAAAGGCAGCGGTCGATATGCGTTACCACTTCCTGAGTAGCGGGACGCCCGGTCTCCAGCATGTCCTTGATGAGGTAGATGCGGCCGCGCGGACTGTCGAGTTCGTCGCCGAGCAAGACGAAGGTGGGACAGGTCGCGGTGCAGAAGCCGCAATGGACACAGGTACGCAGGACTTGGTTAGACACCGCCGTGTCGGGATCGCGCAGTTGGTCCGGGGTGAAGCTTGTCTGCATCAGTAGGTTTCGCGCGGCGGCATGCGGCGTAGCAGCCACCAGGCCCAAACCAGCCAGATCAGGCTGAGCGCCTCGAAGATCCACGATGTGTGACGATCATGGGGGTAATCATGAACGTGGAAAATATAATAAAATATCGCGACGACCGCGCAGACCGCCAGCATAAAGCGCAGGTTGAAGATGCGGCGGCGCGGATCGATCGCCCAGTACTGCCAGACGATGATGGCAAAGGCCGCAATAAACGGGATGATGATCAGGAAGGTAGGAATCATCATTACATCCCCGCGTAGAGCCGGCCAGGATTGAGAATGCCTCGCGGATCGAGCGCGGCCTTTACCCGGCGCGTGATTTTGACAAGCGAGGCAGGTTCGGGCGGCACCACCTGTACGGCGGCACGTAACGGCTCCGGCGCGCGCAGCAAAGCCCAGGTGCCACGCGCGGCGCCGGCGGCGGCTTCGATTGCCGCATGCGTGGGAGCGTCGGCAGCACCCGCCAGCCAGACCAGTCCGCCGCCCCAATCGAGAAAGCCCCTGGCGCCCACCGCCTCCGCGGCGCGCAGCACGTCCGGGCCGGCGGACGGGCGCACCGAGACGCGCCACACCGCATCGCCCTCCTGGGCCAGCAAGGGACGGGCGTCGCCGACCGAGCGCCAGACTGCGCGAGAAATTGCTTCATCGAGGATTTCGGCCGCCGGAAGCCCCAGTGTGTCACGCAGTTTCGCGGTGCGGTAGGCAACCGACGCCGCGAAATCCTCAATCCGCAGCAACGTGGTTGAACGCCCAAAAGATGCGAGTTCCGGCACCAGTGCGGCCGCCTCTTGCGGCAACCACGCCGCGGCCGAGACACCGAACGGGGAACCAAGGCCGGCGGACAGCGCCGCTACACCGGTGGTCGAGTCAAGACCGGGCACTACGATGGTCCCGGTGGTCTCCGGTGCCGGCAGAACTTTGAGTGTGATCTCGGTGATCACCCCCAGCGTACCGTGGCTGCCACAAAGCAGCTTGCACAGGTCGAGACCGGTCACGTTCTTCAACACGCGACCGCCGGAATGAACAGCCTCCCCCCAGCCGGTTATGAAACGCAAGCCGAGCACGTGGTCGCGCATGGCGCCCCAGGCAACGCGGCGCGGCCCGGAAAGGTTGGCAGCAACGACACCGCCGATGGTCTGTGGGCAATCGGGTGCTTGCAGCAAGGCGCCGAGATCGGGTGGTTCGGCTATCAGGTATTGGCGTTGTTGGGCAAGCGCCGCCTGGATGTCCGGCAGCGGCGTGCCGGCACGGGCAGACAGCACCAGTTCCTTTGGGGCGTAGAACGTGATGCCGGTGTGCTCGCGTGTGGAGAGGCTGCGCGCCGCCTGCACCGGCCGGAGCATGCCCTGCTTGGTGCCGTTGCCGCAGACCAGCAGCGGTTCGCCGGCACGCGCGGCGTCGGCGACCGCGGCGGCGATTGCAGATTCGGCAGTGCCGGACATGGGTCGCTATGTCATTGCGAGGAGCGCAGCGACGAAGCAACCCCGGTCGGTCGTGTGGCGGATGCCGTCACCGGGATTGCTTCGTCGCTGCGCTCCTCGCAATGACATACCGTCCGGTTGCGTCTCGCCTGCCAATAACAGTGGCTCCACGCCGCGCAATCGCCGCGCGGCCGCGATTGGCGATGCGCTACGATCGGGCATTGGCAAGCGGAAATACCTTGTGCGGGTTCAGCAGCCAACCCGGATCAAACGCCGTCTTGATCCGCCGTTGTTGCTCAAGCTCATGCTTCGCGAACTGCACCGGCATCAACTCGCGCTTCTCTACCCCCACGCCATGCTCGCCGGTCAGGCAGCCCCCCACTTCGACGCACAATTTCAGAATCTCGGCACCGAAGGTTTCGGCGCGATGGAAACTATCCGGATCGTTGGCATCGAACATGATCAGCGGATGCAGATTGCCGTCGCCCGCATGGAAGATATTGGCGACCTTCAAACCGTAGGCGTCTGACATCTCGCCGATACGCCGTAGCACGTCGGGCAGGCGCGAGGTGGGGATCACGCCGTCCATGCACAGATAGTCCGGGCTGATACGGCCGATCGCGCCGAACGCACCCTTGCGCCCCTTCCAGATCGCCAGCGACTCCGCCGCCGATTGCGACACCCGCATGCTGATCGGGTCATGCCGCGCGCAGATTTCCTTCAATTGCCCCAGCAACCGGTCTTGCTCGTCGGGGCAGCCTTCCACTTCGATGATCAGCAGCGCCTCGGCATCCAGCGGATAGCCGGCATGGGCGAAATCCTCGCAGGCATGGATGGCGGGCTTGTCCATGAACTCCAGCGCCACTGGAATGATGCCGGACGAGATGATCGAATCGACACAGGCCCCGGCCACCTCGTTCGATCGGAACGCAGCCAGCATGGCACGGGCACCTTCCGGAGCGCGCAGGATGCGCACTGTGACTTCGGTGATCAGCGCAAGTTGTCCCTCGCTACCGGTCAGCAGGCCGAGCCAGTCGTACCCCGCCGCATCCAGGTGCTGGCCGCCAACGTCGATGATGTCACCCTCAACAGTGACAATCTTCAAACCCAATAGGTTGTTGGTGGTGACGCCGTATTTCAGGCAATGCGCACCACCCGAGTTCATGTTCACGTTGCCGCCGATCATGCAGGCCAGTTGGCTCGACGGGTCCGGTGCATAGAAAAATCCGCACGGCGCGACGGCATTGGTGATGCCGATATTGGTCACGCCGGCCTGCACCGTGGCGCAGCGATCGGCGTAGTTGATGTCGATGATCCGGTTCATCCGCATCATTCCGATCACCACCGCATCAGCCAGAGGCAGCGCCCCGCCGGAGAGTGATGTACCGGCGCCTCGCGGCACCACGCGCACGCCGTTCTGGTGGCAGAAACGCATGACCGCAGCGACTTGCTCGGTGGTGCCCGGCAACGCCACCGCGAGCGGCACCTGGCGACAGGCGCTCAGCCCGTCCGTTTCGTACGGCTTCAGCAGATTCGGTTCGGAGATCAGCGCTTCCGCGTCCAGCAACGGGCGCAGACCGGCGATGATGGCGTCGCGGCGATCGAGCACGTCCTGCCGAGGTTCAGGCAATCGGATCATGGCGGGCCTCCGGCGCGGAACATGACGCGCGGGGTCGGAAGGGGCAAGCGGAGGGCAAACAACCGGAATGGACCGATGCCCGGCTTGCATCCGGTCGGTTCGCATCGGTTGTCACATGCCTGCCATTGTTGCCGCCCCGCCGCCCATGGCAGTTTCCCCCCGATGGCCACTCTCGAACTGATCGGGCTCCGCAAGAGCTTCGGCGACACCCACGTGCTGCACGGCATCGACCTCGCCCTCGCCGACGGCGAGATGCTGGTGATCGTCGGCGCCTCCGGCTGCGGCAAGTCCACCTTGCTCCGCCTCGTCGCAGGGCTGGAAACGCCTACCGCCGGCAACATCCGGCTCGATGGCCAGGATATCTCGGGCCGTGATCCCGCGCAGCGGGACATGGCCATGGTATTCCAGAACTACGCGCTCTATCCGCACATGACGATTTTCGACAACATGGCCTACGGCCTGCGGATCCGCCGCATGCCGCGCGACGAAATCCGCCGCCGGGTCGATGAAGCCGCCCTGATGCTGGGCCTGCAGCCGCTGCTGGCCCGCAAGCCGCGCCAGCTCTCCGGCGGGCAACGCCAGCGGGTCGCCATGGGGCGCGCCATCGTCCGGCATCCCAAGCTTTTCTTGTTCGACGAGCCCCTGTCCAACCTGGATGCCAAGCTCCGTGTCCAGATGCGCGCGGAGATCCGCCGCCTTCAGCGCCGCCTGGGCGTCACCAGCCTCTACGTCACTCACGACCAGGTGGAGGCGATGACGCTCGGCGACCGCTTGCTGGTGCTGCATCAGGGCCAGCCAGCCCAGCTCGCCACGCCGATCGAGGTGTTCGAGCGCCCGGCCGACACCTACGTCGCCACCTTCATCGGCGCCCCCGCGATGAACCTGCTGCCGGCCACCCTGGCTGGCGGCGGCGCCGCCGCGCAGCTCACGGCCGGCCCGTTGCTACCCTTCGTGGACGGCCGCCGCGATGGTCCCGACGGCCGAAACCTGACAATCGGCATCCGGCCAGAGCACCTCACACTGGGCGAAGGCGGCCTGACCCTGGACGTGGACCTGATCGAACCGCTCGGCTCGGAAACCCTGATCCATGGCCACCTGCCGGGCGGACCCACAGACACGCTGGTGATGAAGCTTGCCGGCCATCCGCCCCTTGGCGAGCGCGTGGCCGTAACCGTGCCACAAGCCCACATGCACGTGTTCGACGCCGAGTCCGGCCGCCGCCTCGAACCGCTCGCGGCTGAAAATCCCCCCGTCCGGGTTGCCGCTGCGCAATCCGCCGATTAGGGTCGCGAAAGTTACAACCGGATCGAGTCCGTCCCGATGGCCGCCCAGCCGGCGAGCACTGTCCCGTCGATCAGCCCGGCGGAGATGCAAATCCTGATCTCCCGCTCTGGTTTGGTGCTGAATCCGGGGCAGATGGCTGATCTGGTGCTTGCCTGGAGGCAGGTTGCCGGACTGATCGCGGCCATTCCGCAGGGACGCAAGCTGGCCGACGACATGGCGCTCACTTTCCGCCTGTCACCGCCAGCCGATGCCGGCGGGAAACCGCCCACAGTGCGCACCCCGCCACCCCAGGCCAAGACCGTGGCCAAGCCTGGCAGATCTATCCCCAAGCCGGCCCGCAAGACCGCTGCTCCAAAGGCCGCGGGCAAGCCCGCGTCACCGGCCAAGGCGCAGGCCAAAGCGAAACGCAAGGCACCGGCGCGGCGTCCCGCGTCGCGCGGCCGATGACGGGCGGGGCCGCGCCTTCTCTCTCCATCGCCGAGGCCAGCCGGCTGATCGCGGCAAAGAAGCTTTCCCCCGTTGAACTCACGCGGACCCTGCTGGCGCGCATTGCCGCGGTTGACCCGCAGCTCAACGCGTTCTTGCTCGTCACCGAGCGTCAGGCTCTGGCTGACGCCCGCGCGGCCGAGCGTGCGATCGCTGCCGGACGGCGGGGCGCATTGCTCGGCATCCCGGTCGCTTACAAGGACATCTATGAAACCGCCGGCGTGCGCACCACGGCGCACTCGCGCATCCTGGCGGACAATGTGCCAACCGAGGATGCGGAAACCGTCCGCCGCCTGCGTGCCGCCGGCGCGGTTATGCTGGGCAAGTTGGCAACCCATGAGTTCGCCATCGGCGGCCCCGCGTTCGACCTGCCCTGGCCGCCCGCCCGCAACCCCTGGGACACGCGCCGCTTCACCGGCGGTTCGTCGTCTGGATCAGGGGCCGCGGTGGCGGCAGGACTGGCGCTGGGAGCGCTGGGATCCGATACCGGCGGTTCGATCCGGCTCCCTGCGGCCTATTGCGGCATCGCCGGATTGAAGCCGACGCCCGGCCTGGTGTCGCGGCGCGGCGTCATCCCGCTGGCCCCCAGCCTGGACACCGCCGGCCCAATGGCCTGGACGGCCGAGGACTGCGCCATCTTGCTCGATGGGCTGGCGGGGCACGATGCGTTGGACCCGGCCTCTGTGCCAGGACCGGCCGTATCCTATGCAAGCGGTCTCGATGCATCGCTGCAGGGCGTGCGCGTTGGTCTGTTGCGCCGATTCTACGAGCATGACGTGCCCGGCGCACCCGAGGTGATGCAGATGATGACCCGCGCCGCAGCGACATTCCGCAGCCTCGGCTGCCGGGTGGAAGAGGCCGCGCTGCCCTCCGTCCAGGAGTACAATGCGGTGGGTCGGGTGATCATCTCCTCCGAGGCCTACGCGCTGCACGAGGCCACGTTGAAGTCGCGCCTGTCCGACTTCTCGCGTGTGTTCCGGGTACGGGTGCTGGCCGGGGCGCTGATCCGGGCCGCCGACTACATCGCCGCGCAACGCCGCCGCACCGACCTGATCTCCGAGACCGCCCGCGTCTTCGAACGGTTCGACGTGCTGATCGCACCGCCCACCGCCGGCGCCGCCCCACTGCTGACAGAGCAACGCCCCGACGATGGGTTCTCCCGCCCCTTGCTGACGACAGTCGCGAATGTCGCCGCGATCCCATCGCTGGTCGTGTGCGGCGGTTTCACCGCCACCGGATTGCCGCTGGGCCTGGAAATTATGGGCCCGGCCTGGGGCGATGCGATGGTGCTGCGCGTCGGCCATCAATTCGAGCAAGCCGCTGGGCTTCGGGGTCGAAGGCCGATGTTCTGAAACCCCTCTCCTGCACTACGCGGGAGAGGTAGCGCGAGGGAGACCGGATCGGTACCCGTCATGCTCTGTGGCCTCTCCGGCACGATCCGCCCGGATGAAGGAACACGCCGCGCCGCAATGACTGCCCTGCAACAGCTCGCACGCATTACAACCACCGCCTGGGTGATATCGCTCCTGGTTCTCATCCCCGCGCGCGCTAAACAGCGCGTCGTGTCCCTCAATCTATGCACGGACCAGATGCTGGTCCTGCTCGCCCCGGAGCAAGTCGCCGCCTTGTCACCGCTGGCGCGTGACCCGGCGCTGTCGTTTGTCGCCGCGCAGGCCGCCCGGTTACCCGTGGTCCGAGCCACCTCGGAGGCCGTGCTCCGCCTGCATCCGGACCTCGTGCTCGCCGGCGACTACGGCGCCCAGACCACGCTCGACCTGCTGGAGCAGGAGGGAATCCGCGTTGTGCGGCTGGACACGCCGCACGACTTTGCCGGCATTCGGCGACAGACCTTGCGGCTTGCCAACCTGCTGGACGTGCCAGCCCGTGGCGCAGCGCTGATCGCGGCCATGGACGCGACGCTCCGCACATTGCCGCGCCCGTCGCGCCGCATGACCGCTCTGGCCTGGGAGCCGCGAGGCTATACCGAGGGCCCGGATACGCTGATGGGTGCGGTCCTGCGCGCAGCCGGCCTGATCGATATCGGCACTGGCCGATACGTCGGCTTGGAGGCGCTGCTGCGGCATCCGCCGGACCTGCTGGTGGTGCCGCAAGGCTCGGTCTATCCGTCGCTCGCCACGGACTTGCTCGATAACCCAGCCATTTCCTCGATCCCTCGCCGCGACATACCGACGCCCCTGACCATCTGCGCGGGTCCGTTCACGGCAAAGGCCGCGTCCATGCTGGCACGATGAGCCGAAGGCAAACCGCAGGCTCGACGGAACAGCAGGTAACACGCCAGGTTCTCGCGGGCCTGACAGCGCTTCTGGCGATCCTTCTTCTCACCTCGCTGCTGATCGGCGACGGCATCCTCGCGCTCCCCGACCGGTTGATCCTGCTGCAAGTCCGGCTGCCGCGGACTTTGTTGGCGGCCCTGGTTGGCAGCGGCCTGGGGCTCTCCGGCGCGGTGTTGCAAGGCGCGTTGCGCAATCCCCTGGCCGATCCGGGCCTGTTGGGCATCACCGGAACAGCGGGTCTGGGTGCGGCGATTACCTTTTATTGGGGCCTCGCCGCCGATTTCCCTCCGGCCCTGCCCATCGGTGGCCTGATCGGCGCCGCGGTCGGGGCCGGTTTCCTGCTCGCCCTCGCCGGCAGAGCGCCCAGCGGGCCATCCCTTATCCTGGCCGGCATCGCCGTTTCAGCGCTGTCGGCGGCCCTGCTCGCGTTGGCGCTCAGCCTGGCACCAAACCCGTTCGCGCTGGCCGAGATCACCTTCTGGTTGCTCGGCGGCGTGAACGATCGCTCGCTGCATGATGTGGCGATGGCGGGGCCCCTGATTTTATTGGGCATGGCGATCCTGCTGCGGCTGGGCCCTGGGCTCGACGCACTCAGTCTCGGCGAGGAGACGGCTGCCAGTCTGGGAGTTCCGGTCTCCCGCACCCTGCGATTGGCGGCTGCGGGAACCGCCTTGGCCGCGGGAGCAGGTGCGGCGGTGGCAGGCGGCATCGGGTTCGTCGGGCTGGTGGTGCCACATCTGTTGCGCCCATTGCTGGGCCAGCGCCCCGCGCTGCTGTTGCCGGCATCGGCACTTGGCGGGGCCGCGTTGCTGCTGGCCGCGGATCTGCTGGTACGTCTCGCCCCGCTGGTGCTGCCGGTGTCGCAGCCGCTCCCGCTGGGAGTGCTCACGGCCTTGCTCGGCGCCCCCTTCGTGGTGGCAATTGCCCGAAGGACACCTCTCCCATGAGTACCCACGACACCTCTCTCGCTGACGCGGGGCAGGTTATTTCGGTCACACTCACCCGCCATGGCATTCTTCACGGCATCGCCCTTACCCTTCACCCGGGCGAACTCGTCGCGGTCTGCGGCCCGAATGGCGCCGGGAAGACGACCTTGTTGCGCGCCCTCGCCGGCCTTCTTCCGGGCACGCCCCTGCGCGACCCGCGGCGCGTCGCCTACCTTCCGCAGAACGCGCGCTGTGCCTGGGCACTGACTGTCGAGCAAGTCGCCGCCCTGGGCCGCATTCCGCATCGCGATTCGGCGGAAGCCCCGGTAACATGTGCGTTGCAGAGCTGCGGTATGTTGGCGTTGCGCAACCGGCGGGTGGACCGCATCTCAGGTGGCGAGGCCCGCCGCGCCATGCTGGCACGCGCGTTTGCCACGGAGCCCGACGTGTTCCTGCTGGACGAGCCGACCGCCGACCTGGATCCCGCCGCCGCGCAGGCGATCATGCGGCTGCTGCGGCAGACCGCGGAGGCCGGGCGCACCGTCGTCGTGGTGCAGCACGCGGTGGACCTGGCCATACGCTACGCACATCGCATCGTCGTCATGCAGGCCGGCCACGTCACGGCGGACTTGGCCGCGAGGAGCGCCCTCCCCGCCCTGGCGAACGCGTTCGGGCTTCCCTTCGGCATCGATCCAGAACCACGCCTGCTGCCGGACGATGAACGAGACGCTCCGCATTGATCCGCCGCTTCTGGCGGACTCCCGGCCACGGCCGGTACGGACGCGGTCCTGGATCGGTCTCGCCGCCGCGCTGTCGCTGGCGCTGCACGCGGCGCTGATCGGCCTGGGCGTATTATGGGCGCGTCATCATCAGCCGGTCGCGCTGGTGCCGCTGGAGATACCGGCAACGGTGCAGCTCGAGATGTCGCCACCCGGCGGCGCGACGCCCCCGGCCGCACCGCCGCAGCCCGCACATCAACCGTCCCCGAAGCCATCCGAACCTGCCACCGCCTCTTCCAAACCCACGCCGGCGGATACCAAGAGTGCAGCAACCAAGCCCACGACAGCTCCGGCCCACCCCAAGGTCGCTTCAAACCAAACCAACGCTCCTGAGATGCCCGAAATCGCCAAAGGCAACGAGCCTGTGGCAGCGCCGGCACAGGTGGCGGCATCGAGCCCCGCAATAAAGTCACCTGCCAAGACGACGCCGACGACACCCCCAACCATAGAAGCCGCCGCCGAGCCTCGGCCCGCCGCATCGCCGCCTGCCCCGCCAGCCCAGACACCCGGCGACAGCAAGCTCGACTTCAATTTCGCCTCGGTGGAAAGCGACACGAATGCCCTTGTGACCGGCGATCTGATGGTGCCGGCCAGTCCCGACATCAAGTATCACAATCGCAAGCCAAGCTATCCGCTCGATGCTGCCTTTCGCGGGGAGCAAGGCACCGTCACGCTGCTGATTCATGTCTCGCCGAACGGCCTGGTCAGCGGCACCGACGTTCTGCGCAGTTCAGGTTACCCCGCATTGGATCATGCCGCGGAGGATGCCGTGGCGACGTGGCATTTCATGCCGGCGGTGAAGGATGGCCGCCCGGTATCGGCGGACGTGCCGATGCGATTTGCTTTCGAGCTGGATTAGTAACGTCAGGAAGGGACCGCA